>JAESGY010000533.1_pt1 | contig 13844 bp, 14 predicted proteins | sample 9269841 | NCBI WGS metagenome assembly JAESGY01 (sample SAMN17022865, study PRJNA683097) | algae metagenome | isolation source: Spirirestis rafaelensis WJT71-NPBG6 and co-occurring heterotrophs from... | place: USA: Pinto Wells, Joshua Tree National Park, Colorado Desert, CA | collected 2006-08-15
GGCAGGCGCAGCATGGCGGCCGTCCTTTGGCGGGGACACCCCAGGCTAGCCGATCAGTGGCTTCGCCACCCGCCTCATCAGGCGCATGCCAGTGCCAGCGCCCCAAAAAACGGCCAAAGCCGAGCTTGAGGGGCCATTGATATAATCCGGCCATCTGGGTGAGGTGAAGGGTGACCGCGTAGTGGCACGCCGCCGCGCGTGAAAGCCGGACCAGGCCCCACGGTACCGTCAACGGCCGGCACGGCGAGGGTCACGAGCGCAGCAGCGATAACGACGGTATGGATGATCGCGTCGGCGATCCGCTCGCCGTGGCTGTACTGTGCGGCGTCGGCCAAGCCTGGAATCCTGCGTTGCACCGTCAAGCGAGCTGGAGCAGCAGGCTCCGGGCGAGTAGCACCGTCCGCCGGAGCGCCTCTTCGGAAAATCGCCCCCGGCGTGCGGTGCTGGGATGGCAGCAATGGACGAGGAGATTGCCTGAGATCTCGTCCCGGAAACACCAGATGCCGGTGGCATCATCCTACTCACCATATCAGTCCGGCATGCTGCCGAGCGCCTCACCGAGGGTGCCGGAATCGCCCTGCGCCCCTATAAAGACGAGGCTCCCTCGCAGCGCGGCGAGTTCCTCGCGTAGCGCTGCGGCACAGGTTGCCTGCTGGCGCCTCCATGTCATTCCCGGCTGCCCACCGCATGAAGTTGCACAGCACGAACACCCTGGAGCCGCTGAACAAGGAGGTGCAACACCGCGATGACCTGATCGGCATAGTCCCCTCAGAACAGTCGATCATCAGGCTGATCGGCACCGTGCTGCTCGAGGCCAACGACGAATGGCAACTGTCTTCATAGAGCGGCTGGGTGGCAGGCTCCCGATCGGACCACCCGGCCTGGGTGCGGGACGACCGTGAGGCTCGGCATCCCGTGCGGCGTGGATGGGCCGTGACTTTGTTCGACACGCCGCTTTGCACCCAGTCATCTAACTCACAGCGGCGGCGGGCGCTCGTCTCATGGGCCCGATGGCCTCACTGGCTGCTGGTCCTGCCCCGCCAGGATCCCTTCGGCCGCGTGGCGGCCGAGCGGCGCCGAACCTCCTGCGCGCCCCCACCGCCGCGCTCCCCTGCAATCTCCTGCTCGGAGGCTGCATCAGCCGCCGCGGCTTCCTGCACCGTCTCTCCTGCGTCGGACGCCGCGCCCCGCTCGTGGGCCTCCAGCAGCAACGCGAGCGTGGCGTGGGTTTCGTGGAAGCCTCCCCCGTCGCGGGTTGCCACGAACGGCTTCCCGGCGATGGTGAAGATGCGGCGCTGCATGGCCAGGCGAGCGACCTGGCCTTCGGTGGCAGGGAAGAAGGTGCAGCCGCTGGCCTTCGCTGCCTCTAGTTGATCCTGTGTCAGTTCCATGTCGTGTCTCACGTGAGCGGAGCGGATGGCGAGCAGGCTTCAACGCCGAACCCGCCGAAGCGGCAATGAGGATCCTGGTCGCCGGGCGAAGGTCGAGCCGTCACCGGCTTGATGCATCGCGACGCGGCTGATCTGGGTGGGTCGCCCGACGCCCGAAAGGAGCCGGACGACCCGCTTGCAGGGCACCCTGGGCCGAGGCGCCCTACCAGAGGTCAACGCGCTGCCATCGGCTTGGGTGCATTGCGGGATATCGATCCGTCCTGCCGTGACTCGGCGCCTGCCGACGTGACGCGCACCCTGCGGCCCGAGAGGGAACCTGCACCCCCAGCGGGCCTAACCTATACGACAACATGGCAGTATCCAAGACGATGGAAAACGACAGCCCGGATCGCCCCGCCATAGCGGGAGCGGACATCCGCCAGGCCAGGGAACTCTATGCGAGTTCCAACGGCGAACGATGGTTCCTCGCGCGTGATCCTGCCTCCGGGCGGGTATTCGTGCGGCACGAGCCGAATGCCGCATCGGGTGGGCGAAGGGCGGAGTTCGAAGTCGGCGAATTCCTGGCCCGGGGCGGCCAGGGTCCCGAGCACCAGGCTCTGCTGCACCTGATCGGGACCCTGGTCGGAGACGCCGCGAGCGGCTGAGGCGCGCACGACCCGATAGTCAGTGTGGCGCAGGCCAGCCCCATGGGATCGGCCTGCCATTGTCGTCGGCGCTATCGCCCTGCACCGCGTTGCGGCCGTCAACGTTGTGGCGTGGGCCGGCTGCGTGACCGGACCGCGGCCGTGGTCACGGGGTGGCGGCGCCCCGTGCATGCTCCAGGAAGAAGCGGAGCATCTCGCGCGAGGCGTCGGGCCCGCGCGGGTCGGTGTAGGAACCGGCGGGACTGCCGCCCGACCAGGCGTGGCCGCCGCCGTGGATGAGCCACTGCTCGAGCACGGTCCGGCCTTCTGCATCGGCATGGATGGTGCGGCTGTAGGCATGCCCGCCCACCACCTGGCCGCGCTGCATCTCGGTGCGGAGCCCGGTGGCCGCGGCAGCGCCCGACTGCGCGATAACCTGGTCGCCGTTGCGGGGGTGCACGGTCGTGTCTCTGTCGGCGTGGAACACGATGGTCGGGATCACCCGCTGCGCATCGCTGGTGCGGAGAGGCGCGCCGACTGCGCCCTGCCGCATGGCAGCGAAGGCGGAGGGGATGTCGCGGGCCACCCCGCAGGCCAGGCCGGAATGCACCCCGACCGCGGCATAGAGGTCGGGATAGGCCTGCCCCAGGATGGCGGCGGCGGCCCCGCCGGCCGACAGCCCGGCCACGTAGACGCGCCGCGGGTCTACCGCATGCTCGCGCATGACCTGCCGGGTCATGCCCGCGATCAGCGAAGGCTCCCCCTGATCGCGCCGCTGATCACCCGGGCTGAACCAGTTCCAGCATTTCTGGGCGTTGGCGGAGCTCGGCTGCGCCGGGTAGAGAACGAGGAGGCCATGCTCCTCGGCGAGCGCGTTCATGCGCGTGCCGGCGGCGAAGTCGTCAGGCGACTGGGTGCAGCCGTGCAGCATGACGACCAACGGCATCGGTCCATTGCGATAGATACTGGGAATGTACAGCTTGTAGGTGCGGCGCCCGGCCTCGGCGCCGAAGGATCCTGCCACGAACTGCGCCCCTTCGGGCATTGGCTCGGGCGCGGTCGCCGGCGCATACCGCGCCAACCCGTCCAGCCCCTGCCCAAGGCCGCCCTGGTTCACCTGGTCGAGGAGGCCGCGGAGGGCCTCCGGCATCTGCGGCAGGGCGGTCTTGCCCATACCGGCAGCCGGCCACCGGCCAGTCCCTGTCCTGCGCGCTGCGGCCGCCGCCGGGGCCGGCGCAGGATTCAACGCCTCACCGGTCTCGGGGTCCACATCGATGATGTGCGGCAGCCGCCCGATCGGGGTGCCGGCGCTGCCATCTGGCGTGGCCGCTGCGGGGCCAGCCGCCGCATCGCCTTGTAAAAGACGCTGCAGCAACGCGGAAGCCTCGGCGAGCCGGCCTTCGCGGGTGAGGCGGGTCGCCTCAAGCATGTCCTTCGGGAGCATCGCGTTCATGTCTGGTGCTTTCAATGCGCGGATACAGGCCAGCCTTCCTCGCAGGGAGGCTCGCTCTGCACTCCGTCGCGGAATGCGGATGGTGGAAACGGTCGGCCGCCGTCCTGATCCCGGGCGGCAGTCAGCGGGGTGCAGTGCGTCCCGGGATGATCAGCGGGTGCGGTCGGCTAAGGCGGCCTTCACCGTGGCGCTGGCCTGGAGTGCGCCCAGGACGGAGACCGAGGCGATCGTCGCCCGGGCGAGTTCAGGCGTGACATCGGTTGCGATGCTGGCAAGGCCCAGCACCCGGATATGGAGCATCTGCCCGGCCGCCTGCGCCGCCTCGAGGTCCTCGCGGCTGTAGTGGCGCAGGCCGAGGTCCAGGTTCTTCCGTGCGACCGACTGCTCGGCCGCTTCGGCGTGCCGCTCGATCTGGTTGCGGATGGCGGTGCGGATGAAGTCGGTACGATTGGAGTAGAAACCGTCCTGCACCAGCAGGTCGATGTGGCCGAGGTCGACATAGCCGAGGTTGATGGTGATCTTTTCGGTGTCGCCGCCCGCCTTCGGCCGCAGCTCGTGTACATTACCAGACATCTCGTGACCATCCCACTACCATCCAACTGGATGGTAGTGGGGCGCCGAGTTGGAGCATTCAAGCAGTGCCAGGGGGCGGCATCCTGCTTTGCCAGAGGATGGCGAAGGGGCAGTGTTGCGGGACGCCCCTCTTTCCGCCCCTTCTATGCGCCTTGTGTACCGTGACGGCGCCACAATGGAGGCCGCACTGCTACTCCTTGAGCAATTCGTCGCCTCTTGAGCTGAACCGAGAGCGTGACCGGAGGTGGCGGAGGACGAGAGGTTCCTGGCCATCACCCGAACCGTATTGTTGCTCCAGGCCGCGGCATCGAGCTCGATGAAGCGGGTCGAGGAGGCCAGCGCCGCGTCGGCCAGATCGCCCTGCCGGCAGCCGGTGACGGTCACATTGAGGCAGGCTGGGGCAGCGGGCACCAGGGTGAGCCAAGTACTCGGCCATTTCTGCGGCGCACGCCCCTTGGCCTGACCCACGGCGAATGTCACCTTCCCCCCTGGTGCTCATGCATGGAACCGCACCAGAGAGGCGCAAGTCACCCCGGAGGCTTGAGTTCCGATTGGGGCGCACTTGGCCGCTGGACACGCAATTCGTCACGGATTTCGGCCAGCAGCTTTTCGGTCGGCGTTACTATTGGCGACGCTTTGCCAAATTCATGCAGCCGGAGCCGCGATAGCACCTTCACCACCCAAAATATGGAGAAGGAGACGATCACAAATTTGATGATGGTGTTGATGAACTTGCCGATTGCGAGCACCGCCGCACCACCTTCGCGCGTGGCTTCCAAGGAAGCGCGGCGCTCCCCGTTCAACACCAAAAAGATGTTGGAGAAATCCACCCCGCCAACCGCTAAGCCAATAAGCGGGTTGATCAGATCCTCGACCAGAGAGGTGACGATGGTCGTGAATGCGGCGCCGACAACCAGACCCACCGCTAGTTCCACCACGCTGCCACGCATGAGAAACGCTTTGAACTCGCGCAACCAGGCGGGCTCGCGGATTTGGATGCTGGCAGACATGCGGCAACTCCCTTCCACAGGGCTGCAAGCCTACATCTCTTGAGCCCTGGGCAGAACTGGAGCGTGATGTTCAGTGTGGTGACATCGAGCAGGCAGGTCGTGCCCGGCGTCAGTAAGAGGAGTTCCCAGGACATCTCGGCCGCGCACCCCGGCTGGGTGGGTGTGCAGAAGAGCAGCGCTGGTACTGCCTTCGGCAGACCGCAGGGCCGCAGCCGCTTGGCTCGATCCGTCCATCAAGCCCGGCGAGCCGCTTTGGGTGACAACGATGCCCAGCCGCAAGCCTGGGAGGTCATCAGCACGGCCCGGCAGATGAGGGCGAAGCCCTCAGCCTCCCAGGCTATCCGGCTCTGGCATCTGCCTCTTGGCTTTGACCGTACCGGTCTGGTCGGCAGCGTCAGCCCAGGAATCCGTGACCTGCAGTCCGGTGGGCGAAGCCTCTGCGACTTCCTCAGGCTGGTGGGGAAACGTTGCTCCGCCTGTCTGCTCGGGTCGGGCATTGCTGTCCACCCCAGCCTCCGTAGCAGGCCTGTTGGTTTCATTCGACATCGTTGCCTCGTTCAACCCCGATCCGCTGCTGTGCCCAACGTCAGGACCCGAACCACGTTGCTTCAGTGCCTTCTGGTTCAGCGCTGACCAAAATGGATGGGAAGGGCAGATGTGTCAGCTTACATCGCGTTCGGCACTGATGAACCAAGGTATACGGGCGACTGACGCCTCAGCGCAGCGGCTCGAAGCCGCCAAACGGAGGACAAAAGGGCGCGCTTCATTCCCTCCTGAATAAGGATTGTGGGCGTGCATGGCATGGTGCTCATCTACGAAACGCCAGCCACCGCGGTTGCAGCGCGGTTCACGCTTATGCTCCATTACTTTGGATCCGTGTAGGCGCTTCAGAATGCGTTTGACGATGGCCGCCGCAGGGCCGTGAGCAGCAGGACCTGAGCCGGGCGCGCTCGCCGGCGCCAGCGCTCATGACGTCCGTTCTTCAGCATATGCTAACTGATCCTGTGTAGTCTTTGCTGCACCATCAGCGGGGCAAAACGCGGCCGCAAACTTCGCAATCCGGCTTCCCGGATTCGGCAGCGGAGACACCTGACATGCCCCAATCGGCCGAGTTTCGCGATCCATTGCCACGCATCTGGGATCCCGAATCCCGCATCGGTACCATGCTGCAGGGGAAGCGCGGACTGGTCGTCGGCATCGCAAACGACCAGAGCATCGCCTACGGGTGCGCCGCGAAACTGCGCGCCTTCGGCGCCGACCTTGCCGTCACCTACCTGAACGCAAAGGCGGAGCGTTTCGTGCGGTCGCTGGCCGAGGATCTCGGTGCGGACCTGATCCTGCCTCTTGACGTCGAGCAACCCGGCGAGATGCACGCCGTGTTCGAGCGGATTGCCAATGCCTGGGGCGGGCTCGATTTCGTCATCCATTCCATCGCCTTTGCGCCCCGTACAGACCTGCATGGGCGTGTCGTCGATGCCTCGCTCGACGGCTTCCAGCAGGCCATGCGTGTCTCCTGCTACTCCTTCATCGAGATGGCGCGGCTCGCCGAGCCGCTGATGCGTCCGGGCGGCAGCCTCGTCACCATGTCCTATTACGGGGCGGACAAGGTCGTCGGGAACTACAACCTCATGGGGCCGGTCAAGGCGGCGCTGGAAGCGAGCGTGCGCTACCTCGCCCATGACCTGGCGCCGCGCGGCATCCGTACCTATGCCGTCTCCCCCGGCCCGCTCAGGACCCGCGCCGCGGGCGGCATCGCCCATTTCGACGAACTGGTCGAGAGCGCCGTCCAGCGTGCTCCGACGCATCGCTTGGTCGACATCGCGGAGGTCGGGCGGGTCGTCGCCTTCCTGGTCGGCGGCGCCGCCTCCGGGATAACCGGCGACACGATCTTCGTCGACGGCGGCCTGCACAACGTCGCCTGAGCCGGAGGCATTCCAGCATGCGCAGAAGCATCAGCGCCGCCGAGGCAGCCGCCATGATCCCGGACGGAGCCAGTCTGATGATTGCCGGCTTCGTCGCTGTCGGCTCTCCGGAGCGGATCATCGACGCCCTGGTCGCGCGCGGCGCGCGCGGCCTCACCGTCATCGCCAACGACACGGCGCGGCCCGGCCTCGGAATCGGCAAGCTGATCGAGGCTGGCTGCGTCGCCCGCGCGATCGTCTCCCATATCGGCACCAACCCAGTGACACAGAGGAAGATGCTGGCGGGCGAACTCGAGGTGGAGCTGGTGCCGCAGGGGACGCTGGCCGAACGCGTTCGCGCCGCCGGCGCAGGCCTCGGGGGCGTGCTGACGCCGACCGGCCTTGGCACGCTCGCTGCCGAAGGCAAGCAGGTGATCGAGGTCGAAGGCCGGCCCTACCTCCTCGAGACGCCGCTGTGGGCCGATTTTGCGCTGCTGCATGCGCAGGATGCCGATCACGAATTCAACCTGACCTACAGGCTGACGGCGACGAACTTCAACCCGCTGATGGTCGTGGCGGCGGAATGCGTCATCGCGGAGGCGGTGGAAACCGTGCCGGTCGGTGTCATCCCGCCCGATGCCGTGCGGACGCCGGGCCTCCTGGTCCACCACCTCCTGGAAAGGGCGCACTGATGGACGCCAAGGAGACGATCGCGCGGCGTGCCGCACTGGAACTGCGCGACCGCACCCTCGTCAATCTCGGCATCGGCCTCCCGACGCTCGTGGCGCGCTTCGTGCCGCCCGGGCTGCGCGTGGCCTTCCAGAGCGAGAACGGCATCCTGGGCTTCGGCGCCCGCCCGCCCGAGGGCATGGAGGACCCGAACCTCACCGATGCCGGTGGCGGCTTCATCAGTGCCGAGCCGGGCGCCACCAGCTTCGACAGCGCCATGTCCTTCGCGCTGATCCGCGGCGGGCATCTCGACATGACGGTGCTGGGTGGCCTGCAGGTGGACGCGGCGGGCCGGCTGGCGAACTGGATGGTGCCCGGCCAGCTCGTGCCCGGCATGGGCGGCGCCATGGACCTCGTCACCGGCGCGCGCCGCGTCATCGTTGCTATGCAGCATGCCGCGCGCGGCGAGTCGAAGATCGTGCCCAGGCTGAGCCTGCCACCGACCTCCGAGCGGCGTGTCAGCCTGATCATCACCGACCTGGCGGTCATCCAGCCGACGCCGGATGGGCTGCTCCTACGCGAGCGCGCGCCTGGCATTCCCGTCGGGGAGATCGTCGCTGCTACTGCCGCCCCACTGATCATCCCGGGCGAGGTACCGGAAATGCCCCTGGCCGGCCCCGCGCGGGCAGCCGCCTGAGGCAGAAGGGAAGCATCATGGACAAGCGAGTGCTCGTCGGCCATTGCTGGGACGAGTTGCGGCCCGGCCAGAGCGCGCGGCTGGAGCGCGCCTGCACCGCGAACGACCTGCTGGTCTTCGCGCACGCCTCGGGCAACCACAATCCGCTGAACCTGCCCGGCCTCAACGAGACGGAGGGCGAGCGCGAGCCGATCGCGCCGAGCATGTGGGGCGGTTCCCTCTTTTCCGCTGTGCTCGGCAACCTGCTGCCCGGCCCTGGGACCGTCTATCTCGGCCAGACGCTGCGATTCCATGAGCGAGTGCATCCTGGCGACATGCTGGTGGCGGAGGTGACGGTACGCGCCAAGCGGCCGGGCCGCGTGGTCGAGCTCGACTGCCGGCTCACGCGGAGCATCGGGGCGCTGGTCGCCGATGGCGTCGCCGAGGTCCTCGCGCCGGAGCGGCCCGTCATCGCCGAGGACGTCGTGCTGCCGGACCTGGCGCTGCGGCGCCGCGGCAAGTTCGGCCGCCTGCTCGCCGCCTGCCGCGGCCTGCCGGCCATGCCCACCGCGGTGGTCGCGCCAACGGACGAGCCCTCGCTCGTCGGCGCGCGGGAGGCGGCACAGGAAGGCCTGATCGCGCCCCTGCTTGTGGGACCGGCCGCGGCAATCCGCGCCGTCGCCGCGCGCATTGGCTGGGACCTGGCCGACGCTTGGCTCGAGGACGTCGCCGATCCGCATGCTGCGCCCGCGCGTGCCGTCGCCATGGTGCATGAGGGCGCCGCCCAGGCGATCATGAAGGGCAACATCCACTCGGACGAGGTGCTGCACCACGTGACCAAGGCCGAAGGCGGGCTCCGCACCGGCCGGCGCATCAGCCATGTTTTCGTGCTCGACGTGCCGGGGCGCGAGGGGCTGCTGCTCATCACCGATGCAGCCATCAATATCCTGCCCGATCTCAAGACCAAGGCCGACATCATCCAGAACGCGATCGACCTGTCGCACGCCATCGGCCTGCAGCAGCCCCGCGTCGGCGTTCTCTCTGCGGTCGAGACGATCAACCCCGCCATCCCCTCCACCCTCGATGCCGCCATCCTCGCCAAGATGGCGGATCGCGGGCAGATCACTGGCGGCTTGGTGGACGGGCCGCTGGCGATGGACAATGCGGTGGATCTCGGCGCGGCCCGCATCAAGGGCATTGCCTCGGAGGTTGCCGGCCGCGCCGACGTGCTGGTCGCGCCGAACCTCGAGGCCGGCAACATGCTGGCCAAGCAACTCGTCTTCCTCTCGGGCGCGGAGACGGCGGGGCTCGTCGTCGGCGCGCGGGTACCGGTGATGCTCACCAGCCGCGCCGACGATGCGCAGGCCCGGCTGATGTCGGCCGCCCTTGCCGTACTGTTCAACCACTGGCGGAGAAGCCGGGAGTCGCGCCCGGCGGCCGGGAGGGCAGCATGAGCGATCTCGTCCTGGTCCTGAATGCCGGCTCCTCCTCGGTCAAGTTCAAGGTCTTCGAAGGGCCGGCGCTGCGCCTCCTCTGGTCGGGCCAGTTGGAAGGCATCGGCGCCGCGCCGCATTTCCTTGCCCGGGATGTCGTGCGCCGCAGCCTCGCCGACCGGCGTTGGACGACGGATGACGCGCCGGGTGACCACGCGGCCGCGCTCGGGGTCATCATCAACTGGCTGAAGGATGTCATGGCCGGCCGACGGGTCTCGGCCATTGGCCACCGGGTGGTGCATGGCGGTCCCGACTTCGCCGCGCCGGCCGCGATCACCGCGGCGGTGTTGCGCCGCCTGGAGGCCTTGGCCGCTCTCGCGCCGCTGCACCAGCCGCACAACCTGGCCGGGATCCGGGCGGCCATGGAGCATTTCCCCGGCGTGCCCCAGGTGGCCTGCTTCGACACAGCCTTCCACCGTGGCCATCCCTGGGAGGCGGACAGCTTCGCCCTCCCGGCCGAGTTCTACGATCGTGGCATCCGGCGATACGGTTTCCACGGCCTGTCCTACGAGTGCATCGCGCGTCGCCTGGCGGCCGAGGATCCGGCGCTCGGGCGCGGTCGCCTCGTCGTTGCCCATCTCGGCAATGGCGCGTCGCCCTGCGCCATCCGCGACGGCCGGAGCCTGGACAGCACCATGGGCTTCACCGCCCTCGACGGTGTGCCGATGGGCACGCGTTGCGGTCAGATCGACCCGGGCGTGGTGCTGCACCTGATGCAGGCCGAGGGCATGACGCCCGCCGAGGTCGCCCGGCTCCTATACAAGGAGAGCGGCTTGAAGGGCATGTCGGGCCTCAGCCAGGACGTGCGGGACCTGGAGGCCAGCGACCGGCCCGAGGCGTCGCGCGCCCTGTCCTACTTCGCCTGGCGTGTCCGGCGCGAGATCGGCGCCATGGCCGCGGTGCTGGGCGGGCTCGATGCGCTCGTCTTCACGGCCGGCATCGGGGAGAACGCGGCGGGACTGCGGGCAAGGATCTGCGACGGCCTCGGCTTCCTCGGCATCAGCCTCGATCCGCAGCGGAACGCCAGGGGTGCGGCGGAGATCTCCGCGACCGCCGCCGCCGTCAAGGTCCTGATCCGCCGCACCGACGAGGAGCGCATGATCGCCGAGCATGCGGTGGCCACCCTGACCGTCGCAAACGCTGCTGCTGCCTGACGCGGCGTAGGCGTCGCGATCCCAATGAGAGGCGTCCCAATGGACACGACATTCGATACCCGTGGAGTGAGCCGGTCTGGCGGAGGCGCAGGCGTCCTCTCCGGGGCGCTGAGGCAGCAGCAGGTGCTGATGCGGGTCGCCGGCGAGCAGGCGCGTACTCTCTGGCCGCGGCTCGGCGAACGTGCCGCCGCGCCGCTCCGGCCGCTGCCCGTCAAGCCTCCTTTGAACCTATGGCAGGATGCCCTGGAATACGGCATCGATAGCCTGCAACGCCAGGTGCTGTTCTGGGATACGATGCGGCGTGCTGGCAACGGCCTGCTCGAACACGAGCGGCGCGGCTGCCCGCCGGCGCTCGCTTTTGACTACGACATCGTGGTGGACGGGCGCAGCCTGTCGCGGCCCGTCAACTATGCCCTGGTGCGGATCAGGGTACCCGATGGCTGCCCGCCCACCGACCCCGTGCTCCGGCCTTTCGTGGTGATTGATCCGCGTGCCGGTCACGGCGCCGGGATCGGCGGCTTCAAGACCGATAGCGAGGTCGGCGTCGCACTGCGCGCGCGTCACCCGGTCTACTTTGTCATCTTCTTCCGGGACCCGGAGCCGGGACAGACCATCCTTGACGTGACAGCGGCCGAGCGGGAGTTCCTGCGCGAGGTCACGGCCCTCCATCCCGAGGCGCCGAAGCCCGTGGTGCTCGGGAACTGCCAGGGGGGCTGGGCGGCGATGCTGCTGGCCGCCACCGCACCCGACCTGGTGGGTCCGCTCGTGCTGAATGGCGCGCCGCTTTCCTACTGGGCAGGGCGCACCGGCCGGGCCGCGATGCGTTACATCGGCGGGCTGGTCGGCGGCAGCTGGCCGATTGCCTTGCTCTCGGATCTCGGCAACGGCCGGTTCGACGGCGCGCATCTCGGGCTCAACTTCGAAGCGCTGTCGCCTGGCAACACTTGGTTCCGGAAGTATTTCGACATCTATTCCAAGGTGGACACCGAGGCCGAGCGCTTCCTCGAGTTCGAGCGCTGGTGGATCGTCTCGGAGGCGGGTGAGCCCATCAGCATCCGCTCCCTGCATTCACCAGTTATCGTTTTCGCCTCCGAAGGTGATCATATTACCCCTCCGGGACAGGCTCTGCGCTGGATCGCCGATGTCTACCGGGACGAGGACGACATCAAGTCCGCAGGCCAGACCATCGTCTACCTGCTGCATGACACGGTCGGACATCTCGGCATCTTTGTCTCGGCGAGCGTGGCACGGAAGGAGCACAGCGAGATCGCCTCGATCCTCGAAGTGATCGAGGCAGTGGCGCCCGGTCTCTACGAAATGCGCATCACCGGCACGGAGGTGGAGGGGTATCAGGTCGACCTGCAGGAGCGGAGCCTCGCCGATATTCGCGCCATCTCCGGCGGCGATGCCGCGGCGGATGCCTTTGCCGCGGTTGCCGACGTGTCGGAGGCGGCCAGCCGGGTGTACGATGCCGGAGTCGCGCCGATCCTCCGCCCGATGGTGACCGAACCGGCCGCCGAACTTGGCCGCGGGCTGCACCCGTTGCGCCTGCGCCGCTACGTGGTGAGCGACGCCAATCCCGCTCTCGCGGCACTGCCGGCCCTGGCCGAGGTGGCGCGCCGGACCCGCCAGCCTGCGCCGCCCGAAAATCTGTTCCGGCAGATGGAGCAGATCTGGGCCCAGCAGGTCGAGCATACGCTCGATACCTGGCGTGACCTGCGGGACGGGGCGACCGAGGCTCTCTTCTTCGGCGCCTATGGATGGCTGGCGGCGTTCGGCATCGGCCAGAGCGCCCGTGAGACGGCCGCGGAGATACCACCGGGCGCCAGGAGGGAGATCGACACGAGCGGTCTGGCAACCCGTTGCCGGGAAGGCGGCTATGCCGAAGCCGTGGTCCGCATGATGCTCCTGTTGGCGCGGGCACGGGGCGGCGTGCGGCGTTCGAAGCTGGAGCGGTCCAAGCACCTTCTCAGTTCGCAGCCGCCTTTCGCGGCCATGTCCGAGACAGGCCGGCAGACACTGATTCAGACCCAGAGTGAGTTGGTATCCCTCGCACCGGAGGAGTGCCTGGCCAGCCTCCCTGCCTTGCTGCCCGCACCGAAGCAACGCAGGCGTGCCATCGACGTCGTCCAGCAGGTCGCTGGTCCAACGGAGGACCTCGACGATCGAACGAACGACATGCTCCTGCGTATCCACCGCGTTCTCGGTCTCGAATGCCTGGAGCTTGCAGAGGCGTTCTGAGGCGCATGGATACGCGCGATCCGTGTGGGGGTCATGCCCCGGCATGTGGTGCAGGAGCAATGATCCCTCGCAGGGTTTGGCCGCCGCCCTCAGCCCTGCGCTTGCGCGCGGCGGCACGATGGCAGCGGCACGGGGATGTCGTGCCGCGACCTCGGCATGAACGTCGTCCCGGGCGCGGGCGCCACCGCCGGTGAAGGACGCCGCGGCGCCATCGACCCGCTCGGGCAAGGGCCCGGCCTGCGAGCCGTCATCGGCATCCCGGCCCGTCAAGATCCGGCCGGTGGCGGTGTCCGGGGCGAGGTGAAGCACCTTCCAGGCCCCTCCTGCAGCCAGCCGCCGGGGCCGCACAGCCGCAGACCGGTCCTGTCCACCAGCAGATGCACCGGCGCGCTGCCCGCCCTTGACGGCGCCACCTCCAGTGCCTCGGGCCGGCGGCTCAGGGGCGCGTGGCCCGGCCACCTCGGGCCGGTGCGTGCCTCGGCGCACAAGCCCGCGATCGCCTCGGCCGAGAACCACACGGGCAGGCTGCCGCGAACGCTGGCGTCGTACTCGCTCTGCTTTGCTCTGTTGAAAGCCTTGGCCTGCCGAGCTGAGGAGCATCAGGTTGTGGGTGAGGACCCGGAGCGCGAGTTCGCGCCGCTGCGCAGCCGTACTGCGGGC
>JAESGY010000534.1_pt1 | contig 13788 bp, 15 predicted proteins | sample 9269841 | NCBI WGS metagenome assembly JAESGY01 (sample SAMN17022865, study PRJNA683097) | algae metagenome | isolation source: Spirirestis rafaelensis WJT71-NPBG6 and co-occurring heterotrophs from... | place: USA: Pinto Wells, Joshua Tree National Park, Colorado Desert, CA | collected 2006-08-15
GGCAGAAGCACCGAAGCTCGCCAATCCGCGCCACAAGCCACCCAATCCCAGCATCATGGACGAAGCCATGCAGGCAGTTGCAAGTGCCAAGGAGGTCTCACGACCTGACACCTAGCCCTGCTTGAGCAGGATGTTCAGCACCGCTCGGGCAGGTGTGGTGGGCAGTTTGTCGGGCGGCGCGGCCAAACGAAGCGGATGTTGCGCGACCTCGACGAGGATGCGGCAGGGGGTCGGAAAGGGCCATCATCGGGGCTCTTGGGTTCGGCACCCGGCCAAGCAGGGTGCTATCGCCCAGAGCCCCGCGGAGAAGCTGGTCGGGGCGACGCGCTGCTGAACTTCGCTGCGGACGACGAATCATTTTCTCTGAAGGGCGCCGGAGTGAAGCCCTTTCGGCAGGTCCACTGCAGTCTGAGCGGAGTGTTCCAGGTCATCCCGCCTTCGCCCCGATCCGGCGCACCACGGCGCCGTACATCTCCCGCTCTCGGTGAATGCGATTGGCGAAGGTCTCCCCAGCCTCGAACCTTGGCGTGAGGCCCATCGGCGCCATTGCCAGTGCTGCCTCGGGGGCCGCCAGCACGGTTTCCAGCGCCGCGGTCAGCCGGTCCAGGATTGCCCTCGGCAGGCCTGCCGGGGCGGCGATGCCGAACCAGGGCAAGGCCTCGGCCTGCCGGAGGCCAATCTCCCGGAGCGTCGGTATATCCGGCAGTTGCGGGTTACGCGTCTCGGCGACGGTGGCGATGGCGACCAACCGGCCCTCTTGGATCGCCGGGAGCGCCACCGGGTCGAAGAGCAACTGCACCCGCCCGGCAAGCAGATCGGTCAGCGACGGCGCCGAGCCGCGATAGGGCACATGCTCCAGGCGGATGCCGGTGGCCTCGGCGAACATCTCCCCAGAGAGCTGGGTGATGGTGCCGTTGCCGGCCGAGCCGAAGCGGAGCTGTCCGGGGTGGGCCTTCGCGTAGGCAACCAGCCCGGCAACGTCGCGGAAAGGCAGGGACGGATGCGCGGCAATGACACCATAGGCAACCGCACTCATCGAGATGGGCGTGAAGGCCGTGGCCGGGTCGTAAGGCAAGCTCATGATATGCGGGCTGATGGTCAGCACCGCCGTGGGGAAAGCCAGGAACGTGTAGCCATCAGGCCGTGCCCTGGCGACTGCTTCCGCCCCGATGCTCCCGCCGGCACCAGCACGGTTCTCGATTACGATGGGCTGACCGAGGATTTCGCCCAGTTTTGGCGCTACGGGACGAGCCGCCAGGTCCGTGGTGCCGCCGGGTGGATAGGGGACGATCATGGTGATCGGGCGCGCCGGCCAGTCCTGCTGTGCGCGGGTAAGCCGTGGGATGGCGAGCGCTGGTACGGCCGCCAAGGCCACCAGGCCACGGCGCCCAACCTGCAGGCGTATCATGGTTGCCTCCCTGTGTTCTTGTTTGCGACCGATAGCGTAGCGCGACCCTGCACCTCGACGGCAGACGCTTTCCAGACCGAGGCATTGCCCAGCACCACACTCGGAGTTGTTCAGCAGCGCGGCGGGCGCGGGTACCTGGGCGCCTGCAAGCTCCGATGGCATTCCGCGCGACCTGCCAGCACGGTCTTCACCTTGCCATCGAAAATTGCAGGCCGGCGCAAGCACGCCCCCGCGGAACCACCACGCTCCTGGCGGTTAGGAGCCTTGTTGGCGGCGTTAGCTGTGGCGAACGCGTGAAGGGAGAACTCGGGATGGGTTTCATCGCTTGGATCGTGCTTGGACTCATCGCGGGCTGGATCGCCAGCAAGATCATGCACGGCGAGGGCTCGGGCCTGCTGATGAATCTGGTACTCGGCGTGGTCGGAGCGTTCGTCGGTGGCCTCTTGATGAGCGTCGTCGGTGGCGTTGGGGTCACCGGCTTCAATCTATGGAGCCTGCTGGTGGCGGTGCTTGGGGCAGTCGTTGTGCTCTGGCTCTACAATGCCTTTTCGTCGCGCCGGCGCGCGTCCTGAACCGCCTCGCCCGGCCCGCCCGCCGGCGGTGCCGCCGGATGCCAAGTAACCTCGGCGGGGGGAGGCCACCGGTCGGGTGCGGGGACTGGAGGCAGGCTCAACCGAGCTGGCCGGGACCATCACCCAGACCAAGAGCCAGGTAGCGCAACTCCGTGAAGCAATCGGAGCGACCGAGACTGCACAGGCAGAGCGTCGTGCCGGGCTTGAGCGGGGCCGAGGCTGAGCTGTCACGCCTTGGCACCGCCTGCGGTCCAGCCTCGGAGGCTATCTGGGGGCTTGAGGCTCGCAGCGTCCAGGTCGGCATCGCCATCTAGAATACGGAGCAGCACCTTACTGAACTCGGGCAACAGTCAGCGAATGAGGAGCAACGCCCGCAGGGCGCTGCGTGGCCAGGCGGGGCAGGCACAGCAGGCCCTGGCGGAGCGACAGGAGGCCATTGTGGCAGCGGAGTAGCGACCCGAAGCGCTGCGCCGCGCAATCGGCACGGCTGATGGCGAGATTGCCGCGCGATGTGCGGCGCTGGACGAAGCTGGCATCCGTGATTGAGGCATGGAGGCGCAGGCAACGCAGCCGGCACAGATGGCCGTAACCGCACGCCAGAGCCTGCTGCAACCCCAGCAGCAGGAGCCGGTGCTGCGGGGCAGCTCGAGAGCCAGCGGCAGGAATTGGCCGACCTGCGGGCACGGGTCGCGCGCGAGCGCGCTGTCCCGGGTTCGAATCCGACACCCGCTATGACCGACGGAGCGGGAGGCCAACCAAGCCACCGACGTTGGGGGGCGCAAGATGGCTTGGCGCCGAGCGGTGCTGTTTGAGAACGATACGGGCTTTCGGTGGGCGGCTGCCGAGCGTGCCACCAAATGCAGGAGGCGCCTGCGGTAAGGCCGCTCACGCCAAATCCTCTGGTGCAATCACCAGATGGTCTTTTCTTTGTCCACGATGGTGTCGAGCCGCTCAGCCAAATGCGAGTGGCTCGCGGCGCGTGCGTATGCGGCGGCACTCCGCCCATGCTCGTCACGCAGGGCGGGGTCGGCGCCGCGGCTTATTAGCAATTCTACGACCGCTTCATGTCCGTGGGCGGCAGCAGCCATAAGCGGCGTCGTACCACCGAGGGCGTCAGGCGGGCCTCTCTCCTCGGGAGCGCTGGCCGGCGGAAGTAGTGCCCGAACGCGTGCCTCGTCGCCCGCGCGAGCCGCCTCAAGCAAATCAGATGCTTTGCGAACATCCATTCTCTCTTTCCTCTCCTCCCGTCTGTCAGTGACTGTGCGGACTGACGTCCGCGTGCATGGTTCCTGCTCTGGCGATTACCAAGCGATGCCGTCTTCCAGCCGCAGCGCCGGCGGACCAGTTCGACGGCAGTCGCAGGTCTGAGAAGGGAAACGCGGATCTCCGGAAGAAACTCCGCCGCGCCCCTCCTCGTTTCCATCATGTGCAGGGCTCCCATGGAGGTGGACATGTCAGGCACGACGGCAACGCCCAGCACGGGCGGCGGTAATGGAGGCGTTGCGGTCAACGAGACGGATCGGCTGATCGCTTCCGATAAGGTCGAAGGCACGGCGGTCTACGACCGGAACAGCAACCGCCTTGGGTCGGTCTACAACGTGATGATCGACAAGTATTCCGGGCAGGTCGCCTACGCGGTGATGAGCTTCGGTGGTTTCCTCGGCATCGGCGAGCGTTACCACCCGCTGCCCTGGAGCATGCTCACCTACGACACGGGTCTGGGCGGCTATGTGGTGGATGTAACCCGCGAACAGCTGGAAGGTGCGCCGAGCTACGCGCGGGACGAGACCCCCTGGAGCAGGCCGGACTACGGGCGGGACGTCTACTCGCATTATGGCCTGCCCTATGGTGGCGGCCTCTGAGCGGTGCGGTGACGGCGGACTCTGTGCTGGACCGCGGCGTAAGCATCAGGCTCCGGCTGGGCGTCGCTTTCGCCCAGACCGGCACCGCCCCCGCTTCGGCAGACTGATCGAGTTCGAGCGGCGGCCTCCCTGAAGGGGCGACGCCTTCCCTACAGCAGTGAGGATGCTCGATCAGCGGCGCTCCACGGCACGGCCGAGTGGAGGCAACCCGATCTGCGCCGCCGATGCCTGTGGAACTGCAAGCCCCGCCTACTTGGGCCGAATATGCAGACTCTGCACGAGCGCGCCCCATTTGGTCGTCCCTGCCGCCATGAGCCGCCTGAGGGACGCAGCATCACCCTGCATCGGCTCCGCCCCGACCGCCGCCAGGGGCGGCCGGCCGGCACCACCAGCAGATTCGGCACCACGGCTATCGGCACCGCTGGGGCGAAGTCCCCAGCGCTGTCATAGAGCAGGCGCGGGTAGACCGCCTGGTCCGCCGAAGGCGCCATGGACACTATGAGCCGGGTGTGCCCGTCCGTAGCCTGGACCGTTGCCGCTGTGCCGATTGTTCCGCCCACGCCAGCACGGTTCTCGACCAGGACTGGCTGGCCCAGTGCCTCGGACAGGGATGGCGCGAGGAGTTGTGCCATGGGATCGATCGCGCCGCCCGGCGGGAAGGGAATCACGACCCGGACGGGGCGGTCCGGCCAGGGCGTGGCCTGGGCCCGGGCCGCGCCGGGGCGCAGCAGCCCGGGGATCGCCGGACCAGCGATGAGGATGTGCAGGAAGGCACGTCGCTGCATGGGATGCTTCAGGAAAGGGGGCGATTGGCGGGACGCAGCCGCCCAGCCGCTGGCTGACTGGCGGCGCGCGCGTCGCGCGGCGATGTCTCAGCCTGGCTCGCCACGGCGACGCCCGCTGCGGTCACGGCCATCCCGAGCACCTGAACAGGCGAGAGCCGTTCGCCGAACAGCAGAAAGGCGAGCACGGCCACAGCGGACGGGACCAGGTAGAAGAGTGAAGCCACCCCTGCGACCGCGCCACGGCGGATCATGAGCAGCAGCAACGAGATCGCCCCGACGGAGAGGCCGAGCACGGCCCAGGCCAGTACCGCCCAGGCCTGCCAACTGGCATCGAAGGCGACCTCCTCCGTCAGCACCATGACCGGCGCGGTCACCACAGCAGCGCCAAGGAACTGCAACGCGGCGTTGGTGCGCAGGTCCACCCCGGCCGGCGGCAACGCGCTTCTGCCAAATGGTGCCGAGTGTCATGGCCAGCATGCTGAGGCAGGCAAAGCCGAGCGGGAGTAGCGGCAGACCATCCACCGTGCCGAGGCCCGGCGCCAGCACCAGCGCCGAGCCGGCGAAGCCGGCCAGGATGCCCAGCCAGCGTCGACGCCCGACGCGCTCCCCGAGCAGGGGCGTGGCCAGGGCGGCGGTGAGCACCGGCTGCAGCCCGCAGACCAGGGCGGTGATGCCGGCCGGCAGGCCGTGGCGGACCGCCCAGAAGACGCCGCCGAGATAGATGCCCTGCATCAGCACCCCGGCGACCAGCGCGTCGCGCCAGCCCCGCGCCGTGCGGGGCCAGGACACCCCGGCGGCGCCGGCGAAGAGAGCGAAGGCCAGCGCGCTCAGCACGAAGCGTATGGTCAGGAAGGTCATCGGCTCCGCATGAGGCGCGATCAGCCGGGCCACGGCGAAGCCGGTCGCCCAGATGCCGACGAAGGCCAGCGGCATCGCCTGCTCCAGCGGGCCCGGGCGGCCCTGCCGTTCCGGCTGCGCCGTCACGCCGGCGACGCCAGCCCGAGCATCGCGCGGGCCTGCCGTGCCGTGGCGACCGGCCGGCCGTGCTCCGCGGCCATGCTCGCGACATGCGCAACCAGCGCAGCATTCGACGGTGCCAGAGTTTGGCGATCCAGGCGGATATTGTCCTCAAGGCCCGTGCGGCAGTGCCCGCCCATCTCGAGCGCCCAGGCCGCCACCTCGAACTGGTGCCGGCCGATGCCGGCGGCGGTCCAGGTGGCGCCGGGCAGCAGCTCCCGCAGCTTCGCCACCTCGAATTCCAGGATGTCGCGCCGGGCCGGCAGGGCGTGCTTCACGCCGAAAACGAACTGGACGTGTGGCGGCGGCAGGATCAACCCCTCGATGACGAGATCGGCGGTGTTGTAGAGCATCGCTAGGTCGAAGACCTCGATCTCCGGCTTGATGCCGAGGTCGCGCATGGTCGTCGCCAGGCTGCGAACGAAGTCGGGCGGGTTCTCGTAGACGATGGTCGGGAAGTTCACGCTACCCGTCGCCAGGCTTGCCATGTCGGGCCGCAGGTGCAGCATGCTGCCGCGCTGCTCCAGCGCCCGGCCGCGGCCGCCGGTGGAGAACTGCACGATAATGTCCGGGCAGTGCTTCCGGATGCCTTCCTGGAAGGTGGCGAATTTCTCCGGATCGCTGCTCGGCGTCTCGTCCGGGTTGCGGACATGCACATGCACCAGGGCGGCGCCGGCCTCGTAGGCCGCATGGGTGCTCTCGATCTGCTCGGAGACCGTCACCGGCAGGGCCGGGTTGTCCTTCTTGCGCGGCACCGATCCGGTGATGGCGACGGAGATGATGCAGGGGTCTGCCATGCTGTCCTCCCAGGGATGGGGCGCGCGCGGCTTCGCCCGCGCCCCCTGGCAGTAACGGTCCGGACGGCTACTCGGCCGCGACGGGAAGGGCGGCGGCCGGCACCGGCCCACGGGCCGCGCCCTTCGCCAGCATCGCCGCACCGGCGAGGAAGGCCGGCAGCGCGGCGACCGTGAAGACCGTGGCGAGGTCCCAGCCCATCGAGAGCAGGACGCCGCCCACCATGGAGCCGAGCACCGAGCCGGTGCGGCCCACGGTATTGGCCCAGGAGACGCCGGTGGCACGGCTCGCAGTCGGGTAATAGGCCGCCGCCAGGGCATTCACCCCCACCTGGGCGCCGGCCACGCCGAAGCCCGCGCCGAAGATGGCGAAGACCAGCAGCCAGGGCTGCGCGGTGGCGCTGCCGAGCAGCACGACGAAGCCGCCGGCCAGCAGGTAGGCGGCCGCCAGCACCCGGTGCGGGTCGAAGCGGTCCATCAACCGCCCGATCACGATCGCGCCCACCGTGCCGCCAGTCGCCAGAGTCGCCGCCATCAGGGAGGCATGCTTGAGCGAGAAGCCCGCCGTGGTGATCAGCAACGGCAGCCAGCTGGACAGCAGGTAGAAGACCAGCAGGCTCATGAAGAAGGTGGTCCAGATCAGCAGCGTGCCGGTGGCGAGGCCATCCTGGAAGAGCTGCAGCATGGGCGAGCCCTGCGATCTGCGCACGCCGGTGAAGCGCGCGCCCTCCAGCGCCTCCCGTGGGGCAATCCGGCGCAGCACGGCGGCGATCCGCGCGGCCGGCGCCTCCCGCAGGGCCAGGTAGCGCGGCGATTCCGGCAGCAGCACCCACAGCACGGGCACCAGCAGCAGCGGCAGCACGCCGCCCAGCACCAGCAGCCCCTGCCAGCCATAGGCCGCGACGATGTGGGAAGCGGCGAGGCCGGCGGCGGCCGAGCCGATGGTGAAGCCGCAGAACATCAGCGTCACCAGGGTGGCACGCTTGCGCTCCGGGCAGAATTCGGAGGTCAGGGTGATGGCCGCCGGCATGGCGCCGCCGAGGCCGATACCGGTGAGGAAGCGTAAGCCGACCAGCCATTCGATATCAGGCGCGAAGGCCGAGGCGACGGCCGCCGCACCGAAGAAGGCGGTGGTCGCCACCAGCACCGGCTTGCGGCCCCACCTGTCGGCCAGCGGGCCGAAGACGAAGGCGCCGACCATCAGGCCGAACAGCCCGGCGCCGAAGAGCGGCGCGAGCTGCGCCGGCGTCACGCCCCATTCCGCCCGCAGCGCCGGCGCGATGAAGCCGACGGCCGCGGTGTCGAAGCCGTCGATCGTCACCACCAGGAAGCAGAGCGCGATGACCAGCCCCTGGAAGCGTGAGACGGGATAGGCGTTGATGATATCCTGGATGTCGATGCTGCGTTGCGTGATCACTTGAAGTCTCCCTCCTGAGGTAACCGGCGGGTCGTGGCAGGCCGCCCGTCCCCGCCGGTGGAGGGACGGCCCGAAGCTGGCAGGTTGCGGGAAGGCGTGCCGGGGCGGCGCGCGGGGGTCAGCCGATCGCCGAGGGATGCCGCGCGAGCGGCGTCACCGCGATCTCCATGAAGGGGAAGAGCGGCAGCGTGGAGAGGATCGCGTGCAACTCGTCATGGCCCGCCACGTCGAAGACGCTGACATTGGCGTATTGCCCGGCGACGCGCCAAAGGTGGCGCCACTTGCCCTGGCGCTGCAGCGCCTGGGCGCGGGCCTTCTCCTCAGCCTTCAGCGCCTCGAAGCGCGCGGGGTCCAGGTCGTGCGGAACGCGCACATCCATGCGGACGTGGTAGAGCATCCTCTCCTCCTCACTGCCGCGCGTAGCGGCGCAGCTTGTCCCGATCGAGCGTGACGCCAATGCCGGGACGGTTCGGCAGGTGGACCTGGAAGTCGGCGAAGCGCAGCGGCTCCTCCACCAGGTCGTCCACCAGGATCTGCGGGCCGAAATGCTCGCAGCCCCAGGCCAGTTCGCGGAAGGTGGCGAAGGCCTGGAGATGCGCCGCGGCGCCGATGGAGCTTTCCAGCAGGCAGCCGCCATAGAGGCCGATGCCGGCCGCCTCGGCCACCGCGGCGACCTTGCGCAGGCCGAGCAGGCCGCCATGCTTGACGAGCTTCAATGAGACCGCATCCGCCGCCGCGGCCTGCGCCACGGCCAGCATGTCATGCGCGTCGAAGACGCATTCGTCCGCCAGCAGCGGCGGCGTGCCGGGCCGCGCCCGCAGCCGCGCCATGGCGCCGATGTTCCAGGCCGGCACAGGCTGCTCGACCAGGGCGATGCCCATCTCGGCCAGCTGAGGCAGGCAGCGCGCCGCCGTGGTCTCGTCCCAGGCCTGGTTGGCGTCCACGATCAGCCTGGCCCGGCCTTCGAGGGCGCCGGCCAGGCGGCGCAGGCGGGCCAAGTCAGCCTCCGGCGCCTGGGCGCCGATCTTCACCTTGAAGGTGTCATGCAGCCGGGCGGCGAGCTTCCTCTCCGCCTCCTCGATCTCCTGCACCGGATCGCCCGAGGCGAGGGTCCAGAGCACCGGCACGCTCTCCCGCACCTTGCCGCCGAGCAGCAGGGCAGCCGGCACGCCGAGCGTCCTGCCGACGGCGTCGAACAGCGCGGTCTCGATCGCCGCCTTGGCGGCGTTGTTGCGCCTGGCCGCGGCGTCAAGGCGGGCGCCCGCCGCCTCGAACCGGTCGGCCGGCAGGCCGATCAGGGCGGGAGCGAGATAGCTGTCGATATTGGCCTTCATGGCCTCGACGCTCTCCTCGCTCCAGCGCGGGCCGCCGAGCGTCGCGGCCTCGCCGATGCCCACCGCGCCATTGGCCAGGCGGAACTCGACGATGACATAGCTCTGCGCCGTCACCGAGGTCTGGGAGAGCTTGTGGCGGCGGACCGTCGGCACATCCACGATCGTGCTGCGGACGGACTCGATGGCGAGGTCGCGCCGGAGATCCGCGGGGATGGTGATGGTGCTGTCGGGCATCGATTGGCTTCCAATGGAGACGCGGGAGGGGGTGGCGGCGCGCGCCGGTGGTCCGGGCGCGCCGCCTGGGCTCCCCGCCGGGGCGGGAACGGGATGTCGGGAAGGAACCCGGCCCTCTCGCGGCGGCCGGGCCTGCCGCCTCAGACCGAGGCGTGCGCGCGCTCGACGACCGTCTTCGGCGCCGCGGCGGATTCGGCATGCAGGACGAAGTCGAACCCGATCTCGGCATAGGGCGCGTTCAGGCCCCGGGCGTGGATCGCGGCCGCATCCGTCACCCGCTTCACCTCCGGGATCAGGCCGTCCCGCGTGGCGAAGGCGAAGTCGTCGTGCAGGTACTCGTCGCCGTCGATGTTGATCTGCGTCGTCAGCTTGCGGTAGCCGGGCGCGACGACGAAGAAGTGGATATGCGCCGGGCGGTGGCCGTGGCGGCCGAGCGCGTCGAGCAGCTGCTGCGTCGGGCCGCCCGGCGGGCAGGCATAGCCATTCGGCAGGATGGAGCGGAAGCGGTAGCGGCCCTCGGCATCCGTCTCGATCCGGCGGCGCAGGTTGTACTTGGACTGGGACGGGTCGAAGCCCGAATAGCCGCCCTTGGTGTTGGCATGCCAGACATCGATGACAGCGCCGGCGACCGGTTTGCCGTCCACGTCTTGCACCTGGCCCTGCATGAACAGCACCTCGCCCTGCTCGGTGCCGTCATCCAGCCGCGCCTCGCCCTTCGAGAGCGGCGCGCCGGCGAGCCAGAGCGGCCCCTCGATGGTCCGCGGCGTGCCGCCCTCGAGCCCGGCCTTCCGCTCCGCCTGGTCCATGCGCAGGTCGAGGAAGGTCTCGAGGCCGAGGCCCGGGACCAGCAGCCCGACCTCGTTCGCCTGGCCGAGGCGGGTCAGGTAGCCCATCGCCGTCCAGAACTCGTCCGGCTGGATGTCGAATTCCTCGATGGTGCGGAACAGGTCGCTCACCACGCAGTGGACGATGCGCTTCATGCGCACATCGCCGCCATCGGCGCCGAGGGCGCTGACCTTCATCAGCAGGTCCTTGACGTCCTTGGTCTCCATCAGGCTGTCGCTCATCACTCGTTCCCCCGTGTGGGTGGTCATGGCCGGAAGCCGTCCGGCCGACGGTGGTCAGCCGAGGTCGCCGCCCGCCACGGGCAGGGTGACGCCGGCGATGTAGGAGGCCTCGTCCGAGGCCAGGAACAGGATCGCCGCCGCCTGTTCCCCGGTCGTGCCGTAGCGTTTCATCAGGCTGGACGAGATGGTCTGGTCCACGATCTGCTGGTACCAGGCCTTCTCCTGCCCGGTCGGCGGCGCCGCGTTGCGCGGGACACGGCGCGGCGGCGCTTCCGTCCCGCCGGGCGCGACGCCGCAGACGCGGATGCCGGCTTCGGCATATTCCCAGGCGAGGCAGGCGGTGATGGCGTTCACTCCGCCCTTCGCCGCGGCGTAGGGAACGCGGTTCAGCCCGCGCGTGGCGACCGAGGAGACGTTGACGATCACGCCCCCGCCCGAGGCCAGCATCGCCGGCAGCACCGCCCGGCAGCACCAGAGCGTCGGGTAGAGGGAGCGGCGCACCTCCGCCTCCACCTGCTCCGGCGCGTATTCGGCATAGGGCTTCGCCCAGATCGTGCCGCCGACATTGTTGACCAGGATGTCGATGCGGCCGAAGGCGCCCGCAGCCGTCTCCACCGCCGCCTGGGCGCCGGTGAAACTCTCGAGATCGGCCTGGACGGCGATCGCGCCCCCGCCGGCCTCCTGCCGCGCCTCCTCGACGAGGGGGGGGCGGTCCACCAGGGCGACTCGCGCCCCCTCCCGCGCCAGGCGCAGCGCAACCTCACGGCCGATGCCCTGGGCGGCGCCGGTGACCAGCGCGGTCCTCCCGGCGAAGCGGTCGGGATAGGTCCTCATCGCCGCCTCACGCCGCCAGGCGATGCGCATCCGCAGGCGCGCTCGGCGAGAACTTCTCGGTGTGGAAGCTCGCCGGTGTCACGCGCTGCGCGCCGAGCCAGCCGCGGACCGCATCCACCATGGCGGGCGGACCGCAGAGATAGACATCCACATTGCCGCCATGCAGCTGCTCCGGCGCGATATGCGCCGTGACATAGCCCTTGCGCGGATGCTCGCTGGCCTCGGCCGCCACGACGGTCGCGAAGCTGAAGCTGTCAATCCGCGCGGCGTAGTCCTCCAGCGCCTCCACCGCGACCAGGTCGGCATCGTTGGTGACGCCATAGACCAGGTGCACCGGCTGGTCGCAGCCCATCTCGGCCAGCGTCCCCAGCATGGAGAGGAAGGGCGCGAGGCCCGTGCCGCCGGCGAGGAAGAGCAGCGGCCGCGTCACCTGCCGCAGGTAGAAGCTGCCGGAGGGGCCGGTGAACTCCAGCGCTGCGCCGGGCCTCGCCGTCTCGCCCAGCCAGGCGCTCATCAGCCCCTGCGGGATGTCGCGCACCAGGAAGGACAGCGCATCGGCCCCCGGGACGGAGCTGAAGGAATAGGCGCGCCGCTGCTCGGTGCCCGGCACGCGCAGCGACACATACTGGCCCGGCAGGAAGGCAAGGCCCGCCGGCGTGTCGAGCGAGAAGGCGATGCTGGTCTCCGACAGCCGCTCGACGCTGCGCAGGCCGACCGCGTAGCTCTGCGGCCTGGTCTTGCAGGCCGCCGAGGTGCTGGGGATGGCGACCACCAGGTCGCTCTCCGGCCGCGCCTGGCAGGCCAGCGCCAGGCCCTCGGCCGCCTCCTCCTCGGTCAGCGCGTCCTCGATATAGGACCCGCCGTCATAGCGGCCGGACTCCACGCGGCACTTGCAGGTGCCGCAGGCGCCGTCGCGGCAGTCGAGCGGGATGTTGACCCCGAGGCGGTAGGAGGCGTCGGCGATGGTCTCGCCGGCACGCGCCTCGACAAAGCGCGTGACGCCATCCTCGAAATTCAGGGCGATGCTGTGGCCCATGGGTATCGTCCTCCGATGCGCGCGGCTCAAATGTGGTAGATGTCGCCGACGTGGTGGATGTAGTCGTTCTTGGGGACGACCTTCTTCCGCCGGATCAGCGGCCGCTCGCCGGTGGTGTCGATGGTGTAGAAGGAGGTCCCGAAATAGGTGTCGGTCGTCTTGTAGCGGAAGCTGTAGGTGACCCAGTTGAAGCGGAGCTTCACCAGGCCGCCGGCCTGCTCCAGGATCTCGACATTGCTGATGGTGTGGCTGGTGCGCGGCTCCGGCAGGCTGGTCGCGCTGCTGCGCTCCGTGCGGATGCGGAAGACGCGATCCTCCAGCCCGCTGCGGTCGCCGTACCAGATCAGCGAAATCTCGGTCTGCGGGTCCTCGGTCAGCCTGTCGTCGTCATCCCAGGACGGCATCCAGAACTCGGCATCGGGCGCATAGCAGGCCAGCCAGGCATCCCAGTCCTTGTCGTCCAGGGCGCGGGCCTCCCGGTACAGGAACTGCTCGGCATCCTGCTGCGTGAAGCCGGTGCGGGCGGGTGCTTCGATCATTGTGGACATGGTCGGCATCCTCCTCAGCCCTTCTTCTCGGCGGCCAGCGCGCGCTGCATGGCCTCCTGCCAATACTTGTGCTGCACGACGAAGAGGCCCTCGTCCTCGGTCTTCGCGCCGCTCATCAGCGGCTGCAGGCCGATCGCCTCGGCCGCCGCGTCGGGTCCCGGAATCCAGTGCTTCGCGCCGCGGGTCATGTCGTTCCAGCGCGCCGCACGGGCGTTCATGGAGAACTGGCAGGCGCGGAATTCCTCCAGGTCGTCCGGCGTCGCCATGCCGGAGGCGTTGAAGAAATCCTCGTATTGCCGGATGCGGCGCGCGCGGGCCTCCGGCGCCTCGCCCTTCGGTGCGATGCAGTAGATCGTTACCTCCGTCTTATCGACCGCGACCGGGCGGTAGGTGCGGATCTGCGAGCTGAACTGGTCCATCAGGTAGACATTGGGATAGAGGCAGAGGTTGCGGCTGCGCTGCACCATCCAGTCCGCGCGCGCCTGGCCGAACTGCGCCGCCAGCGCCTCGCGCCGCTCCCAGTTCGGCCGGTCCTCCGGGTTCGCCCAGTTGGTCCAGAGCAGCAGGTGGCCGTTCTCGAAGGAGTAGAAGCCGCCGCCCTGCTTGGCCCAGCCGCCGGCACTCATGGCGCGCGTCTTGTCCTCGCGCTCGCTTTCCTTGCGGCGGCCGGTGATGGCCGCGTAGTTCCAGTGCACGGCGGAGACGTGGTAGCCGTCGGCGCCGTTCTCGATCTGCAGCTTCCAGTTGCCGTCATAGACATAGTGGTGGTTTGTTAAAGCGGGAGATAGAGGTTGATCGGCACTCCTGATCCGACGGCCTCAAGCAGCGTTGCGAGTTCGGGCGGTGGCGGCGCCTGCGCCCAGGCCTTCCAACAGCGTGT
>JAESGY010000535.1_pt1 | contig 13630 bp, 7 predicted proteins | sample 9269841 | NCBI WGS metagenome assembly JAESGY01 (sample SAMN17022865, study PRJNA683097) | algae metagenome | isolation source: Spirirestis rafaelensis WJT71-NPBG6 and co-occurring heterotrophs from... | place: USA: Pinto Wells, Joshua Tree National Park, Colorado Desert, CA | collected 2006-08-15
CAACCCGCACTCGAAGATCGAGAGAATAGCAATGACCCATGATCCACCTCCCGTTTCAGAAAGTGAATCACAGATCACAAGAGCCCAGAAGGCCTGGAGTCGGATTTCCAGTCCGTTGCTCTAGGCTGCCGGCGAGCCGACTCATCAATCACCGTGAAAACAGGCCTTTTAATCGGCAGTTGCTTACGTTCGCTTCGTCACGATGGAGCCCACTTCTCGCACCTGCCTTCAATCCGCGTGGACATGGCTCCCATGGCGGCATCCAGATTGGGGTAGAGATCCTCGTCGATCCCGCTCAGAGGATCGGCCGCGGCTTTGATCCGAAGCTGCCGGTCGTCTCCTTCTTCGATGGTGCCGAGAAGCAGATCCTTCGGATCGCGTGCGTTGATGTCCCGTGCCACGGCCGCCCGGCACGGCTCCGCCGCACCGGCACCAACATAGGTGATCGACATGCGCCTGAGCTGAGCTATAGTGGCATAGAGATATACGGTGCCGAGGCATCGCGACCCGGGGCAACAACGGACTTTCAAGGAGGACTGACGGTGGCGATCGCGTGGCCGAGGCTGTCACTGCGCGCGCGGCTGTTCATTCTGACCACCGTGGCGCTCCTGCCCGCGCTGGCGATCCTGCTCTACAACGAGGTCTCGCTGCGCCGCAGCCGCCAGGCTGAGGTGCACGCGCTGGCCCTGCGCTTCGGCCAGCTTGCGGCCCTCGAGATGCAGGGCATCATCGAGGGAACGCAGGGCCTGCTGCTGGCCGTGGCCCGTACCCCGGCCGTCCGGTCCTTCGAGGCGGAGCCGTGCCGCGTCTACTTGGACGACGTGCAAGCGGACTCCCCGCATCTGAACACGATCACCGTGATCGACCTCCAGGGCAACGTCCGATGCCGGACCGAAGGCACCGGCCAGGGGCAGCGCCTCGATGACCGGCCCTACTTCAGGCAGGCGCTCGCCACGGGCCGTCTCGCCGTCGGCGAATACACGGTCAGCCGCATCTCGGGCCGGCGCGGGCTGCCGCTCGCCCTGCCGATCCGGGATAGCGGCGGGATAACGGTGGGCGTCGTGGCGGCGGGGCTCGATCTCGAATGGCTCGGCGCGCGCCTGAGGCAGCGGGACTTCGCCCGCGGCAGCGCGCTCACCATCGCCGACCGCAACGGCGTCATTATCGCCCGGGAACCACTTCCCGAACGGTTTATCGGCACGCGCATCCCCGAACCCTTCCTGGAGTTGGTCAACGCTTCCTCGCCCGGGACGCGGGAGGTCACGAGCCAGGACGGCACCCGGCGGGTGATCGGCTACATCCCGGCTGCGGCTGCGCCGGAGGGGCTTTACGTCAGCGCCGGCCTCTCGCTGGACGAGGCGTTCGAGGCCATCGATCGGGCGACGCGGCGCGGCATCGCCCTGGCGGCCGCCGGGGCCGCCATCGCCTTCGCGGCCGCCTGGCTGTTCGGCCGCGGCTTCGTGACGGGACCGGTGGCCCGGCTGGTGAGCACCATCGGAGCCTGGCGCGCAGGAGACCGCTCGGCCCGCACCGGAATGGCCGCCGCTGGCGAGCTGGAGACGGTCGGGGCCGCTGTCGACGGGCTGATGGACGAGCTTGCAGTCCGGCAGGCCGAGCGCGACCGGGCCGAGGACCACCTGCGGCTCCTGCTCAACGAGCTGAACCACCGGGTCAAGAACTCGCTCGCCACCGTGCAGTTCATCGCATCCCAGACCTTGCGCACGGCCGGCGTTCCGGAGGCAACCCGGCATGCCTTCGACGCCCGGCTGGCGGCGCTCGGCCGCGCCCACGACCTGCTGACCCGCGGGAACTGGGAGGGCGCTGACCTGGACGTGATCGTCATGCAGGCGGTGGAGCCGTTCAGCAGCGTCGAGGAGCGCCGGCTCTCCTTGGAGGGGCCACGGGTGCGCGTCTCGGCCCAGGCCGCGCTGGCGCTCGCCATGGCGTTCCAGGAGCTGGCCACCAACGCGGTCAAGTACGGCGCCCTGTCGAACGCGACCGGGACGGTCCGGATCACGTGGAGCGTGGCGACAACGGCCGGATCGGGAACGCGACGGCTCTCCGTCCGCTGGGAGGAGAGCGGGGGGCCTCCCGTCCAACCGCCGACGCGGCGCGGGTTCGGATCGCGTCTGCTCGAGCGCGCCTTGGCCCAGGACCTGGACGGCACGGTCGAGATCGCGTTCATTGCAACCGGGGTCGTCTGCACCGTCGAAACCTTGGCGGCGTAGGCGGGTGGCGCCGCGGCTGCCGGACCCTATCATGATGACCGCCGTTGCAGCGTCTGCGTGCATGCCCTCGTCACGCTCCTGCGCCACGGACCCGGGTTCGGCATGGGATCCTGCTGTTGTGCGAGCCCGACCGGCCCGCAATCGGCCGCGCTTGAGACTTGCGGGCTCGGTGACCGCCCTCGGGCCTATGGGCGAGCACCGTGCCCTGCGCGACCGATCGGGAACCCTGCGACACCGGCCATGGCCAGGATCGTGGGCTGCGCCATCTATCCCAAGACATGATATCAGGAGCGAGTACAGGTGAGTGAGTGCGTATCGGTCCCGGAAGGACGCAGATCGTCGGGAGCCGCCCCCCTGCACCTGAGGTCCCTGCGCTCGCGGCTGATCCTCCTCACCCTCGTCCTGCTGGTCCCCGCACTGGCAGTGGCCGGGATGACCGTCTATGCCGCATACCGCCATGACCGGCAGGAGGTCGAGAAGCATCTCCAGGAGACCGCCCGGGCCCTGTCGCTCGTCGTCGATCGCCAGTTCGGGCAAGCCGAGGCCCTGCTCTGGGCACTGTCGACCTCGCCACAGCTCCTCGACAAGGACTATGCCGGCTTCGACGCACGGGCACGGGCCGCGATCCGCATCCCTGCCACCTGGGTCGTCGTCGAGACTCACGGACGGCAGGTCGTCAACACCCTGCTGCCGCCCGGCAGCCCCCTGCCAGTGACCAAAGGCAGCGATCATCGCAGGGGCCTGGCCATCGGAATGGTGAGGGTGAGCAACCTGTTCACGGGTCTCGTGGCGAGGCAGCCGGCCGTCGGCATCGACACCCTCGTGGCCGCCCAGGACGGATCCGAGCTCTACATCTCAATCATCATGCGAGCCGACGCCGTGAGCCGCATCCTGGCGGACCAGGGCCTGCCGCCGTCTTGGATCGGGGCTATCGTCGACCGCAACGGGATCATGGCGGCGAGAACCCGGGACGCGGGCCGCTACGTGGGCAAGCCTGCGACCCCGGAGAACGTCGGGCGGGTCCAGGCTGGATTGGCGCAGGGCGTCTTCGAGAGCGTTTCCCTGGACGGGATCCCAACGCTGGTGGCCCTGTCCCGCTCGCCGGCGTCGGGGTGGTCGACCATCGTCGCGGTGCCGCGGTCGGAGATCGCGGCGGCCCCGCTGCGCTCCGCCCTGTACCTTGCCGTGGCGGGCGGGCTTCTGCTTGCCCTCGGCACCGTTCTGGCCTGGCGTGTCGGGCGCAGCATCGCCGCTCCGGTAGAGGGACTGGCCACCCTGGCGCAGGGGATCGGACAGGGCGAGCCAATCGCAGCGCCGGCGAGCGGACTTGCGGTGGTCGACCGCGTCGGTCAGGCGCTCGCCGCGGCCTCGACGCAGCTCAGGGAGCGGGAGGCCGCCCTGCGGGCGGGCGAGGCGCGCCTGCGGGCGACCCAGGACAATGCCGCCGTGGGTATTGCCGAGGTCGACCGAAACGGGCGCTTCGTCTCAGTCAACGAGGCCCGCTGCATGCTCACCGGCCATAGCCGCGAGGAGCTGCTCGGACAGCATTTCGGTCACGTGACCGATCCGGCCGTCATCGAACGTGACCTCGACCTGTTCCGGCGGCAGGTTGGGGGCGAACTCGACACCTACACTACCGAGAGCAAGTTCGCCCGCAAGGACGGCAGCCACGGCTGGGCACGCGTGACCAGCACGGCCGTGCGGGATGCCAGCGGTGAATTCCTGTACGCGGTCCGAGTGGTAGAGGACATCACAGAGCGCCGGCAGGCCGACCGGCGCCAGAAGCTGCTCATCGACGAGCTGAACCACCGGGTGAAGAACACATTGGCCACCGTGCAGGCGCTGTCATGGCAGGTGATCCGGCCAGGCGTGCCGCCGCAGGTGGCGCAGGAGCGCTTCCAAGAGCGTCTGCTGGCGCTGTCACGCACGCATAATCTGCTCAACGAGACGCTCTGGGAGGGTGCCTCGCTGAGGACGGTCCTGGAAACGGAGCTTGGGCCCTACGGGGCGGAGGCGGGACGCGTGCGGCTCGACGGACCGGAGGTGCACCTGGAAGCCAGGTCGGCGGTGGTGCTGGGCATGGCCTTCCACGAACTCACCACCAACGCGGTCAAGCACGGCGCCCTGTCGGTCACATCGGGCAGGGTGCAGGTAGGTTGGTGGATCGATGATCGCGGCGCCGAATCCGTCCTGGTCATCGACTGGCGCGAGCTGGGCGGGCCTACGCTCGTGGCCCCGCCCAATCCCGGCTTCGGCTCTCGCCTGCTGCGCCAGACCATCACGCGCGAACTCGCCGGGCAGCTTGATGTGCGCTTCGAGCGCGACGGCATGTGCTGCACCATCGCCGTTCCGATCGGAATGGCCGACCGGCAGGCTGCCTGAACGAATGGAAGCACCATGCCCCCGCGCTTCACACCGCGGCCGGGAAGAGGGGACCTGCGGATGTTCGGCGCTCCGGGCCGATCGCTGGCGGATACCTCGTGAGAGTGGCCCGCGGCGGTGTTCCATGCAGGCTGCCTTGCACCGTGACATACGTCCGATGATCACAGGATCGGCCCCGGGCCGAACGGACCTCCGAACGGCCGGTGCGTATACCGTCCGACATGAGCGATCCATCGGACGCGCTTTGCCGCCTTTACGTCGTGCCGTCCGTCCCCTATCTCACCGTTCCCTCCCTTGGGATTCCCCTGAAGCGAATGCTTGTCACTAGGCCTGTGACAGGGCACGTCATGACCGCCACGGCCGATGAGGCTGGAACCAACGAAGGATGACCATGACTCAGGACGCAACCGGCCGCCGCATTCTCCTCGTCGAGGACGAGGCGATGATCGCGATGCTGGTCGAGGATATGCTCGAGGATCTCGGCCATGAGCTGGTCAGGGTTGCGAGCCGCCTTGAGGACGCGGTTGCCGCGGCCGAAACAGAGGTCGTCGATCTTGCGATCCTGGATCTCAATCTGGGCGGGGTCCTGACCTATCCGGCCGCCGAGGTGCTCGCCCAGCGCGGCATCCCGTTCATCTTCGCGACGGGCTACGGCAGCGGCGGGCTCAAGAACGGCTATGCGGATCGGCCGACTCTGCAAAAGCCGTTCAATACGGAGGCGCTGGGGCAGGCGATCAAGCAAGCTTCCTCGATCCCGGCAGGCGGATGATCACCAAGCCGTTCGCGATCGATGCGCCGGCCACCGGGATCCGGAGCATGATCCAGGGCCAGTGACTCCGTTCACCGGTCGGATTGCCGTCATGGATACCTTGGCGGCATTGCGCGTTACACCAGATCGCGAGCGAAGTCGGACCGACAGCATGAACAATGACCAGCGGGGAGGCGGGATGGCGCGCTCCCCGGAGCCGGGGGACCTCTCCGGCGACGAACTGACCTACCGTCTTCACCAACAGGAGCGGCTGGCCAGGTTCGGCGTTCTCGCTCTTGAGACGCCCGATTTCTCGATCCTGCTCCAGGAGGCGACACGGCTGTGCGCTGAGGGGCTGAACATTCGCTACTGCAAGGTCATGGAGTATCTGCCGGATGAGGATCAGTTCATCGTGCGGGCGGGCGTAGGCTGGAAGCCTGGCGTGATCGGAAGCAGGACCGGTGCCGATCTCGAAAGCCCCACCGGCCATGCCTTCAACAAGGGTGAGGCGGTGATCTCCAGTCACCTGGACGGCGAGAGCCGCTTTCGCACGCCTCGGGCCTTGGTGGAGCACGGGATCCGGCGGGCGATCAACGTCCCGATCACCACCCGCAGCAGGCGCTACGGTGTTCTCGAAGCGGACAGCCCCATCGAGAGCAGGTTCACCGAAGCTGACATCGCCTTCATGCAGGGCTTTGCCAATCTTCTCGGGGTGGCCTTTGAGAGGTGGCAGGGCGAGGCGGCGTTGCGCGAGACTGAGGAGCGCTACAGGCTTGCGGCCAAGGCCACGAACGACGTGATCTGGGACTGGGATCTCGGGGCCGACCGGATCCTGTGGAACGAGGCCCTGGCGACGCTCTTCGGCTATACGGACACCGAGACGACCGACACCTGGTGGAAGAACCACATCCATCCCGATGACCGTGAGCGCGTGGTCACGGGCATCGAGGCAGCGATCGCGGGAAGCCAGGAGCACTGGAGCGCGGAGTACCGCTTCCTGCGGGTCGACGGATCCGAAGCCCATGTGTTCGACCGCGGATTCGTCATCCGGGACGGGCAAGGGCAAGCCGTGCGCATGATCGGCGCCATGCTGGACCTCACCGGGCGTAGGCAATCGGAGGCGGCGCTGCGGGAGAGCGAGGAGTTCACCCGTCGCATCCTCGAGAGCTCGACTGATTGCATCAAGGTGCTCGATACGGACGCACACCTGCTGTTCATGAGCCCGGGCGGCATGGAGGTCATGGAGGTGGATGACTTCGGCGCCATCGAGGGCTGCGACTGGCGCGACTTCTGGTCCGGTCCGGATCACGGGAAGGCCCAAGAGGCGGTCAGAACGGCGCTCGCCGGCGGCAGCGCCCGCTTCCAGGGCCATACGCCAACGATGAAGGGACGGCCCCGCTGGTGGGACGTGTCCGTCACTCCGATCATTAGACACGACGGTGCGGTGGACAAGCTCCTGTCGGTGTCGCGCGACATCACCGAGACCAAGCAGTTGGAGGAGCACCAGCGGCTGCTCATCAACGAGCTGAACCATCGGGTGAAGAACACCCTGGCCACCGTGCAGTCCATTGCCAGTCAGACCCTGCGCAATGCCGTGACCCTTGAGAAAGCCCAGGCTGCGTTCGAGTCGCGCCTTCTGGCACTCTCCAGGGCGCATGACGTGCTCACCCGCGAGAACTGGGATGGTGCCCATCTGCGCGAGATCGTGGCCGAGGCGGTCGCGCCCTACGGCAACCGGCGCGAGGATCGCTTGCACCTGAGCGGGCCCGACGTGCGGCTGTCGCCCCGGATGGCGCTGGCGCTCGCGATGGCCCTCCAGGAGTTGGCGACTAACGCGGTGAAGTACGGCGCCCTCTCGAGTGACGCAGGCGAGATCCGGATCTCGTGGGGACTCGATGGCACTCAGTCTCCGCCGTGCCTGCACCTGCGCTGGGAGGAGAGCGGGGGCCCGCCCGTGCAGGTGCCGCTGCGCCAGGGCTTTGGAACACGGCTCATTGAGCGCAGCCTAGCACTCGATCTTGAGGGTGACGCCCGCATCGAGTTCGCCCCCACCGGGGTCGTCTGCACCGTCGACGCTCCCTTGATGGCGGATGCCGCATCGGCGGCAGGAGCGGCCTGAGCCAGGACAGCAGGCCTGATTACGGCATCGACGGTGCATGGGTCCAGGAACGGCGGACCTTCCCGACAATCTCAGCGTTGGTAGATCCTCAGTGCGCTTGAGGCGCAGTCGGACGTTCGGGCGACCCATGAATTTCCAGAACACGACGACCACTCCAGCAGGAGGGCACCCAAGCGCTCCGCAGGTGATGCGCAAGTCCCGCGTGCTTGAGGGGCGCCCATATCCACTTGGAGCCACATGGGATGGGCTGGGCGTCAACTTCGCCCTGTTCTCGGCCAATGCCACCAAGGTGGAACTCTGCCTCTTCGATGAGCGAGGTGAGCGTGAGCTCGAGCGCATCGAGCTGTCCGAGTACACGAACGAGGTCTGGCACGGCTACCTGCCGGATGCACGCCCTGGCACGATCTACGGCTACCGGGTTCATGGCCCCTACGAGCCCGCCGCAGGCCATCGCTTCAATCCCAACAAACTTCTGCTCGATCCCTATGCCAAGCAGATCGTCGGTCAGATCACCTGGAACCCGGCGCTGTTCGGCTACCAGATGGAGACCACCAACGATCTCACCTTCGACACGCGTGACAGCGCACCCTTCATGATGAAGGCCCGCGTGATCGACCAGGCCTTCACCTGGGGCAGGAACCGCCCTCTGCAAACGGCCTGGGAAAAGACCGTCATCTATGAGGCTCATGTGCGCGGCTTCACCATGCGCCACCCGGGCGTGCGAGAAGAGCTGCGCGGTACCTATGCGGGTCTGGCGAGCCAGCCCGCGCTCGACTACATCCGTTCGCTTGGTGTCACCGCCATCGAACTCCTGCCCATCCACACCTTCGTGGATGACAGTTACCTCACCGAGAAGGGACTCAAGAACTACTGGGGCTACAACACCATTGGCTTTTTTGCCCCAGCCCGCCGCTATGCGGCCAACTTGGATTTCGCCTTCGCCGAGTTCAAGGAGATGGTGAACCACCTCCACGATGCCGGCATCGAGGTGATCCTGGACGTGGTCTACAACCATACGGCTGAGGGCAACGAGCTCGGCCCGACCCTGTCGTTCAAGGGCATCGACAACGCTTCCTATTACCGGCTGGCGCCGGATCCGCGCTGCTACATCAATGACACCGGAACCGGAAACACCGTCAACCTGAGCCACTCCCGTGTGCTGCAACTTGTGAGCGACAGTCTGCGCTACTGGGCGCAGGAGATGCACGTGGACGGCTTTCGCTTCGACCTTGCGACGATCCTCGCCCGGGAGCCGCACGGCTTCGATCAAGATGGCCGCTTCATGGATGCCTGTCAGCAGGATCCGGTGCTCAGCCAAGTCAAGCTGATCGCGGAACCGTGGGATTGCGGTCCGGGCGGCTATCAGGTCGGACGCTTCTCGCCGGGCTGGGCGGAGTGGAACGACCGCTTCCGCGACACCGTGCGGGCGTACTGGAAGGGCGAGGAGGGCAAGCTGCCGGAGCTGGCCTCGCGCCTGACTGCTTCAGCGGATCTGTTCAACAAGCGCGGGCGTAAGCCTTGGGCGTCCGTCAACTTCATCACGGCCCATGACGGCTTCACCCTCAACGACCTCGTCTCCTACAACGACAAGCACAATGAGGCGAACGGGGAGGGCAACCGGGACGGCCACTCGCACAACCTGTCGCTCAACTACGGCGTCGAGGGGCCGACAGACGCCCCGGAGATCCGGGAGCTGCGCTTCCGGCACATGCGCAGCATGCTGGCGACGCTTCTCCTGTCGCGGGGCACCCCGATGCTCCTGGCCGGCGACGAGTTCGCTCGTACGCAAGCCGGCAACAACAATGCCTATTGCCAGGACAACGAGATCTCCTGGCTGGACTGGGAGGGGATTGACCCTGACCAGCGCTGCCTGGCTGAATTCGTGCAGAAGCTGCTGGCGATCCGCCGAGCCCTGCCCATGCTGCGCCGCGGGCGGTTCCTGACGGGCGAGTACGATGAGGAACTCGGCGTCAAGGACGTGACCTGGTTCACGCCGACTGGCGACGAGATGACGGTGGAGCACTGGGATGATCTCAACGGGCGCTGCATGGGCGTTCTCCTGGATGGGCGAGCGCAGGAGACGGGCGTGCGCCGGCTCGGGTCGGATTCAACGCTTCTCCTGATCCTGAATGCGCACGAGGACGTGGTGCCCTTCACCCTTCCAGAAGCGGTGGGAGGAAGGCACTGGGTGCGCCTGATCGATACCAACCGGGGTCAGGATGATGAACTTGAGGAATTCGACTTTGAGCATGTGTACGAGGTAACCGGTCGCTCACTGCTGCTCTTCATCCTCAGGCCCGCGCGGCAAAAGGGGCAGCCGACGGATGCCGACCGGTCGTTCCAGCATGTCGTTGAAGCGTTTGAGACTGTTGTCGCCAGCCCGGTCGCGTTTGCCGCTGGCCCAGCGCCCGCAGCGGGTGGAAGTTGACGTGCCGCAGTTCGCGGGGGCCGTAACCACCCCGAACTGGACACCGCAATGCTCTTTATCGAGGCGCAATCGCCATCCGAGCGTAGGCCCGTGGAACGCTATGGCAGTCGTTGACGACGTTGAGGCGCCTGTAATCCGTTGTCCGGGTCTGACAGAGACCGAGATCGCTGTTGCCCTGTTCGGCGCGGCCGCCTCTCCGGTACGGGTCGCCAGAGCCTGAATGAGCCTGCTGAGAAGCCGCCGGATCGAGCGCTGCGGGCGAGGAGGCAGGATCGACCCTTTCCGCTACTTTCCGCAAGGAGCGCTCACTGTTCCGAGCTCACCGGTAACGCGTCGGAGATATTTGCCGGAATTCTCTTGAGGCATCCAGCCGACCGGCACTGCGAACCAGCACGGAGCCATACGGGGTGGGGCGCCAGCGCTCCGCCGCAGAGTGTGAGCCTTGCTATTCGATCGCTGCGCGACCGGTTGTCGTTCGATCATCTCGCGGATACGGATTGCCAGCGCTTCCACGGCAAACGGCTTGGTGATCATTTCCATGCCCTGCTCAAGGAAGCCGCTCGCCACGGCCGCGTTCTCCGCATAGCCGGTGATGAACAGCACCTTGAGGTCGGGACGATGCTCGCGGGCCTGATCGGCAAGCTGACGTCCGTTCATCCCCGGCAGGCCGACGTCCGTTACAAGAAGATCAATCCGCCGCGAGGATTGCAGCATCTTGAGACCAGAAGGGCCGTCAACCGCCTCCAGGGCCCGATACCCAAGATCCTTGAGCACATCGACGATGAGGTTGCGCACCACCGGCTCGTCCTCAACCACGAGCACCGTCTCGCCCGCCTCCGACCGCGGCACTTCCGCTAAACCGGCTGTCTCCGCTTCCTCCTCCACAGCCCCATTGAAGCGCGGCAGGTAGATCTTGATCGTGGTGCCCTGGCCGACCTCGGAATAGATCCGGACATGGCCCTCCGATTGCTGTGCGAAGCCGTAGATCATCGATAGGCCAAGGCCGGTGCCCTGGCCGAGGGGCTTGGTCGTGAAGAACGGATCAAACGCGCGCTCGATCACATCGGCCGGCATCCCAGTCCCCGTGTCGGTGACCGCAACGCAGACATACTGACCGGGGCGCACACCCGGGTGAAGCGAGGCGTAGGCGCGGTCGAGATAGGTGTTGCAGGTCTCGATGGTGAGCTTGCCACCACCCGGGATGGCATCACGAGCGTTGATGGCCAGATTAAGGATGGCGCTTTCGAGCTGGTGCGGATCGCAGCGCGTCAGCCAGAGACCACCGGCCGTGACGAACTCCATCCGGATGGCCTCGCCGAGGGTACGCCGGAGCAGGTCCTCCATGGAGACCACAAGCTTGTTCGTGTCCACGGTCTTGGGCGCCAGCGGCCGCCGGCGCGCGAAGGCAAGCAGGCGGTGGGTCAGAGCGGCAGCGCGCTGGGCCGAGCTCATTGCCGCCTTGGCATACCGCTCCACCGCCTCTGTGCGGCCCTGGGCAATGCGGGTCTGCATCAGGTCGAGCGAGCCGACGATGCCGGTGAGCAGGTTGTTGAAGTCGTGGGCGATGCCGCCCGTGAGCTGGCCTACGGCCTCCATCTTCTGCGCCTGCCGCAGCGCCTCCTCGGTCTGCCGCAGGGTTTCCGTTTGCTGCTTCTCGGCCGTGACGTCGCGGCCATAGGCGTAGACGAGGTCTCCTTCCACAGAGCTATGCCAGGAGATCCAGCGCGGCGTGCCGTCTTTGTGCGTGTAGCGGTTCTCAAAGTTCGTCAGGTCCCGGCTGGCTACCGCGTCGTCAAGGCCGCTCTGGGTGAGGGCGGCGTCTTCGGGCCAGATGAAGTCGAGGAAGGAGCGCCCGACCACCTCGTCCGGCGCATGCCCGAGGATCTCGCTCCAGGCGGGATTGACGGCCCGGAAGATCCCGTCGGCGCCAACGACCACGAGCAGGTCGCGCGAGTTCTTCCAGACCCGGTCCCGCTCGGCGGTGCGCTCCGCCACGCGGGCCTCCAGCGTGTGGTTGAGGTCCCGCAGCGCCTCTTCGGCCCGCCTGCGTTCGGCGATCTCATGCTGTGAGGCCCGGAACAGACGGGCGTTGTCGATGGCGATCGCCGCCTGGCCGGCAATGCCGGTCAGAAGGTTCTCGTGCTCGTCCGTGAACACGCCTGGGCTTTCGTGACCGAAGAAGAGGCCGCCCAAGACCTCTCCGGACCGCGAGATGACGGGCACGGCGAGATAGCTGCGGACGGGGAGGTGGCCCTTGGGCATGCCATAATGCGGATCGCTTTGGCCGTAGCGCGGATCCGCCAGTATATCGTCCGACCGGATCACGCCTTCGCCGGCGAAGGTCGGGTGGAACACGGCGGTGTTGCGGGGCATCGGGAACCGGGAGAAGGCCTCACGCGGCACGCCTGAGAGGGAGTAGAGCATGTAGCTCTCACCCTGCTGGTTCACTACATTGTAGAAAAACGCGCCGAACTGTGCCCCTGTCAGGGCCACACCGGCATCGGTGGCGGCCTGGACCAGGGTGTCGAGGTCGAGCTCGGAGGCAAGTTGCGAGCCGATCCGGTTGAGGATCTCCAGGCGCTCCGTCTCCCGAGCGAGTGCCTGCTGGGCGATGTGGGTCTCGGTGACGTCGTGGCCTTCGCAGAAGATGCCGATGATCCCGGTCTCATCGATCACCGGCTCATAGATGAAGTCGAGGAAGAGCTTCTTTACAGGTGTGCCAGACGCGCCTTGCAGACGGATCGGGACATGGTGGGCCACAAACCGTTGTCCGCTCTCGTAGACCTGATCGAGCCACTCGAAGAAGCCCTGTCCTTCGAGTTCCGGGAACACGTCGCGGACGGTCCTGCCAACATAGTCACGGTCGCCAAACAGCCGGCGGTAAGCCTGGTTGACGAACTCGAAGACGTGGTCGGGTCCGGTAAGGACGGTGATGAAGCCCGGCGCCTGCTCGAACAGGCGCTGCTGGCGCTCCTTCTCGGCGGCCTGGCGCCGTTCGGCCATCACCTGGGCCGTGGTCTCGATGCAGGGACAGAGGATGCCGGCCACCGCGCCGGTCTCGTCCCGAATGGGGGTGTAGGAGAACGCAAAGTGGGTTTCCTCGCGAAAGCCGTGCCGCATCATGAACAGGGTGATGTCGTCCATGTGGACCGGCTCGCCGGCATAGGCCTGTTCGACGATGGGGATGAGGTCGGCGCGGATCTCGTTCCACACGTCCAGGAAGGGTTGACCCAGTGCTGCTGGGTGTTTCTGGGCCAGGATCTCGGAATAGGCGTCGTTGTAGAGCAGGATGCGCTCGGGACCCCAGGCGATGAACATGGGTTGGGAGGAGCCGAGCATGACGCTGACCAGCGTCTTGAGCACCTGTGACCAGTCGCGCGGCAGGCCAAGCGGGGTTGCTGACCAGTCATGGGCGCGGATCAATGCTCCCAAGCGCCCGCCGCCGGAGAGAAAGTCCAGGAGAGCCGTAGGATCGGGCCTGCCGTGCATTACGCGGTGTTCCTTGTGGGAAGGGCCTTCCCCTGATCAACCCGACCGCTGAGCCTTTTCACGCGAGCCATCTTCACAGTGACAGCGCCATCATCGGGAATCTTCGCCAGTGTTGGCCGAACTGAGAAACTGCCCCCCTGACGAAATGAAGACCTGACCCCCTCCTTGGCAGAGGAGGAATAGATGTCGATTGGGATTTTAGTGGATCCTGCATTGTCGCGGACGATGCGGGGAGA
>JAESGY010000536.1_pt1 | contig 13552 bp, 23 predicted proteins | sample 9269841 | NCBI WGS metagenome assembly JAESGY01 (sample SAMN17022865, study PRJNA683097) | algae metagenome | isolation source: Spirirestis rafaelensis WJT71-NPBG6 and co-occurring heterotrophs from... | place: USA: Pinto Wells, Joshua Tree National Park, Colorado Desert, CA | collected 2006-08-15
AGAAGTCCTCGTGACCGATGTGGACCTGTGGGGAGGTATGAACGGCCTCGCGCTGGCCGAGGAGGTCCGCCGCCGCTGGCCCGACAATGGTGTCGTCATCATGACCGGCAATCCTGAACGCCTGGAGACCCACACTTTCACCGAGAAGGACAGGTTCCTGACCAAGCCCTTCGGCAATGCGCGGTTGGTGTCCGCCGTGCGGGATTTGATGGGTCGCTCAACGCGGTAGGTGTCCCATGAACAAGCTGCACATGGACCCGCCCCTCGGGAGCGGGGCTGAGCCACGCTTTGTGGTTAAGGCGCAGCACGTGGCCAGACCGCCGCCGCCTTGGACTTGGCCATCTACGAGGAGGGGAAAACCTATCCCCTCCGGCGCTCGACACGGCTCTATCGCTCCGCGGAGGACGCCTGGATGGTCGGCCGCGCTCTGCTCAGCCGCTTGCCCAAGTCTGCGATCAACGCCGCGGCTTCGGCTCAGCAGGATACGGCCCTGTACGACGCTCCTGCTTCGAGGTGAGGCAGCACCCAGCGTCAGCCATGGATCATGGGAGGAGCACGGGTCATGCATGGAGCCCTGGGTGCAGAGGCGGAGGTGCTGTGGTCACAGGAGGGAGACGCCTGGGTGGGTGTCCTCGGGGCGGATGGCCATACAGACCCGGACACCGGAGAGATCAGGCGGGACGGTTTCGAGGTTGAGTTACTGCTCAGAGCGACGGATTGGCACGTCGAAATGTCGCACGTGGCTCGAGGAGCGTTCGAGTGCGAGCACATCCAGGCGGCCGATGCCGATGAGGCGAAGGCTAAGGCGGCCGATCTGCTGCGCGCCTTCAAGGCCAAAATCGAAGAAGTGGCTCTCCTCTAGGGCGATGTGGTAGCAACAGGTCGGAGACGTGTCTTCTGGGGTGGATGGCGTGGCGAGCGGCCAGAAAGGCTGAGCACCCAGCCATAGGGCGAGTATTTGACGAAGCCGAGGCTGCCGCCCGCGCCCGACCAGCTTTCGTAGATGGCGACAAGCTTGCCGTCGCCATCATACTCCTCGTGCTCCCAGAGGCCGGCTCGGCTACCCGCTGCGACACCCGGGCCGGGCACTGCCAGTCGGAGCGAATGGCCCGCGGGCACACCAAAGACCTCCTCGAAAACCGACATCGTGGGAGACCTCCCCTGCATGTCGTCCCGATCGAGAGACGTGGTGATCCCGTGCCGTCTCAACCACATTCAGCCCGGCCCCGACTTGATGAAGATCAAGTGAGGCCCACACCCACATAATGGCCCAAAGATCAGGCACGCTCACGCCACGGCGGCGGCCAGTACCACGCCGCGGGTCACTGTGGGCGGGTCCGGGATTAGGTTCGGTATCTCTGCGGCCAAAGCCACAGCGAGGTGCGGCTGCGCCGCAGCCAATTCGCGGCTGTCGAAGACAGTCACAGCAACTCCGCGATCGTGGTGCGCCTCACTTGCCAACGCATAGAAATCTCGGAACCCAGGCTGCCGCGCGAGGGGCGGGCTGGTGATCTCCCAAAGCTTGGGCCACACTCGCGGCAGCGGCGCCACGCTGCTGAAACGGTACAGGGTGATGTACCCGCGATCCCTTTGCCGCGCCTGCGGCGCTAATGCGGCGTGGTACATTACCTCCCCGCCCATGACCTCCGGGGGGCTCGGGACGAGGTCCCTCAACTTCGCTACAGCCCATGCCCGCGTGTACTCGTTGGCGTCCAGCGCCGCCTCGCGTTCCTCGAAAACCGTGATAGAGAATGCATTGCTGCCGCTGTCGGCGCCGACGGCGTAGTACGCCCGAAAACCGGCCATGCGACGGAGTATCGGGACGAGGTCGTCCCGCACGCGGCGGCCGACCTCCTCCAGCGACCGCACCTCGTCGTACTCTCTCACCGTCAGGTACACGCCCGCCTCCCGGCGACCTCTGCGGCTCGCTCTTATTGGATAACGGTGCGCCCGGGCCGAAGACAGCGTCAATCAGAATTCGCCACATCCAGCCGGCACTCGCCGCTGGCGCTGGTATCAGCGGCAAGCGCAGGCACGCGATACACAGGCGCCCGGCGGGACCAACCGGGATGTCCACCGCGCCGGCCGTCCGATCGCGCGCCCACTGCGCTGGCCCGCGGATCAGGCAGCCGCGGGCTCCTCTTTGCCGCGCGGCAGGAGGTCGCGTACCGCGCGCACCAGCCGCATGGGCGAGAATGGCTTCGTGAGCCGCCGCTCCCGCAGCCCGAGGCGACGCTCCAGCAGGTATTCCGGATGGCCCGTGATGTAGAGCACCGCTAGCTCGGGCCAGCGTCGGCGCATGACTGTGGCCAAGGCATGCCCACAGACATTGCCGGCGGCGAGGCCACCGACACCGACCAGCTTCAGGTCCGTGACCAGCACGGCAGGTGGACCTTCGGCAATCGCGAGATCGAAGGCGACCTCGGCAGAGGGAGCCTCGGCCACGTCAAAACCCGCATCCCGAAGCTCTTCCACGAGAACCTGCCGCACCAATGGGTCGTCCTCGACAACCAAGACGTCCATGGCTTCTAAATCCTCGCCCAGGTCTCCAGGGACCAAACCCGCCAGTAGGCTCGGAGTTGGCCGATGACCTCAGCAAACCAGCGCGACGCGATGAGCGCACCTGTGCGGAGGATACTCTTGGCGGGAAGAAGTCTACGGCTGTCATTTGGCCGGGCAACGATGTCTCTCGCAATCAATGGGGGCTGCTCTTGATCCCAGCCTCGGCCATGCGATGCTTCTCAAATAGATCGCAGCACGCTCAGCACCACCCCGCGCCGCCGGACCGTTCGACTCTGAGTAGGGTCTGGTTTTTACCGAGGAACGGCATACCAATGTAGACGCGGGCGACGAGCACATCGGCGGACCTGAGCGTCGCTGTGAGGCCGTAGTTGCCCCCGTCCCGTGGGTCATAGAATGATCCGGCGCTCCATTTGTCGGGTTCATCGGGCACCGGAAGCAAGCCGCTGAGAACAGTCAGGCCGCAGAGCGGGCGGCTTCGTAGCATTGCATCGGGGTTCATCTCGTCATGCTTCGGACTCCCGGTGTCGTCGTGTGGCGCCCGCAGCCAAGCGATTCTTCCACAGAGCGAGACCGGGCCACAGCGCGCGACGGCGATGGCCGCATCGTCCTCGATCATCCACATCCCTTCGACTTGAGCATTGGAGGTCGAGGTCGTGTAAGATGAGCCGGTGAGAGCGAGGAGCAGCGCAATCATTGGTACAGCCCAGCCACACCGCTGGGCATTCCCAGGCATTGGCCGATCGCCCAGGAGCGAGATCGAAAAATGCCGAGGTGTCGGCGCGAGGGCGGCTGTCGCGGTAGAGTCAGAAGGCGGAGGGAGTTGCGGCGGCTCTCTCGTGCAGGCGCTCTCCGGGGGAGCTTGGGTCATGGCCGGATGTCCGCTTGAGGAGGTAGATATGGGTGGGCACCGGCCCGCATGCCCATCACGTCACCGGGGCTGTGGCAGAAGGGCAGGGTGCGCTTATCTCTTGGCGAGGCGCAGGACGGTGACCGCGCGCCAACCGCAGCGCGAAGATATGCGACAACTGGCCCAGGCACCTTCCGCTCGCTACCGTTGCATCCACCCCGTCAGGGTGGGGCAGACCTGCACGACCAAGCATGCACTCACCTGTGTGGTGCTGGACGACCTCCTTGGCCATAAAGCCCCGGAGCAGGTCTCGCTCGCGTGGCTGATGGGCAGGCTTGGTGATCGCTCGTTCGGAATCGCCCTATTGCTCCTGGCGCCGCTCGGCATCGCACTGGTGGTGGCGCTGGTCATGCTGTCGCTTGCATCGGTCGCCGCCTGGGAGGCACTGAGCGCGACCGGCTGGGTGCCGGGCCAGCTTTGAAGGGCAGCCGCGCGCGATCGGATAGGTGCCTTTGGCTGCGCATGCCAAAGTGAGACCTCGCGCTTGGTTGGCGGCCCCGTCGGCACATCTCGGGATGTCGTGCGCGACAGGCAGGCGTTACCCTGTGCCTTAACCAAGGGAGGACATGCCGAGATGTCGATCGGCGACGTGCGCTTCTTCGCCTGCAGCGGACCACACCCACTCGCCGCCGTCGCCGAGGCGGCAGGTGGAACGGCACCCGAGACCGATCTCCTGCTGACGGGTGTTGCTCCATTGCATGCTGCGGGACCCGGCGAGGTGAGTTTCCTCAACAACCGGCGCTATGCGTCCGCACTGGAGGGCACTTCGGCGAGCGCGGTGATCCTGCATCCCGACATGCTGGCCCGGGTGCCCTCAGGGACGGTGCCGATCGTCACGGCCGAGCCCTATGCGGCATGGGCGCGGGTGACTGCCCTGTTCCACCCGGCGCCGCTCCCGCGCCCTGGCGTGCACCCGACGGCGTTTGTCGCGGACAGCGCATCCGTCGATCCTTCGGCCGAGGTCGGGCCGTTCGCGCTGGTCGAGGCCGGGGCGGAGGTCGGTGCCCGCTGCCGGATCGGCCCCCACGTCACCATCGCCGAGGGCGTGGTACTCGGCCCCGACTGCCGGATCGGCGCCCATGCCAGCCTGAGCCACGCCATCCTGGGCGCGCGGGTCTACGTCTACCCTGGTGCGCGCATCGGCCAGGAGGGGTTCAGCTTCGCCTCCACCAAGGACGGCTTCCTCTCCGTCCCGCACCTCGGACGGGTGGTCTTGGAGGACGATGTGGAGGTTGGTGCCAACACGACCATCGACCGCGGCTCAACCGGTGACACGGTGATCGGGGCTGGGTCGCGCCTCGATAATCTCGTGCAGATCGGGCACAACGTCCGCCTCGGCCGGTGCTGCGTCATCGTGGCGCAGGTCGGTATCGCGGGCTCGGTGGTGCTCGGCGACTTCGTGCAGATCGGTGGACAAGCGGGCGTGGCCGGACACCTACGCATCGGCCAGGGTGCGAAGATCGGGGCGCAGGCGGGAGTGATGTCGGACGTGGACCCGGGGGCGACGCTGGTCGGCAGCCCCGCCCAGCCTCGGCACGAGGTCTTTCGGCAGATCGCTACCTTGAAGCGAATGGCGCGCCAGCGAGGGTGAGGTCACTTCGCGGAAAAACCGGCTTCCGTGCGGCCTTATTGGGCCGTCCGGCGAACGTCACGGCCGCCTCTCAGGTCGGTGCCGGGGGCCGCTCTGATGCAGTGTGGCCCTAGTTCAGGGGCGGCCGCGTGGGCTGCGTTGGCTCGCTCGGCCCAGTTGGGTCGGGATCAGGATCGGGGTCCGCACCCGGGATCGGATCGGCGGGGAAGGGTACCGGAGGATCGGTTGGGGGAATGGGTAGCTGCTGTGCTCTCATAACCGTCTCGCCCCGCGATCCGCCCCTGAACGCCGCCCCGGGGGCTTCGTTCGGCTGTGCTGGTCACCAGCACCTCCACGTCCGAGAGCGGCAGGATGTCTCCCGTCCTCCCGGGCTGCCTGCATCCCGCTCTGGGGATGCGCTGCCACTTCCCCAAGGCCCCTCGGACAGCGTCAAACGCCGCTGGCGGGGGTGGGTAGTCCGTGCTCATCTGCATTCTGGGCCGCCGGCATTGGCACGCAGCAGATTGCCGCGCGAAGCCGTCTCAGCCGAGCTTGAGGTTTGCCGCCGCTTCCTTGCCGCGCGCCCGCACCACCTCGAAGGTGAGCTTCTGGCCGTCATTGAGGCCGTTCAGCCCAGCGGCCTGCGCGGCGGTGATGTGCACGTACACGTCCTTGCCGCGGAGGACACTCCTCCGGCGCACGACCCGGCTGTCCGCATGCTACCCGCCGAGACTGTCGGGCTCTGGCATTTCTCTGTCCGCCTTGACGGTTCCAGTCGCGTCGGCCGCCTCTGCCCAAGTGTCGGTGACGATGTGCCCCGTCGGCGGGACCTCAGCAATCACCTCGGGCACGGCAGGTGATAACGGCTCGCTTTGCCTCGGCAGCGCACCGTCATCCCCTGCGGTCCTCTGTGCTTCGGTGGACATCGGGGGCCTCCGTTCGCAGTCGGCTGGGCTGCCCAACCTCGGCGTCCGCCCCGCGTTTCCGCACTGACCACGGCCCGTCAGATACCATGGTGGGCGAGCGGGAGGGAGCCATGCCAACCTACATCGCATTCGGCGGCTGGACGGAGCAGGGCATGCGCGCGATCAGCGATTCGCCGCAGCGCCTCGATACCGCCAGACACCAGCTTGAGGAGATGGGCGGGCGTTTCATCGCCTTCTGGATGACCCTGGGCGAGCACGACATGGTACTCGTCTACGAAACGCCGGACGATGCGGTGGCGGCGCGGTTCTCGCTCATGCTCAACCGGCTCGGCGCGGTGCGGACGACAACACTGAAAGCGTTCCCCGAGGCGGCCTATCGGCAGATCGTGGCGTCCCTCGGATAGCGCCTCACCATCGGTGTCGGTGCTACCGCCATGAGCCTCAGCGGGACACCTGTACCCGCCGGGTTGCTCTCAGGGCAGCGGTTCGGTTTGAATGTCCGCCTGCCGCTGGTCGTCCTTGCTGATGTGCGGCTCAATCGTCCCCGGAGGGTTAGGCAGAGGCATCCAATAGGTCGGCTCGGCATCAAGGGAGGCGCCGCTGTAGGCTGTCGCCCACCCCGCATCCCAGAATATCGCCAAGACATCCTGCCGGGTCGGAAGGCCGGCATTGGCCGGCAAGTAGGCAAGGATCGTGCGCCCGTCCCGCGGCGCAGTGTTGATGGGCTGCCATTTGTTCATCGGCCCTCACCATCCTTGGCAGGCGCGTCGCAGTGCCGTCCTGCACCATTGTGGCTGTGTTCCGGCTCAGCATGATGTGGCTGTCGGGCAGGCTTTCGCCGTGTGCCCATTTCCCCCCGGGGACGTATCCGACCGGATGGAACTGGCGGATTCCGGCTGAAATAGCGTGATCCGATGGGCGCATCAGGATCGCGCCCTTGGGCGACCCGTCCACGCGCTCGGCGCGCCGGATATCACGCTGCTGCTGTCACACTGACCTTGTCAGGATCATGCTGCGACGTGGAGTTGCCAAATCATCGACCGACCAGCGGGGGCAGACTGATGCTAGACGGGGCCGGTGCTTCCGTGCGCTAGCGGTATTCAATATGGAGTTTTCCGATTTTCGGGCTGATGATTGACATACTCACTCACCGCGCTCACGCAGATAACTCAGAAGCCTTTCCAGGCGCGTGACCTCTTGAGCACAACGCTCAATTTTGGACAGGTATTTGTCAGGGGTGTTGCCGGCATAAATGTCTGATGCTTCCATCCAGCGTTCATGCTCGGCACGCGCCGCCTCAAGTTCTGCAGCAATCGCGTCACTGTGCTTCAGGGGCGGTTTGTGGTCGGCCATGTTTGATGTCTGCCTTGCTGAGGCGGTGCCCATTGCTACACCCATCCGCTGCCTGTAGGCGGGTCAGGATTTTAACGTAGACCGGCTTTGCTCGTCCGGGCGTGGATTGTCGCGTCATCCAGTCTTCTGGAGGTGAGTGAGTGCATCCTGCCCCGCCTGCCACGCCGCCTCCGCAGATCGGAAGCTCGCTTCGGAGCGGCGATATGCTTCGGCTTTGCCGTCCTGATAAATTTCCCACGCCCAAGGCGTTGGCGGCCGAGCGCGGTGCATCACCTTGACGGCAAACCTAGGCATCGGGCCGCGCGCGATTGCTTGTTGCATCTGATCTCTTCCCACTGGTGCGCGTTTCGCCGCGACCTTGCGCCCTGGAAAACCGCTCACGCTTGCGCCCGTGGACTGCGCAGGAGGCATCATCAATGTGGTGCAGGTCGCACCCGCCAAACACCCGAGAGAGCGCACTCACCTCAGCATTTTTGTGCGACCGTCGAACGCTGGCACATCTATGGCTCGGGAGGCCGATGCCGAGTACCAGTGCGATCCTGCACGCGGGTCTCGTGATGCCTCCCAAGGTGCCTCCTTCCCGCAGCGCCGGCCGACCCCGGCTCCGGTGCGGCCGGGCGCCGGTTGTTGTCTTGACCCCTCGGCTCCGGCCCCGCTGCGTCCGACCCGGGCGCGGCAGGCGGCTCGACGGTGCCCCTCTCGCTAGCGCATCGTCTCGAAGGTCCGCGTCTCCTCCTCCAAGCGCGTCTGCTCCAGTCCGAGGAAGTGGCCGTGGGAAACGAGGCCCACCGCCCGGCCGTCCTCCACCACCGGCACGTGGTCGAAGCCGCCGTCGCGCATTAGCCGCAGCGCCTCCATTGCGGCGGCGCGGAGCGACACGGTAGCGGGGTCCCAGGTCATCACCTCCGCCAACGTGGCCCGGTCGGCGTCCCGGGTCTCCGCCAGCACGCGGCGCACCGCGTCGCGGCCGGTGAAGACCCCGAGCAGCGGCCCAGCACCGTCGGCCACCAGCACGGCGTCGGCGGAGCGCTCGCGCATGCGCTGGCAGGCTTCCCGCACGGTCGCGCCGGGCGGCAGCGTCAACGGGGCCGTCTGGCCCCGGAGCAGTTCGGACAATGGTCTGTCCAGCATGGTGGCGGTTCTCTCGGGCGCGTGTCGCACCGGGTCTCACATGGTGTCCCGCTGCCCTTGGCGCCTGCGTGCCCGGTCCAAATTCCGCCACGCCCCGTTGTCGCCGTGGCCCGGTGCCGGAAGGCCGCCGATACCTGAACTGCGGAGTCGAAGCGCCCCATCCTCGTAGCGTCCATCATGGCCCCGCGCCTTCGGGCGGAGTGCTGACCCCGGTCTTCCCACCAATCGGTGGGCAATGTCCCCCGGGGCGGTAACATCCCGCCCACCTTCGGATTAAAGCAGACAAGACCTTGCGAAAGGCGCAGTCTGGTTCCGCCGTGCCGCCCAGGAGCGAGGTCTCTACGGCGGAGTGCGAGCGGTCCCGCTCGCCGACGCTGCTGAGGCGCCTAGGCGAGACGCACTGAGGCACAGGAGACGACCGATGGCCAAGGGTCAGAAGCGGAACAGCCGCGAGCAGAAGAAGCCCAAGCAGGACAAGCCGAAGGCGGCGGTGGCCCAGTCCGCGCTGACCGCGTTGCACGAGCGGCCGACGCTCCCGACCGCCGCGAAGAAAAAGTAGGACGCAGGCGGGAATACGTGCTCCGGCCGTCCCGTCCGTCGGGACCCGTTCTCAATGTCGGCACTCGGACAGGGACGCTCGCGCACGCCCGGCTGACGTGGGCGAAGGTGCAGGTATCAGACTTTGCGGAAGCCAGCCGGAGCGGTTGTGCCGTCACGGAATGGCCCGGGAGAACGCGGCTTTGGCTGACCACAAGAGCGACAGTTTCGGCGAGCGGCTGAAGGCGGCCGCGGCTGCAAGGAAGACGGCGCTGGAGAGGTTCCGCGCGCAACCGGGGCCGGACGATCCCGCCGTCGTCGAACGTCGAGCGGCCCAACTGGCGATCAGCGTTGCTCGTCAGGCCCGCATCACCGAGCGCAAGGCTGCGCGTGAGGCGGAAGCGGAGCGTCAGGCCACCGAGCAGGCGGTCCGGAAGGCTGAGCAGGCCGCCCGCGAGATCGAGGAGATGGCCCGCGTCGCCGACGAGGCGACCCGTAGGGCGGCGCTGGAGGCCGAGAAGAAGGCGCGCGCCCTCGCCCTTGCGACTGAACAGAAGGCTGCCCGCGACGCCCGCTACGCCGCCCGTAAGACGCGCCAGCGCCGCTGAACGCGCGCGCACCCGGAAGGCGAGGAGGTGCAGGCGACCGACCGCCTCGTGGTCCGCCTTGCGCTTCACGGCCCCGCGTCCCGGGAGGGGGGCGGACGGCGCCGTCTCTCGCGCCAGGGCCAGCGGCCCTTGATCTCGACCTCCAGCGAGAAGCTGAGGAAGGTGCGGATCAGCACCACGGGGCCGAGCGCGCCGACGCTGCGTAAGTCGAGCGGCGCCGCCACCGTGCCCACGATGTTCATTTTCGCCAGCTTGTGCCCCTGCCTGCCGCGCGCGTTGGCGAATTGCGGCCGGGAACTGGCGATGGCAGAAGCGAAGGCGCGTAAGCCGCTGCCGGAGTGCGGGCCTGCATCGCGCGCGGCACCACCCTTGGCCCTCTTGGCAGCCCTTGCCCGCCCGGCCCAGCCAGGGGATGAACTGGTCGTCCTACAGGCACCCGGAACACCTCAGGAGAGAGGCGTCCCGCAGACAAGGCGCGACGGTGAGAGACCGACCGGTGTTGAATACGCACGCGGCAATCTGCGGCTGATCCTGGGTGGGCGGTCGGTGGCAGGGCAGGGAGGATAACCAGCGGCCATCAATCAGGAGGCGATCCCATCCATGTCGTCGTCCTCGTCATCGTCGTCCAGATCGACCTCGTGATTGCCGGCGGCGGGACGGGTGCGCCGTGCCTCCTGTTCGAGGCGCCCAAGCGACGATTGCGGATCAGCGCTGACGATCCTCAAACCGGCGGCCGTGAGATCGCGGATCAGCGCGGCCCGGACGCCCGGTGGTGGCGAGGGGTTCTTCGGCCCCACGCACTGTTCGAGGTGCCAAGCTCGATCCGCGACACGGCTCAGCAAGGCCAGGACCAATGGCGCATCGGAGATGAGGAAGACACCCGCGCCATTTACAAGATCAAGGTGGAATCTGGCTGCACCCCACTGAGGAAGGGCAACGCAGTTGCCGAACTGCTTTCCAATCCGCCGCAACTCCTCGGTGGTTCGAATGAGGCGAAAGGGCGGGGGCACCGCAAATCCGGGATCGGGTGCCTCGATCCGCGCGAGCGCAGCGCGGAGTCGCCGAGCGATGGCGGGTGTTCCGGCCCTCGGCGGCAGGCGTATGTCCTCGTCGCGTAGAACCCCATGGGCACGCAGCAGAGCCAACATACAGTCCACGCCTTCCGCGACGTAGGAGTTCTCCCTCAAGCCGCTCTGCAACGCGACCATCGCCGGGTCCATCCTTGCCAGCGCCTCGTAGTAGCCGATCCTGCCCTCCGTGAGATCGCCATCGAGCAGGGCATCGGCGAATGGCCCGGTGCAGACGGTGCCCAACCTTTCATAATAGCGGCGCGGGTGCACACGATCACCGGCCCGGTCGAGGGCGCGGTAGAGCCGGCGTGGACAGTTCGGGATGGCGGCTCGCAGCAGGTGGCGGGGATCGGTCTCATCGACGATCTCGGCCACCTCCGTGTCGGGCTTAGAGGCATTAGCGGCGAGGCAGAGATACGCCGCGACTGCGTGGATGGCCTCGCGCGGGGCGACGATCAGTCGAGAGACCAGGGTGGGCCGGGCGCGCACGAGCGCGGCGACCCTGGGGGCGAGGTCGCCAAACACGAGAAGGAGCGGGGCGCGCTCAGTCAGAGTTTCATTTCGGCTGCTCGGCATGCCTTCCGGATACCGGAATGAGGCCGGCATGTCGCGAGGGCGCGAGAACACACTCGCAGGAGGGCACCATGGCCCAGAGTACGACTGTGTGAGGCACTGTCATGCGGTCCCATTCAGATCAGCCAGGAATTCCGGCGGCAGATGGGCGGCTCGGATTGGCAGGACGGCCCCGGCACGAACCGAGTTCCGCACCCGCTAACTGTAGCCCTGAGCGATAGAAGTCGCCCGGCAGGGGTGTCCTACCGGGCGCTTCCCAACCCTGGACGTGTCGGCCCGGGTTTCGGCCGGGCGAGGGATACGCCCTCGCCACGCGGCCGGCTTCGCGCCAGCAGCGCCGCGGGGATAGGAAGGCGCCCCGCGGGTCGCCTCTGCCGGGCCAACGCCTGCGCCTCTGCCGGTTTCCCGATTCATCTCTCCGCATGAATGTCTTGCCGTGTCTCCGCTCGGGTTGCCGGACCTGTGGACGGCGCTCTCGGCCGACTGCCCACGGTTGGCCGATGGGCCGACCGTCGAGTCCTGCGGCGTGGGCTTCCCCGAACTGGTAGCGCGGCTCTGTAGCGCGGCCCTGGCGCTCGGATGGTCGTGTCGGCGGTGGTGGTTGGGCCGAGTGCATGTCAGCGCGTGGGCGGTTACGGCCAAGCCACGCACGCGTGGTGAACAAGCGCCGAACGACTCGCGTGGGATCGCCGGTCGCATGACCTAGCCGCCACAGCGTGACGGCTGCCCCGATGTGGTCCTGCTGTGCGGACTATCCGGGCGTGGTGGTTCGCATCGAACCCTGATGAAGGCGCAGGACTGGTGGTGGCGGATCGGAATGCGTGACGTAGTCTGCCACCAAGACCACGGCGACAGCCAGGAGAAGCAGGGCGATCCCAACGAGCACTCGGTCCGTTCCGGTCATCGTCGCCTCCAGAGGCTCGATCATCGCAGGTCTTTCATTTCGAAAACATAAATTCCCGGTGCGTGCTGGACGGTATTGACCGAGGATGCGCCCCACCCGAAACATGCGTTCCGAGCCGATCCCGCGCGAGCGACCCGACACGATCTGCCGCGATGAGCGCTCTCACCAAACCCGTGAGAATGTGTCTTTCTGCGCAACACCGTGTCGCGGGCACAGACCTGCGCTGCTTCCCTCTACTTCTCGCCAAGATCGCCGCCCATGCGCATGGCCGGAGATGCTGCGGGGCTGTTGGCTCCGTTGCGCCCTTGCGGGGCAGGCTGCATTCGATCGCCGCGTCAGTACTGTGCGGTCTCCGAACAACTTGATCGTACCGACGAGATAACAGAGAATAGCCTATCCAGCATGATTGCTGACCGGCTGCTCCCGCTTGATCCGTCGCCGCTCGACAACATCGAGCCCGACGAGGTGATCGTGCTGCCCAAGGGCCGCCTGGAGCGGCGCGGCACTGCCGTGGACTGGCGCGGCCAGGATGGCCGCCTGTTGGTGGTCGGTGTCACCGAGAACTACGGCGCGATGAGGCCCACACTTGCCCTGCTGGGGCTGCTACCACCCTATCCTGAACTGTTGGCGTGGTGCTGGTCATAGGATCAGCGCTGGGGAGCGGCTGTTAGCCTTATCCATGGGCAGCAGGGCCGCTGCCGCGGTACTCGCCGGCAGACCGCTCGTGAAGCAGGGGCACTCCGCCGCAGATCATCTCCTGCGAGGTTCGGTGCGTCGCTCGCCTCGCCGCTCGCCGGGATGCGGACGTGGTTCTCAATCCTGCGCAGCAGTGACGGGCTTGAACGACACGCCGGTGCGCTGGCCACCTCCCACCCGACCAGTCGCCTGCGCATTCCTCAGCGTGTCTCCCTCGGAGCAACCTGCATCAACACAGGCCACACCTCGCGCTCCCCATTGTTGGATGTCGCCGAGCGCGATCCCAGGCCGCGGTCCCGCATGTCACGCTGCTCCAAGCGCTCATCCTCCACAACTCGATCCAGCGATTGCTGCCAAGCTGCTTTGAATGAAGGCCACATGACTTCTCTCCTGCGTTTCCAGCGCTGTGGAGAGGTCTTACGCGGTCAGCAGACGGGTGGTCTGTGCAACGGCACACAGGCGATGCTTGGGCCATCGCCGCGGGGACGATCTCCCACTCATCTGGCGAGGCGCTTAGGGCTCGAACGCCAGACTGGTCGTGGTCTCCTCTTTGGTTTCCCCTGGCGGGCCATTCGGGCAACGAGGTTGGCCCCTGCTCGACCTTCTCAGGCAGAATGTACTTGGCCTGAGCCGCTACGACCTCCGCCTGCATCTTGATCGTGGGCAGCGCTATCGGCTGCGGACGGGATGAGAGGGCCGGCGGACGGCTGTGCTGCATCCTCGGCCGATCGTCGGGGTGACGATGGCTGGATGG
>JAESGY010000537.1_pt1 | contig 13549 bp, 14 predicted proteins | sample 9269841 | NCBI WGS metagenome assembly JAESGY01 (sample SAMN17022865, study PRJNA683097) | algae metagenome | isolation source: Spirirestis rafaelensis WJT71-NPBG6 and co-occurring heterotrophs from... | place: USA: Pinto Wells, Joshua Tree National Park, Colorado Desert, CA | collected 2006-08-15
GGCTTTATTTCAACGTTGCAAAGTGATATCTGATAACCACGACCTAATCCGTGGTCTAACTTATTACCATTGGTGGCCGCTAACAAATAGAAGTTTTACTACGTGCATTTAACCGGATTTGATATCATTCATAGAAAGAGGCAAACATAAGTGACTTTACAAGGACTCATACTAAAAAGACCATTAAAGCTCTATTCCAAAATCATGGATTAGATTTTTAATCGTGGTAGACATCTTTCTAGTATTGATTGACAACAGCTTGACAATGCATTCCCTAATAAATAACTGTCAGATGTTGATGAGGTTATCAATTGAGAGTCAATTATTTTGACTTGAACTATTCCCTGGTTAATTGACTCACGGAAGACCTTTTGCGTTTAATGCGACAAACCTCTCCTCCGCATATATAGCGGAGGTTGATAAGTCGCAATATCAATCTCCGCTATATATTCTACTATCACTACAAACACTACTACTTACAATTTTCTTTTTATTTAATGGCTTTTCATGTTTCTTGTTCAATTCAGTTCGTGATATTGTTATCAGCAGTTTAACACTCTAGCTGCTTAAGTACACTCTAGTTAGCGAACTTTACAAAAAATTTATTTATACCAGTATACTTTCTTCACATAGTTAAAATATATACACATTATAACATCCTTTAGCGTCAAAGTGTGAGCGCCGGATACATTGTAACCTTAACGGATAAGGGCTTTGTCCAACGACTTAGAGGTAACGAAGCGACAATTACAAGATGGCTCAACAGGTATAAAAAAGGCGGGGTAACAGCATTGTTAGAGGTAAAATACCTTCTAAGTAAAGAATTTGTGGTCAAATCTGAAGCGATCGCCTTTTTGAAGAGTATATGCCAGTTGCGTAAGTCCTGAGCTATAAAAATGGCTTGCGGAGCAAATTTCTTCAAATTTTGTTTCTCCCTGCTAGAAAACCCCACTGGATCTGCGGTTTTTATGATAAGTCTTTAACTATATAGGATATCACCACCTGCGATCGCAGTTTTTAGAAGCGTATCAACAGTTAGTATTAGCAGAACCCGGGCATTGCTGTCAGCCAACCTTTAAAGGAGGCTTTTCTCGCACTGAGGCAGGTTGCCCAGAGTGCAAGCGAGTTTTAGTATCTCTTACACGGTAGTGCCTAACTTTTCACGCTTGCCATAAAATTTAAAATTTCATCGGCTGATCGTCTCATCATCTAAAATGACTACAGGTGTCTTCTGGATTTAACAATCTTATCCGTGAAGCCTCCTAAATGATAGACAGAATCTCGTGTCAATCTATCTACCTTGATGCAAATGACTGAGCAAAATGATGCTAACTTGCCATCAGATGATTCTCAGCAGTCGAGTGAATCGATTGATGATGTGAAAACTTCGGGCAACGATTTCAGTAAAAACCGCATTGCTGGCGTATGGGATAATGCAACAAGCCGCTTGATGCAATTTTTACCTATAGAGCAAGTATCACAAAGGCTTGTCAAACAGTTGAGCGTCAGCGAAGCTCAAGTTGCAGAAATTTTGCAGACAGTTCGCGCCGAACTACCAACTACTGAAGCGCTACTAATTGGTAAACCGCAAGCTGGAAAAAGTTCAATTGTGCGGGGACTGACGGGAGTTTCTGCCGAGATTGTCGGTCAAGGATATCGTCCGCATACGCAACATACTGAACGTTACGCCTATCCTTCAAATGACCTGCCTTTACTGATTTTTACGGATACGGTCGGTTTGGGAGATGTGTATCAAGAACAAAAGGCAATTATTCAAGAACTGATTGCCGATTTGCAAAAAGAAAGTCGCGGTGCAAGAATTTTTATTCTGACTGTGAAAATCAACGACTTTGCTACCGACTCGCTACGACAAATTGCTCAAGAATTACGTCAGAAATATCCAGATATTCCCTGTTTGCTAGCGGTTACTTGCTTGCATGAAGTTTATCCTCCCGGTACGGCAGATCATCCGGCTTATCCACCAGATTATCAGGAAGTGAAGCGAGCATTCGCGGCAATTGAGAAAGCTTTTGCCGGAGTGTGCGATCGCTCTATCATGATCGATTTTACTTTAGAAGAGGACGGCTACACACCAGTTTTTTATGGTTTAGAGGCGTTGAGAGATACTTTAGCTGATTTACTTCCAGAGGCAGAATCGCAAGCAATTTATCAGTTATTGGATCGGCAAGCTGGTGAGCAAATTGGCAACCTCTACCGCGATGTTGGACGCCGTTACATGTTAGCATTTGCAATCATGGCAGGTACAGTGGCAGCAGTGCCATTGCCACTGGCGACAATGCCAGTATTAACCGCATTGCAAGTATCAATGGTGGGTTTGTTAGGTAAATTGTACGGACAAACGCTAACACCATCGCAAGCGGGGGGTTTGGTTAGTGCGATCGCAGGTGGTTTTTTGGCAAAGGCGATCGCTCGTGAGTTAATCAAATTTATACCAGGTTTTGGTAGCGTGATTGCCGCATCTTGGGCAGCAGCTTATACTTGGTCTTTGGGTGAAGGTGCTTGTGTTTACTTCGGTGATTTGATGGGGGGCAAAAAACCCGATCCGAAGAAGATTCAGTCAGTTATGCAAGTTGCTTTTGAAAGTGCAAAAGAGCGATTTAAGGGAATTAAAAAGTAAGGCGATCGCCTTATTTAAACACTTTTCAATTAGATAAAATCAAACAAAGACAACAACCCAGAGACGGACGATTATGAGTCAAGCTATTGAGGGAGTACGCTGGACAATTTACGATATAGAAGTTCTGTCGCAGAATGAGTGGACGCGGTATGAAATTATTGATGGAGAACTTTTCATGACTCGCTCTCCTCATCGCCGACATCAACAAGTTTGTGTTAAAATTGCCCGACAACTTGATGCGTGGTCAGAGTCGAGTGGTTTAGGGGAAACAATTGTTGCTCCGGGTGTAATTTTTTCAGAAGCAGATAGCGTCATCCCAGATGTAGTTTGGGTAAGTCGAGAAAGACTAGCACAAATTGAAGATGAAGCGGGACATTTAACAAAAGCACCAGAGTTAGTTGTAGAGGTTTTATCTCCCGGTAAACAAAACGAACGTCGAGATAAAGAAGCAAAACTGAAACTTTATTCAGTTCAAGGTGTGCGGGAGTATTGGATAGTCGATCGCTTAACTAAACAAGTGGAAGTTTATCGGCGAGAAAGAGCGCAATTGATTTTAGTTGCTACATTGTTAAGCGATGATGAAATAACTTCGCCGCTTTTACCGGGATTTTGTTGTTCTATCTCTTGCTTTTTTCCTGAATAGTGGCAGATAAAAGAAAATTTCTTTAGTTTTAAAACCTTTTAAGTTTGAATGATTCGGAAAAAGCGATCTATGAATACAACTTCAACTACCTGTTGCTATGAGAAACCAGGATTTAGAAGTAATAGTCATTTATCAACCTGTCAACCAAAACCAACAAATAGCTTGGTCGCGCCGATTTTTTGAACGTACTTTTGGAGCTTGGCAAGGTGAAACTTTAGTTAGAGAATCTCAAGGCAAACTACCAGAGCGAGACTCTCTGCTAGGAGTTATTTTTTGGATAATAAATTTGAACTTTGACTCACACTAATCCACAGACTGCGGAAATATTTTTGAGGATGGTTTTCATCCTTAAATTCTTTACATTCCTTACCATCAACTCTGACAATTGCTCCATCATCACTGAGGATTTGAAATTGATTTTTTCGGTCAGGATAAAATAAAACTGATTCTGGACGAAAATCAGATGGTAAATTAATTGATTCAATTTTTTCCGGAGTATCTTGGCAATTTCCTGACCACAAATATAAACCAAATTTATCGCTACTGTCGTAAGCTCCAGCAACAATAAAATAAATTTGGTAAGTCTGCCAATATTCAATACTCCGAATACCTAAGCCTCCTAAATCAAGTTCAATTGGTTTGCCAAAAATGGCTTTGACTTCGTTTTCATTTTTCTGAATGAGATCGAGAGGATTAGTCAAGGGTAAAATTAAAGCTTTTCCTTTAGGAATAGGATTACGAAAACCAATTAATAGTTCTCGGTTAGGAGTAGCGGTTAATCCTTCAATATTTAAGCCACCTTCTTCTTTAGGAGCTAACTTTTCGGCTTTTTCAAGCTCATAGTCTTTAAGTTGCTCATCTTGGAACATATCCTTAAATACCAGTTGGGTATAAGAATTTCCAACTTGCTCTAAAGTTGGTTTGCTAAAGTTAGTGATTTTATTGGCAAAAAATTGATGGCGTCGTGGTTTGCGCTCTTTGTCTTTATTTCTCCCGTGAGAAGTTATCCAACAAATATTACCATTTAGTTCTGTTGCCGCTTCAATATCAACTTCTTTTTTCTTAGGATTGTTGGGAAAGTAATCGTTGATGTCAATGATGGCAAGCGAATGACCTGACTCATCAGCCGAATAAACTCTTAAGAGATTATCTTCATCATTGGCAACTATAAACCTATTGTCATCTAAAGCAACAGATCCAGAAGCATCACAAATGCCATGATGTTGTAGTTCTTTTCCGCTAGTAAAGCTTAGATTTTGCATAGATTTTATCTCTTTTTTTCTCTCGATGTAAGGACGTAAATATGGATAATTCTCTAAGCGATCGCACTACGCTTGTACCAGGGCGATCGCGCGATCGCATGACGGGTTAATGGATGAACCCACCGCCTGCGAAATAAACTGAGCAACCTCACCAACAATGTTGGAGTTTTCGCGTTCCGGTGCAATGATTTGTTAGACTGCTCTAACGACGGGGATGTACAATGTCGCCAAAGCTACGTAGTCTTCTATCACCTGAACCATCTTTAAAGACATCAGCCGCACGTACATCATTTGAGAAGGCTAACCCTGTACTTTGCTCAAGGTTCGCAATCGAGACTTGGAAATTATTGAAATCACCCACAGGAAGTTTTTCAAATGGGATGTTCTTTGCGAATGGTTGTTGGCTCACTACATAAGCACTGGAATAGAGTTTGCCCCCTCGATCGCTAACCACAACCACTTTCCAAAAGTACTGTGGAATCAGAACGCCGCGATGCTCTTCATCATCATCCTGGAATAGGGGCCCTGTGAACACACTTGCACGTACATCTTCTTCGTCTGTGTTGTAAAGAATAAAGTTTTCGAGTCCCTGCCAAAGCTCTTTAAACAGCACGTGCCGCCATCAACCCTCGCTCCAGATAGTTGACACGCAGCAGATCGTTACGACCGATGTAGCGTTCAAAATCACGGGCAGAAACACCACTACCACTTTCTGCCATGCGATCAATACGCTGTGCTATCGCTGTGAAAGATTCGTCTCTCCTTGGCTTTTCTCGAAGCTCCCGAAGCTCTTTGAGTTCCTTGTGAAAGTTATCGCCATACTCTACAACACGGTTATTCATAATCTCTGTTCTTCCTTTAATCCTTTTGACTTTGTAGACAGACCCTATCATTCTTAACTCAATTGATAACCCAAGCCCGATCGCTTTGTCGGTGAGAAAAAGTGAGTGTTTTATGCAAATTTACGTAAATTGTTTCCCTGAAGTCTCTCAGGCGAACCGAGGAGGATTTTTAAGTTATGCTTAAATTGATGCTGTTATTGACATCAATATAAACATCAAAAAAATTATGAAAAATCAGATTCGCACGACAATAACTTTACCTGCGGAACTTTTAGCCGCTGCTGACGAAGCAGTTAGTCAAGGAAAAGCTAAAAGTCGCAATGAGTTTGTCGCACAAGCGCTTCTACACGAACTGGAAGCACTTAAACGGGCAGAAATTGATGCAGCACTGGTGGAAATGGCGCAAGATCCAGAGTATCAAGCTCAAGTGCTAAAAATGGAGGCTGAGTTTGCTGTAGCCAGTTGGGAAGCGTTGCAATTGGGAGAATCCCCAACATGAGGAGGGGAGAAGTTTATGATGCTCGACTTGAACCTGTTGAAGGTTCTGAACAAGGTGGAACTCGCCCTGTGATTATAGTAAGCCGAGATGCGATCGCTGCTTATAGTCCTGTAATTTTGGCTGTTCCTTGCACTACTTATAAAGCTGGTAAACGAGTTTATCCTACTCAGGTATTAATTCAAACCCCAGACGGTGGATTAACCAACGACTCAATCGCTATGGCAGATCAGGTGCGGGTATTATCCAAAACTCGCTTTTCGCGTTTACGAGGAATGCTTAGTGATGAAACAATGATTTTATTAAATGAAGCTTTGTTAATTGCGTTGGATTTGCCTGGTCAAGTTTAAATAACCCAAGCTTAATCGCTCTGTCAGTGAGAAAAAGTGAGTACATTATGTAAATTTACGTAACTTTTCCGTAATATTGCTGCCAAGCTTGAAGAAGTAGTTATTAACACTACCTCAAGATATCTAGCCATGAGGGGACAAGACGCGCTTACCTTAGTTGATCGGCTTTTACAAGCTGAGAACCTGAAACGAAAACTGAATGATGTTCAATCTGTCGTCTTTTTGGGAACTTGGTCAGGATGCACATATACTGAAATTGCGGATCAGCTAGATTACCAACTCGACTACATCAAACAAGTTGGTTCGCAGTTGTGGCGATCGCTTTCCCAAAAACTCGGCGAACCTGTCTCGAAGCGCAATATTCAAGCGGTTTTGCGTCGCTACCAACAATCGCAACAAACTACGATTACATCCCCCATAACTCAATCTCAGCAACATTGGAAAGAAGCGATTGATGTTTCTCAATTTTATAGTCGGCAAGAAAAATTGCAAATTTTAGAAGAAACTTGGATTAAGAGCGATTTGCCTAACCGCGATAGCTACGCTTCACGCTGTGATGTCGGTATCTTCACTGAAAGCGAAAATAAATTAAGTGCAGAGAATTATCGCTACTGTACGATAAAAACTATAGCAAAAAAAGTGCATCCCGTGACCTTAACAACTGCGAAATGCACAGTTGAAGACTATCATCGCATGATTGCAGATGGGATTTTGTCAGCGCGGCATGTTGAGTTGCTCAATGGAGAAATTATCGAAATCTCTCCAGAAGAAGAATATCATGCTTATTCTAGTGATGAGGCTGGAGAATATCTAATTTATCTGTTAGGCGATCGCGCAAAAGTCAGGGAAGCTAAACCAATTACTCTACCACAAAGTAATTCTGAACCAAAACCCGATATCGCTATTGTTCAGCGTCTCGGACGAGATTACCGACAACATCATCCTTACCCAGAAAATATATTTTGGCTGATAGAGTACTCCAACTTTAGCCTCAATAAAGACTTGGAAGTAAAAACTAAGATTTATGCAGCCGCAAATATTTCCGAGTACTGGGTAATTAATTTGCAAACCGCGCAACTTATCGTATTTCGAGCTCCTACCCCTGAAGGCTATCAATCACAATCAACTCTGACTCAAGGTGAAATTAATCCTTTGGCGTTTCCGGATGTTGCAGTTTCGATTGAGCGATTAATCGGGAATTAGGCAAAGCGATCGCCGATTATGGCACAATTAAATTTATCGATGTCAGACTACTCACCCTCATGAGAAGAATCTCTCATAATGGTATTTCTTCATCCGCTTTCAGATTTCATCGACAAGTATACAGTTAGCAACTCATCTCCTAGCTATTATTATCAAGGGCGTTGTCCTCAAACTGGCGAACTTCTGAAACTACCCCGCACTTCATTGGTAGAGGCGATCGCACATAATTTAATGCAATATCTTGCCAACGATGACTTATACTGTCGTGAAGGCAAGATGTATGGAATATTACTAGTTGAACTACCTACTGGGGAACAACGAGTAATAAAAGCCTTCTCCGGTCTTCTCAATGGTAACAGCATAGTTGAGGGCTGGGTTCCCCCAATTCCCGGACGTGATGAAGTAGCATTAGACGAGGCTCGTACATTAGCGGAACTAGAAGCTATCAAGCAAGAAATTATAACTTTAAAGCAACTTCCCCAAAGGCAGCAATATGAAACGCTTAAAAGCGAGTTTGATATTAAGTTGCAAACAATGAGCGAGCGCCATCAAAATTATAAACAGCAACGATACGAAAAACGTCAGATACTCTGCGAAACCTTGACTGGAGAAGCTTTAATAATTGCCCTTGAACAACTCGATGAAGAAAGTCGCCAACATGGAATTGAGCGACGATACCTTAAACGCCAACGCGATGAAGCGTTGCAGCCACTTCAGCAGATAATTGAAACCGCAGATATACATATTCGCGAACTGAAACAACAGCGTAAACAACTTTCCCGGCAACTACAAACCCAGATGCACGCTGCTTACACCCTAGTGAATTTTCTAGGGCAATCGCAATCTTTGCAGCAATTAATACCGGGAGGCTTACCCACTGGGACGGGAGATTGTTGTGCGCCAAAGCTGCTGCACTACGCGGCAACACACAACCTCAAACCGTTAGCAATGGCTGAGTTTTGGTGGGGTGCATCCTCGGTGAATCAAGACAAAATTCAGGGAGAATTTTACGGTGCTTGTGTGGAACGCTGTCAGCCATTGATGGGGTTTCTATTGTCAGGATTAAGACCTAACCCCCCAGAGGTCTTACCGATTCTTTATGAAGACGAATGGCTAATTGCTGTGAATAAACCTCCAGGACTACTTTCAGTGCCTGGTCGTTATAGCGATCGCCAAGATAGTGTTTTGACTCGCTTGCATCATTTGTTACCTGATGGCATGGCGATCGCATCTGTGCATCGTTTGGATCAAGAAACATCTGGTATACTTTTGCTGGCACGCGATCGCTCTTCTCATCGTCAACTCAGCCAGCAGTTTCAGCAACGGCAGATTTACAAAGTTTATGAAGCCATACTTTCCGGTTTGCTGACAATTGATCAAGGTGTAATTGAATTGCCATTATGGGCAGATCCCGAAAATCGCCCTTATCAAAAAGTCGATAAAGAACACGGTAAACCCAGCTTGACTCACTTCCGAGTAATCGCGAGGGAAAAAGACTACACTCGTGTTGAATTTATACCATTAACCGGACGCACGCATCAACTTAGGGTTCACGCAGCCGATGTTAGAGGACTTGGGATAACTATATTAGGCGATCGCCTTTATGGATGCGTAAATAACGCAAATCGGTTATATCTACACGCTAGAGAACTTCGCTTTCAGCATCCGCAAACTGGAGAAACTCTGCATTTACAAACAGATACACCATTTTGATCCATCAATTCAAGCTATGGAAAGAGGTGAGCGCATTGCACAGCAAACTGGATGTATATCTCACCTTTGAATACTTTAGTCTGTAGAACTTTTGTATTCAAAGTTCTAATTTATTCTTTATGCAATTTAGTAAACTAGACCAAATTTTAGGGTTAGAAATACAGCGTCGTCGTATACAGAAAGGTTGGTCTCAGGAGTACTTGGCAGAAGTAACAGGTCTGCACAGAACCTACATTAGCCAACTTGAACGAGGACTGAAAAGCCCATCTGTTAGAGTTCTTAGTCATATTACCCAGGCTCTAAGTGTAACAATGAGCGAATTTTTACAAACAGTAGAGGAATCTTTGAGTGTTGACAGACAACGAGATTGATAGGTTGAGACAAGCTATTGTAGCCACTGTTGCATCCCCAGTTATTGGGTCTATAGAAGATTATGCTTGGGAGGCGATTTTTCATTATGTCAAAGATATTCCTCTTTCAGATCCTGCGCTAGGGCGTAGCAAACTTCTCTATGACGCTGTTAACGTTGTTACTAAAACAGGTTGGTCACTGAAATCTCTCCAACTCAATAACCTTACAATTGGAAATACATTTTTATTTGTAATTCAGAGAGCAGATATTATAAAAAAGGCTGAACAGCTTGGTTTTCCAGATCTGACTGAGCGTTCTTCACCCCAAGAACTTGGGACAGCTATTATCCAACACTGGAATGATAAAATCATATTGAGTCAGTCATTACAGGGTGTTGTAAATAGTTATGAAGGCATACTACTAAAAACCATTAGAGGTAACAAATATATTTACGCTGAATATCTACTGAATCCTCTTGACCCAACTACTTTTTCTTGGGCTTGGACAGTCGATAGAAAGACTGGGATAAATGGAGTTGGGCTACAGGGAAGTGTTGCAGGTAAAACAGAGTTAGTGTGGTACAAAAATCAGAAACAACTTTTTAAGGCTAGAACTATTCCTCTAGAGGCTGTTTGTATAAATATTGAACGAATTCGTCTTAAACCTGAGAATTATGTAAACACCATCATCGCAGCTTTACAAGAGCAGATCAATAAAGATTCTCCTAATGATGATTCTGGATAATACACTCAGCTATGGCTTTAGCCAGTAGTGGAGGTACTGATTCACCAATCTGAGAAGCCATATCAGTATATGTTCCTAGAAAGTGAAAGTTATCTGGATAAGAATGCAATCTTGCCGCCTCACGTATTGTAATTGTTCTGTCCTGTGTAGGATGGAAAAATCTACCAGAACCAGGATGAAAAAGCCATCTGGTGATAGTTCTTGCTGGTTTGTCCCAGTACAGCCTTCCATATGCTCCACTGTAGTGCTTTTTAGGAGCTAACTCATATGGTAAGTCTCTAGCATCTTGCCCTTCCTTTAACAGACGTACTCTTGCCATCTGAACAGAGCTTAAAGCACGAGCAACATGGTTAACAATTTTTGTGCTGCCATTACGTAGTATGGCTTGGTACGTGCTTTGTGGGGCAAAGGGGTATCCCTCATCACCATATTTCTGTCCTGCATTTAACGGTGGCAAATCCCCAATTGCATCTCTAACCGTGACAAGAGGAGAGATGTTTGATTCCAGTAGAGTCAGATGGGAACTGAGTTTTTTGGCTCTATAGTCGCTTTTAATATCACCAGAGTATGTAGGTTCAGGAAAGCGAAGTGAACGGTCTAGACTAGCCAGAAAAAAAGCTCTAGATCTTGTTTGTGGCACTCCATAATTGGCAGCATTTAATGATGCCGAAGCAACTTTATACCCTAGTAATTCAAGTTGCTCTGTAATTTCGTTTTTAACTACACTATCATAAGCCTTCAAAATTTCAGGCACATTTTCAATGATGACATAAAGGGGTCTAAACTCTTGCACAAACTCCAAGAAAGTTCGATATAACTGATTGCGGCGATCATTTAGAGAGCGATAGCCAGCCGGGATATTTCTTGAAAAGCCTTGACAAGGGGGACCACCAATCAGTGCTTTTAATTCTTCTCTCTCTAAACCTAGCCATAAACGAAGCTCTGAAGGATTAACTTTATGAATATCTTGATGAATAACTTTAGTATTTGGATAATTGTGCCTGTAAGTAGCTAAAGCTTTTTCATTGGAATCAATTGCACATAAAGACTCAAATCCAGCTAAGTGAAATCCCGTAGTCAAGCCGCCTGCACCAGCAAATAGATCAATAATTTTTTGTGTCATTTGACGAATACTATAGTATTCATAAGATGTTGTCAACTGATTTTTTCTTTTCCTTAGAACTTACTCATAACCAGGTAACAATCAAGGAAATTTGTTGTATCCGCAATTGGTCGTTGTCCAGAAAGCTGGTTTTTTGGTATTTGTACACAAGTCTTGTTTCTCTGAGAAAGTATATCCGCATCTGTCGCTAACTGTGCCCAAGGGGTCTCTCAGTGCCCGTAGTAAAGGAATATAAGGGCTTACTTAAGCACCTTCGGTGGTGGTGTTATACCACTCTTATGTAAACCTGCGTCGATTTTCTTGAGTAATGTAAAGTCCTCCTCCGGCAGAAGATAACTACTACACTCCTTTTCCAAAAACGAGAATGCTTGTCTAAACTGATACGGCTGTGCTTTAATCGGTGCGTCAAAGTGACAGGGGATAATTTGCTGAAAGTCCCAACTAGCAATTTTATCAGCCCAATCGATAGTTTCCTTTGGTGCGCGATTGAGAATGAGAGTCTGTAAAATTGGTGCCACAAACAAACGACCATCTCCGCGTAGTGCATCAAATGACTGTTTCCAGTTGTGCTTCCACTTAAAGGGAAACAACCCAAAATAAGCTTTTTTTGAGCGTTCCGGTGCTTTGAAGGCATTGCGAAACACTCCACCCCATGCGGGTACTTCAAGCACGGCAGGTTGAAAATATAAAGCAAATAGGGAGATGCGCTGCCATCCTTTACGACGGTTTAGCTGATTGTTGGCAACAATCTCAGTGGCATCGTCTTTAGCATGAAACAGCAAAGGATATGAATCTAATTGTACGATCGCAGGCGGATCTTCTGGTACAGAAATAACAGAATCAGTGACAAGAAGAGTATGCGATCGCTTGTGGAAAAATGCAACTTCGGCAAACTTACCCGGTCCTAAATGAATTGGACCGAGTATCGCGTAATCAAAATCCTTCGCAAAAGGTGCTGTACTGCTGTCTTCTGGAAGAACCTGAGTACGTTTAGAAGGCAAACCGAGCCAACTTAAAGGCAGATTTACCGGAAAACTCCATTGCTCTGGAGCCACAAACACCTGTGCATTGCCAAAGTATCTCGCAAAAGGACCGACAAAAACTTTATGTTCCAGTCCAGAAATTGTTGGCAGAATGATATACTTAACATCGCCGTGGTGTGTCACCAACTCTTTAACGAGCCGGATACATTCTGGAGTGGGTGCAATGGGTGCATAAACGAGTAAACCACCTTCATCCAGCTTCACAACAGTCATGCGAATCGGCACAACAACGTAGAAAATCCCCTGAAGCTGGTCGAAAGTCCAGATTGTATCCTTAACCACTTCCTTGCGGATTGTCTGCCGTCTACCATATGGGTAAAGTGGCAAAGTGAACCAGAAAGACCATGAAAAGTCTCTAGGATGAATCTTTTGTGCGTTTACACCATCATCAGCCACTTTGCGACCCCTTGCAAATTGCCAATACTCAAACTATTTTTATTTAATCTCCAGAAGTTGGAGTGTAGCAAATTTTTGCGCTACTAGGCTAGTATCTCAGGGTTGACAAACTGGGGAAAAGTTTAGCTCCTTGGCTTTACCTTGGTCAGATCTTATTTTAAATTCCCGATATGTTAAATTCCGGTTTCAATTCAAAAATAACTTGTTTTTCTAGCAGATATATTTCAACATTACTCAAATTGCCCAGTAATATCGTGTCCGGTTAAAGACTTATCATTTAGACCGCAGGGGGCTTTCTTGCAGGGGGCAGGGGGAAAGAGGCTTTTGGGATTTTTCCACAGTGCGGTAATCATAAGTGATTAACCGGACTTGATATAATATAGATCGCAAACTTTTGCGAAAAGGGCGATCGCCATCATCGGTGGATAACAATAAGCAATGCGTCCCATCAAAGGTGATGCAGATTGACAGGGCTAGAGTACCTCTAGCCCAAAAAGCAACTAATTTTGCACTACTAACCTGACGTTAGCATTTTGCAGACCAGATTGCTTGATCTGACTTAAGGTCTTGTTAACCGCGTACTTCTGATTGATGGAACTAATGAGTTGAGCCTGGTTGTGCTTTATAGAACCGATTTGAGATCTAAGAAGGGGTTGCAAGTCTCTTAACCATCAGCCGAATAAAACAAAGATTAACCTTGGCAGTCGCTGTCTTCTAGAGTTCTCTCAAAGTTCTTGACGAGGAT
>JAESGY010000538.1_pt1 | contig 13540 bp, 11 predicted proteins | sample 9269841 | NCBI WGS metagenome assembly JAESGY01 (sample SAMN17022865, study PRJNA683097) | algae metagenome | isolation source: Spirirestis rafaelensis WJT71-NPBG6 and co-occurring heterotrophs from... | place: USA: Pinto Wells, Joshua Tree National Park, Colorado Desert, CA | collected 2006-08-15
CTTCCGGCCCTTGCGGCTGCCCAAGACCCTGGCCCGCGCCGCATAGCCCAACGGCAGAGCCGATGGTCAGGTTCTTTGTTCGTTCTACCTTAGCGTATAATTAGGAACAAATCTTGCGCTGGCCCCAATCAAGCGCGAGCTGCGACGCCGGTCCGCGATCGAGCCGATGATCGGACACATGAACACGGACGGGCGGCTTGGGCGCAATCACCTGCTCGGAACAGCCGGCGATGCGATCAACGCGCTGCTGGTGGCCGCCGGGCACAATCTACGGCTGGTCCTGAACTGGCTCAGACTTTGTGTGGCCTGGTTCCTGGCAGTTCTCATGGGTCCATGCGCGCAATTGGATACTGCCCACGAACCCTGGAATCCAATCGCCGCCTGATCAAACGGCATTGTTCAGGGCAGACTACTTACAATACCTCCGGCGTGACGTGTTTCGGTTGATGGGTCATGTTCCTGTATCCGCGACTGCGGTATTGATCAATACCTCTTGGGTGACGACCGCTCCGTGAGAGCTGATTGCGACCATCGGCAGTTTAGCGGTAGCAATCCTTTGTTAGCTCATGCTCGTCGCGTTCATCCGCCGTCTGCTTTGCAAACAATTCTTGTGCCGACCTCCAGTACCGCTGATAGTTCTCACTTAAGTGGGTAGCAGTAGCCGTCGTCCCTGCCTGAGCCACTGTCGATGTGGAGAGATCGGCCGCAAGGAGCGCTGCACCGACGCTCGTTCCTGTCGAGCCCGCCACTGGGACAACCAAGCGCCCTGTGGCCTTGGACAGGGCCTCTATATAGAGCAGGTTAGATGCAAAAGGTCCTTCTACAACGATCGGACCCGCCGCGCCGGTAAGTTCCAGGCAAACCTTCGTCATTATAGCCGCGTAGAGAGAGGCCGCGACATAGGTCTCATCGGTATCCAACTCGTCCACGGCATTCACCACGCGATGCTTAGCATGGGGGTACGGTCCGCATCCTGGGACGACGCTCGGCGTCAGAAGGATGCCCCTATCAAGCACACACTTGACGGCCTCCGGCGTTGCCGCGCCTTTGCCTCTGGTTAGAAGCTCGAACTCCCGCCCTCCCATGAAGCGCGCCGACGGCACTGCCCGGCCAATGGCATCCACATTAGCGAGCGTATCGCGAGCAGGATCAAGATGGTCGAGGTCGCCACCTACCGCAAACAGCACGACCCATGTGCCCGTCGAGACCACCGCGAAGGGTGCGTCGCGTTGCAGGAGATGAGGCAGGAGGGAGGCATTGGAGTCATGAATGCCGCAATAGACGGGAACTGGGCCGGGAAGCCCTATTCTGGTCGCGATCTCATCCATCACGTATCCAAGTAGATCAGATGGTTTTTTGACGGGCGCCAGCTTGTCGGCGATCCCGAGCCGCTCTGGGAGGTCGGAAAACCGGCCTTCACGTGGAAGCCACAGGTCGGTGTGGCATCCCAGGGAGGTCACGTCGGTGGCCGCAACACCGGTCAGGCGCCAGCCCCAGTACTGCGGATAGGTGACGATGGTTCGCGCTCTCGCGAAGGCGTCCGGAAAGGTGGTTTTCTGGTAATGAAACTGCGCCCCTAGGTTAAGCCCACCCGGCAGGCGCGGAGAGAAGGTCTTCTCGAAAGGCGGCCTGATTGCGTCATAGGAAGCATCGACTTCTGCCGGATAGCGAAACTCATAATCCAGCACCGGAAGTATCAGATCCGTGTCGCCCAAGAGCGCACCGCTCGCGCCATGGGCCGTGATCGAGATGGCCTCGAAGCCGAACTGCGCATGGAGCTCGGCCAACGCCTCAATGAAGAATGCAAAAGTTCCATCCACGTCGAAGTGCGGGTATGGACCATCCGTCAGCACCCTGTTTGGGCGCGTGCGGGCGGCGATTTCTCGGCCGGCCTCCCGATCCACAATCACGGCCTTGACATTGGTCTTGCCGACATCGAGCACTGCGACATTCATCGGATCAGTCCATGTGAAAGACGGTGACGAGCGGCTTTGCCACTGGCGAGTTGTCCGGGTTCGTGGCCATGATGTCGGCCATATGGGCCCACCAGCGCTTCATGACCGGATGGCCGGGCAGATCATCCATGCTATGATCGGCCGATCGCCACAGCACACCAAATAGGGTTCCGCTCTCCCGGTCGAGATGGATCGAGTAATCCTCGACGCCCGCCTCCTTCAGGAGCCTAACGAGTTCTGGCCAGATCTCGTCATGACGGCGGCGGTATTCGGCCTCCATGCCGGGGTTGAGCTGCATCGTGAACGCGTACTTTTCTCTCGTACTCATGCGCTAGCCTTCGAGCGGATGCGGCGGATAACGATCGGCAGCGCAATCACGAGGATCAGCAGCAAACCGATGAAAATCGACATGACGATGCCGGGCACATTCAGAAGCCCGAGGCCGAATGTCACGAGACCCATCACAATGGCCGCCAGCACCACGCCTGGAATGGTCCCCGAGCCTCCGAGAATGCTGACGCCCCCGAGCACCGCCATGGTGACAACCTCGAGTTCCCAGCCTGCCGCAATGGTGTGCCGGGTCGAGCCCAGCCGCGAGGTAAGGCAGACGGCCGCGAAGCCGCTCATCAACCCCGTCAGGAGGAACAGTGCAAACTTGGTGCGCTGGACGGGAATACCGGAGAACTGCGCCGCGAAGGCGTTGTTGCCGATGGCGTAGATCCACCGCCCGAACACGGTCCGGTGCAGCAGGATGCCGAACAGCAAGGCGAAAACCACGAAGGCGACCATCTCGAACGTCACCACCTCGAAGCCGGGCACCGTCGGCCACCAGGAGAAATCCGACATATAGCCCTGCCCGAACCAGGCGAAGCCCGCCGGATAGCCGCCATAGGCTTGGTCGCCGAGAGCAATCTGCGCGATGCCCCGGAACAGGCTCATGGTGCCGATGGTCACCACGATCGACGGCAAGCCGACGCGGGCAACAAGAAACCCGTTGAACGCTCCGCAGAGCACGCCCACGCCCAGCCCAATACAGACGAGGGTCGGAGTCTGGAACCCAGCTTGGGCGGCCGCTCCCATCGCGGTGGACGCCAGGGCGATGATGGCGGCCACCGACAAATCGATCTCGCCCGAGATGATGAGGAGCGTTATGGCGAAGGCGATCATCGCCTTCTCCGTGAAATTGTATGTCGCGTCCGACAGGTTCCATGGGTCGAGGAAGTGAGGTGAAGCCAGCGAGTTGGCGATGAAGATTGAAATGGCCACCGCAGCGAGCAGCGCCTCCCAGCTCCCGAGCAGCCGTCCAAACGGCGTCGAAAGCTTATCCGGGATGTGGCGCGCAGTCTGTTTGCCGGCTGTCAGCGTGCTCATGCGGCGGCTCCTTTGACTGGGATTTCGGTGCGGGATGGGGTGCGCTTGGCGGCGTCACGGAGGATAAGGCGCCCCTTGCGTCGCTCCTGCCGGGCATTGAAAAGCACGGCGATGATGATCACGAGGCCCGAAATGGCCATCTGCCAAAACGGAGAGATGTTGATCACCGGCAAGGCATTCTTGATGACGCCCAGGAACAGGGCACCGAGGACCGCCCCTCCAACGGAGCCGATGCCGCCGAGCGTCGAAATCCCGCCGATGACGCAGGCGGCGACGGTGTCGAGCTCGAAGCCTGCGGCGATGTCTACATAGGCGACAGCATAGCGCGACACCCAGAGATAGCCGCACAGCCCGGCCAGCGCGCCGGAGAGGACGAAGGCGAAGAAGCGCGTCCGCCCAACATTGATCCCAGCATACAGCGCTGCCGTCGGATTGCCGCCGGCCGCATAAAGAGCCCGCCCGAACACCGTGCGCGTGAACACCACAGCAATGATAGCGATCACGAGGATCGCGGTCCAGCCGAGCAGGGGCAGGCCGAGCACGGGCACGCGCGGGGTGTTGAGGAAGACCGGCGTCATCTGGGTCTGGTTCACCCAGGCGCCGCCCGAGAGCACGAAGGCCATGCCGCGGTAGATCGTCAGCGTGCCCAATGTGGCGACGATAGGAGGAATACCAATCTTCCACACCATGAAGCCGTTGATCGAACCGAGGATCGCTCCGATGCCAAGGGCCACAACAATTAGCAGCGGCAGAGGGATCCCGGGATAGGCAGCGTTCAGCATCGCAACCGCCATGCCCGTAAAGGAGAGGTTCGCCGCCACCGACAGGTCAATCGACTTGGTCAGGATCACAGCCATCTGGCCCAAGGCCAGAATGATCAGTATCGAGGTGTCGTTGAAAATCTTGGCGAGGTTCCCTGGCGCGGCAAAGCCTGGCGCCCGGTAAGAGAATGCGGCGGTCAGCACGACGATGATCGCGACCAGCAGGAGCTCGCGGTATTTCAGAATGCGGGTCATGGCTCAAGCCTTCCAATCACTCGTTGCCGGTGGCAGCGCGCACCAAGGTCTCGGCATCGAGTCCCTCGCGGTTCCAGATGCCGGCCATGCGCCCCTCGCGCATCACGAGGACCCGGTCGGACATGCCCAGGATCTCGGGCAGTTCGGATGAGACCATGATGACGCTCAGGCCCTCGCCGGCGAGTTCGCTCATGAAGGCGTGCACGGCTGCCTTGGAGCCGATGTCGATGCCCTTGGTCGGCTCGTCCAGGATGATGACCTTCGGCTTGGTGGCGAGCCATTTGCCGATGACGACCTTCTGCTGATTGCCTCCCGACAACGTCCCAACCGGCACCGACAGGGCAGCCGCCCGGAGGTCGAGCCGCTCGGCATAGCGCCGCGCCAGGGCGAACTCCTCAGCCTCGCGCAGGAAACCAGCCCTCGTGGTCTTGTTGAGAGTGGCGAGAGAGACGTTCTGGAAGATCGGCATTTGCAACACGGCGCCATGCCGGCCGCGCTCTTCCGGCACATAGACGATGCCAGCTGCAATCGCATCCGCGGGCGACCGGATTTCAATCCTGCGGCCCTCCAGCTCGAGAATGCCCCCGCTCGTACGGGTCATTCCGAACAGCGCCTGACAGAACTCCGAGCGCCCTGCCCCCACGAGGCCGTAAAGGCCCAGGATTTCACCTCGGCGCAGTTCGAACGAGATGTTGTTGAATTCGGTTGGGTGCGAATAGCCTGAAACCTTCAGCACGGTACTGCCGATTGCGACATCGACCTTCGGAAAGACGTGGTCGACGGAGCGGCCGACCATCATGCGCACGATCTCGTCCTGACCGGTCTGGGCGAGCAATCCGGCTCCGACGGAGCGGCCATCGCGGAAAACCGCGAAGCGGTCGGCGATCTGATAGACTTCCTCGAACTTGTGGCTGATGAAGAGGATCGCCTTCCTCTGTCGCTTTAGCCGCTCGATGATGCCGAAGAGGTCTTCCACCTCCTTGTAGGAGAGCGCGGCGGTCGGCTCGTCCATGATCACCACGCGGGCCTCGACGGACAGCGCCCGTGCAATGGCGACCAGGTGACGCTGAGCAATCGAGAGTTCCTTCAACCGGGCTTGGGGGCTGATCGGGGCATCGATCGAGTGGAGCAGGGCTGCCGCACGAGCCCTCATGGCGGCCCAGTTGACGAGGCCCAGACGGTTTCTCGGTGCATGTCCGAGGAAAATGTTCTCGGCGACAGAGAGTTCGTCGAACAGCACCGTCTCCTGATGGATGGCTGTAATGCCGCTCCGGATCGCCGCTTCCGCGCTCGCGAAGTGCTCTGGCGTGCTGTCAACGACGATCTCGCCGCTATCCGGCTGGTAGATGCCGGTGAGAATTTTGACGAGCGTCGACTTGCCCGCACCGTTCTCACCGATCAGCGCCGTCACGGTGCCTGGGTAGAGAGCGATATCGACATTGTCGAGTGCCTTGACGCCCGGGAACGATTTGGAAATGCCACGCATCTCCAGCAGAGGAGCCGGATTTTGTGAGACGGCCTGTATGACAGACATGGGAACTCCCGCCGCGAGCCAACGTGAGCAAGGAAGGCGCGGATCGCCCGCGCCTTCACTCGGAGAGTCGTCAGATCTCAGAAGATCTTGGCGAACTCGTCGACGTTCTTGGCGTCATAAACGAAGGGGTCGGCCATGGCAGCTTCACCGTTCTCGCCAACCTTGATCTTGCCCATCCGGCCGGCATTGATCTCGGAACCCGGCTTGCCTTCGGTTTCCTTCTTCACGAGGCGATAGGCAATCTGGGTCGCGGAGTAGCCGAGATCGATCGGGTTCCAGATCGCGAACTCCTTCGTCGCGCCCGAATGCACGGCGCCGGCCATCTCGGACGGCAGTCCGAGGCCGGTCACGTAGACCTGGCCGATCTTGCCTGCGTCCTTCACGGCCTGGGAGGCCGCGAGCACGCCAACCGTCGTCGGAGCGACGATCACTTTCACGTTCGGCTGCGACGTGAGAAGGCCTTGGGCCTCGCGGTAGCTCTTGTCGGCCAGGTCATCGCCATAGACGGTGGTGACCAGGTTGAGGCCCGGATACTTGGGAAGCTGCTTCTTCATCTCGGCAATCCAGGTGTTCTGGTTGGTCGAGGTGGAGGTTGCGGACAGGATGGCGAAATCGCCCTTGCCGTCCGGTAGGTGGGCGGCGGCGAGCTTCAGGCACATGTTGCCGATCAACTCGTTCGAGGATGGATTGAGATGGAGGATGCGACCGTCCTTGTTGACGCCCGAATCCCAGGAGATCACCTTGATGCCGCGCTGCGCGGCACGCTTGAGCGCGGGCACGAGCGCATCGGGGTCGTTGGCTGAAACTGCGATAGCGTCGACCCTCTGGGCGATGAGAGCGTTGATCACCTCGATCTGGCCCTCGGCGGTGGTGCTGGTCGGGCCGGTATAAATGACCTCGACGCCGCCGAGCTCTTTCGCAGCCTCCTGAGCGCCCTTGTTGGCAGCCTCGAAGAATCCGTTGCCGAGGGACTTCACCACGAGGCCGATCTTCACGTTCTGGGCATTCGCCGCACCCGTGAGAAGCGCAAGACCCAAGGCCGTTCCAACGGCCAGTTTCGCAAATAGTTTCATGTTCTTCCTCCCTTGCAAAACACCTCCGGCGGGCTTCACGCCGCCGACGAGGATTCTGTTGTCTGTTCCGCCGCCGACACCCCGGCAACGATCAGCTTGATGCCCGCATCTTCAATCATCGCCCGCGCCTGATCCGGAATCCCATCGTCCGTGATCAGCGTGGAGACACGATTAAGGGGGCAGAGAATGAGACTCGACCTGCGCTGGAACTTGGTGGAATCCACCACTAGCACCAGCTCGTCCGCCTGATTAATGAGCTTCTGCTCCGCCTGGATGATGAGAGCGTCCTGCTCCATCACTCCGAGAGTGCCGACGCCTTGGGCGCCCATAAACATGCGGCGCGCATAGAAATTGCGCGTCACGTCGTTGTCGAAGGGCGAAAGAATGATGCTCTGGTCGCGGTAGACCGAACCACCCGGGAGCATCACCTGGTTCTTGGAATGCTTGATGAGGTGTTCCGCGATCGCAAAGGAATTGGTGAAGACCTGCATCCGGCGGGTGCTGAGATAGTGCACCATTTGGAACGTGGTGGTGCCGCCATTGATGATGATGGCGTCGCCGTCACTGCACAGCGCCACCGCCTCTCGGGCAATGGCCCGCTTTTTGGCGGTGTTCTCGCCCTCGGACACGCGGAACGGCTTGGCCGCCAGGGGGCTGATCTGTTGCGGGTGAAGGGCTTCGGCTCCCCCGCGCACCCGGCGCAGCCGTCCTTGTACATGAAGGGCTGAGATGTCCCGGCGGATTGTTGCCTCGGAGGCCTCCGTCAGCTCCATCAGATCCTGAATGGTCGCAACCGGCCGCTCCTGGACAAGACTGAGAATGATCCGGTGCCTTTCACGTTCGTGCATTAATCCTCACCAGAGAGACGTAGAAAGAAGAAGGACCATCAAGAGGCCATCAAATTCGCTTAAGAGCAATCCTAGCGTCAGGGAGAATTCCGAGATCGTCAATCATTTCCGCTCTTATCCCTTCGTATAATGACAAAATATGAGCGACTTTGAACGCATTTGCTTGACAATGATGGAAGTCTCGCGAATGTTCTGCACCTAAGCGTGAGGCAATGCGCCCACTTTCAGCTCGGCAGGAGGAACCCGTGGATACTGCGACGCAAACCGTGAAGCTGCTCGACAACAAGTGGGATGACGCAAAGGCCGCCACCCTCGACGAGCCGGGTCTGCTGCTCTACCGCTCCAACCTCCTCGGAGCTGACAAGCGCATCACCAACTATGGTGGCGGAAATACCTCGGCAAAGGTGATGGAAACCGATCCGCTCACCGGCGGCAAGGTCGAAGTCCTTTGGGTGAAGGGATCCGGCGGTGATGTCGGCACGATCAAGCTCGACGGCTTCGCCACCCTTTACATGGACAAGCTGCTCTCTCTGAAGAACCTCTACAAGGGCGTGGAGGATGAAGACCGCATGGTGGACTTCCTGCCCCACGCGACATTCAACCTGAGCACCCGCGCGGCTTCGATTGACACACCGCTCCACGGATTTCTGCCCTACAAGCATGTCGACCACATGCATCCTGACGCAATCATCGCCATCGCCGCGTCCAGGAACTCCCGTGAACTGACCCGGGAGATCTTCGGCGACGAGATCGGATGGCTCCCCTGGCGCCGTCCCGGCTTCCAGCTAGGGCTCGACCTCGAAGCGTTCGCCAAGACCCATCCCGACGCCAAAGGCGTGGTTCTCGAAAGCCACGGGCTCTTCACCTGGGCGGATGATGCCAAGGAATGCTACGCGCTGACCCTGCGCATCATCAATCAGGCCATCCAATGGTTTGCAGAAATGGCGGCAGGCAAGCCGGCTTTTGGTGGCCCCGTGACCGCTAGCTTGTCGCGGGACGAGCGCCGTAAGGTTGCAGCGCGCCTGATGCCGGAGATCCGCGGCAGGATCGGCCAGGCGGAGCGCAAGCTCGGTCATTTCGACGATCAGGATGCAGTGCTCGAATTCGTCAATTCGGCCGAGCTGAAACCCCTGGCCCAGCTTGGCACCAGCTGCCCCGACCACTTCCTGCGCACGAAGATCCGTCCGCTCGTCCTCGACTTCGACCCGAAGGCGCCGGACGTCGACGCGGTTCTCGCCAGTCTCGATGCGGCGCTCGAAGCTTACCGCGCCGACTATACCCGCTACTACGAGCAGTCGAAGCACTCGAACAGCCCAAGGATGCGCGATCCCAATCCGGTGATCTTCCTGATCCCCGGCGTCGGCCTGCTGTCCTTCGCCCGCGACAAGGCGACGGCGCGCATCGCGAGCGAGTTCTACGTCAATGCCATCAATGTGATGCGCGGCGCCTCCTCGGTGTCCGAGTACCAGGGCCTTCCGGAGCAGGAAGCCTTCGACATCGAATACTGGTTGCTTGAGGAAGCCAAGCTCCAGCGCATGCCCAAGCCGAAGAGCCTTGCAGGCCGCATCGCCTTCATCACCGGCGGCGCGGGCGGCATCGGCCGCGCCACGGCCGAACGACTGGTGAGCGAAGGCGCCTGCGTCGTGCTCGCCGATATCGATCAGGATTCGCTGACTGGTACGGTGGAGGACTTCGCCAAGCGCTTCGGACAGGATTCCGTGCGCGGCGTCAAGCTCGACGTCACGAGCGAGCCTGAGGTCCTGTCCTCTTTCATTGAGGCCTCCGTCGAGTTCGGCGGCATCGACATTCTCGTGTCCAATGCCGGCATTGCCTCCTCGGCTCCCGTGGAGGACACCGACCTGGCGATGTGGAACCGCAACATCGACATCTTGGCGACCGGCTATTTCCTCGTCTCGCGGGAGGCCTTCCGCCTGTTTCGGCGCCAGAAGCTCGGCGGCAATATCGTCTTTGTCTCGTCGAAGAACGGCCTCGCCTCCTCGCCCAATGCGTCGGCCTATTGCACCGCCAAGGCGGCGGAAATCCACCTCGCCCGCTGCCTGGCGCTGGAGGGAGCTGAAGCCGGCATCCGCGTGAACACCGTCAATCCCGACGCCGTGCTGCGCGGCTCCAAGATCTGGACCGGGGAGTGGCGGGAGCAGCGCGCGGCCTCCTCGAAGCTCACCGTCGACGAGCTGGAAGAGCACTACCGCAAGCGCTCTCTGTTGAAGCTGAACGTCTTCCCGGAGGACATTGCCGAGGCAATCTACTTCCTCGCATCCGATGTGTCCGCGAAGTCGACTGGCAACATCATCAACGTGGATGCCGGCAACGCGACGTCGTTCACGCGATAAGATCCGCCTGGGGAGAGCGCCATGACACAATTTAGGATCTCGGCGGACGTTGTTGCTGCCGACAACGAGAAGCGCATCAGCGCCTTGAAGGCCGATTACGAGGCGCTGGGCAACAAGCTAGCCCGCGCCGGCGTCAGCATCGACGCGATTACTGAAAAGGTTGCAGGATTCTTTGTTGCCGTCCCGTCTTGGGGCGTTGGCACTGGTGGCACCCGGTTCGCGCGTTTTCCCGGCGCGGGTGAGCCGCGCAACGTCTTCGACAAGCTCGAAGATTGCGCGGTGATCCATCAGCTCACCCGGGCGACGCCCACCGTGTCCCTTCACATCCCGTGGGACAAGGTCGACGATCCGAGACGGCTCAAGGTTCACGGCGACGCGCTGGGGCTCGGCTTCGACGCCATGAACTCCAACACCTTCTCCGATGCTCCGGGCCAGGAGCATAGCTACAAGTTCGGCTCCCTGAGCCATACCGATGCAGCCACGCGTCAGCAGGCCATCGAGCACAACATCGAGTGCATCGAGATTGGCAAGGCTCTCGGCTCCAAAGCGCTTACCGTGTGGATTGGCGACGGCTCGAACTTCCCGGGCCAGACGAACTTCACCCACAGCTTCGAGCGCTATCTCGACTCGATGAAGGCCATCTACAGGCAGCTGCCGGAGGATTGGCGCATCTTCTCCGAGCACAAGATGTACGAGCCGGCCTTCTATTCGACCGTCGTGCAGGACTGGGGCACCAACTACCTGATCGCAACGGAACTCGGCGAGAGGGCCTACTGCCTCGTCGATCTCGGCCACCATGCGCCGAACGTGAACATCGAGATGATTGTGGCCCGCCTCATCCAGTTCAAAAAGCTCGGCGGCTTCCACTTCAATGACTCGAAGTACGGCGACGACGATCTCGATACGGGCGCCATCGATCCACACCGCCTCTTCTTGGTCTTCAACGAACTGGTAGATGCCGAACATCGTCGGGCTGAGAACTTCCATCCAGCCCACATGATTGACCAGTCGCACAACGTGACCGATCCGATCGAGAGCCTGATCCGCAGCGCCAACGAGATCCGCCGCGCCTATGCCCAGGCGCTTCTGGTCGATCGGAAGGCGCTCGAGGGTTACCAGGATGGCAACGACGCCCTCATGGCGTCGGAGACCCTGAAGACCGCCTACCGGACCGACGTCGAGCCGATCCTGGCGACGGCGCGCCTGCAGGCAGGCGGCGCCGTCGACCCGATCGCCGCCTACCGCGCCAGCGGCTACCGCCAAACGGTGGCCGAGGATCGTCCTGCAGTCGCCGGCGGCGGAGGTGGCATCGTCTGATGCCGCCCATCCCCTCTCAATCGAAAAGCACTCCCGTCGAAATTGTCACGTGTACCGCGAATCTGCACGGCCCTCACGCTAGACGCGCCCCGCACTGTTCCTGACTAATGCAATCAGCTCCTAGGCTGAACAGGATTTTGAAACGGGGCGCTGGGAATGTAGGCGATAACGCTGCGTCAGCCGGTGATGGTGAATGTGGGTCAGAGACACTGATGCGCCTGAGCCATTCGAAATCGGTAATAGGACAAAGATTGCCTCCGCCCGACTTAGATCTCGTGTATGTCTTGAGGAGACTATTCGGACGCAATCAAGGCTGTGGCGAGTATCTTGTTTGGCCGCGACAGTAATTAGAAGGCTATGTAGGTAAGCTCGCGCAGACAAGAGGTTCGAAAAACCATAACCATGCTTGTAGTTTTCCTACCGGTCGGCTTTGACTCTTAACAGGAGGAGCGTCTCAAGTTTCAAGATTCTGGGCCGCTGCGCCGAAGGTTGTGTGCCACCTTCATTCGTCAAGCTTGCACTATGGTCTTCATCTCAAATGATGTTCGGGGGAGATAGAGCTATTCGTTCCAACATCATCGCGAGACTGCCGCATCATCTCCAAACCTGCTTGCGACGCACGGCCGGTCTATACATAGAATTTAACGGATGTTTTGAGACGAGACATGAATATGCGACTTTCTGATTGTCACAACTTCCACGACTTCCGGCGTCTGGCGAAGAAGCGCCTGCCTGGACCAATCTTCAATTATATCGATGGCGCAGCCGATGACGAGACCACCTATCGGCGTAACACAGCATCCTTCGAGAGCTGCGATCTACTGCCAAGCGTTCTCCGTGGTATTGAGGATGTCGACATGTCAGTTGTCGTTATGGGACAGAAGTTGTCCATGCCAGTCTACTGCTCGCCGACAGCTCTACAGCGGCTGTTTCACCACGACGGCGAACGCGCCGTCGCAGCTGCTGCCGATCGATTTGGGACGATGTTTGGTGTCTCGTCACTAGGGACGATCAGCTTGGAGGAAGCGCGCCAAGTAAGCAAAGCCCCACAGGTCTATCAGTTCTACTTCCATAGAGATCGCGGTCTCAATCGGGAAATGATGGTAAGGGCCAAGCAGGCAGGCGTCGAGGTGATGATGCTAACGGTCGACAGCATCACCGGTGGAAATCGCGAACGGGATAAACGAACCGGCTTTGCCATTCCCTTTCGCCCCAACTTGGCGGGTATAGCGCAGTTCGCTGTCAAGCCGACATGGGCTATAAACTACTTCGTCCATGAGAAATTCCGACTGCCACAACTCGACAGCCACGTAGATATGGGAAGCGGCACAATCTCGATCAGCCGGTACTTCACAGAGATGCTCGATCCCACGATGAGCTGGGACGACGTGGCCGAGATGGTGAGGATATGGGGAGGGCACTTTTGCCTCAAGGGGATCATGACGGTCGAGGATGCGAAGAAAGCGATCGACATCGGGTGCACTGGTATTGTTCTTTCAAACCATGGCGGGCGCCAACTCGACGGATCTCGTAGCGGGTTTGACCAATTGGCAGAAATTGTTGCAGCTGTTGGGGACCGGATCGACGTAACGATGGATGGTGGGGTCCAACGGGGAACACATGTCCTCAAGGCGCTTTCAGTTGGTGCGAAAGCAGTTGGTGTCGGCCGCTACTATCTTTTTCCCTCTTGCTGCGGCCGGTCAGGCTGGTGTCGAACGGGCGCTGATGCAAATGCGGGCCGAGATCGAACGTGGCATGAAACTGATGGGTTGTGCGTCGGTCAGTGAACTTTCTACCAGCAATCTTCGCTTCCGCTAACCTTTAGAAGGCACTGAGCCAGCGATTCTCGGCTCTGTCGCAAACTCCGTTTTTACTTGCTTGTGCTGACGGCCCTACGCTAACCGGCGTTTGCAATATCAACCGCTTAGCGCCTCTGCCATTATGTAAACTAGAGCATCGGACAAGAACGCGGATTCGAAGGCTTCCCTCCGGGACGCAGAAGTGATTCCCTTCTGAGGCCAGGAGGTGGATCATGACCCAGAGCTACTCTCTCGACCTGCGCGTGCGTGTGGTGG
>JAESGY010000539.1_pt1 | contig 13528 bp, 13 predicted proteins | sample 9269841 | NCBI WGS metagenome assembly JAESGY01 (sample SAMN17022865, study PRJNA683097) | algae metagenome | isolation source: Spirirestis rafaelensis WJT71-NPBG6 and co-occurring heterotrophs from... | place: USA: Pinto Wells, Joshua Tree National Park, Colorado Desert, CA | collected 2006-08-15
CCGTCAAGGCAAGCCTCTGCCCTCGCCGCTTGGCAGCACGCCGCAGTACTCGCAACCGGGGGCCGAACTCCGCGTCTACCCGAACGCGCGGGTCCCAACGATGTTCTGCGACTAAACAGCTAGGTTGAAGAATGCGAGGCGCCGGTGGAGTACATCGGTCTCGGCTGCCGCGAGGCGGACGGTGCCTGGACGGCGGTTCAGGCAACCGAGGCCAGGCTGCTCGCCCCCGGTGCCGCGTCGGCGAACAGCGCACCGCAAGCCTGCGCAAGCCGCGCGAGGGCACAAAGCAGCAGCAGGTGCTCGCCATGCTGCGCCGACCCGAGGGCGCCACCGTCGCGCAAATCATGGACGCGACCGGCTGGCAGGCCCACACGGTCCGCGGCTTCTTCGCCAGACCGAAGAAGCGCCAGGGCATCGCGATCAGTAAGCGTCCGGTGACGCAGCGACCGGTCGTCAGGCTGTGGCGGCTTCCGCATCGCTTCGCAGGTTCCACGGCAGGAGTTCGGCGACGCGGTGGACCGGATGGTCGGCGAGGCGGTCTAGGACGCGGCGTCGATCGGCCTCCGGATCGAGACCATTGAGCTTGGCGGTGGTGATCAGCGACGCGATCGCCGCAGCACGGTGGCCACCCGCGTCCGACCCGGCGAATAACCAGTTCTTCCGGCCGAGGGCCAGCGGTCGGATCGCCCGCTCGACGGGGTTATTACCCACCTCCAGCCGTCCGTCGGCGACGTAGCGCGTCAGCGACTCCCGTCGGCTGCTGGCACAGCGGATGACTACGGCCAGATCGCTGCGGCCGGAGATCCGGGCGAGCGTCTCGTCAAGCCAGACGCGCAGGCTCTCGAGGATCGGCCTGGCCCTGGCCTGGTGTCGTTCGGCCCGCTCGTCAGGTGGGTGGCGTGCAACAACGAAGACATAACGCCGGACATGCGCCCAGCACGGCGCCTCCTGCACCTGGCCGCCGTCGTACAGGCCGTCGAACCCGGCATAGCCGTCGGCCTGCAGCACGCCGCGGAACCCGGCGAGATGCGCCTTGGGATGCTCGGCCCGTCGGTCCGGGCTGTAGCGGTTGAGGACAGCGGGCGGGGTGGTGCTGCCATGCGGCCGTTCGCCGCGGAGATAGGCCCTCGGTGTCACCAGCAAGTTCAACACGGAGCGCGACTTCCTCGAGCACCTGAAGGCCACCGGCCGTGCCTGTGAGGGGCGCTGGCTGGAGGCGACCTCCGACGATCTCGGTGTCCGCTAGTGCGTGAACGTCCGGGAGACCTTCCTGTGAACGGCGGGGCGCTATGCCGCGCCGCTGCATTGGGCGTGCAGGCAGCGCGCGTGGTGAAGATGGGAGTGCTGAGTGTGACATGAGGGCGGGCTTCCACCTGCAGCTCCCGTCTTACACGGCGGAAGCCTGCGGCGAGAGGGCTACCGCCGCGGTCGGCCCTGAGCATTCATTGGCAGTCAGAACGATCCGCCACGCGGCTTGATGCCATGTGCAGAAACCAGCCCGGCGTCAGGTACTTATGCAGGTCGGGCGCGGCCGATCCAGCCGCCCCGGCACAGATTTCCGGATGCCCGAATGCCCCCTGATCCATCGCCGGCGACACCGACCGTACCACCACCAGGACCCGACAGCCTGAGTTCCGCGCTTCGGCGCAACATCCAGGCCCTGGAGGATCGCCGCAAGCGGGAGGCGGCCAAGGCGACGCGGGAGGAGCGGATCGCGGAGGCGATCACCTCCTTCACCGGCAGCATGCGCTTCGTGTACCTGCATCTGGCGTTTTATGGGGCCTGGATCCTGATCAATCTCGGCGTCGTGCCTGGGATGCCGCGCTTCGACCCGTCTTTCGTCATTCTGGCGATGGAAGCCTCGGTCGAGGCCATCTTCCTGTCGACCTTTGTGTTGATCAGCCAGAACCGCATGGCCGCTGCCGCGGACAAACGGGCCGATCTCGACCTCCAGATCAGCATGCTGGCGGAGCACGAGGTGACGAAGTTGGCCGAGATGCTGGCGGACATCACGGAGCACTTCGGCATCAAGCCTCGCAACCGTTCGGAGATCGAGGAGGTCAAGCAGGACGTGGCTCCCGAGGCGGTGCTGGACGAGATCGAGGCACAGCAGCGGGAGGATTGAGGCGGCAGCGAGAACGGCTACCTGCCACCCCGAGCAGCGGTAACCCCGGCCAGGCAGGCTACCGCGGCAAACAACCCGCAACGGGCATATCACCTTCAGCATGCGGTGCCCCGAAAAGTGCTACGTGGGGCTGGACAGCTTCATGAGCAGCAGGCCGCCCACGATCAGCAAGGCCGCTATCAGGCGAGACGCGTTAGCTGTCTCGCCGAGGAACACGGCTCCCACGACGAACGCTCCCACCGCTCCGATCCCGGTCCAGACCGTGTAGGCAGTCCCGAGTGGGAGCGATCGCATCGACCAAGAGAGAAGTCCAAAGCTCACCAGCATCGCCGCCAAAGTGACAACAGTGGGCCAGAGGCGCGTGAAGCCGTCCGACTGCTTCATCGAGAAGGCCCAAACAACCTCAAACAGACCGGCGATGAAAAGAATAAGCCAAGCCACGACAGCCTCCTTCGAGCAAGCTGCCGGGCCGTCCCGGACTTGAACCCATAAAGGGGGAGGACGTGGCCTCGCACGGCTCAGTTAGGCCGAGGCAGATTGAGGGTCAACGGCTCCTTCCCACCTTCGCCGGCAGGCTACCGGTTCAGCGCGTTGGCGGCGGTGGCCACTTCGGTCGCTTGCCGTCCGGATGACGCGCTTCCAGCGCGACAGTCGGCCTCCACCAGAGCATGCCAGTTGTACCCCGACGCCCTTTGCCAGCCCATGTGATCGCGCTCGGCGATACATTGTAGATGCGTGTCCCGATGCGTCGGTGCACCCTCGCTCGGCACCGCATTTGCGCGATGGCACGACCACAGCCGCCTTGGGGTGGCGCGCCGCGACTTCGGTGTAGACATCGTCCCGATCGTGGACGCCGTCACCGGTGAAGGATTCCACAAGGCCGCCGACCCGTTCGAGCAAGGGGTCGACCTGAGAGCCGTCATCGGCATCTCTCTCGGTCAGCACCAAGGCGACGATCTGAGGCGGTAGCGCAGTCGCCACAGCGCCACGAGAGCGATGACGTCAGAACCGATGCTCGTCGATTCATCGCCACCTCCACCCTGCATTGTCGCCGCTGCTGCGGCCGCGGGCGCCTCCGGCTGATGAATGACCGCGATGAGGGACAGCCGCTCGGTGGTGCCGTCGTGTCGGATTGCAGTAACATCGGAGCCGGCTCTACGACCAAGCAGCACCATTCCTCGCGGCGGGCGTTGGTGCATGGAGCCGGGGCGAGTAGCCCGGCTACGGCCAAGCCGTTACGCTCTCATGCATGCCTACCAAGCATAATGCCACCCGCCGCCATCGCATCCCGAAGGTCCACTTCGATCAGCTCCGCCTTGCTCAGGCGCTCAATCTCGTCCCGCTACATGCCAGGATTGAATCAGCCAACCCACTTCCACGCAGGGGGGTGGGTAATCACGGTCAGCATTTATGCTGGCCGGTATCAGTCGATGAAGCGGTAGTTCAGCCGCCCGACGATGCTGTGGGACTGGCCCAGTGACCGATCATCCTGAACATAGCGCGCATACTGGTAGCCGATATCGAGGCCAAAGCCCCAGCCGAGTTCCCGGCCACCCGAGATCTCCAGCCAGGTCTGTGCTGGCGAAGCATTGAAGGACCGCTTGGCCTCCTCGCGCTGCCAGACGAAGGTTGCCCGCCAGGGTCCGATCAGGGTCTGGGTCCCGAGCGTCGAGAAGCGCCGCTGCTCCGACAGCACGCGCTCGGTGCCGTCCTCGGCCGCCTCCAGCGGGTTGCCGCCAGCATTGCGGAACTCCACGGTCTCGCCAAAGACCAGGCTCCGGACCGTCCTCGTCCAGGCGTGCTCGTAGCGCAGCCCCGCGGCCCAGGCCCATTCGCGTCGCGTGCCGTCCTTGCCGCCGCCGCGGGAGAGCAGGCCGAGATTGTAGGTCAGCCCCGGCAGGGTCGGGATTTCATGCCCCTCCACAGAGAATGCCACATTGTCCAGATTGCCCGTATTGCCCGCGCCGCCCTGGCGGAGCGTGGTGCGCACGTAGCGATTGAAACCCGGGTCGCAGCAGCGCTGCCGCGTGACCAGGCTGTTCGCCAGGAGAGAGGTGTCGAGGGTGAACACCGCTGCGGAGACGGTGTGCTCGCCCCAGCCCTCGGGCAGGGGCAGCGTCCAGTTCGCCCCGGCACCCAGCTGCTCCCGGATCAGGTAGACATCGTGGGCACGGAAGGAGGCGAGGACGCCGGGGAAGAACTCGTAGCCGTAGCCGAAGGGTGCGTTGAACTTCCCGGCGTAGAACTGCACGCTTTTGGTGGGGCGCCACTCGGCGAAGAGCTGTTCCAGGATTACGTTCTGGCGGCGCAGGAAGGCCACCGCCCCGTTCGGCTCGAAATCGCCTGCTGAATCGGGATGGATGAAGGCTTGCACGGAGACGTCCGGCGTCAGGTGCAGGCCCGGGTTGATATGGCCAAACAGGAATCCGGCAAAGCCCTCGCGCCGGGATGCCGAGGCGGATGGCGTGGCAATACCGTACAGGTTCATGTCGATGTCGAGGGTGAGCCGCGGATGGACCAGCGCGTCCGCGGGGAATGTGCTGCCGAGCTGTGCGGGCGGTGCCTCCTCAAAGGCCGGCGGCCGCACGGAGGCAGGCTCGCTCTCCGCCAGGGCAGGGGCAGCAAGGCAGGCGAGGACCAGCGCGCCCGCGCCTGTCGGCGCGCGCCGTGATGCGGTCGCGTTGGTCGGGATCACGGATCGTCTCCTTGGGTGGTTGGAGTGGGTGCCCGCCGCGGCGTCAGCGCCTTCCAGTTGGGGACCGCGCGCTGGCAGGCCCGGTCGCCGCGCCGCCAGCTGTGTCAACTCCGCACGCCCTCAGCACGGTGCGCGCTCCGGTACGGTCGGGCGTCACCCTATTCGGCGGCCGCCGGCGCGCGGACGGAGGTAGCCACGCGACGCTGTGCGCGCCCTGCCGGCCCGCGGCGGCCGAGCAGGCAGGCCCCGGCGAGCAGGAGGCCGGCAGTCACCGCCATCATCCCGGCCGCGTTCAGCCCGTGGTCCAGTCCCAGAGCGCGCGGCGCCAGGGCGGCCGCCCAGTAGCCGCCCGCGCCCATCGCCAGAGCCGCCGCGCCGGAGAGCAGGAACTGCCGGGCATAGGCATCGGTCAGCAGGCGCGCGATTGCCGCCGGCGCGACCAGCGCCGCGATGACCAGGATGGAGCCCACGGCCCAGAAGGCGGCGACGCAGGCCACTGAAACCAGGACGAGCACGAGCAGCGAGAGCGGGCGTGGCGAGAAGCCGATGGACCGGGCGAAGTCGGGGTCGAAGGCCGCCAGCCGCAGCTCTTTCCACAGCAGCGCGAGCAGGCCGAGGATGAGCATGACGACGATGGCGAGCGTCTTCACCTCGGCGGGGAATTCCGCCAGCGCCGCCGGGTCGAGCAGCGAGGTGGGGCCCGTTGCCGCGGGCCAGATCAGCGCCTCCAACTGGCCGTACAGCACGCAGTCCACGTCGAGGTCGACGGCATGCGCCCCGCTCACCTCGATCAGCACGAGGCCGAGGGCAAAGAGGCCGGAGAACACCACCCCCATGGCCGCGCCCGGCTCGAGGCGGGCAAGGCGACGGACCACCGCGATCAGCAGACTCGCGCCCACCGCCGCCGCCATCGCGCCGGCCACCATCGGCGCTGCGGCGCGCGTGCCGCTGATCCAGAAGCCGGCGACGATGCCGGGCAGGACGGCATGGCTGATGGCGTCCCCGAGCAGGCTCTGCCGCGTCAACAGCAGCAGGTTGCCGAGCAGCCCGCAGGCCAGGCAGGCAAGTGTCGCGGCCAGCATCGGCGCGAGGTCGAGTTGCAGGAACTCCGTCATGGCCGCTTCATCCCCGTCTCGCCCGGCGGCGGCAGCCCATCCGCGGGGCCCAGCCGGTTCGGGTCGTGCCGCCTGAGCCAAGCCTCGGCCTCCCGCGCCACCTCGGGCGGCAGGATGTGCTCCACCTCGTCAGCGGCGCGGTGCGCCGGGCCAAGCGGCAACCCGTCGGCCGATTGCAGGTCGTTCTCCCAGAGCCGGTGCTGCCGCGTCAGGTCACGCGCCAGGGCGAGGCCCGCCGGGGTCAGCGCGACGCCGCCCGCCGCCTCGGCGGTGGCGAGGCCGGCCCGACGCAGCCACCAGGGCAGCAGGGCGCGCTGCCAGGCGGACCAGCCGGCGCCGCGGCCGAGCTCCGCCCAGGCGGCCAGCCGGCCGGGCGCCTCGCCCTCCCGTGCCTCGAAGGCGGTGCGGAGCGCGTGGTCGCGCGCCGTCACCAGCGACAGCTGCGCCTGCCGCCAGGCGAAGGCGAGCACCCCGCGCCGAGGCGCGAAGACCAGGGTCAGCATGAACAGGGCGCAGGCGACCAGCACGATGGTCGCGCCGGTCGGCAGACCGGGCAGCGTGGCGGAGAGGCCGGCACCGAGCCAGGCGGCAAAGGCGCCGAGCAGGCCGGCGAGCGGAACCATCACCGCCAGCCGCTCCGTCGCCAGCCGGGCGGTGGCGGCCGGGATCACCATCAGCCCGACCACCAGGACCAGCCCAACCGCCCGCAGCCCGGCGACGGTCACGGCGAGCATCAGCCCCATCAGCGCGAGGTCGAGCAGCCGTACCGGCAGGCCGACCGCAGCGGCGAATTCCCGGTCGAAGCAGAGCACCGCGAGCGGCCGGAACAGCGCTGCCAGCAGCAGCACGGCGAGCAGCGCCAGGGCGCCGATGAGCTGCGCGTCGAAGGCACTCATCCCCGCGGCCTGGCCGAGAATGAAGCCCTTCAGCCCGGCCTGGCCGCCGACCGGCAGCGACTGCACCACCGAGAGCAGCACCACGCCGAGGCCGAAGCTGATCGAGAGCACCAGCGCCATGGCTGCATCGTCGCGCAGGCGCCCGCCCCGCGTCAGGGCCCCGACCGCGAGCACGCCGAGGCTGGCGCTGGCCGCCCCGCCCGCCAGCAGCAGGGGCAGGGAGCGCACGTCGCCGCCGAGCAGAGCGGTGAGGATGAAGGCCAGGGCGACGCCGGGCAGCGTGGCATGCGCCGCCGCGTCAGCAACCAGCGCGCGGCCGCGCAGCAGGACGAAGCAGCCGAGTGAGCCCGCCGCCAGCCCGAAGGCGGCACAGCCGAGCGCGACGACGATGGCATTGTACCCACCGGCGAGGAGCAGCGCATCGAGCAGGGCGGCGCTCATAATCCCGCCCTGCCGCCCTGGGCCGCCGCCACCGCCTGCTCCAGCAGGGAGAGGCGGCCGCCATAGGTGCGGGCGAGGTTCTCCGGCGTGAAGGTGATCGCCATCGGCCCGGCCGCGATGGCCCGCACGTTCAGCAGCAGCACATGCGCGAAATACTGCGGCGCGGTGGCGAGGTCGTGGTGCACGGCGATCACCGTCCGGCCCTCCCGCGTCAGCCGCTGCAGCACCTCGACGATGGCGCGTTCGGTCGCGGCATCGACGCCGGCGAAAGGCTCGTCCATAAGGTAGAGGTCGGCCTCCAGCGCCAGGGCGCGGGCCAGGAACACGCGCTGCTGCTGGCCGCCCGAGAGCTGGCCGATCTGCCGCGCCGCGAGATCGGCCATGCCGACCTCGGCGAGTGCGGCGCGGGCGCGCTCCCTCTCGGCCCGTGGCAGGGGGCGGAACCAGCCGGCGCGCGGGTAGCGCCCCATGGCGGCCACCTGCAGCGCCGTCGCGGGGAAGTCCCAGTCGACGCTCGCCCGCTGCGGCAGGTAGCCGACGCGGCGCCGCGCCTCGGCAAGCGGCCGGCCGAAGATGCGGACCTCGCCCGAGAGGCGCGGGACAAGGTCGAACACGGCCTTCAGCAGGGTGGACTTGCCGGCGCCGTTCGGCCCGACGATGGCGGCCAAGCCCGCCGGCGGTGAGGCCCAGGAGACGTCCCACAGCACCGGCTGCTCATGGTAGGCGACCGAGAGGTGCTGCACCGAGAGCGCCGGGACCAGGAGGGTATGCTGCGCGGCGCTCATCGCGCGGCCAGTCTGCCCTGGAAGCCGCGCACCGGCGCCTCGCCGCCCAGGGCGCGGGCGATGATCGTAACATTGTGGTCGATCATGCCAATATAGGTGCCCTCATAGGTGCCGGGGCTGCCCATGGCGTCGGAGAAGAGCGCGCCGCCTACGACGACCCGATGGCCGCGCGCCGCCGCGCCCTCGACCAGCGCCAGTACGTTGCGGTCGGAGACGGAGGTCTCGACGAAGACGGCGGGAACGCGACGCACGACCAGAACCTCAACCAGTTCCTGGATGCGGCGGAGACCGGCCTCGGACTCGGTCGAGAGGCCTTGGATGCCGAGCACCTCGATGCCGTAGCGAACGGCGAAGTAATTGAAGGCGTCATGCGCCGTGACCAGTACGCGCTGGCGCTCCGGGATGCTGGCGATCGCCTGCTCCGCATAGGCGTCGAGCTTGCGAATCCGGTCCTGCAGCGCAGCAAGGTTGCGACGATACGTCGCGGCGCCCACAGCATCCCGCGCGATCAGCTTCTCGGCGATGAGTTCCGCCGCGCGCGACCAGCGCCGCGGGTCCATCCAGACATGCGGGTCGTAGTGTCCGTCCGCCCCCGCGGGCTCGATGAGTTGGTCTTCCGGCAGCAACTCGGTCACCGCGTAGACCGGCTTGCCGCTGCGGGCGACGCGGACGAAGGCGTCGGCCATTTTCCCCTCAAGGAGGAGGCCATTGTAGAAGACGAGGTCGGCACGCAGCAACCGGGCGATGTCCTCCCGCGTCGCCTTGTAGAGATGGGGGTCTACACCCGGGCCCATCAGCACCTCGGGACGGATGCGATCGCCGCCGATTTCCCGCACCAGATCGCCAATCATGCCCGTGGTCGCCAGCACGGCGGGCAGACCGCGATGCTGCGCCTGCGCCGACGGCGTGGCCAAGCCCGCAGCGGCGGCCAGCAGCGTGACATGAGCCAGAAGCGCGCGGCGGCCCCGCGGGCGATCGGGACCGCCATCTTGTTGCTCAAATCGGCTCATCGCTCAGCCCGGCTTGGTATGTGCCTCATGATTTACTCTTCATATTGCACCAGATTGTCTATCTCAAGCCCTAATATGTAGCTTGAGCTACATATTGGCTCCGAATGCCGAGGCTGCTAGAGTTGCGCTATGAGCCTTCGCGAAGATGTTGCCACTACGGCGGAGCGGAACCTGGACGAGGCCGCTCGCCACGCTTCGGCGCGCTCGGCCCGGGCCGGTGCGCTGACGGAGGACTATGTCGAGATCATCGCCGACCTGCTCGAGAGCGACGGTGAGGCGCGGCCGACCGACATCGCCCGTCGCCTCGGCGTGGCTCATACGACGGCGATAAAGACGATCGCTCGCCTGAAGCGAGACGGGCTGGCGAATGCAAAGCCCTATCGCGGAGTCTTCCTGACCGAGGCCGGGCAGGCGATGGCGCGCCGCGTCCGGGCAAGGCACCAGACGGTGGTTGCCTTCCTCCGCACCATCGGCGTGCGGCCGGAGGTGGCGGAGATCGATGCCGAGGGCATCGAGCACTACGTCAGTGAGGAGACGCTCTCAGCTTTTGAGCGTTTCATCGCCAGCGCTCCACGGGACAGTGACTAATCTGGTGCAGGAGGACCGGTTTCGTCTGAATTCGGCGCCAGATGGTGCGGCTCAAGAACTTGGTTTGCCGTGGAACGCCGGCCGGGGGGCGGGTGCCTTCATCCGGAAGACGTGGTAGAGACCTCTACCGCTGCCGTCGAGACAACGAAACGGCGTAGGCTGCGGCACGGGCCTGCAGCGTCGGGTCGTCGCTAAGCTCGACGCCAGGCGCTTGCTCAAGTGTCATGAAGCTGATCGGGTCGCAGGCGCCGCCCGGGCCAGACGCCACCTCGGTCACCGTCAGGCGCCCCACCACCGCACGCGGACGATCGTCGGGCCAGGACACGGTAGGGTTGGTCACGTCGTCACCGGATCCTGGAAACTGCAGAACCATGTCGAACTCCGCAGGCCCGGCCGCCATGCGCCGGCGCAGCTCATCCGCCAGATAGTCGCCGGGCAGGGTGCGCATCTGCTCCTCGGTCAGGCGCAGCGTGCCGGCGCGCGGCTCGAACACCCAGCGTGCGTGGCGCACCTCACCATCAGCGCCACGAAAACGGAAGGCATTGACGCCCCAGTAGGGCGTCGTGGCCCAGCTCGCAGGTGGGTTGTTCGCGGCAAGCCAGCGGCTCTGAAGCGTTGTGGCCGGGTTTGCCGCGGTGAAGGCGGCGACCCGTGTCGCGTCGGGCTGTCCGGTTGCCGGATCCGGGCGGCGGACGAGCAGCCCTTCGACGAGCGCCTCGGGCGTCGGCGACCCGAAAATCGGCGCCGAGATGTTGGCCATGTCCCAGACATCGCCGGCCGGCGTCTCGAAGCGGATGGCCAGGCCACGCGTGCTGCGCCCGGTGTCGGGCGCCTGCGGGTTGCCCCCGCCCACGCCAAAGCGGATCACCGTGGGGACGCGCTGCCCGCTGAAGGTCGGCGCCACGGATAGCCGGGCGCCCTCAGGAGTAGCGACGAAGTATCCTGCGGCGCAGGTGCCCTTGGCATGGCTCGGGCGGTGGGTGCGGATGGGACCGACCACGACCTCGAAGGCGTCCACGATCGCCTCGGGTGAGGGTGGCTCTGCCCGGGCCATGGTCGTCGTGCCAAGCACCGCTGTGAGCAGTCCGGCGGCCAGGGTAACAGCAAGCGGGCGGACAGGCGTGTACATGGTTCCTCCCTGGGCGGCGCGGCTCGTGCCAACGAACCAGGGATGTTACCGGGCAATGCGGTGGGGTTTCCAGGGCTCACCACGAGCCATGCGGCGGCGGTTGCTCTCACCGCTCTACGCGAGCCCGCCGGGCCTGGCATGTCATACCCCCCAGCACACAACGCTTTGCCGCAGCGGTTGCTCAGCATGTTGCATTGACCGCCGTTTTGGGCGGAAACCGGGCTCTAAAACCGCCACGCGCATGTGCGGACGCGCTATCCCTTGGGCGCGCCAGACATCATCAACCCAAGCTGCCGACGCGCTGCCAGGCGGCATTTACGGGACGCATCCGACGCCGCTGCCCCGGCCCATGCGAGCGCGGTCGATCTTCCGGGATGGCTGGGCCTGGCTGGCGGTCGACACGCTCGGGCGCCGTGCCGGTGAGATAATGGATCGCCTCGGTGGCCAGCGCAGCGGCCGCGCCCCATACCAAATGGGCGAGGAAGCCCCGGACGTGGGTGGCCGCGGGGTAGTCCCGGTTCGGCGCGCTAAGGCCGAGGGCCGGTGTCAGCCCCTCATCGACGATAAGCGACAGAGAAGCCCCGGCGACGAGGCCCGCGCCGAGAGGGCTCAGTCCGCCGTGGCGCCGCAACAGGCTGTAGACCGGCCCCCAGGCCATGCCGAGGCCGTAGTGCACCGTCTTGGCTACCGCTCCGAGCGGCCGATCGTCGAGAGGACGGCCCAGCTCCTCGGTGATCCTCAGGGCCGCGACGTGCGACGAGGAGGGGCCGGGGCTGAGCCGCTCCTCACGGCGCTTGATGCTGTCCGGCGTGGCCCACCGGAGCGGACGCTGCGCGAGGTCGGTCGTCCAGGTGGCCAGGAGCCCGGCTGCGATGCCGGCGGTCACGTCGACGAGCAGCATCTGCACCCTGGGCAGCATGGTTTGTCTCCCGAGCCGGTGATCGAGTCCTCTCGGCTAGACGGCACCCCATCTCCGCGCGTGGCGGCGACCCATCCTTGCGCTGCCGGGCCGGCACAATCGGCAGGCCGCACCTCGCCGCCATTCAAAATGGTTTCCGGCCGTCAGCCCTCGAGCCAGCCTGCATGCCAACCTCAGCGGTTCGCCGCCTTGTGCGAACCGACATTCTCATGCCATTCGATTGGCAGTCCGTCCCAGGTGGCGAGCTGCTTGCCCGGCCATTTCTTGCGGATGTGGACGCGGAAGCCATCAGCGGTGGCCTCGACATAGCCCGACTTGCCGTCAGTCAGTCTGAGGTGCTGAGCCAGCGCCTCAGCTTGATCCTTCATGTAGCTGTCGCTCATCGCGGCATTCCTCTCGCTGAAACCACCCCGATGCCCGGGTCACCGCCTCTATGCCGCCCGCAGACGCCAAGCACAGGGGCACCATGGCTTGCACGGCAACGCACGCCGGCACAGGTCGGCCCTCGGTGGGCGATCCGGTTCAATGGCCCGTGGTGATGCCCATTGGCATCGGCCTCCTCGGCGGCTTCGACTTGGCTGCAGTCATACAACGGAGGCGACCCTATGCGCGTTGCGGGGCGGGTGACTCCGGCCGTGCGACAAAGCGCGACATGCCGCCGGTTTTTACAGGCGATTGCAAAGGCAAGGCGGAGCCCCGCGCCGGTCGAAGTGCCAATTTCGTTCCGATCCGGGTATCGCTCGTCGGGACCGGGCTGCCGGGGGTGGCCGAACCTTCGCACGTCCGGCGCGCTCTTTCTCCCGAAAGGCGCCCCGGCAGTCGCACCCGGGCCGCCCGCCACCGTCTCGCCATGCCGCGGCTTGTGCCCGGCCAGTGCGCCCCCGAAGATCGCAACAGAACCGACCCTGAATGGCGGCTGCCGGTCTTCCGAGCTGGGACCGCCGGGGTTGTCCCTGAGTGGTCCTCGGTAGCGAGGCTTTGGCGCCTGCTTCAGTGTGGGCCAGGCGGCGCTGGACTGCTGCCCATGGCGGTGTCCCCCACGCCTTCGGCCTGGTCCGTCGCCACGACATGCCGAGGCCGGCGAGCGCGGTCCGGACCAGCCCGGCATCGCCGGTTCCCGCGTGCACCGCATAGGCCGGGTAGACGAACTCCGGTGCGCTTCTCCTCGACGAGGAGTTCCACCGCGAGGCCGGCCCGGTAGCGGGGTGCGTACAGCACCGCGAGGTCGAGAATGCCCTCCGCGACCTGGTCCATCAGGTCCTCGGACCGTCCGACCTGCGCGCGCAGGGCCACGTCCGGCGCCGTGCGCCCCATCCAGAGCAGCCAGCGGAGCAGGATCGGGTCCCAGAGGCTGAGTTCCGCTCCGATCGCCAATACCGCCCGCCGCCCCGATGGCACCGCCACCTCGTGCCGCGCCCGTTCCCAGAGTTGCACCAGGGCCGGCGCGTGCCGCAGGAAGCTCTCGCCCGCCGGCGTCAGCGAGGCGCCGGCCTTGTTGCGCACGAAGAGGGGCCGGCGCAGCTGCTCCTCCAGGGACCGAATCCGGGCGCTGACGGCGGTTTGGCTCACGTTCAGGCGCTCGGCGGCGCGCACGAAGCTGCCGGCGGAGACGATGGCGAGAAAGGTGCGGGCCAGCTCGATGTCCATGGCGGTCCCCCGCATTCAGTGCACAAGTTCTGCAGTCATCATACAATGAATCTGATACTGTCGGCGAAATCAGGAAGGCGGCAAAGAGGGCCGAGGCATGTGCGCTACGGTCGAGCAGCCTGGGGAACATCAGGCCGGCTCCGTCCACCTTAGAGTGGTGCGGGCTAGCCCGATTTCC
>JAESGY010000540.1_pt1 | contig 13522 bp, 13 predicted proteins | sample 9269841 | NCBI WGS metagenome assembly JAESGY01 (sample SAMN17022865, study PRJNA683097) | algae metagenome | isolation source: Spirirestis rafaelensis WJT71-NPBG6 and co-occurring heterotrophs from... | place: USA: Pinto Wells, Joshua Tree National Park, Colorado Desert, CA | collected 2006-08-15
TGATCTCTTTGCCGCGCACGTCTGGATCGCAATGATCTTCATCCTCTCACGCCGGCTCGTCGCGCAAACCCAGCCGCAGTAAGGGATTTATTCGCGTACACATTCTAAAGACGCGGCAGTTCCCGCAAGAAAGTTGAGACGTAATAAGAGAGCCCGTTCTCGACCTCGTCGAGGACGGTGAGCTTGTTCCGGCGCAGCAGGTTGGTCTGCCACATTGTGAGCACGGCACGCCGTAGCGCCTCGTCGCTTGCCTCCTGCTCCTCGAGCGTGAGCTGCGCTCGCTCGCGCTCCGTCAGCAGCTGTGCGATCTCGACCTCCCGGTTCTGCGTGCTTTTGCGCCGCACCTCGGTAGGATGAGCGGTCAGCACAGGGCTCACCAGGGCACCAGTGAAGAAGTCACGCAGCTCGGCGGGCGTGATGCCGGCCTCCCGGGCCCGGCCGAGGGCGTGGGACAAGGTCCCCAAGCGCGCAGGCGAGCCTGCCAGGGTATGGGCTCGCGTGCGGCGGATGTGGTGTAGGTCCTCGGCGATGTTGGTGAGGAGCGAGAAGTAGCTGAAAGCGCGGATAATCTGTATGGTCTGGCGAGGCGACAGGCTGTTCAGCATGGCCTCCAGGTCCCGACGAGCGATTTCGTCCTCCTCGCGGTGGAAGCGGACAGAATTCTGTCGGATGCTCTCGACCAGGCTGAATACTGCACCGCCTTCCTGGCTGCGAATGGTGTCGCCGAGAATGCTGCCGAGCAGTCGAATATCCTCGCGCAGCGGCAGGTCCTTGTCGGCGATGTCGACCTGGTTCAGCTCGGTGAGACTCATTTTGGTCTGCTCCCGCAATCCAATCTTGCCTGATGAACTGATGCGCGCGCACGACCGGCACGCCACTAACGAAACCGACCGGCGCTCGCCGGCTGGTCCGGCCGAGCCGCGCCGCCATAAGCACCGGGCAGAGCTTCCGGCATCGCCATCGTCGCCCGAAAGCCCGGCCAGCGAGCGTCCGTGCCGCTCGCAGCCGACGACCGAGATTCCTACGGAGTCGCCGAAGTTTAGCTACCAACTACATGTGTCGAAAGGTCTCAAGCCGTTCAGCGGTTCGGGGCCCCGGCGGGTTTGTTGATCGCTCCTGGCGTTTGGTTTGGATGATCTGTCTCCTGCGTGAGCCGCGCGTATTCCGCATCGGGCATGCCCGGCAGTCGCTGGATGAGGCCAACAACACCCCAGATGTCCCAATCGCTGAGATGCTTGGCGAAGGACGGCATGGCGGTCATCTTCACGCCGTTCCGCACAATCCAGAAAAGCTCCGCGGGTTGCCAGCGGCGCACCATATTGGGAAGGTAAGGCGGCTAGGGCGTTATGCCTTGTGCCCAATCCGTTGCATCCACTCCAGGAGCCCCGTGGCAATGTCGGTCGCAGGTTGGGTCAGAAGGAGAACTCTAGCACGATCACGTTCGGAAACGCAGCAAGGCACCGCATTACCGCCGGGGCTGCGTTCCGGAGCATCGCCTCAGTATCTTCCGACGACGTTCTGGACTTTTTTCATCCGCCAGCGTGATAGACCGTGTAGCTGCCCTTGGCGCCCTCCTTGCCCGGCGCAGCCTGGCGGACTCGCTCCAGGACGCTGACCTCGATCCCGCGCTTCTTCAGGCTGGCGAAGAAGCCGCGGACCGTGTGGTTGGCCCAGCCGGTTGTCTCAGCCACCTGGGCGACGGTGGCACCCTCGGCACGGCGCAGCATGTCGAGCACCTGCTGCTGCTTGGTGCCCTCGCGCGGCTTACGTGGGTCGGTGGTGCGGGCTGCCGGTGTGGGCTTTACCAGAATGGCGCGGAGGGCGGCCATGGCGTCGGCCAGGCTGGCGCGCTCACCAGCCTCCTCATCCCAGGCAGCCAGAACCCGGCGGGCGACGTCGCGCAGCCTGGGGCGGACCGGCGCCGTAGAGGGCTGCTGGACGGCATTAGCGCCGCTCGGGTCCTCGTGTGGGGTTCCGCGGCTGCAGGCGGCGCCAGCGGCGCGCTATCGGGCCCCTGGTGCTTGTCGGCGGGGTCCGCATCGACGCCCGCGCCCTCGGTGTCGGGCAGCCTCGCGGTAGCGGCCGGCTTGGTGCCGATGGCCGCCATCCCGGCATCGGTGATACGCACTGTGGGCCTGGTACCATTCTGCTGGTGCCAGCGGGGGCCGGTGAACTTGTCGGGCACCGTGCACTCCTCGACGTAGCCCTGCTTGACCAGGTTGGTCAGCACCGCTCGGCAGGCGGCGGTGGGCAGCTTGGCAGGCGGCGCGGCCAAGCGCATCGGGTGCCAGGCGGCCTCGGCGAGGATGCGGCGGGCGGTGTCGGAAGGGTCATGTCGGAGCTCCTGGGTTCGGCACCCGACCAGCCGGGTGCTATCGCCCAGAGCCCCGCCCAGGGAGTCGGTCGGAGCGATGCGCCGGGGTAAGGGCCAGTGCGAGCACAACCATTGCTCTGTGCCGAACCGAGGCGACGCTGGACCTCGCGCATTGCTTCGTCATTTTCGAAAGCAGCCCTGAATGTGCCGCCCGGCACTGGCCCGCTGGCGCCATAGGGCGGGCCCACCTATCTGACCTGAGAGGTGCGCCGCCTCGCCGTCCGCGTCGGCGAGCGCTTGGCAACCGAAGGTGGACAGCACTCGATGCCGCTATCCCCGTCCGTCGGGCGCCGCATGCTGTTGGGCTCCTTCAGTGCGGCCGGCGCTGTGGCGACGCTCCTCGGCCCTTCGGCCGGTGCGGTGCGGCCGGGGTCGCTCCTGACCAGACCGATCCCGTCAAGCGGCGAGGCGCTGCCCATCGTCGGGCTCGGCACCTGGATCACCTTCAATGTGGGCCACGATCCTGTCGCCCGTGATGCCAGCGCGGCGGTGATGCGCGCCTTCTTTAAAGCCGGTGGCCGCCTAATCGACTCCTCGCCCATGTACGGGTCGTCGCAGTCCGTCATCGGCTACGGTATCAGGAGGCTCGGCGAGCCACCCGGCCTTTTCTCGGCCGACAAGGTCTGGACCTCCTCTGGCACCCGCGGCCCGGCTCAGATCGAGGTGTCCCGTCGGCACTGGGGCATTCCGCGCTTCGACCTGCTGCAGGTCCACAATCTCCTCTCCTGGGAGGCGCACTTGGGGACGCTATTCGCCATGAAGGCGGCGGGCCAGGTCCGCTATGTAGGGATCACCACCTCGGAGGGGCGCCGACACCGCGAGTTCGAGCGCATCATGCGTGGGCAGCCCCTCGACTTCATCCAGCCCACTTACAACATCCTGGATCGGGAGGCCGAGGAGCGGCTTCTTCCGCTGGCGCGCGATCGGGGCATCGGCGTGATCGTCAACCGGCCGTTCCGCCAGGGCACGCTGCTCGGGCAGGTCGAGCGTCATCCCTTGCCGGCCTGGGCCGGAGAGATCGGCTGCGCGAGCTGGGCGCAGTTCCTCCTCAAGTTCGCCGTCTCGCACCCGGCCGTTACCTGTGCCATCCCAGCGACCACGCGCGTCGAGCATGTGCAAGAGAACATGGGTGTGGCCCGCCGCCTCCAGCCAGACGAGGCCATGCGTCGGCGCATGGTCGCCTATGTCGAGAACCTCTGATGGCGGAGTGGTGGACCTACTCGCTGTCGGACTTCCTGCTCTTCTCGCCGCGCACCTACTACCGGCTGTTCGAGCTCTACAATGCCGCCGTCTGGCCGGGGCAGCTGATTGCCGTCGCCGTTGGCCTTGCGATCGCGGCCATGCTGTTGAGGCCAAAGCATGGCCGGATCGTCGCCGTCCTGCTCGCCGCCTGCTGGCTATGGGTCGCCTGGGCCCACCTCTTTACGTACTACGCTACGATCAACTGGGCGGCACCCTACGCCGCGGCCGCTTTCGTGGGCGAGGCGCTACTCCTTGCTCTGATCGGCGCCGCCGGTCGGTTCTCCCTGTCCGCGCGCGCCCGCCCGGCCGGCTATGTCGGCCTCGGCCTCTATACCTTCGCGCTGGCGATCCAGCCTCTGATCGGTCCCCTTGCCGGGCGGAGCTGGTCGCAGGTGGAGATTTTCGGGATTGCGCCCGATCCCACGGTAGTGGCGACGCTCGACGTCCTACTTCGGGCGACTGCTCGGCCGCTCTGGGCGTTGCTGCCTATCCCGGTCGCCTGGTGTGCGGTGAGCGGCGCGACGGCGTGGGCAATGGGGGCGCCGGACGCCTGGGTGATGCCGATAGGCGGCATCCTTGCCCTTGGCTCGGGGCTCTTCTCGCGAGCTACGCTCTCATCTCGCCGCACCATCACCAAGTCAGGCACTCTGGTTTCTCAGCCGGTCGACCAGCGCGGCGGTCCGTCTGCCAAGTAGTGCCGCGCGGCGGAGGTCTCCTGGGACCTGCCCTTGCTGGCCCTGAGCGCCACCAACCTGCTTGACCTGCCAATCACCGACTATCGGCAGAGGACGACCTGGCGGAGGCGGCGCTGGCCTCCTCGACCCGCTTCATAAAACCCGACGCCGTGGCATGGACCAACAGACACGATCCGCTTGATGGCACGCAACATCCTCCCTCGGTCATCCTCAGCCTCGCACAGCTACGCTGCCGATGGGAGTGAGGAAGCAGCGAATGCCGTGATCTCGGCCAAACGGCTCCCACGATTACTGCAGGAGCCTCCTTGCGACATCCCAGCGCCGCCGTGCCCTCCGGGTCGGTAGGCATCTCCGTGCAGGTGAACTCCCCGGCGGATCTACAGGGTGTCACGCTGTCGGCCTGGGTTTCGGCCGCGAGCACTGCTGGCGTGATGTTCCAGAACGGCAGCACCGCGGCGGTTAATCGTGGTCTGGCCATAATCGCTGGCTTTGTCGCATAGGCATGGCGCGGCCAGCTCAGTGAGAAATCGCAAAGAGCGAAATCTGCGGGAAGGCGATCAGCAGGCCGACAATGATCAACTCCATCAGCACGAAGGGCATGCAGCCATGGAAAACCTCTTTCAACTCGATCTCAGGTGCCATGCTCTTCACCACGAAGGCGTTGAGCCCGACGGGTGGCGTTATGGCGCCGACCTCGATCATTTTGGTGACCAGCAGCCCGAACAGGACGCCGTCGAAGCCAACCTTCGTGACGATCGGAAAGACGATCGGAAGGGTAATCAGCAGCAGCGAGACGCCATCGACCAGGCAGCCCAGGATCAGGTAGGGGATGAGGATGATCAGAATGGTCGCTGACGGCGACAAACTCAGGTCTGTGACCATCGTCGCTAGCATGGCGGGGAGCTGGGTCGTCTGGAGCCCGAGGCTGAACAGCCCGGCACCGATGATCAGCGCGAAGATCGAGCAGGTCGCCGTTCCGGTCTCGCGCAGGCCCGCAGAGACGCTCTCCCTCCAGCCCCGGCGGCGTAGCACCGCCAGCAGCGAGAAAAAGGCGCCCATGGCGGCCGCTTCGGTCGGGGTGGCAATGCCCAGATAGATTGTCCCCATGACGGCGGCGAAGAGGATCATCAGCTCCCAAGAACGCCCCAGCGCGGCAAAGCGCTCGGTCCAGCTCGGCGCGGCCTCCCTGGTGTTGCGCGGAGCGATGGCCGGGTTGAGCTTCACCCAGACATAGATGCCGATGACGTAGACGACAGCCGTCAGGATGCCAGGAACGAAGGCAGCAACGAACAGGTCGACCAGCGAGACCTGGGTGACGATCGAATAGATGACGAGGATGCCGCTCGGCGGGATCAGGACTCCGAGGGTGCCGCCCGCCGCGATGCAGCCGGCGGCAAGCCGCGGCGCATAGCGCTGGCGCAGCATCTCCGGTAGCGCGACGCGCGCCATCGTCGATGCCGTCGCGACGCTCGAACCGCAGATGGTCGAGAACAGCGCACAGCCGAACACCGTGGCCGCGGCCAGGCCGCCGGGAATGCGGCCGAGCCATTTCTGCCCTGCCTCGAAGGCGTGGCGCGACAGGCCCGCCGAGAAGGCCATGTGCCCCATGAAGAGGAAGAGAGGCAGCACGATATAGGCAAAATTGGCAGTGGTGCTGTAGGCGAAGGTCGACAGTAGGTACTCGACCGCACGCCATGGCCGCGCCCAGATCAGCCCGGCAAGGCCTGCACCCGCCAGGGCGAAGGCAATCGGTAGGCGGATCAGCAGCAGGAGGAGCAGCAGCCCGATGACGGCCAGACCTGGCCCAAAATCACCAAGGCTCATGTGGGATCAACCTTCGCCCGGGCGGACCTAGCTCGCCCACCGGTGAGCAGCCGAATAGCATCGAACGCGAACTGCACTGCCAGCAGCCACAGCCCTGCGGCCAGAATGGTGCGCGCCGGCCATATCGGGAAAGGCACGATGCCGAAGCCGGCCTCCCCCCGTTCGAAGGAGGCAATGGCCTGCTTGCTGCTGGGCCAGGCAATCATGACGATGATGGCGAGGCAGACAAGGCAGGCGAAAAGCTCCAGAGCACGCTGCAGCCAGCCCGGGAGATGCTGCGTCAGGATTGCGACCGAGAAATTCTGCTTCTGCTGCTGCGCCGCGGCCAGTCCGAGGAACACCAGGGACACGAGAAGGAGTTCGCTCAGCTCTACGCCGCTGTCCAGCGGCGCGTTGAACAGGAAGCGGCCCGCCACATCGAGGCAAATGATGATCATGATCAGCAGGGTGCCGAAGCCACCCAGACTGCCGAGCCGGAGCAGCGCGGCCTCCAGGGAATCCAAAATGCGCAACATGGCCGGTCAGCGCTCCCGCCCGGATTTCATAGCTAGTTGATGCGGAGGGCGGGCGCCAAGGGTGCGCCTGGCGCCCGCCATCGGCTCACACAGGGCTAATTGCCGCCGCACTTCTTCTGGAAGCGCTCGAAACCGGGCACGTAGGCCGATTCCGCCTCATATTTGCGGATGTACCGCATGTATTCCTCGAGCATCGCCTTGCCGTCGGCCCTGGCTTCGGTCGCCGCACGCTTGATCCAGTTTGCCTGCAACTCGGAGCCCGCCAGGTTCCGCATACGCTCGGCCTCGGCCGGTGGGAAAAGATTGACGGTCAGGTTGCCTTTCCTTTCGCACAGCTTGGCCACCGCCGCATCCATGCTCTCTTCGAGATCCTGCAGTCCGCGCCTCGGCGCTTCCTGCGCGACCTCGTCGATGATCTTCCGGTGCCGTTCGCTCAGCCGGTTGTAGCGGTCAAGGCTCATGGCGACGACCGCCATGGCGAAGATGCCGACGCTGCCGGCATCCGTGCCGTGGCGCGCAACCTCATGCGCCCCGCCATGCACGGCTGAGTCGAAGGGCGCAGCCGACATCGCGTCCACCACCCCGCGCCGGAGACCCTCAAGCCCGTCGGCCCAGGCGAGGGCGACAGGCGTTGCGCCCAGCTTCTGGAACCCGTCAGAGATAGGCGGGACGGCGCGCACCCGCAGCCCACGGAAGTCGTTGATGCTGGCTACCGGCCGCCGCGACCAAATGCTGTTTTCCGCCCAGGCGATGGCATAGAGAACCTTCGCCCCCTTGCTCTCGAACTCCCGCCGGAAGGCTGCATTGTTGGCGTACAGGTCCCGCCAAGCATAGGTCATCGCATCCGCCCGGCTGGACACGAAAGGCATGACGATGTTCGCCAGCGGGTATTCCCGAACATTGTACCCGGCCGGTGAGCCGAGCACGACGTCGGCGGCGCCGCTTCTAAGGCCAGGGAACAGGTCCGGAGCCTTCAGTAGAGAACTGTTCCAGTATTGCTCGAAGGTGATCTCGCCGTTGCTGCGCCGCTCGATCTCCCGCATCAGCCATACATCGGTCTTGCTGGCCGAATAGACCTCGGAGATGTAGGTCGCGTAGATCAGTTTCTCGGCGGCCAGAGCCGTCGGTGCTCCAATTCCAAGCGCTAGAATGCCGGCGAGCGCCGCGGCACTTGCGTGCCGCAAGTATTTCCTTAACATCGGATCCCTCCAGGATCATATTGTTGATTTCTGTACACAGTGTTTCTTTGAGCGGGGGCTCGAGCTTCCCCGGAAGCAACTGGCGGGTCAAGGCGTCCTGGACGTCTGGGCCCGCCCGCCTGTCAGGCGCATCTTCAATCCTTTTCCATGGCAATCCCGCCCGAGCCGGAGGCCGCGACGTTGGCCTCCGACCCGGACGGGCGGCTTCCGTGCTCGACCGATGCTTCTGCCATGGACGGTGCATCCTCCGGCAAATCGGGATGGAACGGCGCCACCGAGCCATCCTCCCGGATCTGTCTGGTGACATAACCCCACAGCTTGCGGGGGATCGGCCGCCCGAGGATCTGGTAGCCGGCGATGAGGCTCTGGCTGCGGACGACCGCCTCCGCCTCCTCGACATCGCCGTCGCGGAACAGCGACAGGAAGCACTCATAGCAAAGCAGGATCCGGGCGAGCGGGAGGTGCGGCCGCCCCATGCGTCGAACATAGATATCACAGAGCCCGTGCAGCGATGACCAGGCCCTAGTGAGGACGGCATTCGTCGCGCCGTACATGGCCTCGTAGAAGACCCAGTGCCCGTCGAAGAAGCGATGCTCGTCGCCGTCCTGCATCGCCTGCCGCATGTCGTGGAGCGCCTGCGCCAGTTGCGCGAAGAGCCGCTCGTCCCGGCACGCCGCGACATAGCGGGCGGCCATGCCGCCCAGCACGGCGCGGAGGACGATCATATCCTCCACCTCGTCGGATGTCGGGTTGACGACGAAGGCACCCCGCCCCGGCTGGATCTCGACCAAGCCTTCCGCGGCGAGGGCCTGTAATGCCTCCCGCAGGGGGCCGCGGCTGATGCCGAACCGCGCCGCGAGCTGTGTCTCTATCAGATGCGCGCCGGGCGGCAGCTCCCCCGACCAGATGGCGGTTTGGATCAATTCTCTCGCTCTCACCGAAAGCGACGGCGTCCTGGCGATGGCGGTCAGCATCGGAACTCCAAGCTGCCGGCCCGGCATGGCACGGCCTTCTGGTGGCTCTCGGGGAGCTGTCGACTGTTGACAGGCCGAGTTGTAGCCACGATGCTACGATCAGCGACCGGACGCAACAAGCGCCTCGTTCAGAGGCCGGCATGGGCGCGGAGGAACGACATGAAGGGCGTGGTGTTCGCCGGGAGCCGGTGCGTCGAGCTCAGGGAATTTCCGGATCCTACCCCGGGCCCGGGCGAGGTTGTGCTGGAAATCAAGGCCTCCGGTATGTGCGGCAGCGACCTCAAACTGTACCGCGCGGCAGAGGGGGAGGCGGCGAAGGCGCTCGGCATCGGCGAGACCGGCGCCGTCATCGCGGGGCACGAACCCTGCGGCATTGTTGCCGCCGTTGGCCCGGACGTCAGCGAGCGGCAAGCGCGCGTCGGACAGCGCGTGATGGTGCATCACTACCGTGGCTGCGGCGTGTGCCCGCATTGCTCCACCGGCTGGATGCAGCTCTGCGTCGAGGGCGTTGCCGAGGTCTACGGGGTCACTGGCCATGGCGCGCATGCGCCCTACATGAAATGCCTGGCCCGCACGCTGGTCGTGCTGCCTGATGAGTTGTCCTTCGAGACGGGTGCCGCAATTTCCTGTGGCACCGGCACCGCCTGGGGCGCCCTGAAGCGGCTGGAACTGATGGGCGACCAGACGCTGGCAGTCTTTGGCCAGGGGCCCGTCGGGCTCTCCGCGACGCAACTGGCCTCAGCCATGGGCGCGCGCGTGATCGCGCTCGACGTCAGCGAGGAGCGGCTGGCCAGGGCCAAGGAGTTCGGCGCGGATGTCCTGATCAATCCCCGGGCAACCAAGGACGTCGTCGGGGCGATCAGGGAGGTGACCCACGGCCTCGGCGCACATGCGACGCTCGACGCCTCCTCCTCGCCAATGGCGCGCCGGCAAGCGGTGCAGAGCGTGCGGACCTGGGGTAAGGCCTGCTTCGTCGGCGAGGGCGATAGCGTGACGTTTGATGTTAGCCCCGACATCCTGCGCCGCCAGGTGACGATAATCGGCTCCTGGACCTTCTCGACCATTGGTCAGGCGGAGTGTGCGACCTTCATCGCGGACCGCCGGATCGACGTGGATCACCTGTTCACCCACCGCTGGAAGCTGCAGGAGGCGGACGAGGCCTACCGGCTGTTCGATCAGCAGAATAGCGGCAAGGGCGTCTTCCTGCTTTGACGGATTGTTCCGCCTGATGGCAGCCAGGGCCAGCCCCAGCCAGCCGGCACCGTGTCGCCACTCCCGCCGGTCGTCGCGGAAGCGTGCATCGGCCAAGATAATGGAGACTGTCCAAGATGGCGCAAACCGAAGTAACGCTCGACCGAGAAGACTCCGCACCGGCCGCCCAGCTTGACGTGGCAATCGTCGGCGGCGGCCTGGGTGGCCTCTACGCCCTGCACCGGCTGCGGGGCCTTGGCCTGAAGGCGCGAGTCTACGAGGCCGGCAGCGGCGTCGGCGGCACCTGGTTCTGGAACCGCTACCCCGGTGCGCGCTGCGACATCGAGAGCCTCGAGTACTCCTATTCCTTCTCCGAGGAGTTGCAGAACGACTGGAGGTGGCCGGAGCGCTACGCGACGCAGCCGGTGATCCTGGAATACATCAACCACGTGGCCGATCGCTTCGACCTGCGTCGCGACGTGCAGCTCAATACCCGGATCGCCTCGGCGGCCTATGAGCGCACCGCCGGACGGTGGACGCTCAAAACCAGGGACGGCGAGGTCATCACCGCGCGCTTCTGCGTCATGGCGACGGGCAACCTCTCGACGCCGCGGGTTCCCGATTTCAGGGGAATCGATAGCTTCCAGGGTAAGTGGTACCATACCGGTTTGTGGCCGGACGAGGGTGTCGACTTTACTGGCAAGCGCGTCGGCATCATCGGCACTGGCTCCACCGCCGTGCAGATGATCCCGCTCGTCGCGCAGCAGGCGAAGCACCTGTATGTCTTCCAGCGCACGGCGAATTTCAGCCTCCCGGCCCGCAACGCGCCAATGGACTCTGAAAGGGAGCGGAGGTACCGGACGACCTACACGCAGCGCGTCAAGGAAGCCCGTGAGACCGGCTTCGGTGTGACCGGCTACCCGATCCCCACCCAGTCAGCATTGGCCGTGTCGGAGGAAGAGCGGCGCCGGAAATACGAGGAGCTATGGGAGGCCGGCGGCACCATCGGCTTCCTAAATTCCTACAACGACTTCCTGGTGGACGAGAAGGCCAACGAGACGGCGGCCGAGTTCGTACGGGAGAAGATCCGCAGCATCGTGCGGGATCCGACCGTGGCGGAGCTGCTGGCACCGAAGGACCACCCGATCGGGTCCAAGCGCCTGTGCGCTGATACCAACTACTACGAAACCTACAACCGCGATAACGTCACCCTGGTAGATGTGAAGAGCGCGCCGATCCAGGAAATCACGCCGCGGGGCCTGCGCACGGCCCGGCAGGAATACGAGCTCGACGCCATCGCCTTCGCCACCGGCTTCGACGCCATGACGGGCGCCCTGCGGGAGATCGACATCCGGGGCGGGGGCGGCGAGATCCTGGCGGAGAAATGGGCAGCGGGACCGCGCACCTATCTCGGCCTGATGGTCGCGGGCTTCCCAAATCTGTTCGTCATTACTGGTCCCGGCAGCCCGGGCGTGAAGAGCCAGATGATCCACTCCATCGAACAGCACGTAGATTGGATCACTGACTGCCTCGCGCACCTGCAGGCGAAGGGTTTTGCCTCCATCGAGCCGAACCAGGAGGCCGAGGATCACTGGGTTGCTCATGTCAACGAGGTTGCGGACGGAACCCTCTACCCGCGTGCGAACTCCTGGTATGTCGGCGCGAATATCCCGGGGAAGCCGCGCGTCTTTATGCCTTATGTGGGAGGCGTGGCCGCATACCGGCGCAAGTGCGACGAGGTTGCCGCGCAAGGCTACAAGGGGTTCGTGCTGGGGCGCTGAGGCGGCCGGCCAGCGCGGGCCTGGCCGGTGGCAATCCCCACCTCCTTGCCATTCTTCGCCTCAGGGCAGCGGGTGATTGCTCGCGTCTCCTGTGGCATAATCCGGAACGCGATCAGCCGCGCGGCTGCCAAAGCAGGCGAGCCCCCTGCTATTGGGCTGGTCGCAGTGCCTCACCATATCGGCCGCATCGGTGATGTTTGGCTCGCCATGAACGGATCTTCAGAAGACGAACTCGGTGTGGATTACGCAGCCCCGGTTCAGCGGCTACTGAGCATTGGCGAGGCTCGCAGCTACAATCCGTCCGAGTGGCCTGATTACTGTGCGCGGTTTGGATTTCAGCGCGAGCACATCAGTGACTTGATCCGCATGGCCTGTGACGCTGGGCTGAACCAGGCGGACTCGAGCAGCAATGAGGTGTGGGCGCCCATGCACGCTTGGCGTGCTTTGGGGCAGTTGCGTGCCGAAGAGGCGGTCTTGCCGTTGCTGGCGCTCCTCAGAGCCGCCAAGGATGACGAGGCGGCGGCCGAAGAACTTCCGGCGGTGTTCGGCATGATCGGGCCGGCGGCGATTTCGCCTCTCGCCGCATTCCTGGCGGATCGGTCGAACCCGGAACCGGTGGTCTCCACAGCCTTGTCCGGGATCAAGGAAATCGCCGCGCGGCATCCCGAGTGCCGAGCCGAGTGCGTCGGCATCCTGGTGCGGATGCTGGAACCACGGGCTGGGACGGACCCGACGAACGCTGGCTTTGCGGTGTGGGCCTTGATCGATCTGGGAGCGGTTGAGGCGATTGACGCGATCCGGGATGCATTCCGCCGGGATGCGGTCGATATCTCGGTTGTCGGCGACGTAGAGGATGTGGAGATCGCCCTCGGCTTGAGGGTGGGCCGTGCCACACCTGCACCGAAGTATATGGTCCTACCGCCGGGTGGCTTCCCCTGGCCGGATGCCGCCAGTGTCCAGCAGAACACCCGGGCGTCGCCCCGATCCGCCAAGGTTGGCCGCAACGATCCGTGCCCGTGCGGCAGCGGAAAGAAATACATGAAGTGCTGCCTGCCCTAGCCGATCTCGACAAGGAGGTCCGTGGTCGCAGCCGCGGCGTTCGGAGTGCTATGTGGCAGCCAAAGGGGTGCCCACGTCCCGATCCCTGGCGCAACACAAATCTCACCATTGCTCCCCTCGCAGCCGGCACCCTGCACCGCTCGACCAGATCGGAGGACGTTAGCAATTACGGCAGCGACGATGGAGAGGGTGTGGAAGGCAGCCCTTCGGCAAACCCGCTTGATGGGGATGCCAGAAGCGGCCGAACTCTACCTGGCCGCTTCACCGGTGTTGTTGTTCGTGTTGCGCCGATTGTAGGTTGGCAGTCTTGCCCGGTAGCTCCGCCTCCAGAGAATGTTCGCTCCTGGTTCTTGCCGCTCCGCCAGTCCACCTGCGAAACCCGTTCTCCAATGACCTGGGACGCGCCGTGCGGCGCAGGTCTCCTGCGGTTCTCGCCGCAGACCTGTTGACCGTGCGGCCGGAATGCTCGCCCGGACCCCGCTCTCTCCGGCGCTTTCTCTCCAGACCTGTTGACCTGGGCGGTTTGGTACGCGCCGACGGATTATCGGTGGTTTGTTAAAGCGGGAGATAGAGGTTGATCGGCACTCCTGATCCGACGGCCTCAAGCAGCGTTGCGAGTTCGGGCGGTGGCGGCGCCTGCGCCCAGGCCTTCCAACAGCGTGTGAGCC
>JAESGY010000541.1_pt1 | contig 13355 bp, 11 predicted proteins | sample 9269841 | NCBI WGS metagenome assembly JAESGY01 (sample SAMN17022865, study PRJNA683097) | algae metagenome | isolation source: Spirirestis rafaelensis WJT71-NPBG6 and co-occurring heterotrophs from... | place: USA: Pinto Wells, Joshua Tree National Park, Colorado Desert, CA | collected 2006-08-15
GCCCCGCCTGCCCCGCGCAGTGGCGCGGTCGCGCGGCACGCCTGATGGCAGCGGGGCCGCGGTGACGGGCCTTGCCGCCCACGCCGGCTGGCCGGGGGTGAACCCCCGGGACGCCCCGCCCATCCGCGACCCAGCGACCGCATCAAGCCCGGCGAGAACCTCACAGGCCGGCGGCGGCCGGAGGTGGCTTCCTGGCCGAAGCGGGCGGTGTTCCGCCAGCGGCCGTGCAGGCCTACATCCGCGCCATGGACGACGTGATCTACACCATGGTCCGTGCCGCCGATTGGCGAGAGGCGGAGGCGCTCGGTGAATACCGCGGCAGCGCCGATGACCGGCGCGACGGCTTCCTGCACTTCTCCGCGGCCGCGCAGCTCCGCGCCAGCGCCGCCAAGCACCGCGCGGGGGAGGCCGACCTGCTGCTGGTCGCGGTCGAGGCCGCGGCGCTGGGCGAGGCGCTGGTCTGGGAACCGGCCAGCGGCGGCCGGCGGGCCGGCCTTTTCCCGCATCTCCTCGGCGCACTGCCGCTCCTGGCGGTGCGGTCAGTGGCGCCGCTGCCGCTGGGCGCGGACGGGGCGCATGTCTTCCCGCCAGAGATTCCCTGAGACGGGCGGCCCCTCATACCGGCCTGCCTAATACCTGGCTCATGACGTCCCGACCTGCGGCCCGCGGAGCGGGCCGAGCGCGCGAAGGCGCGCCGCGGCCAATGCCGCGAAGCCAAGGCCCGGAGGGCCGCCGGCGTTTGAGGCAGGCCATGCGTCAGCATGTCATGCGCCAGGTATCAGTCCTGACCTGCAGCCGCCACAGGCGGCTGAGGCACGAATGCGGCCGCGCCAGGTGGCGCGCAGCCAAGTCGCCAAAGGCGGCGCCGGCGCCTGGGGCCGCGGACATGCATCGGCATGTCCGCGGGACCGTCTTCAGGCCCCTGTCAGGCGCCCCAGCTCCGCCAGCGGCGCCGGGCGGCCCAGATGGTAGCCCTGGGCCTCGGCGCAGCCGGCACCCTGCACCATCGCCATGTGCTCCGGCCCCTCCACCCCCTCCGCCGTCGCCGTGATGCCGAGCTCGGCGGCGAGGCCGGCGACGGAGCGGACGATCGCCAGGCAGTTCGGCCGCGCCACCGCATCCCGCACGAAGGACTGGTCGATCTTGATCTTGTCGAAGGAGAAGGCCCGCAGATAGCTGAGCGAGGCATAGCCGGTCCCGAAATCGTCCAGCGCGATGCGCACGCCCAAGGCGCGCAGCGCCTGCAGGCTGGCCAGCACCGCCTCGTTCCGCTGCAGCAGGACGGATTCCGTGATCTCCAGCTCCAGCCGCTCCGGCGCCAGCCCGGCCGCCTCCAGCGCGGCGCGCACCACCTGCGCCACCTCCCCGCCCACGAACTGCACGGGGGAGAGGTTGACCGAAACCTTCATCCCCGCCGGCCAGGTCGCCGCATCGGCGCAGGCCCGCCGCAGCGCCCATTCGCCAAGCGGCAGGATCAGCCCGGTCTCCTCCGCGATGGGCACGAATTCGGCCGGGGAGATCAGGCCACGGCGCGGATGCTGCCAGCGCATCAGCGCCTCGAAGCCGCTTGGCCGGTTCTGCCGCAGGTCGAAGATCGGCTGGTAGTGCAGCTCGATCGCGCCGGCCGCCAGCGCTTCCCGCAGGTCGGCCTGCAGGGCGACGCGCCGCTCCAGCTCGGCCGCCATGGGGGCGGCGAAGACGTGCCAGCGGCCGCGCGCCTCCGCCCGGGCGCGCACCAGCGCCAGATTGGCCTGGCGGAGCAGGTCCTCCGGCCGTGCCTCCCCGGCCGCCGCCGCGGCGATGCCCGTCGTGACGCCGATGCTGGCGCGGTAGTCGCCCAGCAGGAAGGGCCTGGTCAGCGCCTCCCGGATCCGGCGCGCCATGGCGATGGCGCGGCTGTGCAGCTCCTCCCCGGTCAGCAGCACGGCAAATTCATCGCCGCCGAGGCGGGCGGCCAGGTCGTGCGGCCGCAGGCATTCGCGCAGCCGCTCGGCGGCGCCGCGCAGCAGCGCATCGCCGACGCAATGGCCCAGCGCGTCATTGACCACCCGGAACCCCTCGAGGTCGAGCGCGAGCACCGCGGTGCCGGTGCCGGCCCGCCCCGCCGCCGCCAGCCGCTCCTGGAAGGCGGCGCGGTTCGGCAGCCCGGTCAGCGCATCGTGCATCGCCAGGTGGCGGATGCGCGCCTCCGACTCCCGCCTTGCGGTGATGTCCTCGCAGGCGATGGCGATGCCATCGCCGAGGCGGGAGATGCGGCTGCGCATCCACAGCGTCTGGCCGCCCACCTGGCAGCTCGCCTCGCGCAGCAGCGGCTCGCCGCTGGCGAGGACCCCGGCATAGCTGTGAATCAGTTCATATGCCCGGGGATAACCAGAGAGCAGGGCGCGCAGATGGGCGCCCTCGATACTCGGCCGTTCCAGCCCGAAGAGTCGGGCGGCCGCCGGATTGGCGTAGTCGATGACGAAATCCGTCACCGTCCCGTCGGGCCCGCGCAGCGGCCGGGCCACCACGAAGCCCTCCGGGGAGGCTTCCTGGGCGGCCTGGAAGCGCGCCTCGCTCACCGCCCGCGCCGCCTCGGCGGCATGCAGGCCGGAGAGATCGACCAGGACATTGACCGCGCCGGTCAGCCGCCCCGCGGCATCGTGCAGCGGGGTCGGGAAGGGCGCGAAGGGCACGCGGCTGCCGTCCGGCCGCTCGGCATAGGCCCAGACGCCACGGACAGGCCGGTTCTCCTTCAGGCAGATCGCCATGGGGGACTGGTCATGCGGCAGCGGCGCGCCGTCCATTGAGACCAGCTTCCAGCTGCCGGTCCAGCGCTGCTCGCCCAGCGGCGGCGACCAGCCCCAGAGCGCCGCCGCGGCGGCGTTGTAGAAGGTGAGCCGCCCCTCGGCATCGGTGGTGTAGACGGCAGCGCCGAGCGCCTGGATCAGCGCACGCTCGCGCTGGACGACAAGGGCGCAGGACTTGCCCTCACAAGGCGGCAGTGCGGTCTCGATGGCGGCGAGGGCGGCGGGCGACAGGGTCTTGTTCACACACGCCTCATCTGTGCCGGAACGGCAGGATGGAGCGATGGCAGCCATCTCCTGGCGCAATTCATGCACACGCGCTCCTCGACCCGGCCTCTCGGTCGCTTCAACAAGTGTAGTAAAATAGATTTTATCCCTAACACACCTTTTCAACTGAAATTGACTCCCATGGTGGCCGGCATCGCGGCCGCGTCATGGCCGCGCCGTCACCGGCGCCTCCCCTGCCCGCCTTGCCCGCTCGCTCATCACGCAGGCGAAGACGACCACAGCGCCCCCGGCCAGCATCGCCGCATCCGGCCAGAGACCCCAGAGGGCGAGGTCGAGCGCGACCGAGACCGGCAGGGCGGCGAAGCCATAGGGGCCGAGCCGGGCGGCATCGGCATGGCGATAGGCCGCCGCCGTCAGCACCACCGCCGCGCCGGCGATCAGCCCGTTCAGCCCCAGCCGGGCCAGGTCGAGCGGCGGGGCCGGCACCCAGTCCCGCCAGGCCAGCGGCCCGAAGACCATGAGGCCGACCAGGCCGGGCCAGAGGATCACGCCGACCAGCCCCGGCTCCGCCCGCAGCCGGCGGTTCACGGTCTGGGTGATGGAGAAGGCGAGGGTGCCGAGGAAGACCCAGAGATAGCCCGACAACGGCCCGCCCCCGCCGCCGAGCTTGGGCGCGACCGCCAGCAGCACCCCGCCGAATCCTGCCAGGCACCAGGCCCAGGCGGCGCGCGGCACCGCCTCCCGCAGCAGCAGCGCCGCCAGCGCCAGGGTCATGAAGGGCGAGGTGAAGAAGACCAGATACCCTTCGGCCAGGGGCAATTGCCGGAAGGCGAGAAAGAAGCTGGCCGCCGAGGTCATCATGCAGGCCACGCGGATGGCATGCAGCCCGGGCCGGCGGCTGTGCAGCGGGCCGCCGAAGCCGGGCCGGATGGCCCGCGCCAGCAGGAAGAGCGGCACCAGCACCGCATAGCGCAGGAAGACCACCTGCCCGACGCCGTACTGGCCGGACAGCAGCTTGCTGTTCGCGTCCAGCAGGCTGAACAGCACGATGCCGGCCAGCGCCAGCGCCGGACCTTTCACGCGGACCCCCTCCCGGTCTTCGCCGCCGCTTGTCGGGGCCGGGGCCGCCAGCGTCAACCGCATGCCTTCCCTTGGCGGCGCGGGTCAGGCATTCACCGCCGCGATGACACCATGGCTCGCCTCCGCCCTCATGCCCCTGGTCCGCGCCCTCGATGCCGAGACGGCGCATGGCCTCGCGCTCCGGGCGCTCCGCGCCGGCCTCGCCGGCGCTGACCGCAGCCCGGACGACCCGGTGCTGGCCACCACCGCCTTCGGCCTGCGATTCCGCAACCCCATCGGCCTCGCCGCCGGATTCGACAAGAATGCCGAGGCGGTGGAGGCGCTGATGCGGCTCGGCTTCGGCTTCGTCGAGACCGGCACGGTCACGCCGCGGCCGCAGCAGGGCAACCCGCGCCCGCGGCTGTTCCGGCTGGAGGAAGACCGCGCGGTCATCAACCGCATGGGCTTCAACAATGCCGGGCAGGAGGCCTACCGGGCGCGCCTCGCTGCCCTGCCCCGCCCGCTGCCCGCGGTGCTCGGCGGCAATATCGGGGTGAACAAGGAAGGCGCCGATCCCCGGCGGGACTACCCGGCGCTCTATGCCGCCCTCGCCCCCGTCACCGACTACATCGTGGTCAATGTCTCCTCTCCCAACACGCCTGGCCTCCGGGACCTGCAGGGGGAGGAGCGGCTGGCCGAGATCCTCGATGCCATCGCCGCGGTGCGCCGGCCCGGCCACCCGCCGCTGCTGGTCAAGATCGCGCCCGACCTCGCGGATGACGCGCTCGGCCCGGTGGTGGAGGCCTGCGCGGCGCGGGGCGTTTCCGGCCTCATCATCTCCAACACCACCATCGCCCGGCCGGACACGCTGCGCAGCCGGCACCGCGCGGAGGCGGGCGGCCTCTCCGGCCCGTCGCTCTTCGCCCGCTCGACCGAAATGCTGCGGCAGGCCCATCGCCTGTCGCGCGGCCGGCTGACGCTGATCGGCGTGGGCGGCGTCTCCAGCGGGGCGGATGCCTATGCCAAGATCCGGGCCGGCGCGGCGCTGGTCCAGCTCTATGCCGGCTTCGCCTATGACGGTCCGGCGCTCATCCCGCGGATCAAGGCGGAGCTCGCCGCGCTGCTGAAGCGGGACGGCTTCGCCTCGGTCGCCGAGGCGGTCGGCGCGGATGCCGCCGCCCCCGCCCCCGCCCGGTCCATGGTCGGGTGACCCTCCTGCGACCTCCCGCGGCCAGCACGAAAGGAACAGCCATGGACATCCTGGACGGCATCGCGCCGGTCGCCGAGCGCTATGACGGCTACGTCCTCGACCTCTGGGGCGTGGTGCATGACGGCAAGCGCCCCTATCCCGGCGTGCCGGAGGCGCTGGCCGAGCTGAAGCGCCGCGGCAAGCGCATCGTCTTCCTGACCAATGCGCCGCGCCGCGCCTGGTTCGTGGAGGGGATGCTGGACCGCATGGGGCTCGATCGCGCGCTCTATGACGGCATCATCTCCTCGGGCGAGGTCGCCTGGCGGATGCTGAAGGCGAAGAGCCACCCCTGGTTCGCCCGCCTCGGCCCGCGCGCCTTCCATATCGGGCCGGAGCGCGACCTCTCGGTGGTGGAGGAGGGCGCGGCCGAGCTGGTGGCCGATGCGGCGGAGGCCGATTTCCTGCTGAACACCGGGCCGGACCCGGATCGCGGCTCGCACGAAGCCTCGGCCTATCTGCCCGCGCTGCAGGCGGCGGCGAGGCACCGCCTGCCCATGCTCTGCGTCAATCCGGACCGGCATGTGATGGTGGGGGGTGAGCGGCTGATCTGCGCCGGGGCGCTGGCCGATCTCTACAAGCCGCTCTGCGGCGACATCTTCGAGGTCGGCAAGCCCGACCCGGCGGTCTATGACCCGGTGCTGGACCTGCTCGGCATCGCGGACCGCAAGCGCGTGCTGGCGATCGGCGACAGCCCGCATACCGATCTCGCCGGCGCGCAGGCGGCGGGGCTGGACGCGCTCTGGGCGCTCACGGGCCTCGCCGCGCATGCGCATGGCGAGGACCCGGACCCGGAGGTGCTGCGCCAGGTGGCGCTGACCGAGGGCGTCGATCCGATCGCCGCGGTGCGCGCGCTGCGCTGGTAGGGCTGGTACCCGGCGCATGACAGGCTGAGGCATGTCGTGCCTCAGACGCCGGCGGCCCTCCGGGCCTTGGCTTCGCGGCACGTGCCACGGCGCGCCTTCGCCCGCTCGGTCCGCTTCGCGGGCCGCAGGGCGGGACCGCATGAGCCAGGTATGAAGCCTGCGGGCGGGAGGCCCGCAGGCGCGATCAAGCCGGGGGGACCCTGCTGCTGTCTCCGGCGCCCTCGGCCGGGGCGGGCCGGCGCCGGCCCGCCCGGCATGGATCAGGTCAGTTGCCACTCGAGGCCGGGATTGGTGACCGGCGCGCTGCTCGTCACCGTCGCGCCGTTCATCGTCCATTCGAAGACCGAGCCGTCGACGTTCCGCCAGACGATGTCGGCGCGGCCATCGCCGGTGAGGTCGCCAATGGCCCGCACGGACCAATTGGGGCCGGGATTGGCGACGGTATCGGCCGCCGCGACGGTGGCGCCGTTCATCTGCCAGAGCGCGACCGTGCCGTCGTCATGCTGCCAGAGCAGGTCGTCGCGGTTGTCGGCGTTGAAGTCGGCGACGCCGACCAGGGTCCAGGCCTTGCCGGGATTGGGGAGGGTGGGGGAGGCGACCACGGAGGGGCCGTTCATCTGCCAGGCGACGACCGAGCCATCCGCCCCGCGCCAGAGGATATCAGCCTTGTTGTCGCCATCGAGGTCGCCGGTCCCGGCCAGGCTCCAGTTGGTGCCGGGGTTGGGCAGGGGGGTGGCGGCCGCGATGGCCGCCCCGTTCATCTGCCAGAGCGTGACGCCGCCATCGATGTTGCGGAGCAGGATGTCGGACCGGCCATCACCGTCGAAATCGTTCACGCCCTGGACGGTCCAGTCCGTGCCCGGATTGCCGATGGTGGTCTGCGCCGCGATGTTGGCGCCGTCCATCTGCCACAGCGAGATGGCGCCGTTGCTGTTGCGCAGCAGGATGTCGCCCCGGGCATTGGCGTCGAAATCGCCGGTGCCGACGACCGACCAGGTCGCGCCGGGATTGCCGAGGATGGGGCCGGCCAGGATGTTCGGGCCATTCATCTGCCACTGGGCGATGCTGCCGTCATTGTTGCGCCAGAGCAGGTCGGCCAGCTTGTCCCCGTTGTAGTCCACGGCGGTGCGGCCGAGATAGACCGGCGGCAGGGGCTGGAAGACGATGTCGCCTGGCTGCACCCCGGTGACATTGGCCAGGAAGACGCTCTCGAAGGTGCCGGGATTGTAGAAGATGGCCAGGCCGGGCACGCCCGCGACATTGGCGGGCGCGAAGGTGAGATTGCCGGCCGCAATGCCGTCGCCGAACTGCAGCCTGTCCGTGCCCGGCTGGAAGTTCTGGACCCAGTTCTGCCCGTCGCCGCGCTCGAAGGCGAAGATGTCGGCGTCCGGGCCGCTGACCAGGAAATCATCACCGCCACCACCGACAATGACATCGCCGCCCGCATGGCCGGCCAGTGTATCCCGCAATGCGGTGCCGACGATGTATGCCATGTGCGTCCCCCTTCTGGATGGCTCGTTCCGAACAGGCAGCGTGCCGTTACCGGCGGCGCCGCGGATTGGGAACGCCGGAGGGGAAGTTTTGATCCCTAACTATTCCATGATGCCGCCGCATGCACATGCCGGGGCATGCCTATGGGTAGCCTTGCCAACCCGACGCCGCAGCGTCCCCGGGGTGGTTCCCGCCCCTTCGGGCGTGCCGCTGCCGGCCGGCGTCAGCCCTCCGCCAGTTCCCCGACCGCGGGTGGCCAATGCCGCTGGATGATCAGGATCAGGCAGGTCCCGGCGACCATGAGCAAAAGGGCAGCAATGTCGCCCAGGTGGTAGCCGGTGCCGATCCGGCTCCGCCCATGCAAGGCCAGGGTGGCGATGGCAGCCACGATGCCGGTCCAGAGCCAGGGATTGTCGGCGATGCGGGCTTTCATACCACCCGCCGTTGATGGTGATACATCAACGGCCCCTCCATCGCCGGGCGGTTTGCTCCGCAAAGCCTGGCTAGGCCGCACAACGGGTACCCATGGCGGCGGCGTCCGTTCACGCCCGGCCGCTCAATTTGGCGGGAGAAGGCTGCGGATCAGGCCTCCTCCTCCGGCGCCGCGGCGGCGGGCATCCCCTGCTGGCTGATCATGATCAGCAGCGTACCAGCGAACATGGCGCCCAGCGTCATGATTTCGGCAAGGTAGTATCCCCGGCCCAGCCAGCCTTGGCCGATGGCGGCCAGAACCGCGACGGCCATGCCGACCGCGGTCCAGAGCCAGAGATTGCTGCCGATATGGTCGGTCATGCTCTTGATCATGGACGTGTCCTGCCTCCCGGCATGGCGGCGGCGCGGGCGGGACTGCCGCCGGCCCCGCCATGCTCCCGGGCATCATGGATGCGGCGCGATTGCGTGGCGACCAGAATGTTCCGCCCTGCCGCGCCTCACGCCGTGAAGGTGAAGCGGCTGCCGGTGGTGCAGAGGACCAGCGCCTGCGGCATGTCGCGCTTCGCCGCCTCCAGGAAATTCGCCCCACTGCAATGCATCGGGAAGACGAAGTCGATATCCTGCGCCTTCAGCTCCGCCATGATGCGGTTGAGGTAGTCGGCCGGCGCCGGGGCCAGGTGGAAGCCGCCGACCAGCGCATGCACCTTCTCCACCCCCGTCACCTCCCGCGCCCGGCGCACCGTGTTCAGGATGCCGGCATGGCCGCAGGAGGTGATGACGACCAGGCCGCGCCCCTTCACGTGGTAGCAGGTGGCGTGCTCATGCAGGTGCTGGTCGGGCACCGGCTGGCCGGCAAGCTCGGCGGGCGTGAAGTGGTGGGAGGCGTATTTCGCCACCTCGCAGCCGGCGCCATCCTGCTGGCCGAAGACGACAAAGGTGTTGGGCAGTACGCGCTCCTGCGTCACCCGCGGCACCGCGCCGGTGGTGAAGGCATGCCCCTCGATCACCAGCGGGTCCTCGGACAGCACCGGCTGCACCCGTGCGGCGGCGAGCATGGCGCGGTCCAGCCGGCCGAAGCTGGCGAAAGCGCCGTTGCCTGCGGGCGAGAGGCGCTGGCAGAAGGCGTCCTCCCCGCCGAGATAGAGGCGGAGATCCTCCTTCATCTGCGCCCGGTGCCTCGCCAGGAAATCGTCCAGCCCGCCGAGATGGTCGAGATGGCCATGGCTGACCACCAGCGCATCCAGCCTGGCGGGGTCGAGGCCGAGCAGCTCGAGGTTGTTGTTCAGCGTCTCCCCGGTCCAGCCGAAATCCAGCAGCAGGCGCTTCTCCTCCGCGCCCTTCGCCGAGGTCAGCCAGAGCGAAAGGCCCCATTCGCTGCGCAGCACGCGCCGCTCCTGCGCGCCACGGAAGCCGCGCACGCGCTCCACGCGCACGCCCGGCACCTGGGCGCCGCTGATGAAGATGTCGTGGTTGCCGTCGGTGACGACCTGGATGGAGAGGCTGTCCACCACCGGCGCCTCGATGCGCGGGGTCGCGGCGCCGGCGACGAAGCCGGTGCAGGCGAGGGTGGCGGCGCTGCCCTGCAGCAGGGCGCGGCGGGATATGCGGTTCATGGCGGCCTCCTCCTCCGGCGGCGGCGGAGGATGCGCCAAGCGCCGGCCTCTACGGTGTCGCGAAACCCGGCGCGAAGGGCCGCGCCGCCAGGAACCCCGCCGCGGCGCGCAGCACCAGGCTGTCCGCAAGCCGCGGCCCGGCGAGTTGCAGCCCGACCGGCAGGCCGGCCGGCGTCAGGCCGCAGGGCAGCGAGATGGCCGGCCCGTGCGAGAGGTTGAAGGGGTAGGAGAATTCCGCCCAGACCAGCCAGTCCCAGTCATGCGGGTCCCAGTGCGGCGGGCGCTGCAGCCCGACCGGGAAGGCGGCGACCGAGGCGGCGGGCGTCGCCAGCAGGTCGAAGCCCGCCTCGGCGAACCAGGCATTCACTGTGGCGGCATAGGCGAAGCGGCGGCCCTGCGCGGCATGGCCCTGCATGAAGGAGAAGTCGCGATAGGCCTCGGTGCAGGCGAGGAGGCCGGGATCGATCTGCGCCGCCTCCGCCGCGTCCTTCGGCAGGAAGGGCCGCATGGCGGAGCCCCAGAGGTCGCGCTCCAGCGCCGGGCCCGTCGGGCCCCAGGGCGGCGTCACCTGCTCGACGGTCGCGCCCGCAGCTTCCAGCGCCTTCACCGCGGCCGCGACCAATGCCGCGACCTCGGGGTCCACCCTGGCATGGCCGAGATCGGGGCTGTAGGCGATGCGCAGGCCATGGACGCCGCCCGGCGGGACCTCCGGCGGGAAGGTCTCGCCGAGCGTGGTGTGGTCCAGCGGGTGCGGCCCGGCCATCACGGAGAACATCAGCGCCGCATCGGCGACGCTGCGGGTGATCGGCCCGGCATGGGAGAGGGCGCCGTTGTTCGGCACCGGCGCATAGGGCACCCGGCCATAGGTCGGCTTGAAGCCGACCGCGCCGCAGAAATGCGCGGGCAGGCGAATGGACCCCGCCCCGTCGGTGCCGAGATGCAGCGGCCCGCAGCCCGCCCCGGCCAGCGCCGCGGCGCCGGAGGAGGAGCCGCCCGAGGTCGTCCCGTGCTTCCAGGGGTTGTGCGTCGCCCCGGTCAGCGGGTTGTGGCTGACCGCGGTCCAGCCCTGCTCCGTGCTGGTGGTCTTGCCGAGGATGATGGCGCCCGCCGCGCGCAGCCGCGCGACCAGCGGCGCATCGGCCTTGGCCGGCGCCGCGTCCGAAAGGCGGGAGCCGCGCCGCGTTGGCAGGCCCTCCACCGCCTGGATGTCCTTGATGGTGACCGGCACGCCGTGCAGCGGGCCGGGCGCCTCGCCGCGCATCAGCGCGGCCTCCGCGGCGCGGGCGGCCGCACGGGCGCGCGCCTCGTCCAGCACCACGAAAGCGTTCAGCTTCGGCTCGCAGGCGGCGATGCGCGCCAGCACCGCCTCCGTCACCTCGACGGGCGAGGCGCGCTTCGCGCGGACCAGGGCGGCAAGCTCGGTGGCGGAGGCGGTGGCGAGGTCGGTTGTCTGCATGCGCCGAGCATCGCGCGCCGGCCGGACGGCGTCCAGCCGGCGCGGTGGCCGCTACTCCTCCCCGTAGGTCGTCCGGTAGCTCTCCAGCATCAGCTCATCCAGCCGCCGGCCGGGGGTGAAGCCGGCGAGGCCCTCCGGATGGGGCACGCCCTCCGGCATGCGCGGGCAGGGCTCGGCGGCGCCGATCACCTGCGTGACCGGGAAGCGCGCGGCATAGATCGGCAGCGCGTAGTCCTCCTCCTCATCCGCCACGCCCTTGCTGCGGATCTTGCCGCTGGCCTGCTCGATCTCCATGCCGATGACGGTGGTCGCCTTCAGCTCCTGCGCCGTGCTGGGGCGCAGCTCGGCATTCCGGCCGGGATAGAAGCGGTCGATCATGGCATCCAGCGCGTGGCTCTTCTCCGCCGGGTCGTCCACGATCCGCGCGATGCCGAAGCACATGGCGGAGCGGTAATCGACCGAATGGTTGAAGCCGCAGCGGGCGAGCACGAGGCTGTCGAGATGCGTCACCGTCAGGCAGACCGCCACGCCGCCCTTCTGGCTGCGCAGCATCCGGCTGGCGGAGGAGCCGTGCCAGTACAAATGCTCCCCCTCCCGCCAGAAGGCGGTCGGCGTGCAGTAGGGCTGGCCGTCGATGACATAGGCGATGTGGCAGAGCATCGCCGCATCCAGGATGGCGTGCACCGAGGCCTTGTCGTAGCGCCCCCGCTCATGCAGGCGGCGGACCTTGTTTCGCTCGGAGACGGGATAGGCGTCAGGCGGGGTCACGGAATCGGGCATCGGGGCACTCGGCGCGGGTTGGACAGGCGGCCATGAAAGCCGCATGATTGGACCGGCGCGAGGGCCAATCGAGGCCGGCCGCACTGGTCCAATCCTGCCATGTCCCCGGATGCCGGTCCGATCGAGCTGATGCTGCCCGCCCCCGACCGCGCCAGCGCGGTGCCGGTGCTGCGGCAGCTCTACCTGGCGCTGCGCGGGGCGATCCTCGCCGGCGCCCTGCCGCCGGGCGCGCGGCTGCCGCCGACCCGCGCGCTGGCGGCGCAGATGGGCCTCGCCCGCAACACCGTGGTCGCGGCCTATGAGCAATTGCTCGCCGAGGGCTTCATCGAGGGCCGGGTCGGCGCCGGCAGCTTCGTCTCCCGCGAATTGCCGGAGGGGCTGGAGGCGCCTCCCGTCCCGCCGTCGGCCGAGGTGGCGCCGGCCCCGCCGCCCGTCGCACGGCGCTGCGTCCCGGAGGGCCCCGGGGTCGATGAGCTTTCGGCCCGGCCCTTCAACACCGGCCGCACCGGCTGGGACGACCGCTCCCGGCGCGTCTGGCGCAGCCTGACCCTGCGGCGGCTCTCGGCGCCCGACCCGTCCATGTTCGGCTATGGCGACCCGCGCGGCAGCCGCGCGCTGCGGGAGGCGATCGCGCGCTACCTTCGCGCCGCCCGCGCCGTGCGCTGCGACCCGGACCAGGTGGTGGTGACGGCCGGCGCGCAGCAGGCGATCGACCTGGTGCTGCGCGTGCTGGTCGCGCCGGGCGATCCGGTCTGGGTGGAGGACCCGTGCTACCCCGCGCTGCGCGCGGCGCTGGCCGCCGCCGGGGCGCGCATCGTCCCGGTGCCGGTGGATGCGCAGGGGATGGAAGTCGCGGCCGGCATCGCCGCGGCGCCGGAGGCGCGGCTCGCCTATGCCACGCCGTCCTCGCAATACCCGATGGGCGTCGTGCTCTCCATGGCGAGAAGGCTGGAGCTGCTGGCCTGGGCGCGGCGCGCCGGCGCCTGGCTGCTGGAGGACGACTACGACAGCGAGTTCCGCTATGCCGGCCGCCCGCTCGCCTCCCTGCAGGGGATCGATGATGCGGGGCGGGTCATCTATGTCGGCACCTTCAGCAAGGTGCTCTTCCCCGGGCTGCGCCTGGGCTACTGTGTGCTGCCCCCGGCCCTGCTGGAACCCGTGCGGGCGGTGCGGCTGCTGACGGACTGGCACCCCGCCACGCTGGCCGAGGGGGTGGTGACGGATTTCCTGGCGGAGGGGCATTTCGCCCAGCACCTGCGGCGGATGCGCCTGCAGTACCGCGCGGCGCGGGACGCGCTGGTGGCGGCGCTGCGGGAGCATGTGCCGGAGGCCGTGGCGGTGGAGCCGCCCGACCAGGGGCTGAAGCTGCTGGCCCGGCTCAGGGGCGGGCGCGGCGAT
>JAESGY010000542.1_pt1 | contig 13339 bp, 6 predicted proteins | sample 9269841 | NCBI WGS metagenome assembly JAESGY01 (sample SAMN17022865, study PRJNA683097) | algae metagenome | isolation source: Spirirestis rafaelensis WJT71-NPBG6 and co-occurring heterotrophs from... | place: USA: Pinto Wells, Joshua Tree National Park, Colorado Desert, CA | collected 2006-08-15
TGATCCTCTAAGGCCGAGTTTGCGTCGAACGAAGCCGTCTCGGCGGCCCAAACTCGACCACAAGGGCCGAAAACCGAGCCTTCGACCGCGGTTGAGGACCCGGAAATTCCATATGCGATAGCCCTGGATGACGATCACTTCGGCCGCCAGAGCTCGACCGGCCCGCGCTCCTCCGCCACCGTCGCCTCCAGCGTGTAGTCGCGCTCCAGCACCTCGGTCAGGATCGCCGCCGCGCTCGGGCGCAGGTGCCACCACCAGCCGCGATCCACCAGCACGAGGCGCGGCCTGGTCGCCAGGATGCGCCGCACCTCCGCATCGGTGTCGATATCGGCCACCTGGGTGAAGCCGCCGGTCAGATGCGCGGGGAAGACGAAGCGCGTCGGCAGCGCGGCATCCGCCAGCGCATAGATCACGGGGTGGTAGTTGGCGACGAAGATGGCCTCGCCCGGCTGCAGCCGCGCCTTCACGGCCTTCGCCACCTCCTGCACCGGGTCGGGGGTCCAGATGCCGTGCCCGCGCCCGACGCGCACCGTCGCCTCCTGCCGCCAGAGCTCCACCGCCACCACCGCGACCAGCGCGGCGAAGACGGCCATGGCCCGTCGTGGCCCGGCCAGCCGCGCCAGCCGCCAGGCCCCCAGGGCCGCCAGCACGGCGAGCGGCGGCATCCAGATCAGGAAGTAGTGCGGGTAAAAGAAGCCCGGCCCGATGATGGCCAGGCAGCCGCAGGCGAACCAGAGCAGCGCGATGCGGGCCAGCCGCCCGCCCCTTCCCCGCCGCAGCCCCCAGCGCGCCAGCGCCAGCCCGGCCAGCAGCATGGGCCAGAGCAGCACCATGGCGGCGGTCTGCAGCCGCTGCGCCGCCTCCGGCAGGGTCAGCCGGGCCATGGAATAGCGCAGCGGGGCGAGGAAGAAGCCATCCAGGAATTCGGGGAAGTGCCCGCGCAGCGCATAGGCGATGCCGAACAGCGCGGTCGGCGTCAGGACCAGGGCGGCATAGGCCGCGGCCAGGGCGAGGAACCGCCCCGGGCGGAGCACCCGCCGCCAGAGCGCCGGGAAGGTCAGCAGCGCGAAAGCGAGGCACCCCTCCGGCGTCACCACCGGCTTGATGGAGAAGGCCATGCCCATCATCAGGCCCATGGGCACCAGTTCGCTCCAGCGCGGCCCCTCCCCCCCCTCCAGCGCCCGCATGGCGGCCCGCAGGCCGAGCGCCATGGTCGCGACCACGGCCGGGGCGAAGAGCACCTCCGTATTGGTCGCGAGGCCGAAGAGCAGCACGCTCTGCGCAAGGTAAAGCAGCCCGGCGGCGAGCGCGACCGGCCGCGGCCCGCCGGCGACGCGCACCAGCCCATACAGCGCCCAGCCCGCCAGCGCCGTGCAGAGGATGCCCAGCATGCGGATGGTGGCGATGCTGTCGCCGAACAGGCCGATGGCCGCGGCATAGACCGCTGGCGCGCCGATCGGGTGCATGTCCCAGACCGCGACCAGCGGCCAGTTGCCGCGCAGCCATTCCCGGGCCTGGACGATGTAGAGCCCCTCATCCGTGTCGATGACGGCGACCGTGAAGCCGATGCCGCGGAACAGCAGCGCCGCGCCCAGCATCACCAGGGGGATGAAGGCTGCCTCGACCAGTGCGCGTGCCGCGCCCCGGGCCCCGAGGGGCGTTCCGGCACGCGGCCGGGCCAATGGGCCGGCCTCCGGGCCGCGCAGATAGGTTGTGCTCATGCTCTCCGCGCCGGTCGGCCGGCATCCTGGGAAGGGCGCAAGGCCCGGTCCTTATCACGAAAAATGGACGGCAGCGCCGCCCGTTTCGCCGGCGTGGCTTGACGGCGGCCCGGCCCGCGGCCGACCGTTCCTGCATGGCCACACCCGCTGACGCGACCCCCCGCCGCCCCGCGCCGGATCCGGTCACCCTCGCCGTGCTCGACAACCGCCTCCGCGCCATCGTGGAGGAGATGGGCGAGGCGATGCTGCGAACCTCCTACAGCCAGATCCTCAACTCCTCCCGCGACTTCTCCATCGCGCTCTGTGACGCCGCCTGCCGGCTGGTGGCGCAGGCGGACCATATCCCCGTCCATGTCGGCGCCATGCCCTGGGCCGCAAAGGCGGTGGCCGAGGCCTTCGCGGGCGACATCCGGGAAGGCGACACCTTCCTGCTGAACGACCCCTATCATGGCGGCAGCCACCTGCCCGACCTCACCATCATCATCCCCGTCTTCGCGGAAGGGGCGTTGCGCTTCTGGTCCGTCGTCCGGGCGCACCAGTCCGATATCGGCGGCGCCACCCATGGCGGCTACAACCCGGGCGCGACCGAGATCTGGCAGGAGGGCCTGCGCATTCCCCCTATCCGCCTCGGCGAGGGGGGCGGGCTGCGGGAGGACCTGCTGCGGATGCTCGCCACCAACACCCGCATCCCCCGCGACTTTCGTGGCGACCTGATGGCGATGATCGGCGCCGCGCGGCTTGGTGAGCAGCGGCTGCTGCCCCTGCTGGCGAAATACGGCGCCGGGGCAATGGAGGCGGCGGTCTCCGCCATCCTCGACCTGTCGGAGGCGCATGCGCGGCGCATCCTGGCGGCCTGGCCCGATGGCACCTGGCTCGGCGAGGCCTTCCTGGACGATGACGGCTTCGGGCGGGAGGAGGTCGCGATCCGCGCCCGCGTCACCAAGCGCGGGGACGGGCTGACCGTGGACCTTTCGGAGAGCGACCCGCAGACCACCGGCTTCGTCAATTCCAGCTACCCCAACATGCGCAGCGCCGTCGCCATGGCCTTCGCCTTCCTGCTGGACCCGGAGGTGGCGAAAAATGACGGCGCCTTCCGCCCGCTGGAGGTGGTGGCGAAGGAGGGCACCGTGGTCTGGGCGCGGGAGGGCGCGCCGGTGACCATGTGCACCAGCCACTGCTCCAACGAGATCGTCGAGGCGATCATCCGCGCGCTCCAGCATTGCTGCCCGGACCGCGCCATGGGCGGCTGGGGGCGGCGCTTCCGGGTGGCGATCACCGGCCAGGACGCCAGGCGGCGTCTCGCGGATGCGAGCGGGCATGACGAATCACGGCGCTTCGTCTGGCACATGTTCCATGCCAGGCCCGGCGGCGGCGGCTCCGCCCGCGGTGATGGCTGGTCCACGGCGGGCGAGTGGCATTCCGCCGGCGGCCTCAAATTCGGCAGCGTCGAGATGGCGGAGGCGCGCTTCCCCCTGCTCTTCGAGACGCATGAATTCCTCCCCGGCTCGGCCGGGGACGGGCAGCATCGCGGCGGCCTCGGCGGGCAGCTCTGCCTGAAGATCGAGAGCGACGGCCCCTGCCGCGCCAATACCGCGGGCGATGGCGTGCGGCACGGTGCCGCCGGCATGCTGGGCGGGCAGGACGGCAAGCCGCACCACTACCGCCTGCGCCATGCGGATGGCACGGAGCGGGTGCTGAAAACCAAGGAGGTGGGCATCCCCATCCAGCCCGGCGACCGGCTGCTGGTCGAGGCCGGCGGTGGCGGCGGCTGGGGCCCGCCCGGCAAGCGCTTGCCCGAAGCGCGCGCCCGCGACGCCGCGGAGGGATATGTCTGATGCCCGGCCTGACCCCCTGCCCCGATAGGCGCCGCGCCGCCACGACCCGGCCGGCGCCGGCCGCCACGCCGTGGCCCGGCCGCCCCGGGCAAGCCTGCCTGGCCCCGTCCCGCCAGCCCGCCGGGAGCGCCCGCTGATGCCCGCCTACACCATCGGCATCGATGTCGGCGGCACCTTCACCGACGTGGTCGGGATCTGCGCCGACGGCACCCAGACGCTTGCCAAGGCCGCCAGCACGCCCGCCGACCAGTCGGAGGGCGTGCTCCAGGGCCTGCGCAACCTCGCCATCGCGCTGCGGCTCACCCTGCCCGAGTTGCTGCAGCAAACCACCCGCATCGTCCACGGCACCACGGTCGCCACCAACGCCCTGCTGGAGCGGAAGGGCGCCCGGATCGGCCTGCTGACCACCGAGGGCCACCGCGACGTCATCGAGATGCGGGAAGGGCTGAAGCCGGAGCGCTATGACCTCCGCCTGCCGGCGCCCGAGCCGCTGGTGCCGCGCCATCTCCGCCTCGGCGTGAGGGAAAGGCTGCGGCCGGACGGGCAGGTGGAGGTGCCGCTCGATGCGGCCTCGCTGGAGGCCGCCATCGCCCGGCTCAAGGCCGAGGGCGTGGAGGGCGTCGCCATCGGCTTCCTGCACGCCTGGGCGGCGCCGCGGCACGAGCATGCGGCGGCGGATGCGGTGCAGGCCGCCATGCCGGGCGCCTTCGTCACCTGCTCGGCCGATGTCCTGCCGCAGATCAAGGAGTTCGAGCGCTTCTCCACTACCGCGGTGAACGCCTATGTCGGCCCGGTGGTCTCCCGCTACCTCGGCCGCCTCGCGGGGCGGCTGGAGGAGGCCGGCTATCGCGGCCCGCTCTTCGTCATCCTGAGCCACGGGGGCGTCGCGCCGATCGGGGAGGCCGCGCGGCTCGCGGTCGGCACCGCCCTCTCCGGCCCCGCGGGCGGCGTCGCTGCGGCGGTGGCGCTGGCCGCGCAGGGGCTGGGCCACGACCTCGTCACCTTCGACATGGGCGGCACCTCGACCGACATCGCCCTGGTCACGCAAGGCGAGGCGGCGCTCGGCCGCGGCCGGGTGGTGGGGGGCGAGCGCATCGCGCTCGAGAGCCTCGATATCGTGACGCTCGGCGCCGGCGGCGGCTCCATCGCGCATCTCGGCCCGGGCGGGACCCTGCAGGTCGGGCCGCGCTCGGCCGGCGCGGTGCCCGGGCCGGCCTGCTACGGGCTGGGCGGGACGGAGCCGACCGTCACCGACGCCAATCTGGTGCTCGGCTATCTCGATCCGGACAACTTCCTCGGCGGCGCTCGCAGGCTCGACCTGCCGGCGGCGCAGCGGGCGGTGGCGGGGCTGGCGGAGCGGCTGGGCATCACGCCCGAGGCCTGCGCGAGCGGCATCCACGACCTGGTCAATGCCCGCATGGCCGATGGCGTGCGGCTGGCGACGGTTCGCCGCGGCGTCGATCCGCGTGACTTCGCCCTGCTCTCCTTCGGCGGTGCCGCCGGGCTGCATGCGACGGCGGTGGCGCGCGAGCTCGGCCTCCGCCGCGCCGCCGTGCCGCTCTTCGCCGCCGGCCTCTCGGCCTGGGGCATGCTGCACACCGACCTGCGCTACGAGCTGGCCCGCAGCGCCGTGACGCCGACCGGCATGCCGGAGGATGCCGCGCTGCACGCCCTGTTCGACGGGCTGGAGGCGGAGGGCCGCGCCCGCATGGCCGGCTGGCATGGCGGCGAAGTGGCCGCGCGCCGCAGCGCCGACATGCGCTATGGCGAGCAGGTCTTCGAGATCGCGGTGCCGCTGGAGGGCATCGCCTGGAACGGGCCGGATCTCGGCGGGCGGATCCGCGCCGCCTTCCATGCGCGCCACCGCGCCCTCTTCACCTACGACCTGCCGGAGGAGGAGGTGGTGCTGGTGAATGCCCGAGTCGCGGTGGTGGGCGTGCTGCCGCGCCACGCAGCGGCGCAGGGCGGGGAGTCCGGGGCGGCGCCCGCCGCCGGGGAGCGCCGCATCCTGCTGGGCGGCGCCATGGCGACGGTGCCGGTCTGGCGCTTCGAGGCGCTGGCGCCGGGCCAGGCCATCGCCGGCCCGGCGATCGTCGAGAGCGACACCACCACCGTGCTGCTGCGCCCGGGCGATGCGGCCCGGATGGAGGCGCGCGGGTGGCTGGAGATCGCGGTGCCGCCGGCCGGGTGAGGCGCGCCGCGGGCGACGTCATACTGTCCCGCAGCCATGCTGACGCATGCCTGCGGCCTCAGGCACCAACGTCGGCGGCCTGGCTGCGCGGCATGGGCCACGGGCCGCGATCGGCGGCTGCACGTCTGGCCTCAGGCCGGGCGGCATGAGCCGTCGTTTGCTCGACAGCGGATTGCGTCAGGCCGAACGCCATCCGCCACAGGCCATTGTCTGCGGGGCAGGGTCTCGCTTCGGAGCGTTCACGCCCTCCGGCGATCCGCCGCAGGCATTGATGGCAGAGCGGGTTCACGCGCCCGGGCTTTCACGCCCGTTCGCGATCCGCCCTAGGCACGCCCGTAGCGCAGCGTCACCGCCGCGGGTGTCACCGAGACCCGGCGCGGCGCCAGTCCCGGATCGGCCCCCGGCTGCGCGCCGAGCCAGGCGCCGTACAGCCCTTCCAGCACCGCGGCGATCCAGGCACCGCCGGACTCGGCCCCGGTCGCCACCGAGGGCGCGGCGCAATGCGTCAGGACCAGCGAGCGGTCCTGCGGATCGAGCGAGACCTCCACCCAGCCCCAGTCGCAGCTGGCCAGCGCCTCGCTCATCCGGGCCTCCAGCTCCGCCAGGCTGGCGCAGGGCGGCAGCGGCAGCAGGCCGCCGAGCCGGGCGCCCACCGCCCGCAGCAGCGCATCGCGCGAAGTGGTGTCGAGATTGGCGTCGAGCGTCTCGACCAGCGCGCGCAGGAAGCCGCGCCACTGGGCGGAGACGCCGCGGCGGGCCAGGTAGGTCAGGGCAGGCGAATCCGCGACGGCGGTCATGGGGCACCTTTGCATGGCACAGCGAGGGGACGACCCGCGCCGCGAGATTCCGATCTAGTGGTCGAAGCGATAGCGCGCGAAGAGCAGGCCGCGCGCCTCGTTCCAATTGGCCGTGCGGTCATAGCGCAGCAGCGCGCCGATCCGGAGATTCGGCGTGAGCGTGTATTCGATATCGCCCCGCACCCCGCCGACGATGCCGGAGCCGGATTGCGACGGGCTGGTCGCGCGCAGGGTCGAATCCCCGGCTGCCGCGGCCTCGAGCTGCGCCTGCATCGCCGCATCGGTCGGGAAGTATGTCGCCGCCTTCTCCCGGTAGGACTGGAAGCCGATGGTGCCGCCGAGCCGGTAGGCCAGGTTGCCGCTCTGGCCGCGGTAATCCACCGGGATGGTCGCCGCGACATAGCTCTGCGGGCTGAAATAGCCGCCATTGCCGAAGGTGAAGAGCCGCTGGTTGTTGTCATAGGCGAAGTAGACCAGGTCGAGGCCGGCGATCAGCTCGTCCTCCGGCCGCCGCCAGACCGTCCAGGCGCCCCCCAGCCCGGCCTCGACGCGGCTGTTGCGGGCGACATGGTCGCCGGTGAAGGTGGAGTAGCCGCCGGCGAGGTAGAAATTCACCGGCTGCGCCGAGAATTCGAGCTGCGCGCGGCCGCCGGTGCGGACAACGCCGCCCCAGCCCTGGCCGGTGGCGGGGTCGCGCAGGCCGGACCAGGACAGCAGGCTGTCGGTCACCGCCCGCTGCTCGCCGGTCAGCCGCAGCCGCAGCCGATCCGTCAGCGCCGGCGCGATCTCGATGCCGCCGATGACGTTCTGCGTCCGGAAGCCGAGCGGCGTGGTGCCGATATCGGCGGTGAAGGCGTTGCGCGCATAGGACAGGCCGAGCCCGACGCCGGAGGCGGAGTCGTCCCGCGGCACGTAGCGCGCGCGGGTCGCCGGGCCTGGCCCGGTGGCCTGGTCCGGCGGCTGGCGCAGCTCCGGCACCAGCGCATTGGTGCCCAGTGTGCGCATCACCGTGAGGTTGTTGGTATCCACCGTGCCGGAATTGAGGGTGACGGGCACCACCGCCGCGGTGAAGCGGCCGCCCAGCGGCCCGCCGGAGAAGGAGGCGGAGACCGGCGCCGAATACTCCTCGAGCCGGTCGAGGCCCGGGCTGCCCGAGCGGACCCGGAAGCCGCCGCCGGCCTGCAGCCGGCCCGCCGTCTCCTCCCGCACCGCGGCCAGTTCCCGGGCGATGTCCGCCGCCACCGGATCGCCGGCCGGCGCGGTGCCGACCGCGCTGGCCGCCTGGCCGGCGGGCCGGAAGGGGTTGGGCCCCACCGCCGCGACCGGCACCACCCCGCCACGGGCCTGCGCCTGTTCCTGCGCCCGCTCCAGCGCCCGCAGCGCGCGGCCGGCATGGCCGGCAGCGCGGGCGATCCGCGCCTCCAGCAGCGGCACGCGCGGGTCGTTCGGGTCGAAGGCGCGCGCCTCGACCAGCAGCGCCTCGGCCCGGCTCCAGTCGCGCCGGGCGATCGCCGCATCCGCCGCGGCAAGCCGGGCCTCCATGCTGCGCGGATCGCCCTGCAGCACCGCCTCGGCGACCTGCGCTGCCTGCTCCGGCTGCCGGGCGCCCTGGTAGAGCCGGGCGAGGGCCAGGTTGGCCGCCGGATTGGTCGGGTCCCGCGCCAGGACGGGCGCCAGCGCGTCATAGGCGCCGGCCTGGTTGCCCTGCTCGTTCAGCCGGTCGGCGGTGCGGATGGCGAAGCCCGCCTGCAGGGCGGCCGCCTGCCGCTGATCCTCCGCGGTCAGGCTGGGCAGCCCCTCGACCGAGCGGGCGATCTGCCCCGCCTCCCGCTCCGCCCCCACCCCGAGCAGCGCGCCAGCGATGGTCAGCCGGGTCGCGGGCGGGGCCGTGGGGTTCAGGGCGATCGCCGCCCGCCCCGCTTCCGCCGCGCCGGCGGTATCGCCCAGCAGGCCGAGCGCGCGCACCGCGAGCGCGGCGCCGCCGCCTGTCGGGTCCGGCCGCGCCGCGATGGCGAGGAGCGCCGCCCGCCCCTCCGCCCGCTGGCCCAGGCGCCAGAGGGTGCTGGCCCGCTCCACCTCGCCCGCCACCCGGCTGCGCGCGAGCTGGCGGTTCATGTCCGCGCTGCGCAGCCGGGCGGGGATGCGGTTGAGATAGCCGGCGGCATCGCCCGGCCGGCCGTCCTCCTCGGCGAAGAGGGCGGCGGCCTGCAACGCCTCGGGCGAGCTGGTGCGACCGGCGCCTTCCATGAGTTGGCGCGCCTCCGGCGCCTGGCCCTGCCGCGCCAGGGCGCGCGCGAGGTCAAGGCGGATCCAGGGGCTGCCCGGCTCCAGCGTCAGCGCCTCCCGCAGCCGCAGGATCTGGTCCTCGGGGTCGTTGGCGCGCTGCGCCTCGGCCCGCAATTGCGCGGCGCGGGCGGCATTGCCGCCGCCGTCCGAGAGCGCCCGGCCGGCCTGGCGCTGCAGCGCCTCCGCCTCGGCGAAGCGGCCCTGCTGCTGCAGCACCTCATAGAGGCCGCTATTGGCCGCGCCGAGATTGGGCCGGCGCGCCAGCGCGGCGCGGTAGCGGGCCTCGGCGCCCGGCAGGTCGCCGCGGCGCAGGGCGATGTCGCCCAGCAGCGCCTCGGCATCGGCGCGGTCGGCCGCCTCGCGCGACAGGGCGCGGCGCAGGCTCTGCTCGGCGGCGTCGAGCTCGCCGGCCTGCAACTGGCCGCGCGCGGCGGCGAGGTCGGCGGCATAGGCGGCGCCATCCAGTGCCCGCTGCCACTGCGCGCGCTTTGCGGGATCGAGCCGGATCGCGCGTTCCAGCAGGGTGCGGGCCTCGCCGAAGCGGCCCTCCCGCAGCCGGACGATGCCGAGGCCGCCGATGGCCTCGGCATCCTCGGGGTTCGCGGCGATCGCCGCCTCGAAGTCGCGGCCGGCCTCACGCGCGCGGTTGGTGTTCAGCAGCGCGAAGCCGCGCAGCCGGGCGGACGAGGCCTCGTCCGGCGGGCTGGCCGCCTGCGGATCCCGCGCCGCCTGCAGCTTGCGGGTGATGGCGGGGTCGTTCGGATGGCGCGCGAGGAAGGCTTCCAGTTCCGGGATCTGCGCCGGGCCGTCCCCTTCCCAGAGCAGCGCCTGGCGCCAGGCGGCGGTCGCCGCGCCGCCGGGATCGGGGCCGGCGGCCAGCCGCCGCAGCCGGGCGATGCCCTCGGCGCGGGTGGCGTCGCGATAGGTCAGCACCTGGGCATGGGCGAGGTGCAGGCGTGCATCGCTCGGCGCCCGCTCGGCGAGCCGGGCGAGGCCTGCCCGCGCCTCCTCGAAGCCACCCTCGGTCCCGGCGAGGGTCGAAAAGTACTCCTGCGCGAAGGATTCCGGCGGCGTCGGGCCGCCGAACAGCGCGCGATAGCGGGCGATCGCCTCGGCCGGGCGGCCAGACTGGGCAAGGCGCCGCGCCTCCGCCACCGCTCCCTGGTCCACCGTTGCGGCCCGTACGGCCACATCGGTCTCCAGCAGCCGGGGATCGGCGGGTGCGACGGCCCGCAGCCGGGCGATCAGCGCATCAGCGGCTGCCTGGTTGCCGAGTTGCGCCTGCGCCTGGGCGGCGCCGGCCAGCGCCTCGGCATTCCGGGGATCGATCGCCAGCACCCGGTCCAGGGCGCGCGCCGCCTGGGCCGGCTGGTTCTGCAGCCGCCAGAAATTCGCCTGCTCGAGCAGGGTGGCGATTGCCGTCTCCGAGGCGGCAGGACGAGCGGCGAGGGTCTGCGCGGCGGCAGGGCCGGCGGCCAGGGCCGCGGCCAGGACGGCGCCGGCCAGCGCAGAGCGCGGGAGGTCGTGCATGGCCGCGCGCAGGCCTTCCTGCGCAGGACCATGGGCTGCAGCGGCCTGGCGTTCCGGCAGGAACACCAGCCGCGGCCGGCGGGGGGCGTGGCGGCTCAAATCGTCCTCTCCCGCAGGCGGCGCACGGCCCGGCGCCGCAGGACCCAATAGACCGGGCCGGCCATCAGCAGGGGTGCCACGACCAGCAGCACCAGCAACCCGATGGGATGATCCCCCAGCAGGTATTGCGGCCAGAGCCAGAAGGGCAGGCTGCCATGGGTGTAGCGGTTGCCGAGCGCGAAGCCCTGCACCCGGTCGCCGCTCAGCAGGACGAGGTCGCCCTGGATGCGCGGCAGCTGCTCGGGGTCGCGCAGCGCCTCCGCCATGGCCGCCACCGCCGCCGGCGTGCTGCCGCTGAGCGCGACCACGGAACGGCCGGCGGTGAGCGGCGATTCGAAGCCGATCAGCACGCCGAGGCCCTCCCCCGGCGAGACCAGCTGCGCCGCCGCCCGCTCCGCCGCGCCGCGGCGGCTGCCGCCGCCGAAGAGGTGGCGGATATCCGCCAGCGCATCGGGCAGCGCCACGCTGAGGCGATTGCCCTCGAGTTGCACCGGGCCGTCCTGCAGCAGCTGGCCGAGCGCCGGCTGGCGGCCGAGCGCGCCGAGAAGGATCAGGTCCTGCTCCGCCACCTGCGGCAGGCCCTGCGGCCGCACCACCTGCAGGCCGGTCGCCGGGTGGCCGACCGCGGCCGCGAGCCGGCCGATCAGGCCGAGGAAGGCCGAGAGCTCCTGCGGATGCGGCCGGTCGGGCAGCACCGCCGCCGTGCCGGACAGATCGGCCAGCCGGGTGAAGGGGAAGCCGGAGCCGGCGAAGAAGCCGAGATTCGGCAGGGTGGTGAAGCGATGGGCGTCCGAGAGATCGATGGTGCTGTCGGGGTCGATCGAGGACCGCACATCACCCGGGATGGCCGCGCAATCGCCGCGCGAGAGCGGCCGCAGGTCGAAGCGCAGCTGCAGCTCGTTCTGGCTGAACACGCTCCAGGGCGGCAGGCCCGCCTCGCCCTGGCGACGGTCGGACTGGCCGAACTGGCGGGCGATCAGGGACCAGGGCCAGGAAGGCTCGGCCGGCAGCAGCGGCAGGCTGCGCAGGTAGAGATCGTTGATCGAGACGTCGAGCCGGGAGACCGCGAGATCGACGATCGGGCCGGGCGGGGAGCGGTAGGCGATGTTGGCCCGCACCGGCCGGCCGCGCCAGGTGTAGAGATCGGGCGCGGTGCGGAAGGGGATGGAGATCGCCCCCGGCGCATAGCCATGGGCCTGCAACTCGGAAGGATCGACCAGGTCGCCGAGGCGGACCGGCCGGTCGCCGCGGATCCAGCGCGGCGCGTCATAGGGCTCGCGCGGGCGCAGGTCCGGCGCCTGCACCAGCGCGACCTCGCCCGAGAGTGCCTCCCGCCCCACCGCCAGCACGGTCGCCGCCGCCGCCGCCTCCGCCGCGGTGCGGCCACCGATGACCAGCAGCACCGCATGGGGATCGCCCGGATGCGGCAGCAGCGCGAGGGTCGGCCCCTCGAAGCGCAGCAGGGCGAGGCCCGGCACGCTGTCCGGCCCGGCGGCGATCACCACGGCATGGCCGCCTTCCGGCAGGGCGGCAGAGACCGGGAATTGCGCGCCGCGGTAATCGGCCTGCACCGCGAACCAGGAGGTGGCGATGGCCGCCGCGCGCAACATGTCATTCCCCGCGCCCTCCGGCAGCACGACCGGCAGGGTCAACGGATTGCGCGTCAGCCGCGGATCGAAGAGCGGCTCCGGCAGCCGGGCCAGGTCGCGCACCGGCGGCAGCTTCTCGAGCAGCAGGTGCAGCGTCGAGCTGTCCGAGATGGTGGACCAGAGCAGGCCCGAGAGCGGGTCGTTGCACTCCACCGCATAGCGGCCGGCGAAGCGGAAATTCAGCCGGTTGGCATCGGCGAAGAAGACCGGGTTCACCGGGAACTCGATCGGGCCGAAGCTCGGCCGCGAGCGGTCGGGCTGGATGGCGCCGATGAACTGCTCGTTCAGCGTGACCGCGATCTGGCTCAGCTCGGGGATCAGCGCCGGGGAGGTCGCGCCCTGCAGCACCAGCCGGGCCTGGGTCACCACCTCATCACTGCGGATGCCGAACAGCACGCCCTGCAGGTCGGCGGTGCCGCGCAGCTGCATCGGGGCGCGCAGGCCGAGCTGGCGCAGCGTGTAGGCGACGCGCCGCGTGCCGCCATTGTCCTCGATGGCCGTCGCTGGCACTGGTGGTGTCTTAGCAGGCGACATCTGTGCCTGCGGCTGCGCCATTGTCGTGCCCGGCAAAGTGAGACCAAGGGTGAGCAAGACCGCGGCGGCGCGTGAGGCACGCAGCGGCGGAACCTTTGGATCGCGCTGGTTTCCGGCCGCATACACTGTTGCCTGCGGGGCGGCTGGCACTGCCGCCCGCCTAACACGCCGGCGGAGCGAGAATTGCGAGTCACCGCCGAACAGGCCGGTGACGCTGCGCATCACCTCGAGGAAGGAGCGCAACGGCCGGTCGCGCCGGATATTGTCCCAATCCACCCAGGCATCAGCGCGGCCGAACACAACGCGCACGACATTACCTTCATCTTGTAGGTCTCGCGGCGCGAAACGGAGCTGTACCCGCTGCTGCGTCCAGCGCACCACTTCGGCCGGGACAGTAACAACGCCCGAACCGACATCGAGGGTTAGCGTGACCATGCCCGTCTCAAGCATGGCATCGGGCCGCGGCGCATCCAGCGCAGCGCCACCGAGGGACAGGTCGCGCGTGCCGCCGTCAATGCAGCGGCCGTCGGGGAGGCGGATACTTGCTGGCACTGACACGCTGACCCGCGCGCGCTCACGCACCTGCCGCCTTTCGCGCCCGACGGCGAGGCCGGTGAGCACGGTGATGAGGCAGAGCAGCCCCCAGAAGAGGTTCAGCGCGAAGGCCTGGAATTCCAGGGAGCCGGGCGGGTTGGTG
>JAESGY010000543.1_pt1 | contig 13304 bp, 11 predicted proteins | sample 9269841 | NCBI WGS metagenome assembly JAESGY01 (sample SAMN17022865, study PRJNA683097) | algae metagenome | isolation source: Spirirestis rafaelensis WJT71-NPBG6 and co-occurring heterotrophs from... | place: USA: Pinto Wells, Joshua Tree National Park, Colorado Desert, CA | collected 2006-08-15
CAACGGGAAGATGATCAACGATCCGAGCCATCGCGCCGCTCCCTGACAGGGCCAGGCAGGTTAACACCCGCGCCCGTACCAGGGGCATGCCCCTCACGGCGAGCCAATCACCCGGAGGCAGTATAACTCCAGCCGCTCCAGGTCTTTGTTCAAGCAAGCAAATTGCTCCGCCCAGGTGGGTCTACCTGGTCGGAGTTTGCTCTGGCGCTGATCGCGGGAGGCTGCGGAGGCCGGGGCCGGGTCAGCCGATCTGCACCAGCCGCCCTCCATCCACTGGCAGGGCGACGCCGGTGATGAAGCCGGCCTCGTCGCTGGCCAGGAACAGCGCGGCATTCGCCACATCCCAGGCGGTACCCATCCGGCGGCGCAGCGGCACCTTGGCATTGCGCTCCGCCGCGACCTCCGCGCGGGTCTTGCCGGTGTGGCGCACGCGGGTGTCCACCGCCATGGGCGTGTCCATCAGCCCGGGCAGGATGGTGTTGCAGCGGATGCCGTATTCGGCATTCTGGATCGCCACCTGCTCGGTGAAGGCGAGCATCGCCGCCTTGGTGGTCTTGTAGGCGACATAGGGGTAGCTCTCGACCGCCGCGGCGGAGCTGATGGAGAGGATCACGCCGCCCTCCTGCCGCCGCATCACGGGCAACGCGTGCTTCACCGCGAGGACGAAGCCGCGCAGGTTGATGGCGGTGACGCGGTCGAAGGCCTCGGCGGTGATCTCGGTGGGCGGGGCATCGCCGCCGGCGATGGAGACGCCGACGTTGTAGTGCAGGATGTCAAGCCGGCCCCAAAGCCGCACGGCCTCGGCGATGGCGGCGCTGAGGCTGTCCTCCTTCAGCACATCGGCCTGGAAGGCCGCCGAGCCGTTGCCGGCGAGCGTCGCGGTCTCATCGGCGGAGGCCAGGTCGCGGTCCACGCAAAGCACGCGGGCGCCTTCCTGGGCGAAGCGGATGGCGGTGGCGCGGCCGTTCCCGGTGGTCTCGCCGGGGCTCTGCCCGGCGCCGATGATGACGGCGGTCTTGTCCTTGAGGCGCATGGCGTTCCCTGGTGTCTGATCAGCCGGCGCTGCTGCCGGGCGGATGTTTCCCACCGTCGCCGGGCATGACGCGGCGCGGCTGAGTGGGGCATCATGGTCCACCCATCGCTCCATGGCGTCCAGGAAGCCTCCATCATAAGCGGCGAATACGTGCTGGTTGTTCCAGAGGCCCGAGGTTTGGACCGTGGGCCGGTCCGAGTGCCGCCCGAGCCAGGTGGCGGACGCCGGGTCGGCAGCGACCGCATGCTTCGACGTTAACAGACTAATGGCGCCGCGCTCGATGATGCCGCGATCGCTTGCCGGGCCGGCCTCATCATCGACCGGCAGTAGCAGGAACTGCATTGATTGGATGTGGGCAGTGACCGCCTGCTCTACCGGCAGCTCGGCTGCGAGAAGGTGCTCCTTTGTCATGCCGAGATGGGCTGCGGCCTTGGCGGCGTCCCCCTTGACGCCCCAACTCACGATGGGCGGACAGATGCCACGGCGTTGCAATGCCGCCCCGATCAGTAACCGGAAGATCGAGCCACGGTGGTCGCCGCCGCCGGTGCCTAGCCTCCCCTCATGCTGTCGCATGCGATTGCGGAGGGTGGCACCAGACGCCGCCCTCAGTCCATGCGTGCCGACCCGTACGACTCGTGGTTCGCCTAGCTCACCGCCCCTGGTTTCGCCCGGCTCGAAGAAAAAGTAGACCCCGCGCAGCGGCCACTGCGGCGCGGGCCCCGTCAGCCCAAAGCTGTGTGGTCCGCCCGTATGTTCCGCCAGCCGGCCAAGGATGGCGTAGAAGCGGCGAAGGTCATCGCTGGGCGGCACGCTTCAGGGTCCTCATTTGCTGGCCTATGCCCTGGCCCTCCAGTGGCACAAAGACCCGTTCGCTGCGCGACCTCAACTTCTCCAAGAGAAACTCGCGGTAGCGCGCGCCCGCCAGAACAACGACGGTTTGGAGCCAGTCCGGCATGAGGCAGCGCAACTGGCATGCGACACGATCGGCCCAGTCTTGCCGCTCCTTGATCGACATGCGAAGCAGAGGCCTGTCGTACGGTGCCACCACGTCATCGGGGCGCAGCAAGCCATGCTCCGCCGAGAGGATCAGCCACTGCCCGCCATGCGCCTCCACATAGGCACGAGCGAGCCGGAACCAGTTCGAGATGTAGAGGTCGCGCGCAGGTGCTGCGTGGGGAAGCTTGCGGCGAACACAGGACACAAGGTGCAGCCTGTGCGGAGAGCGCCCCTCAGGCACATCCACTGACAGATTTCCCCCTTGCGATGGCGGTGCAGGCACCAGGGGCTGGCCCGATCGGTGCGAGCCAGCGAGCCTGCCTCAACCTAGCCGGAGGATGTTAGTTCGAACGCGCAAGCAGGATTTTCCCGCTCCGGGCATTCCTAGAACCCCTCCCGCGGCGTCCGCGGCCGGCGGGGCGCCCGCGGCCCGGAGCCGAACTGCTCCTGCTGGTGCGAGGGCACCCGGCGCTCCCGCGGCGGCGGCGGCGGCGCGGCCAGGTCCGCCTCCAGCTCCTTGATCCGGCCGGCGATGGAGCTGCGCAGCTCCGGCGAGGTGTGCGGCTTCAGCGTCCGGTAGGTCTCCTTCAGCTCGGCGAGCAGGCGCACCTTTTCCTCGCGCGTGCGCTTCAGGGGGCGGTTATCGGAAAACTGGCCGTCATAGGAACGCATGTAACTTCTCCCGGGCGTATCAGCGCGCTGTCCTGGACATCGGGGTCCGGCGCGGGCCGGCCCCGTTTCGCGCCAGTCTAGCAGAGGCGCCGAGTTTTGCCGCTGAAATGCAACGGGCCGGCGCGGGTGTGCCGCGCCGGCCCGCCTCATGAACACGAAGAATCAGATATCCAGCATCAGCCGGCGCGGATCCTCGATGCTCTCCTTCACGCGGACGAGGAAGCTGACCGCCTCCTTCCCGTCCACGATGCGGTGGTCGTAGGAGAGGGCGATGTACATCATCGGGCGGATCTCGATCTTGCCGCCCACCACCATCGGCCGCTCCTGGATCTTGTGCATGCCCAGGATGCCGGACTGCGGCGGGTTCAGGATCGGCGTGCTCATCAGGGAGCCGTAGATGCCGCCATTGGTGATGGTGAAGCTGCCGCCCGCCAACTCATCGAGCTTGAGCTGGCCGTCGCGGGCCTTCTTGCCGAAGGCGCCGATCGTCTTCTCGATCGCCGCGAAGGAAAGCTGGTCCGCATTGCGCAGCACGGGGACGACCAGGCCGTTCGGCCCGCCCACCGCGATGCCCATATGGACGAAGTTCTTGTAGATGATCTGGTCGCCCTCGATCTCGGCGTTCACCGCCGGGAATTCCTTGAGGGCGGCGACGCAGGCCTTCACGAAGAACGACATGAAGCCGAGGCGGACGCCGTGCCGCTTCTCGAAGGTGTCGCGGTACTCGGTGCGCAGCGCCATGGCCGCGCCCATATCCACCTCGTTGAAGGTGGTGAGCATGGCGGCGGTGTTCTGCGCCTCCTTCAGCCGGCGGGCGATGGTGACGCGCAGCCGCGTCATCTTCACCCGCTCCTCGCCCTCCTCCAGCGGCCGCTGGGGGCTGGGCTTCGCGGCTGGGGCCGGGGCGGCGACGACGGGGCGGGAGAGGAATTCCAGCACATCGCCCTTGGCGATCCGGCCGTCCTTGGCGCTGCCGGCGCCGATCTGCTCGGCCGCGATGCCGTTCTCCGCCATCAGCTTGGCGGCGGCGGGCAGCGGGGCATGGGTGCCGGGCACGGCGACCGGGCCGGCCGGCACGCGCGGCGCCTCGACCTTCGGCTGGGCGGCGGCGGGGGCCACCGGCTCCGGCTTCTGCTTGGCAGGGGCGGCCGCCGCGGCGGCGCCACCGGCGGCGATCACGCCGAGCACGGCGCCCGGCTCGACCTCGGCGCCCTCATCGGCGGCAATGGATTCGATGACGCCGGCGGCGGGCGCATTGACCTCCACCGTCACCTTGTCCGTCTCGAGCTCCACCAGCGGCTCGTCCGCCTTCACGGCCTCGCCGGCCTTCTTCAGCCAGCGCGCGACGGTCGCGGTGCTGACGCTTTCGCCCAGGGTGGGCACGAGGATATCGGTCGCCATCGTCCTTTAGCCTTCCTGCAGAGTGCTCGGGGTCCTTCGGGTTGCGCCGCGCCCGGGCCTGCCGGGCGCGACGGCCGCGCCGTCAGAGGCCGAGCGCCTCCCGCACCAGGGTTTCCTGTTCTTGGCTGTGCACCTTGGCGAGGCCGGTGGCCGGGCTCGCCGCTTCCTTGCGGCCGGCGTAGTCGGGCCGCTTCGCCTTGATGTCCAGGCCCTTGAGGACCTTTTCCAGCCGGCGGTCGATATAGGTCCAGGCGCCCATGTTCTCGGGCTCCTCCTGGCACCAGATCACCTCGGCATTCCTGTAGGGCGCGAGCGCCCGCGAGAGGCTCTGCACCGGGAAGGGGTAGAGCTGCTCGACGCGGATGATCGCCACGTCCTTCACGCCCTTGTCGCGCCGCTCCTGCAGCAGGTCGTAATAGACCTTGCCGGTGCAGAGCACGACACGCTTCACCTCCTCCTCCGGCGCGATCGCGTCGATCTCCGGGATGACATACTTGAAGGCGCTGCCCGGCCCGAAATCCGAAAGGCTGCTGACCGCCAGCTTGTGCCGCAGCAGCGACTTCGGCGTCATCAGTACCAGCGGCTTGCGGTAGTTGGCCTTGAGCTGGCGGCGCAGCGCATGGAAGTAGTTGGCCGGCGTGGTCAGGTTGCAGACCCGCATGTTCCGCTCGGCGCAGAGCTGCAGGTAGCGCTCAAGGCGGGCCGAGCTGTGCTCCGGCCCCTGGCCCTCATAGCCATGCGGCAGCAGCATCACGAGGCCGCTCATGCGCAGCCACTTGGTTTCGGCGCTGGCGATGAACTGGTCGATGATAACCTGGGCGCCATTGGCGAAGTCGCCGAACTGCGCCTCCCACAGCACCAGGGTATGCGGGTCCGCCAGCGAGTAGCCGTAGTCGTAGCCGAGCACGCCGAACTCGGAGAGGAGGCTGTTGAAGGCCTCGAAGCGCGGCTGTCCCGCCCGGATGTTGTTCAGCGGGACGTATTCGGCCTGGGTCTGCTGGTCGATCAGCACCGCATGGCGGTGGCTGAAAGTGCCGCGCTGCACGTCCTCACCGGAGAGGCGCACGCGATGGCCTTCCAGCAGCAGCGTGCCGAAGCCGAGCGCCTCGCCGGTCGCCCAGTCGATGCCCTCGCCGGTCTCGATCGCCTGCTTCTTCGCCTCGAGCTGGCGGGCGATCTTCGGGTTGGCCCGGAAGTCGTCCGGCACCCGGGCCAGCGCCGCGCCGACCTCGCGCAGCGTCTCCAGCGGCACGGCGGTCGGGTGGAGCTGCTCGACCGAATCCTCGGCGCCGGCGGCCTTCAGGCCGGACCAGTGGCCTTCCAGCCAGTCCGCCTTGTTCGGCTTGAAGGTCTGCGCCGCCTGGTGCGCCTCCTCCAGCCGCTGGGTGAAGGCGTCGAGGATCGCCTTCCCCTCCTCGGCCGTGACCGAGCCCTCGGCCGCCAGCCGCTCGGCATAGTTGGTCCGGGTGGTCTTCATCTCCCGGATGCGGCCGTACATGATCGGCTGGGTGAAGGCCGGCTCGTCGCTCTCGTTGTGGCCGTGGCGGCGGTAGCAGACGATATCGACCACGACATCGGTCGAGAAGGTCTGCCGGAACTCCGTGGCGAGGCGGGAGACGAAGACCACCGCTTCCGGGTTGTCGCCGTTCACGTGCCAGATCGGCGCCTGCACGGCCTTGGCGATGTCCGTGCAATACAGGCCGGAATAGGCATGCGCCGGGACGGTGGTGAAACCGATCTGGTTGTTGGTGACGATATGCACCGTGCCGCCGGTGCGGTAGCCGATGAGCTGGCTCATCGCCATGGTCTCATAGACCAGGCCCTGGCCGGCGAAGGCGGCGTCGCCATGCAGCAGGATGCCCATGACGGAGTGGCGGCCCTTGGTGTCGCCCGCCATATCCTGGCGCGCCCGCACCTTGCCGACCACCACCGGATCGACCGCTTCCAGATGCGACGGGTTCGGCTGCAGCGAGAGGTGGATGGTCCGCCCGCCGATCTCGACATCGGTCGAGGTGCCGAGATGGTACTTCACGTCGCCCGAGCCCTGGACGTCGTCCGGATTGGCGCCGACGCCTTTGAACTCCGAGAAGACCTGGGTGTAGGGCTTCTTGACGACGTTCACGAGGACATTGAGCCGGCCGCGATGGGCCATGCCGATGGCGATCTCGTTGACACCGTTCCGCGCCGCGGTCTCGATCACCGTCTGCACCGCGGGGATGGTGCTCTCGCCGCCCTCGAGCCCGAAGCGCTTGGTCGAGACGTATTTCTTCGCGCAGAAGGCCTCGAAGCCCTCGGCCTCGGTCAGGTGCTCCAGGATCTCGCGCTTCGCATTCTTGTCGAAGGCGGTCGCCCAGGGGGCGCCTTCCATGCGCTGCTGGATCCAGGCCTTCTGGTCCGGATCCTGGATATGCATGAACTCGACGCCGATCGGGCCGCAATAGGTGGCGCGGCAGACCTCCATGATCTGGCGGACCGTCGCGGTCTCCAGGCCGAGGACGCCGTTGATGAAGATCGGGCGGTCCCAGTCGGCCTCGGTGAAGCCGTAGGTCGCGGGGTCCAGCTCCGGATGCGGCTTCGGCCGCTGCAGGCCGAGCGGGTCGAGCTGCGCCTCCAGATGGCCGCGGACCCGGTAGCTGCGGATCAGCATCAGCGTGCGGATGGAGTCGAGCTGGGCGGCGCGGATGGCGGCCGGGTCGGCGGCGGCAGGGGCACCCTTGCCCTTCGGGGCGGGCGGCGCCTCGGGTTCCGGCGCGAAGCCGCCGCGCGGGCGGGGGGCCCAGGAGGCGCCGGTGGCGTCCGTCAGGACCGCGCGGGCCTCATCGCCCAGCGCGTCGAAAAGCTCGGCGAAGGAGGGATCGACGCTCTCGGGTTTCTCCACCCACCGGGCGTAGAGGTCGGCGAGGAAGGCGGCATTGGCGCCCGTCATCGCACTGGCGAGGATGTCGACTCCGGCCATGGTCTTCTCCGTGCCGGCCGCGTCCGGGCCGGCGTCCTTCGTCAGGTCTGTGCGCGGGATAGCGCGGCCCCGGGGAATTGAGGCCACGCGTGGCTTAACATAGTCACTGTGGCGGCGATGCGGCAGGCCCGACCTTGATCCAGGTCACAGCCGCATGGCTGCCGTGAGGTTTTCCCTGCCGCGCCGGTCTTTTTCGCAAAGAAAATGGCAGGGTGGCTGACATAAACCGCGGCGGGTGGCCCCTTGGGGCCACCCGCCGGGCGTTCAGCCCTTCAGGGCCTTCACCATGGTCGAGCCCAGCGCGGCCGGGCTGTCCGCCACATGGATGCCGGCGGACCGCATGGCCTCCATCTTGGCCTCGGCGGTGTCCTTGCCGCCGGAGATGACCGCGCCGGCATGGCCCATGCGGCGGCCGGGCGGGGCCGTCGCGCCGGCGATGAAGCCGACCACGGGCTTGGCCTTCGGGCCCTTGTTCTCGCGGGCGAGGAACTCCGCCGCTTCGATCTCGGACTGGCCGCCGATCTCGCCGATCATGACGATCGACTTCGTCTCGTCATCGGCCAGGAACATCTCCAGCACCTCGGTGAAGTCGGTGCCCTTCACCGGATCGCCGCCGATGCCGACGCAGGTGGACTGGCCGAGTCCGGCCGCCGAGGTCTGCGCCACCGCCTCATAGGTCAGCGTGCCGGAGCGGGAGACGATGCCGACCGAGCCGCGCCGGTGGATATGGCCCGGCATGATGCCGATCTTGCAGGCTTCCGGCGTGATCACGCCCGGGCAGTTCGGCCCGATCAGGCGCGACTTCGACGCGCCAAGGGCCCGCTTCACCTTCACCATGTCCAGCACCGGGATGCCCTCGGTGATGCAGATGATGAGCGGGATCTCGGCGTCGATCGCCTCCAGGATCGCGTCCGCCGCGAAGGGCGGCGGCACGTAGATGACGGAGGCATTGGCGCCCGTCTTCTCGGCGCATTCGGCCACCGTGTCGAAGACCGGCAGGCCGATATGGGTGGTGCCGCCCTTGCCCGGCGTCACGCCGCCCACATACTTCGAGCCATAGGCGATGCCCTGCTCGGCATGGAAGGTCCCCTGGGCCCCGGTGAAGCCCTGGGTCATGACCTTGGTGTTCTCGTCGACGAGGATCGCCATGGCTCAGGCCGCCTTCTTCACGGCGTTGACCACCTTCTCGGCGGCATCGGCCAGGTTGTCGGCCGGGATGATGGCCAGGCCGCTCTCGGCCAGGATCTTCTTGCCCAGCTCCACATTCGTGCCCTCAAGCCGCACCACCAGGGGCACCTTGAGCGTCAGGTTCTTCGCCGCCTGCACCACGCCCGTCGCGATCATGTCGCACTTGGCAATGCCGCCGAAGATGTTCACCAGGATCGCCTTGACGTTCTGGTCGCTGGTGATGATGCGGAAGGCCTCGGTCACCCGCTCCGCCGTCGCCGTGCCGCCCACATCCAGGAAGTTGGCGGGGGAGGAGCCGTAGAGCTTGATGATGTCCATGGTGGCCATGGCGAGGCCGGCGCCGTTCACCATGCAGCCGATCTCGCCGTCGAGCGCGACGTAGTTGAGATCGTTCTTGGTGGCCTCCAGCTCCTTCGGGTCCATCTCGCTGTCGTCGCGCAGGGCCTCGAGGTCCTTGTGGCGGAACAGCGCGTTGTCGTCGAAGGAGATCTTGGCGTCGAGCGCGACGATCTCACCCGCGCCGGTCACGACCAGCGGGTTGATCTCGACGATGGCGCAGTCCAGTTCGAGGAAGGCACCGTAGAGGGCCGTCACGAACTTCGTGAAGCTCTGCACCTGCTTGCCCGTCAGGCCGAGGCCGAAGGCGAGCTTGCGGCAATGGAAGCCGGAGATGCCCGAGGCCGGGTCGATCGCCGCCTTCAGGATCTTCTCGGGGTGCTTCTCGGCGACCTCCTCGATCTCCATGCCGCCGTCGGTGGAGGCCATGATCGTGAGGCGGGAGGTGGCACGGTCCACCAGCAGGCCGAGATACAGCTCGCGCTTGATGTCGCAGCCGTCCTCGACATAGATGCGGGAGACCTGCTTGCCCTGCGGGCCGGTCTGCTTGGTGACCAGCGTGTGGCCGATCATCGCGGCGGCGGCGGCCTTCGCGTCCTCGACCGACTTCACCACGCGGACGCCGCCCTTGCCGTTCGGGTCGTCCGTGAAGCGGCCGGCGCCACGGCCGCCGGCATGGATCTGCGACTTCACCACATAAACCGGGCCCGGCAGCTTCTTCGCAGCCGCCTCGGCCTCCTCCGGCGTCCAGGCCACATGGCCATCGAGCACGGCGACGCCGTAGCGGCGCAGCAGCTCCTTCGCCTGATACTCGTGGATGTTCATCCGCTCACCCTTTTCATGGGCCTTCATGGGCCTGCTGCGGGGCGGATTCACGCCTCCGGGCATGTCCGCCCTGCAGCGATCCGACCCTGGCGGCCGGTCCCGGCCGACAAAGAAAAGGCCGGGGCGAGCCCCGGCCTCTGGCATCAGACGCCGAGCTTCTTGAAGTCCTCGATCAGCTTCTTCACCGCGTCGCAGGACTTGTCGAAGGCGGCCTTCTCCTCCGGCGTGAACTGGACTTCGACGATCTTCTCGACGCCGTTGCCGCCGATGACGACCGGCACGCCGACATAGAAGTCGTTCTGGCCATACTCGCCGTTCAGCAGCACGGCGCAGGGCAGGACCCGCTTCTTGTCGAGCAGGTAGCTCTCCGCCATGGCGATGGCCGAGGCCGCCGGGGCGTAGAAGGCGGAGCCCTTCTCCAGCAGCTTCACGATCTCGCCGCCGCCATTGGCGGTGCGGTTCACGATGGCGTCGATCTTCTCCTGCGTGGTCCAGCCCATCTTCACGAGATCGGGCACCGGGATACCGGCGACCGTGGAGTAGCGGGTCAGCGGCACCATGGTGTCGCCATGGCCGCCCAGCACGAAGGCGGTCACGTCCTCGACCGAGACGTTGAACTCCTGCGCCAGGAACAGGCGGAACCGGGCGGAATCCAGCACGCCGGCCATGCCGACCACGCGCTCCGGCGGCAGGCCGGACTTCTGCTGCAGCACCCAGACCATGACGTCGAGCGGGTTGGTGATGCAGATGACGAAGGCGTTCGGGCAGTAGGTCTTGATGCCCTCAGCCACCTGGCTGATGACGCCGGCATTCTTGGTCAGTAGGTCGTCGCGGGTCATGCCCGGCAGGCGCGGGAAGCCGGCGGTGACGATCACCACATCGGCGCCGGCGATCGCGGCGTAGTCGCCGGTGCCGGACATGGCGGAATCGAACCCGTCCACCGGGCCGGACTGCATGATGTCGAGCGCCTTGCCCGCGGCCACGCCCGGGAAGACGTCGAACATCACGACGTCGCCGAGCTCCTTCAGGCCGATCAGGTGGGCGAGGGTGCCACCGATATTACCGGCGCCGATGAGGGCGATCTTCTTTCGGGCCATGACGCGTCCTTCAGCAGGATCGTTGGAATATTGCCGCGGCTTCCTACTCCCGGCCGTCCGGGGCGACAAGGCGCGGCGCGCGTCCGCAATTGGTGGAAGGCCGGGCAGACCGCCGCGCCCTGCGCCAGGGCGGGGTCGGATCATGCCGCAACCGCCCGTTTCCTGGCCAGACCGCCGCCAATTCCGGCAGCCGGGCATGAAAAAGGCCCCGGTCCTGCGACCGGGGCCCGATGGCCGGGCGTGCCCCGCCCCGGGCCGGCCGCGCTGCCCTCAGATCGGCATGCAGCGCACCACGTCCTCATGCCCGCTGGCAAGCGTCGCCATGGTGCCGTCCGGGCATTCATTCGCCTGGATGCCGGCCGCCGGCGGCAGGCCCTGGGTCCAGCCGAAGCGCGCCGGGACAACGGCAGCGCTGCGGAGCGGCGCCTTGCCGGCCGGGACATGGGCCACGGCGCGGACTCGCGCCGTGGTGGCGGGGGCCGGGGCGGCGGCGCGGATCCGGGCCGTGCCGGCGGGGCGATGAGTGACGCTGCGGCTCGGCGCCACGGCGACGGGCACCATGCCGGGGCGATGCAGGGCGAGGTGAAGCCGGGCGGGCCCGGCCGGGATCGCCTTCGCCACCGGCGCCGTCGCGGCCGGCCGGGCCGGGGCCGCCACCCTGCTGCCCTCGGCCGGGCCGGAACGCTTGCCGGCAAGGGCGGGGCTGGTGGCAAGCATCAGGCCAAGCAGAGCCAGCGTCAGATGGCGCATGGAGTCTCCCCTTTTGGGTTTGTCCCGAATCTGTGAGGCTTATTGCTGAATGTTACGGCCTTATGTCAAGTGCGGCATGGACAGATAATCCTGGCTTTGCATCTCCATCAGCCGGCTCGCCGTCCGCTCGAACATCGCCGCGTTCTCGCCCTGCTCATACAGCGCATCCGGCGCCGCGGCGGCGGAGGCGACCAGCTTGCACCGATGCTCGTAGAGGGCATCGATCAGGGTGATGAAGCGCCGTGCCCGGTCGAAATTCTCGGGGCCCAGACGCGGCACGCCATCCAGCACCAGGGTGTGGCAATGGGTCGCCAGCGCCAGGTAGTCGGCCGGGCCGAGCGGCTTGCCGCAGAGCGCGTCGAAATCGGCGCGGGCCACGCCGCGCGTCTCCTGCGGCAGTTCCAGCCAGCGGCCGAGGACCTGCAGGCGGCAGGGCTTGCCATGGGCCTCGCCGGTCAGTTCCAGGAAGGCGGCATCCAGCGCGCGCTCGGCACGGCCGTCCACCGGGCTGTGCCAGGTCGGCAGGCCGCGTATGCGCTCCCGCCGGTAGTCGCGCTGCGCCTCGAGGTGCAGCACGTTCAGCCGCTGCTTTATGAGGGCGATGAAGGGCAGGAAGGCGTCGCGGCCGGGCTTGCCCTTGAACAGGTCGTCCGGGGCGGTGTTGGAGGTCGCGACCACCACCACGCCGCGGGCGAACAGCGCCTCGAACAACCGGCCCAGGATCATGGCATCGGTGATGTCATGCACCTGGAACTCGTCGAAGCAGAGAAGGGCGGCCTCCGCCACGATGCTGTCGGCCAGCGGCGGGATGGGGTCCGACTGGCCGGGATTGGCCTGTTTCCAGCGGTGGATGCGCTGGTGGCAATCCTGCATGAACTGGTGGAAGTGGATCCGTTTCTTCCGCGGCACCTCGGCGCAGGCGAAGAAGAGGTCCATGAGCATGGACTTCCCGCGCCCGACCTCGCCCACCAGGTAGAGGCCCTGGGGGGTGGCGTCCACCTCCTCCGGCGCCGGCTTGCGGCGGAAAAAGCGGGCGAGGAAGCCGCCCGGCTCGGGCGGCTCGGTCTGCGGCTCATAGCCGCGGAGGCGGCGCCAGAGATCCTGCAGCGTCTCCGCTGCCAGTTCCTGCGCCGGGTCTCGCTTCAGCGCGCCGGCGGCGACCCGCGCGCGGTAGGCGGGCAGCGGGCCCTCGGGCCGGGCCGCGCCGGGTTGGGTGCCGATATTCGCGTCCATTTGGCTCGGGGATACCCCCATGGGGGCCGGGCGACAACCGGGGGCGGCGCGGCGGCCAGCCCCCTATGGCCGATGCGCCAGGTAATGCGCGATCGCTGCGATCTCGGCATCCGTCACGCCATACATCACGGCGTTCATGTTGGTATCCGTCCCGCGCCGGGTCCCGTCCCGGTACCCCGCCATGGCATGGATCAGGAAATCCTCCCGCTTGCCGTTCAGGCGCGGGACCTGCGCCTGGCCGCGGTAATCCGGCAGGTGGCAGACGCCGCAGCGCAGCCGCTCCGCCAGGCGGGCACCGGCCTGCATATGGGCCTCCCGCTGCGGGCTGCGGTCCTCCGGCAGGCCGGGGGGCAGGGAGGCATAGAAGGCCGCCAGATCCTCCACCTGCTGGTCGCCCAGCCCCTGCGACAGGTCCGGCATGGGTGGCGCGTCGCGCAGCCTCTCGCGGAACAGGATCATCTGCAAGGTGATGAACTCCGCCTGCTGCCCGGCGAGGGAGGGGATGTTCGGCTGATCGGAGACGCCCTTCGCCCCGTGGCAGCCGCCGCAGGACCGTTCCTGCGCCAGCGCCGCGCCGCGCGCCGCATCGCCCGAGGCCAGGGCCGGGGAGACGGAAAAGGCGGCGGCCAGGACGGCCGCCGCCAGCAGGACTGGCGCCACTCTCAGTTCCCGTAGGTGATGCGGTAGATCGCGCCGTTCTGCTCATCCGAGACGAGCAGCTAAGTAGGTAGCCAAAAGTCTTGTACCAGGTTCCTGAGCCAGAAGTGCGCTGAGGTCATCCCGGCCTTGCGGCGCGCCTGCTGGGGTGTCAGTTCCA
>JAESGY010000544.1_pt1 | contig 13293 bp, 11 predicted proteins | sample 9269841 | NCBI WGS metagenome assembly JAESGY01 (sample SAMN17022865, study PRJNA683097) | algae metagenome | isolation source: Spirirestis rafaelensis WJT71-NPBG6 and co-occurring heterotrophs from... | place: USA: Pinto Wells, Joshua Tree National Park, Colorado Desert, CA | collected 2006-08-15
GTCGCGCCAGCTGTTCCAATGCAGCGCCTGCCGGCGGCAGACCTCGCTGACGGCCGGCACCATCTTCGCCGCCACCAAGGTGCCGCTGCGGACTTGGTTCCGCGCCCTCTACCACGTGACGCAGACGAAGCAGGGCATCTCCAGCATCGAACTTGGCCGCCGCCTCGGGGTGACCCAGACCACCGCCTGGGCCATCAAGCACAAGCTCGGGCAAGTGATGCTGGAGCGCGACGCCGAGAGACTGCTGGCCGATCGCATCGAGCTCGACGATGCCTACCTCGGCGGCGAGCACTCGGGCGGCAAGCGTGGCCGCGGCTCGCCCGGCAAGACGCCCTTCCTGGCGGCGGTCGAGACCACGCCGGAGGGCAAACCGGTGCGGCTGAAGCTGCGTCGGGTGACGAGCTTCTGCAGCCGCGCTGTCGAGGGCTTTGCCAAGCGCAGTCTGGAGCGGACCTGCGAGGTGGTCAGCGACGGTCTGCCCTGCTTCGCCGCTGTCACCAAGGCCGGGTGCCAGCATACGGTCATCAAGACCGGCTCGGGCGTGCGGGCGGCACGCACCCCAGCCTTCAAGTGGGTCAACACCGCACTTGGCAACATGAAGGCCGCGATCACCGGCACCTACCGCTCGATCGCACCGAAGCACGTGCCGCGCTACCTCGCCGAGTTCGAGTATCGGTTCAACCGCCGCTACGACCTCGCCGCCATGCTGCCGCGCCTCGCCACAGCCGCATTGCAGACCCCGCCGATGCCCTATCGCCTGCTCAAAATGGCTGAGGTTTCCGCGTAATCAGGTAATCCTTTACCCGTCTCCGCCGCCGGTTCCTGAGAAGAAGATGTTGCATGGCTGAAGGCTATTGGACTCTTCTCACGCTCTCCAAATCGCGGGCGTGAGGAGAGTTCACGCCTACCTCTTTGGCGAATTCCTTGCACTCGCGGGTAAAGGAACTGGTGGATCCATGCTGACGATGCCGACCAAAGTCGGCCTTATTCCAAGGTCGAGCTTGCCAACGACCGGGCTGCTGACCTGCCTGCCGACGCAAGGCGCCATCGAGCAGCTGTCACCACGGACCGTGTGCGGCGAGGAGGCGTGGGTCTCGACCGTGACGCGTCTCATCGTGCCCGCGGATCGAGTCTGGACCGACAACCTGTACGGCCTGCCGCAGATCCGGTGCAGTCATATTGCCAGGGCTCCTCGCACAGGCCGGTCGACTACCCGGCCCCGCCCCCATCACCCCGCATCCCGATCGGAGCGTCGCCGGATACGACTTCAGCTGGATGTGGCACTAGCTGGGGGTGGCTGCGCTGCACTGGTGACATTCCATACGGCTTGCATCCCGGGACTACTTTGTTGACCGGTCAACACAGCGGACTGTCAGCTACGATCCAGTAGCGCCGCGATTTCCCGCATCCTTTGCCGAGCGGCGAGTGCCCGCCGTAAGAGGTCCCGCCGCTGCTCACGAAGAGCCTCATGCTCCCGTCGTAGGACACGTAGATCCACTCGGGCGTGCGCAGCCGGGTCGCTCTGCCGGTTGAGTTCGGCCCTAAATGCCTTGATCTCCTCCCGCCGCACATCGGGCCGGATAAGGTTGCGTTCGTCCGCGAGGCGGAGGTGCTCGTCCGGCAAGGTGACCAGCGAGTATGCGACCGAGTAGGCGCTGGGGCAGCGGTCCTCCGGCAAGCGCCGGCTGTCTACTGCTTGCGCAACGCGCCGCAGCTGGACGGCGACGGTTCGCCCGAATGGCAGGAGGCGTCCCGAGCCCTCGATCAGGCTATCGTACTCCGCCTTGCTCAGCTTCCGCTCGGCCTCCAAGAGCAGCCGACCGATCCGTAAGAATGCCTTTCCCGCACGCTGCCACTCCACGCCAACCGAAGCGCGCAGCGATGCAATATAATTGAGCTTCTCGCGGTCGTGGACGAGATCTGTGTGCCCGAAGATACTGTTGATGACAGCCATCGTACGCTCGTCCGGTAGGTCCGGCACGAGCTCGCGTAGGCCAGCGACGCGCAGGTCGGCTTCTGCAACGTCTCCATCCGGGCTGCCTTGCTCGCTGCGCTCAGCCATGTGCCGCGCCAGGGCGGTTTTCGAAACGCGTGCGCTCACAAGCCGATCTCCCGAGCCGTGTGATCCCAGAGCGCCTCAAAAAGGTCGGCGCCAGAGGCCTTGGCGACGTCGAGCACGGAGAGGCCTTGATCGCCGTAAACATGAATGTCTTCCAGCAGCGGCACCTCCAGCGGGACTACAGGCCCGGCCTTCACAAGGCGAGTGCGCGCCTGCTGAAAAGCTTTGGTCCGCCGCAGTACACGGTTCAGCGCCGCTGCTGACCGGATCTTGAGACGCGACATCTCTTTGAGCCAGGGAATAACGCTCCCGAGATCGTCCGAGGTATAGCCGGTGGGGATCAGGACGTAGGTGGACGTTCTCAACAAACCAGCAATGGACGTCATGTGTGCCTCGACACCTGGCGGAGTGTCGGCAATCACCACATCGGCCTTGAGCGCCGCTTCCCGCAGCACATCCCGCCAATCGTCCAGGTCGCCGCGAATCACCTGAACCTCAACGAAGGTAGGGAACGCCCTCCGCGTGACCTCGCGCTGATCAGCCCACTTCTTAAGGCCGAGCTGTGGGTCGAAATCCACGCCGACCGCGCGAATGCCGAGCTGAGTGGCTCGGACTAGCAATCCTCGTGCAATAGTTGTTTTTCCGACCCCGCCCTTTGGGCTGGACACCGTGACGATCGGACAGCCTACGCGTGCGACAGCCAGGGATGCATCGGCATCCTCGACGAGTGAAGCCATTCTGGTCCCCCTTTGGCGGCTCCCCCGGCCGCGACGGTGGGACGATGCTGAAACGGTGTTCCCGGGTCAACAGTACTGAATTTGGTGATCCAAGTTCAGGATATTCAGACTACGTCGCTATGCGAGGGAGCCCTGCGCAGAGCCTTGTCCGTCTCGCTGCCCCAGCCGGCCTCGTGCGACGTTGCAGATCACCGGCGGCCTGTTCTTCGCCCCCTTCTCGACTTTGGGTTCTCCGAATGTGGCAACACCCTCTGACTTGCGCGGAGCGCGGTTCCCGCAAGTCAGAACGGACTAGAAGCGTACTATTCTGGCCGCCACCAGAAGAGGCGGCAGGGCAGGCGGCATGCCGGGGACGATGCGACGGGAGCACCAGGCGGCGCGGCTGCAGGCCATCCGCCTGCGCTACTGTATCAACACCCATCTCGAGGACCAGGACCTCACCACGCCGGCGGCGATCAGCGCCGCCACAGGCCTGCCCGCCGCCGAAGCCGTCCGGCTGCTCACCCGCCGGCAGTGGCGCGCGGGCGACGTGGACGCACCGCAGGCGGTCGCCAACCGGCTCGGCCTCGAGGTGCCGCTCGAGGGCCTTGGCCTGCCAACGGAGAAGGGGGGCGCGGTGAGCGCGGCCCTGGTCCCAGCCGCCGCGGTCGCCGTTTCGGGCCGGCCGACGCCCGAGAGCGAGCGGGAGTTGCGCGACGCCCTTAGCTACATCGCCTAGGCCGACGCCGCCGAGACCCGCCGCGCCTATGCCGGCAACTGGCGGCATTTTGGCGCTTGGTACCGGCAGGTCGGTTTAGCGACGCTGCGCCGGCGGCTCGCCGCCATCGCCCCTTCCCCTCACGGGCTGTGCGGCCCACGATCCTCATATTCCGGCCAGGCTCGGCGCTTGAGTGGTCGCTGCTCTGCTTGATGGTGATGCCAGAACAGGAAAGCGTCGATCTTTCAGGGCGCGGGAGTGACGATGAGCAGGACCGGAAGGCTCCAGGATCTCGACGAAGCACTGCCTGGATTGCGGGCGGTCCGCCGCGCGGGACGTCTCGTTCCCTTCGTTGGTGCGGGCATCAGCAGACCGCATTGTCGCGGCTGGCCTCAGTTCATTGAGGCACTCTACCGGGGCTTCGGTGAGCCCCCCGCGCCCACCCTGGCCAGCGGCGACCCGGAGGGCCTGTACCGGGCCGCGGACCGGGTCGCGGCATGGCTCCGCCTCCGCCCGGCCGAGGAACGGCTGGCACTTATGCGGGAGGCGCTGCACGACCCGAGCAAATGGGACATGCCGCCGCAGGCGGTCGCTCTCGCCTCATTCGACTGGCCGCTCATCATCACCACGAACTACGATGATGTCGTGCCACGCGCTTTCCGGCGGCGCTGGCCAGAGGATGCGGTCGGGGACATCGCCATCCTCGGGCGGTCCCGGGACGACTGCGCGCGTGTCGTCCGATCGCTCGACTTCCTCGACGAGCCTATCGTTTGGTACATCCAGGGCCACGTGGGAGAAGGTGCCGCGCGGCGGTCCCTGCTGGACGAGGTCGTGGTTGGCCACCAGCAGTACCAGCAGGCGATCAACGCCAGCACCTCCTTCCGACGCGCCTTCTCGGAGGTCTTCCGTCGGCGGTCGCTGCTCTTCGTCGGCAGCGGCCTCGCGGAGAGCTACTTCGTCAACCTCATCGCCGAGACGCTGTTCTCGCTCGGGCCCAGCAGCCAGCCGCACTTCGCCCTTTTCTGCGATGCCGACCTGAAGGGACATCTGGACCCGGACTTCCTGGCTGTGCGCCTCGGCATCATGCCGGTCCGGTACGGTGCGAGCCATGCCGACCTTCCGGGGTCTGGCGCCATAGCGGTCTGCCGGTGGTGCCGATCCGCTGGGTGCTGCTGCGCGATCCCTGCCGGCGCGTCGACCCGCAGGCCCTGCTCTGCACCGATCCGGCGCAGGAGCCGCTGCAGATCGTCCGCTGGTTCGTCCAGCGATGGCAGCTCGAAGTCACCTTCCGCGAGGTCCGCGACCACCTCGGCGTCGAAACCCAGCGGCAGTGGTCGGATAAGGCCATCGCCCGCACCACGCCATGCCTGCTCGGGCTGTTCTCGATCGTCACCCTGCTGGCATCGCGCCTCGACGGCCGTGCCCGGATCGCGGTCTCGACCAGCGCCTGGTACCACAAGCAGCGACCGACCTTTGCCGACAGCCTCGCCGCAGTACGCCGTGCGATCTGGAGCGAGCAGGGTTTCGCCGTGTCCCGGCAGTCCGTCGACGCCGCGAAACTCCCGGCAGCCCTCCGCGAGGGCATCGCCTACGTCCTCTGCCATGCCGCTTGAATGGCCAAAGTCGAGCTTAGAAGCGCGAAAGGCGGGTCAGGTCACGATTCAAGTACGAAAGCACGACTACGTGACGCCAAATTGCTACCTTTCCGCGATGCCTTGTAATAGGCTTTTTTCGATTAGCCCACCGTGCACCGGCGAAGCCACCAAGTAACTAGCATCATAGCGTCAGCCTGAGTGGTTAGCATCGGCCCAGTCATATGCTCATTTTTAAACGTGCTCAATAGAGCGCTTCACTACCAGGCCGGCCGGAGTTTAGCCAATACGCACGATGCTCCTGAGCAGATTGCGGGCTCCTTCATAGGAGTGCTTCGGCATTCGCATTTACCGTAAGAGGCTGTACGGAAATAAATCCCTTGCTCTGTCAGGGCTTTAGCGGCGGGCCGCCGTGAGAACATTGCGGTTCGAATGTTCGTGCTGAATCAGCGGTGCTCAAGATGCCGGCACAAAATATCGGCCCGACGTGGAGAGACTGGGCCGACGCCGCTTTCTGTGGCGAATTCGGTACAAAAAGCTAGGTTATTTCGCGTACAGATTCTCAGGCTGCCGGACTCGCAGGCGCAGATCCGGTTCCAGCAGGGGGCCATGGTGCGCAACACGGAGTTGTTCACGGGCACCAAGATCCTGCCCCGTGGCGACCTGCTGGCGAGGACCAAGGAGGACATGCCCTTCTACGTCTTCGAGGAGGAGATCCTCCGTGCGGGCGCGGTCGTGACGCGCGGCTTCACCCGGGTGCGCTGGCTCGACGGCCGGACCTCGGTGTGGCTTGGCCGGCAGAAGCGCAACGGGCGCGGCGAGGGGTCATCGGGCCTCGCCTTCGATGGCTTGGTGAAGCTTAGGACGCCCGGCTTAGGCGCCATGAACCGGGCGCATGACGTGCTGCCGGGCGCCCATTCCGCCACGCTGTCCGGCGTGGCGGCGGAGGCGCCCGGCACGGGATGTTTGGAGTCGAGGGCTCTGCTTGCGGTCTCGTCCCATACACATACAGCCAGCCACATGGGGGGATAGATGCATGGCGAACCCTGAGCGACTGTTCTACGAAATCATGTGGCGCATCGAAACCCAGGGACGGCAGCTGCCGCTTCCCTGGTGGATACAGCAGTACTTCAGGTCCTGGACGGACAACTACGACGGCGGTCTGTTCCCGTCACGGGAGGCCGCCTTCGCCTCAAATGCGCTGTACCGGTATTGGAACATGATCGGCGTGAAGGATCGCCACCAGGAATGCCTGATCGGGCAGTCCGGCGAGATCGAGCCGGTCTACGACGAATACGCGCTGAGCTTCTTCCTGTTCGATCCAGTGAACCGCCGTATCGACTACCCGCAGGATCCGGACTTCGGTGGCGCCCAGCCAGGATTGCGGCAGTTCTGGCGTGACGGCTACCTGCCGCTGCTGCACACGGTCTGGGATAGCCGGCTTGGCTGGCGCGTGGAGCAGACCGCGCTCGCGACCACCGTTGCGCCGGATGGCCAGGATTTCGTGCTGGCACGCTTCCGCGTCTCGGCAAGGCGTGCGGGCACACCTTCTGTCTGGTTGTTGCTCGCGGTCAATCCCGCCGGACCGACGGGCTTCCGCCGGCACGACAAGGCCCACGAGGCCACCGGTGACCGCCGCCTGAGCTTCCTTCGCTACAATGCCGGCAGGCAGTTGGTGGAGGTCAACCAACTCTGGGGCCCGGTCTTCGACACGCCGCCGCAACGCTTCGGCTGTTATGGCAACGGGGGCGTTGCCGACCCGGCCTTCTACGTGCGGGTGAACCCCTATGCGGAGTTGCTGTCGCGCGGTGCGCTCAACGGCTTCGATTGGGCGAGCGACTTCGACGGCGGCTATTGCCAGGGAGCCTTCGCCTGGGACGCGAGCGACGGCTTCGCATTGGATGTGCGCCTGCCCATCGGCGACTTCCGCAGCGATGCCGACCTCGCCGCCCTGCGCGCGGTGCCGGCCGCCGGGCGTGAAGCCGCGACCCGCGATTACTGGCGCGACAAGCTCGATGGCAGCGGCCTGCAGGTTGCGCTTCCGCCTGCGGTCGCCCATCTCTCCGACCTCTACCGGATCTGCCGCGCCGCGATTCTCATGTTGAGCGACAACGGGCAGATCCATCCCGGCCCCACAATCTACGATAGCTTCTGGATTCGCGACTCCTCCGTGGAGGGCATCGCTTGCGCGCTCGCCGGCGATGCCGATCTCGCGGAGGCGCAGTTCGGGACCCACTACACTCGGCCTGGGGTATTCCACCGCGAACCGGGCTTCATTGGCCCTGCCTCTCGCGCAGGCTTCTTCGGCGGCAAGCACGAGCAGGACGACCTGGAATGGGACAGCAACGGCCAGGCGCTCTGGGCATTCGGCCGCTTCGACCGGATCAAAGGCCGTGACTACGCCTTCGGCGCCGGCGTGTTCACGCCGTATGTCGTCGAGGGAGCGCGCTGGATCCGCGACAACCGATCGTCTTACGGCCTGTTGCACAGCGGCTGGAGCGCGGAGCATCTCGGCGGCAAGGACGCACCGCACTACTGGGATGATTTCTGGGGCATCGCCGGGCTCTGGGAAGCCGGGCAACTCGCCAACCGGCTCGGCGCGCCGCAAGCGCGCGAGATCTGGGACGCCTACGACGCGCTGCGCACCGCAACCGCGGACTCGATCCGCTGGGTGCTGACCGAGCAGCGCCGCCGTGGGCACTGGCAGACCTTCATTCCCACCGGACCCGCCGATGTCGGCCGGCTGGACTCCACGATGGTTGGTACCGTGGCCTATTTCCACCCCTGCCGTCTCTATCTCGGCGCCAAGCTCGGCCCTGACATCGACCTGGCGGCCCGGCTCACGCTGGATACCATCTGGGCCCAGTTCATGGACCAGGGGGGATTTCGGCACGACTCCGCCTGGCGCGCCTATGGGCCTTATCTCACCCTGCAACTCGCGCACGCCTTCCTGCTGGTCGGCGACGTCGCCCGGATGGACCAGTGCCTCCTCTGGGCCGTGGGCCGCGCCGGCTATGCGAGGCTCCGCCCCGCCAATGGAGTCTCCTCCTGGGAGGTAGTGCAGGGCGTCTGGAACGAGCAGCACTGCTACCCCGTCGCCCACGGCTTCACCGAGCCGGTGACCGACTGGTGGTACATGGGCGATATCCCGCATGGCTGGGCCGCGGCCGAGCTGATACTGCTGCTCCGGGGCATCCTCTTTTTCGAAGTGGATGAGGATGTCGACCCGCATGTCTACCTGGCAGCCGGCCTGCTGCCTCACTGGCTGGCCAGCGACCAGCCCGTGTCAATTCGGGATGCACCGACGCTGTTCGGTGTCGATTTCGGCTACACGCTTCGCCACGAAGCCGCGGCACGGTGTCTCACCATCGACATCACACAACCGCTGCCGTCGCATGTCCGCATGGTCCATCCATGCCGACTGGGGCAGGTGCGTGCCGCGTGGGCGGACGGGACGCCGCTGCCGCCAACCGGCCAGGATGTTTTCATTCCAGGCGGCGCCCGCAGCATCGTCATCGAGTATAGCTGAGCGCAACAAGCGAAAAATTGGAACTGCCCAACATACCAAAGGAAATTTCCGATGGCCTACTCCCTGCAGCGAGCCGTTGGCCTCAATATGAATGGCAGCTTTGCCGAGAATTCTGTCCAGGATCAGCAGCAGGTGGCTGAGCTGCTGATGATGATCCCCTTGCCTGCCGGCGGCCTCAAAACCGGGACGGGCCCTGCCATTGATCTCCCGATGCCATTTGTGGAGGGGTATATCTCGGCCGAGTTGCTCGGCGCCATCCAGACATTTCAGACGATCCAGACCGGTTCCTTGAACGTTGACTTGCGAGTCGATCCTGGCGGGCCGACGTGGCAGTTGCTCGTCCATTTGGCAACCCAGGCACCTGTCCCAAGCGATCTCATAGCGACCGTGATTCTTGATCCGGCTGCCGAGATCGTCGAAGAGGCTCCACCGGCGCCGGTCTCGGGCCTGCCCACGATCGTCTATCAGCCAGCAAGCACCGAGCAACTCGTGTTCGACAATGGCGCCGTGCGCATCACAGTATCCTTCAGCGGCCTGCTTAGCGGCTCATGGGGACCGAGCTTCGGCCTTGCATGTTCCGCAAGTCCTTCTCTTTCGGCGCTCGATCAGGCGGTTAAATCCGGGAGCGCACGGCGGATTGGAGCGACAGCGCTGGATCAAGCATGCGCAGAGCTGCGGGCTCAAACGAGGCTGGCAGCCAATGGCTTATTTTCATCGGTTGCAATAAGCGCCGACGCACAAGGCACATTCCGGGTAAGTGGCAGCCTCGGCGACAGATGGAGGCAGGTATCGCTTGGCTTCGTCTATCCAAATACAATCGTTGCCTCCGGGTCCATAACTGTCTCACAGTCCGTTCCACTACCGACAATCGGAGGAGATGTTAAATTCGATGGAACCATGGCGTGCAAGATCACGGCGGCATTGAGGGATACTCTGCCGCCCGATCAGGCCAGTCTCCTGGCGAACCTTGCCGTGGTGCTCATCGCGGGCCGGGTCGTACTCGTGCCGATTGCTGCTTGGATTGCAGAGGGCGCGACCATTCAAGGTGCACGGGCCGTGATTCGAACTGCCGCTCAAGGTCTCCTCCGGGAACGCGTCCTGTTGGGACCGAGTCCGCTACTTCGATAAGGTGTGCTGCCGGCGCGCCTGCTCGCCAGGGCAGATCGCCGCAGGGCGGAAACACCCGGAGGCGTGCTCTGCCCGCCGGATACAAAATCGGAGCATCCTCACGCTGCACAGTCGGCGTGAGGATGCTCTGGCCCAGCGCGCCTCAAGCGGACGCAATGGCATGTCAGCGCAGAATTGGCGGGTTTGGGATTTTGGGCATCCTGATCGCAGGCAAGCACTCAGTCGCTGATTCAGGGGAACCGCCAAGCCTCGGCGCAAACCCTCCTATGCAGCGGTATCCTACTCGACCGCATCGTCCAGGTCACGCGCCGGCTCGGCGGCGCGCCCGCGGCCCGGAGCGGCATCGCGCGAAGGAACAGACACGGTAAGTGGGCGTGCTGGCCTCACCGGCTTCCACCGGTGCGCCGTTGAGGGAGGAGGGGCGATGCCGAGAGCCTTTATCACGATGCATCAGACAGTCGGCTTGCTGCGCATGCCTCATAGAGGCGCGATTGACGGGCCGATACTGCTCGACCTGGCCGTGAACGGGGACTTGCAGGGCCATGGCGCCAAACCTCTACGTTTGCGGCCTGCCCATGATGCCGTTCAACTCGGCAGCCAACCCGGTCCGGACACCGGTGACCTTGGCGCTGCGCATGTCGAAGCGCTTCGAGGGGCTGGCCGTAACGTCGCTGCACAGCCGCGATGCCTGATTCCGACAGACTCTCCGGCAGCCCGGCGCCGATCCTGGAGACTGCCGCCAGGGCGCACTCTGCCGTCCGATACGCCACGCTCGCTGGATGATCCGCCTGGCAAGAGGCCGCCGGAGGTACGCACTCACATGAAGGCGGACGGTGGTCATGCCCGCCCTGTCCACCGATCCGGCTCCGCCGCCTGATCGCTCAGCCAGCAAGAGGATTGTGCTCACTCCCTGTCAACCCAGCCGCAAGGACGAGGCTCTGATGCCAGCGCAACTCCCCCTTGATCCCGATAACCAGCCGATGGGCGCAAACCTCGTCCCGGACGGGAGCGGGATCGTGTTCCGCTGCTGGGCGCCGCGGGCGAAGCGGGTATGGCTGGTCGGGGACTTCAATGGCTGGTCGACCGATGACTCGAGCCTCCTGAACGAGCGCAACGGGTTCTGGGTCGGCTTTTTCCCGGATGTGCGCGCGGGGGCCCACTACAAGCTCCGCGTAGACGGAACGCTGTACGACCCCAACAGGATGAAGCGCGACCCCTATGCCCGCGAGCTAACCAAATTCCCGGCGCACCCCTTCAGCGAGTGCATCGTCGTCGACCCGGACGCCTATCCTTGGCACGACAGGAACTTCAGGACACCTGACTTCAGCGACCTGATCATCTACCAACTCCACGTCGGCACCTTCAACGGCATCGACCGGGAGAACCGGCCCGCCAAGTTCCTGGATGTCCTCGGTAGGCTCGACTACCTGTCAGCGCTCGGCGTCAACGCGCTGCTGCTCTTGCCCGTGACCGAGTTCATGAGTCAGCGCAGCCTGGGCTACGAGGGCTCGGACATCTTCTCTCCGGAGCAGGACTACAGCGTCGGCGAGGAGGAGGCGCGTAACTACCTTCACCTGGTCAACGGCCTGCGCCAGCGCGCCGGCCTTGCGACAGTAGACGCGGCTTTCCTGGCAAGCCAATCGAACCAGCTCAAGGTCCTGATCGAACTCTGCCATCTGCGTGGGATGGCGGTCATCCTGGACATCGTCTTCAATCATGCCAGCAAAGACATTGCCGGTCCGGACGGAGTGGAGAGTCTGTGGAATTTCGAGCAGTGGACCATGAGGCACGACCACGAGAGCTACATGTTCTCCGACCAGGACCACGCCGGCCCCTGCTGGGACATCGACTGGAAAGAGGCGTGCCGACAATTCCTGATCGACAATGCCACTTTCTTCTGCCGCGAATACCATGTGGACGGATTCCGCTTCGACCTGGTCAACGTGGTCGTCGACAAGAACCCGCTCCGAGGCTGGGAATTTTGCCAGAACCTGACCAGCACGCTTAACCATGCCAATCCCAGCGCCATCAAAATTGCGGAGTTCTGGCGCCCGGGTCCGGACCCCTGGGTTGTCGGCCATGCATACGGGCATGCAGGATTCGACGCCTGCTATCAGAACGGATTACGCGACGCGATTCGCGAGGCGATTGCGGCGGCATCCAGGGGCATGGATGGCAGGGTGGATATGTCGCGTATCGCGCGCAACCTTTGGCCGCAGGAATTCGAGCAGCCCTGGCGATGCCTGCAGTACATCGAGGACCACGACAGCGTTTACCACAGGAACGGGGATCGCCTCCCAACCCTCGCGGCGCGAGGGCAGACGCGGAGCTGGTGGGCGACTAGCAGGACCCGGGTCGCCAATGGCTTGCTGATGACGGCTCCCGGCATCCCTATGATCTTCATGGGACAGGACTTTCTCGAGGACAAGCGGTGGTCCGACAACCCGCGGGACTTCCCCGGCCACCTCATCTGGTGGGAGGGGCTCGATGGCGGAAAGGACCAGGAGATGGTCAAGTTCCACCGCTTCATGGAGGAACTGATCTGGCTGAGGCGCAACCAGCCTGCCCTTCGCCAGGGCCTGCTCAATGTGTTTCACTACCGGGATGACAATCGTATCCTCGCGTTCCACCGCTGGATAGAGGGTTACGGATGCGACATCGTGGTGGTGGCGAGCCTCAATGACAGGACTTTTCAGTCCTACGATTTGCCGTGGCCGTCTGGTGGGCACTGGCGGGAAATCTTCAACAGCGACGCGTATGGCGGCTATCAACCGACCGGGAATTACGGCGGAACGGACGGATGGTGGGGTGAGCGGGACGGGATGCCGGCCAGCGCCCGTATCACGCTGCCGGCCAACTCGATCTTGGTTTTCGCGCGTTGACCTCGACTTGGGCCGATTTCCTGGGTTGAGGCGGCGGAGTGGGTACGCGGTTAGAGCAGATCGCGGGAGGCCGTGAACGACCGAACGCGTGGATCTGCTCTGAAAGGGCGTTGGTGCATGGATGCGGGTGAGCAGACAGTACTGGCCCGACCCGGTCCGAGATATCAGGCGACGCGAGTGGAAACTGGCTTCGCAGCCCGGATCATGCGGTTGAGCACCTCGGTGGCCATGGCGGCTTCGCCTTGTTGGGCAGGCAACTTGCGGGCGCGCAGCTTCGGTCCGATGATCCCTTTGTATCTGCCGACCGTGGTTTCCGCGAGGCTGCGGCGGCCATAACCGGTTGCTTGCTGCCAAGCCATGCGGCCCTTCTCGGCGATGAGCCAGATGTGGCGGTCGCGTTGGCTCGACGCCCCAGCGTCCGCCGTACTCGGCACCGCTGATGTACGCGGTGGGATGATGATGTCGGGCACCGGATCGGGCTGGTGCCCGACGATGGCCTGGTACACCGGCACGCCATCGTACGCACCGTCCGCCGTCACGGAAGCAATCTCGCCCTCAATTGTCTCAAGCAGCGCCGATACCTGACTAGCGTCATCCGCGGCATGGCACCGATGCTCCTATAGAGGTCAAGCGGCGATTTGCTCTGGGCGGGTGGGCTTCGGGTCGCGG
>JAESGY010000545.1_pt1 | contig 13226 bp, 15 predicted proteins | sample 9269841 | NCBI WGS metagenome assembly JAESGY01 (sample SAMN17022865, study PRJNA683097) | algae metagenome | isolation source: Spirirestis rafaelensis WJT71-NPBG6 and co-occurring heterotrophs from... | place: USA: Pinto Wells, Joshua Tree National Park, Colorado Desert, CA | collected 2006-08-15
CAACCCGCACTCGAAGATCGAGAGAATAGCAATGACCCATGATCCACCTCCCGTTTCAGAAAGTGAATCACAGATCACAAGAGCCCAGAAGGCCTGGAGTCGGATTTCCAGTCCGTTGCTCTAGGCTTGTGGCCAGCAGGAGCGAGGACAACTTCATGCGCTGGTGGTTGACCGAAGCGCAGCCGTGCGCAAGGCCTGATTGCCCGCCCTCCAGCCTCGACACTCCAGCTGGGCAATCGGCATGGGATGGCCGGAGCCACCTACAGGCCTCGCGCAGTCGGGCGAACCTGCCCTATGTCGCCTCTTCGAGCACCTTGCGGACGGTGGCCAGCGACAAGCCGAAGTGCTTGGCCACTTGAGTGGGGGCTACGCCTGCCACAAGAGCGGCTCGCACAGCCTTGCGCTGCCCCTCCTGCAGCGGCGAAGAGACCTTGGCAGATCCCAGGGGTCTGGCTTGGCTGGTGCGTCGTGGAGCTAGCCGATCCAAGGACGCTCTAGCCTGTGTCGCCGCCGTCTCCACCTCCGGCCGTCGGCCTCTGCCCTTCTCCAGCCGGCGCTGCACTTCTTCGACTAGTTGGACAAGCTGCTGGGCCAGCTGAGCATCGGACAGGCTGGCCAGCGCCGGCGGCTTCGCCGGAACAGGGGCCGGTTCGGGCAACGGCGTCGGGATGGTCAGCGTGACCTCAAACAGGTCGAGCGTGCGCGGTGAAGAACCCTTGTGCGGCATAGACCATATATGGGCATCAGGCGGGGCTTTCCCAAGGTTTGGGAGCTCGCTCAACTGCTGGCTTCTAGCGCGATCCTGGCTCCTGCAGGGAGATCCCCGCCGGCACCTTGAGCGTGCCCTCCTCTCCATCCAGATCGATGAAACGACTGTCCCTTGGGATCACAAGCCCCTCCCCGATCTTTGGCAGCTGGGACAAGGCCGTGCACGCCACAGCAGACCTGCCTCCTGGCGAGGTCTCGGTGCCAGTGAGCCGTGCAGCCGGCTGACCAGATCGTTGGATGCTACCCTCGATCTGCAAGCTCTGATCCGGAAACGCCCAGGTGAAGCGCTGGCCTGTCTGTTCCCACCGGCCCGGCCACTCCCCCGGCTTTGTCCGGGAGGCATCAAAGATGTAGGGGCTCACCTCGCCATTCTCGAACTCCCCACCTCCGACGCCACCGCCGGGGTAGAAGGTGATCACGAACTGAGACCGGTCAGAGGCGCGGGTGCATTGCCAGAGGGAGCCGGCCAGGTTGATGCCGTCGGCAACGGCTGCCGGGGACAACACGACGCTGCCGATCGCAGCAAGGAGAAGGGCTCTCATGGTGCTGTCTCCGATTAGAGGAGGTGACGGAGCAGCACGGTAGTCGGCAGTTCCTTACCAAATTTTGTCAGGAGGCTGGATTGGAGCGGTCGGTATTGTTGCCGCTCGATTCAAGCAGGCACACCAGGGCAAACACGCTGATCACGGCGAGGAACTCAGCGCCGGTCTGAAGCCAGGATGGAGAGATCTCCCGCATTGGACCTACTGCCGCGAGCGAGATCAGAAAGGTAACAACCGTACTCCATACCAACATGTGCCGCCGTCCCATGGAATGGGAGGAGCTATTATCTCAGGATACATGAACGGTAAATGACAGCCTCGCTTCAAGATTAAGGGCAGATTTATACAATGCCCCAGGCGCGGTAGCGGGTTCGGCCGGTGAGCTCGCGCGGCAGGGCGCCGCCGAGCTGGGCCAGCATCAGGTCGACGGCCTTGGGCGTGACCTTCAACAGCTTGGCCGCGAGCGGCACCGTCACCAGCGGGCGCGACAGGAACAGCTCGACCAGCTCCGGCAGCCTGGAGTTGGAGCGGGTCCGGGCCGTGACCCGGCTCATCAGCTCACGGGCGAGCACAAGGCGGTCGAGATCCTTGTGGGCGAGGACAAGCGCCTCCTCCAGCACCTGGCAGAAGCCCTCCAGCTGCTCGGCGGCCCCTTCTCGTCCCTGTGGCCGGAACTTCGACTGCTTGAACCCGGCCGCCAGCGGCAGCAGGTGGCCTGTCAGCCCCCTTGCCCGCAGGATGGATGCTGCCATGATCAGGCCGAGCCAGGGCAGGCGGGTGTAGAGGTTGAGATCCAGCCACGCGTTCCAGGCCACAGATGCCGCGGCGATCGCCGGCCAGCCGCTGGTGCGCTGGACCACATCGAGCCACAGGTCCTCGGCTTCAGCCTCATCCTGATCCGGATCATAGACCAGGGGCGAGCGGCTCCTGGGCAGCGGGGTCTCGCCGGCCAAGACCTTGTTTGTTCGGTCGAGCAGCGCATCGATCTCGGCAAAGTGCGCCTTCCAGGGATCGGCATCGTTGGCATAGGACGGGTAGGCCGCGTCATCCTCCGGATCCGGCTTCTTGTTACCCTTTGCCCTAACGGACGTCTCCGTCACGCCACCAATGCCGCGCAAGGCGGCGAGACCATCGATCGACAAGGGCCAGGGTGCCTTGCGGGCCAGGGCGGTGCGCCTCGCACGGAGAGCCGCGGCGGCGCGGGTGAGCTCGTGGGTGGGATGACGCACGTCCATGCCAGCATCGTGCAGGACGAGATCGCCCACATCGACCAGTTGGCCGTCGAGCAGCAGCGCCCGCACTGCTTCGGTCATGTCGCAGCGCGACTGCCAGCCGGCACCCAGGCCAGAGGCCTCCAGCCGGGCATCGAAGCGCAGGATGCTGATCGTGAGTTGCTCCAGCCGTCCGGCGATGTGTTCCCACGGCAGCTCGGGCAGGGCATAGGTGCGAGGCACCAGGAACGGCTCGTCGTCGAAGTCCTCTCACCTGCTCCCGAAAGCCACGCTTGCGTCCTCAAGCTAAGTCATTGATGCAGCGAGCTATAGCTTAGCCTGAGGAAGCAAAGCAAGGAGTTGCTACGATGTGAGGGGAGGCTGGTCGGTATCCTGCAAAGCGGAGCGCCCAGACGTCGAGGCCGTCGTGTTGACGAGCCGTCCCGAGTGAAGCTTCCGTACTCACTGAAGGCGCAAAGTGGCTGTAGAAGCCCTTGTTTTAAGCCATTTTCGACGAACTTAGGAAAGCCCTCCTCTGCCCTCCTAGTTAACAAAATGGCTTGAGAGACGTCTGCAAACGATCAGTTGCCGAAGGCAACCGAAAGTGTACAACTGGCACTCAATGGATGTCTGACGTAGGCCTATATTCCTGTTGTTCTCTCAATCGCATCTGGCAGTTGGGTAGACAAATCTCAACCACAGCAGATGTGGGTGAGGTGATTAGCTGCTGAATCGAGCGACAATACTGTGGCGGCATTTATTTTGTCATCATTTGATGATATTTTTGATGATGCAGGATGGAGGTACTTGCGTGAGAACAACAATTGCCCTTGACGACGAACTCGTCGCAAAGGCGCAGGCATTTACGGGCCTGCAGGAGAAGTCGGCCCTGATTCGCGAAGCATTGAAGGCTCTGATCGAGCGGGAGAGTGCCCGAAGGCTGGCCCGCCTCGGCGGCACCGAGCCTGACCTTAAGCCTATCCCGCGCCGGCAGGCGGATGCTCAGTGATCCTCGTCGATACCTCGGTGTGGATCGACCACCTGAAGAGCAGCGACTTGGTGTTGGCAGAGCTCCTCGGGACGGGGCGTGTATTGGCGCATTCCTTTATCACGGGTGAGCTCGCCCTCGGCAGCCTTCGCCAGCGCAGGACTGTGCTTGAGTCCCTCCGCGACCTGCCCCAGGCTACCGTCGCCAGTGATGATGAGGTCATGATGCTGATTGAGCGGGAGCAACTCTACGGACTTGGGATTGGCTTTGTCGATGCTCACCTTCTAGCAGCAGCAAGACTTACCCCCGGTGCCCTGCTCTGGACCCGGGATCGGCGGCTGCGGCAGGCGGCTAGGCGACTAGGGGTATCCGCGGACGTCACTTAACCATCAAAGAATAATGGCCCCCTCCCCTTCCAGGAAGCGCCTGATTGGCTACGCTCGTGTATCCACCGAGGATCAGGCGCACGATGCTCAGCTCGATGAGCTGCGCGCGGCTGGTTGTGCCGAGATCCACCAGGAGCATGGCTCCGGAGCAAGTCGAGCACGGCCGGTACTGGCGCGGTTGATGCGTGAGATCCGGCCGGGAGAGGTGTTGGTCGTGGTGCGCCTCGATCGCTTAGCCCGTTCGGTGAGCCACCTTCTTGAGGTGATCGAAGCGCTGGAAACCAAGAAGGCCCATTTCCGGTCCCTACGCGATCCGATCGACACCTCGACGCCACAGGGCATGTTCTCTCTGCAGGTGCTTGGTGCGGTCGCGCAGTTGGAGCGTTCCCTCATCTCTGAGCGCACCAGGGCTGGGATCAAGGCCGCGAAGGCGCGAGGCAAGAAACCGGGCAATCCGGGCATGCGCGAGCGCCGACCGGAAGCCATCCGGAAGATCGCGCTCGCCCGGGAGAAGGTTTATCTCGACGAGTTGATTGCCGGTGCCGATCAATGGATGCCGACGGTTCGGCGCATGCGCCCCCAGCACCCGTGGGAGGATGTTGTTCGCGTGCTCGGCAACAGCGGCCAAACGTGGACCGTAGCCCGCCTGCGCCGTGCCGTAGGCAAGCTCGTCTCACAGCACATGGCCGACCCTGCCCTCCTCCGCCCTGCCCCACGCAAGAACCCAGAGGACCGGCTTATGACGCTGATCGCTGGCATCGCCATGACCGACCCAGGCCTCTCGCTGCGGGACATCGGAGCGCAACTGGAGCGTATGAGGGAGCGGACGCCGCGCGGTGGCCTCACATGGTCAGCCTCCTCAGTAAAGAAGCAACTCGACCGGGCGCGAAAGGCAGGGCTGGCCCTGCCAATGTCAATGCAAGACGAGAAGTAGCCGGTTCTCTGGGAGGGTTGCTCACTCATCCGCGCGGGCTCCGTTTGAGAATAGGACGCCGAGGTGCCCCCCACCGCTATGCCCCCAATGATTCAAGGTCAGTTCTCCGTCCTGGCATTTCCGCACAATTGACAGGGGAGCCGTCAGAGGATCACCATTGTGCGGTGGGGGCGTGCCACAGGAATGGCCGCCATGAACACGTTCGATCACATTCTGAACTGGAAGTTGAAACGAGGCTCGCACGCCTTCCCCGGCAAGGACGGCGGCACCTGCATCAACGAGGCGGCCATTGTCGCGGCTGGGTTCCCTTATCAGCCGGTCCGGGCCGTCGAGACCATGCCTGCCTGCTTTTCGCGCCCGGTCTGCCGCTTGGCGATGCTCCTGAATGATGAAGCCAGTGATGAGCAGCGGCGGCAACTGCTCCCATTTGTCACCCGCTTGGCCTGCGCCGATACAAAACAGGTTGAGTGGGAGCGGGAGGTCTATATCGCTCAGAACCTGAGATACCGGATAAGCTGGCAAGATCGCCTTGAGGTGCTGGAGGGCGCATTGGCCATCGGACGGCAAGCTGATGTGTTGGCAACAGCGCAGGTGAAGTCCCGGCTGGATGCTGTCCAACAGAGTGCAAAAGCCCCCACGTCGGTGGCTGACCATCTCAAGTTCAGCAAGATCAAAGAGTGGCTTACCCCTCCCCTATGAAAAGCAGGTGCCGCCGGTGCACGTCTCACTCTACTGAGGCCGCAGGGAAAGCGGGCTGACCATCGACGGATCACTGTCCGTGGGACGGAGCAGCAAGCATTGTGAGCCGGGAGAATTCGCCCCATGGGCACTCCTCCCCGCTTATCAAGATCCACCTGCGGGCTCTCTTCACCCCTTCACGTAGTCTCTGTGGGCCGGCAGTTGATGCTCGGTCAGGCTCTCGGCTTGGACCACCGCGCGGGCCACAGCCTGAGCCATCACCGTGGCGGCAATTGCCCCAATCGCCGAGACGTCGGCGCGGACCGACGAGGCCTTGCCCGTGGACAAGGCAAAGATCGTGTCACCGTCCGACATCGTGTGTACCGGGTTGATGCTGCGGGCAAAACCATCGTGTGCCATCTGGGCGATCTTCTTCATCTCGGCCTTGTTAAAAGGCACATTGGTGGCAACAGCCCCGATTGTCGTGTTGCTGCCGGTCGATGTCACCACGCGGTAGCCGCCCATAATAGCGGCCATGGTGTCTCGGAAGCCCCGCCCCTCCTCCCGTCTGGCTCCCGCGAGGATCTGGCGCGTGTCGGGGTAGCAAATGTCGCCCACAGCGTTTACGGCCACAATGGCACCAACAACGACGTCTGTGCCGGGAACCCGGTGGCTGGCGGTGCCGATGCCGCCCTTCATGGCAAAGGCAGGGCCGAACATCTTGCCCACCGTTGCTCCCGCCCCCGCCCCGACATTACCCTCTGCCACCGGGCCTGACCCGGCAGCCAGGCAAGCTTGGTATCCGGCCTCAGCATCCGGCCGAATGGTGAAGTCGCCGACACCAAGGTCGAACAGAATGGCGGCCGGCACGATCGGGACCACGCCCGCACGCATCTTAAACCCGAGCTTGCGTTCTTCGAGATAGCGCATCACGCCCGTGGCGGCCTCCAGCCCGTAGGCACTGCCGCCAGACAGCAGGATAGCCTGGATCTGCTGGACTGCATTGGTCGGGTCGAGCAGGTCGGTCTCACGGGTACCGGGGGCGGAGCCGCGCACATCCACGCCGCCCACGGCGCCGTCCTCACACAGAATGACCGTGCAACCCGTTGGCCGGCGGGTGAGGGTGTGATGACCGATCTTGATCCCAGGGACGTCCGTGATGGAGCCGCCCATGAGAGGCGGACCTGAAGCCTCAGCGGCCGCAACTGAGGGTATGGTGGCTTGGTGGGCGAGGAGAGGGGCTGCGGACAGTGCCAGGAGGGAGTTGGTGAAGGTTCTGCGTTTCATGGCGGCCTCATGATCGGTGCTCAAGTGTCACCATTCGCCTGTACCATGGATCAGGGGAAGATCGGCACCCGGGGAGAGCCTTGATTGGATGCGATGAAGCCCGCCAGGTAAAGCCTTATCTTCACTCAGGACGCGTGACGTAGCCCCGCCTCTGCCTATGTGGCCGCAAGTCTAAGGCAAGCACCAAGAATGAGCGAGTATTCCTGAAGGACAGGGTGGGATTCATTGGACAGAGCGCAGTCAACCGATTCTATATCTCCCGAGCAAGTCCAGTGTTGGAAGCGCTCTGGGTGCACAGTAACCATCACGGCAGGACAGGCGGATGTGGTGCCCATGGAGGAAAGCAATTCGCATTGCTTATTTTCAACTCTTTGCAGGTGCAAAGTTCCTGCCTTCGGAAGCCTTCTCCCTTGCTATTGCTTCTGAGACACCCGCCTGAGCATAAGTGGAGTGGAGCAGGTAGTCCGGCCGGGTCGGTTGTTGGGGATTGGACGATGGCGTCGCAATCAGCGATTCCAACGTCATCCAATGCTGTCCGGGGACTTTGCGCATAAGGAAGCAGCTCCCAAGTCTTGTAGGGCTCAGCTGCATTTCTGCGCACTAATTGAGTTCACGGGGCAGCAAAGGCGGAACTTTGCAGCTGCAAAGTTCCGCTGCATCTCTGAACTGTTGGCGCTCCGATATGCCTGGATTGGACTTCATCAAACATTACCCCGTCTGCCATCTTTCAAGACGCAAAGATCTGTTTGATCGTCGACCTGACGGAGGGGAGGGAGCTAGCATTTGAACGGTGTCGCATCGAAGGTACCCTTAAGCATGTCGGACCAATTAGATAACTTCCCGATGCTCTGCCATTTTTCTGGATGCCGCCCAGCTATCAATTGCGGCAGGCGCCCTACGAAACGGATTTTGCAGCTGCAAAGGAGGTTCGCACCTACTCTCAGATTAGAAATATACAGATAATCGCATTCTTTAAGGCCAACTTATCGCGGCGTTAACCATTCGTTTAGGATTTGCAAGCTTTCCTCACGGAAGACGCCGCATCGCCGGCGAATTTCCGTAACTAGGAGAGTTGATGTGGCTGTCCCTCAACTAAAACTGGCTGAACCCCAAGTCGAGACGCAGACGACTCCACGACAGATGAAAGTCGACGACAACTACATCTTGATGCATGCCAAAGAACTTTCCGAGTCACTCCACCAACAGCGACTGGCACTTTATCCCCCAGTGGCTCAGAAGTCTCTTCGCAAGTTTACGTCAGGGGAGGCTGCAAAGCTTATTGGCGTCGACGACGGCTACCTACGTCAACTCGCCTTGGACGGGAAGGGCCCTGAAGCCGAGACGCTCCCTAACGGGAGGCGCATGTATTCCCTTGATGATATCAACGCTCTCCGCGCGTACCTCGACGAGAATGCCCGCGGTGGTCGGCGCTATCTTAAGCACCGTTCCGGCAAAGAGCATCTTCAGATCATCTCCTGCGTAAACTTCAAGGGCGGGAGCGCTAAAACGACCAGTGCGGCGCACCTCGCACAATATCTTGCGCTAACTGGGTACCGTGTGCTCGCCATAGATCTTGATCCCCAAGCTAGCCTCTCAGCCCTGCACGGGTATCAACCCGAGTTTGACGTCGGCGCGAACGAAACGATTTATGGCTCAATTCGCTACGATGACGAGGCTCGTCACCCAAGTGAGGTTATCCGCCGGACCTATATCTCTGGGCTCGATATCATTCCGGGTAATCTTGAGTTGATGGAATTTGAGCATGAGACACCAAAGGCCCTCGCCAACCGCCGTCCGGGTGAAACGAAGTTCTTCTCACGCCTGACCATTGCATTGAGTGAGGTTGCTGACGACTACGATGTCGTGGTGATTGACTGCCCGCCGCAACTCGGGTTCCTCACGCTAGCAGCCCTGAGCGCATCAACGTCCCTCATTGTGACCGTGCACCCGCAGATGCTCGACGTGATGTCTATGTCCCAATTTCTAACGATGACAGCCGATCTTTTAGGCGTGGTAAAAAAGTTCGGCGGCACTGTCGAATACGATTGGATGAAGTATCTCGTCACTCGTTACGAGCCAGGCGACGGTCCACAAAGTGGTATGGTGGAATACCTGCGAGGTCTATTCCCAGAGGCAGTTCTCGAAAATCCGATGCTGAAGAGCACCGCGATTGCAGATGCTGGTATTAACAAGCAGACGATCTACGAAGTGTCGCGCGAGAGGTTCACCAAATCGACGTACGACCGAGCAATCGATGCCATGAATAACGTCAACGCCGAGATTGAAGGCCTTATTCGCAAGACTTGGGGGAGAGGACAATGAGCAAGAAGAATTCTGTTCTCAGCAGGCTCATGCCTGCGTCCCAGTCGGAGCCGGAAGCACAGCAACTGCCATCCCAATTCCCGAACCTCGTAGCCGAGGATCGCCACGAGGGTGGAAAGCCCATGGTTCGCGTTGCTGAGTCGTCTCAGGATGCCGCAGAGCAGTTAGCTGGCTCTGTGGCGTCGCTAGCATCGTCGCTCTCTCGTGATCACCAGGTAGATAATCAATCTGCAAATACGAAGAGGAAAGAGTGGGGAATCAATCGAGCAGGAGGAAGCGCACTTGGAAAGCTAAGTGAAGCTTTTGCGGTCGAGAATGAGCTCAAGGCTGTCAAAGACCAGATGGAGACTGGTCAGACAATCATCGAGCTAGATCCTCAAGTTCTGGATGGTTCGTTTATCCAGGATCGGATGGAGAGCTCTGATAAGGCGATAGCGGAGCTCGCGGAACAAATCAAAGAAAAAGGACAACTGGTTCCAATTCTTGTCCGTCCACATCCCAACCTTCCTGATCGTTATCAGATCGCCTACGGCCACCGCCGCGTCAAAGCTGCGGAAAGGCTTGGCATCAAGGTCCGAGCCACTGTTCGAAAGTTGTCGGACGAAGAGTTGATTATCGCTCAAGGTCAGGAAAATAATGCTCGCCTTGATCTAACCTTCATCGAGAAGGCACGCTTCGTTGTGGCCCTTGAAAACCGAGGCTTCAAACGAAAGGTCATTCGAGAAGCACTCTCGGTCAACGAGGGAGATCTCTCATCTCTCATTGCTGTCGGCTCTCGGATTCCGATTGATATCATCGATGCGATTGGACCCGCACCAGGGATCGGCCGACCCCGCTGGCGCACCCTTATGGATCTCTTCCAAGACTCCACTTTCATCAAGCGCGGTCGACAAATCTTGGCCGAGAATGACGTTCAGGTACTAAATTCTGACGCTCGCTTCCGCACATTGGTCGATCGCCTTCAGAAGAAGGAACGCCCTACAGCTCAATTCTGGGAAGATCCTCACCGCCGCCGCCTTGTAAACATCGTTGTTTCAGAGACAAAGTGCACTCTCCAAATTGATCAGCGTCCTGAACCGGAGTTTGCAAAGTTCCTAATCTCAAAGCTGACAGATATTTATCGGGAGTTTGAGGCTCAGAAAAACAATTAGGGCCATGAGGCAAGGGGCAGGGCACAACTCTGTCCTTCGCGTTCAAGGTGTGCTTTCGGGAGATCTTTGCAGATGCAAAGATCTCTTACATTTCCTAAGCGCACCCGAGTTATCCGGTACCAACTGGCAGGGATGGGTTGTCCAATTTTATGCCTTCCGGGGGGTAGCGAGCCTTCAATCGGACAGACGTTTCCGAAATTTCAGGATCTCTGCCAGAAGAGATTCCGATGGACAGGGGACCAGCTATGAGAGGCTCATCGTTATCAACACCTGTACCAAGATTGGAGTTGTCCCCAATCGATCGTTTGAAGACGTCTCTCAAGCCATTCTGTTTACCAGTCGGGAACGGGAGGGCTTCCCCAGAGTCAGCGGAAATAGCTTAAAACAAGGACTTCTGCAGGTTCAGCGGTCAGCATGGACCTCCGAGAAGCGCTCGTCGGCAGCACCATACCCGATCTCTACAGAGGCTGCCTTGCAGATCGTCAAATTGCCTCACCTCTCGTTGTAGCAAAACCTTGCTTTGCTTCTTCTTGCTACGCTATAGCTCGCTTCATCAATAACTTAGCTTGAGGGTGCAAGCGTGGCTTTCGGCAGCAGGGCAGGGGAGTTCGACGAGGAGCGGCTGACACCCCGTACCTATGCTCTACCGCAACTGCCGTGGGAGCAGATTGCCGGCCGGCTCGAGCCGATCACCATCAGCATCCTGCGCTTCGATGCCCGCCTGGAGGCCTCCGGCTTGGCCGCTGGCTGGCAGTCGCGCTGCGACATGACCGAGGCCGTGCGGGCGCTACTGCTCGACGGGCACCTCGTCGATGTCGGCGATCTGGTCCTGCACGATGCCGGCATGGACGTGCGCCATCCCACCCATGAGCTCACCCGGGCCGCCGCCGCCCTGCGCGCCCGGCGCACCGCCCTGGCCAGGAAAGCACCCTGGCCGCTCTCCATCGACGGCCTGGCCGCCCTGCGCGGCATCCGCCCCGTGGCCGAGGACAAGTCCGTCCGGGTCAAGGGCAAGACAGTGGATGCGGAGGATGACGAGGCCTACCCGCTCTTTGCCAACGATACCGATCCGTGGAAGGCGCACTTTGCCGAGATCGATGCGCTGCTCGACCGAACAAACAAGGTCTTGGCCGGCGAGACCCCGCTGCCCAGGAGCCGCTCGCCCCTGGTCTATGATCCGGATCAGGATGAGGCTGAAGCCGAGGACCTGTGGCTCGATGTGGTCCAGCGCACCAGCGGCTGGCCGGCGATCGCCGCGGCATCTGTGGCCTGGAACGCGTGGCTGGATCTCAACCTCTACACCCGCCTGCCCTGGCTCGGCCTGATCATGGCAGCATCCATCCTACGGGCGAGGGGGCTCACCGACCATCTGCTGCCGCTCGCGGCTGGCTTCAAGCAGTCGAAGTTCCGGCCGCAGGGGAGGGAAGGAGCAGCCGAGGCGCTGGAGGGCTTCTGCCTGGTGCTCGAGGAGGCGCTGGTCCTCGCCCACAAGGATCTTGATCGGCTGATCCTCGCCCGCGAGCTGATGAGCCGGGTCACGGCCAAGACCCGCTCCAACTCGAAGCTGCCGGAGTTGGTTGATCTGTTCCTGTCGCGCCCGCTCGTGACGGTGCCGCTTGGGGCCAAGCTGCTCAAGGTCACGCCCAAGGCGATCGACCTGATGCTTGGCCAGCTCGGAGGCACCCTCCCGCGTGAGCTCACCGGGCGAACCCGCTACAGAGCATGGGGCATCGTGTGACGCAATCCGACTGGCCGACCCCAATGCAGCCGAGATCGAACATCCGTGTCAGGCCTGGATTGAGCCCGACGAACCCATCAAAGTTTCGGCTTACCTAGCCAGCGCGATGGATGTAAGGCGAGGCCCATGTTTACGCTGGACCAAACCACATCGCTTGAGCAGGTGATCAAGAAGAGCCGGTTTATCGCTGTGGCCGGCCCGCTTGCGAATGAGCAAGATGCCAAGAGGTTCATTGCGGCCCATTCCGATCCGAACGCCAACCACAATTGCTGGGCCTGGCGGTCTGGTCAGACCTACCGGTTCAGTGATGATGGCGAACCCAGCGGTACCGCCGGCAAGCCGATCCTCCAAGCCATTGATCGGTTGGAGCTCGACCATGTGGCCGTGGTCGTGACGCGGTGGTTTGGCGGCGTGCTACTGGGCAGCGGTGGTCTGGCTCGGGCCTATGGCGGGACCGCAGCGGCTTGTCTTCGCGCCGCTCCTCGCGTTGAGATCGTACCGGTTCAGGAAGCAAGCATCTTCGTCCTGTTTTCTGACCTTGCGCTGGTGAAGGCACGGCTTTCCAGTGCTTCAGGGGTTCAAATCCGTCATGAGAGCTTCACCGAAGCAGGCGTGACCATCACCGCGGATCTTCCCGAGGCGAACGCCGAGTACCTCACCCGGATGATCACCGATGTCACAAGCGGGCGCGCATCGATCACGCGAAAACAATGATGCCTTGGAGGTGGGAGCTAGAATGAGGCGCCGATCAGATTTCTTTGAACCACTTCCTTGCAGGCACCAGACGTTGTTGCCCCCGTTGCCGCAGATGGTGGGAAGTGATTAGGGTAACGACGCGCTGGCAGGAGTGGAGGGACTCGAACCCCCAGCCCCCGGTTTTGGAGACCGGTGCTCTAGCCGATTGAGCTACACTCCTGAATGGTCGTTCCATAGGAACTGACCAGAGACGAGGCCTTATGCGGCGGACGCTCGATAGCGTCAAGCTTCAGGTTAGCGCTCGCGTGGGCGTACTCAGGTGCCATGTGAGTGGGCTTCCGCGGTGTTGTATTGCCCCCTTAAAGTCTGCTTTCGTCGGCAGATCCGACCTTCACTAATACTACAGCCGGGTTTTACGTCGGCGTCGGGTGCGTTTGCGCCAGTGACATTCGCGAGCGCGCTGCTGATGCCGCCGTCGCCAGACGGACCAGTGCTCGACCGCCTCAACCGAAGGCGGTCGCTCCC
>JAESGY010000546.1_pt1 | contig 13219 bp, 12 predicted proteins | sample 9269841 | NCBI WGS metagenome assembly JAESGY01 (sample SAMN17022865, study PRJNA683097) | algae metagenome | isolation source: Spirirestis rafaelensis WJT71-NPBG6 and co-occurring heterotrophs from... | place: USA: Pinto Wells, Joshua Tree National Park, Colorado Desert, CA | collected 2006-08-15
CCCAGCTTACCGGCCATCCGGCGCCTGCTGCTTGATCATCTGGCGTACGCCATCCGCCTGCGATGTCCCTTCTGCCGCGCCCGCTTCACTCTTGGTTCAATCATCGGAGTGCCAAAGTAGTGCTAGTCTATGACGGCGTTAGGTTTGAGGTGACACGGGCGAAGTGGTCCAGCTCTTATGTTAGTTTTTTCGGCAGATTTCCTTTTGGGACGAAGGAGGTTTGTCATGCGCAAGAAGCGGTTTTCGGTTGAGCAGATCGTAGCGGTCCTGAAGCAGGCGGAGCTGGGGCTGCCGGTGGTGGACGTGATTCGGCAGGTCGGGATTTCGGAGCAGACGTTTTATCGCTGGAGGAAGCAGTACGCGGGGCTTGCGTCGGACCAGGTGCGCGAGCTCAAGCAGGTGGTCGAGGAGAATGCCCGCCTCAAGCGGCTGGTGGCCGAGCTCAGCCTGGACAAAGCCGTGCTGCAGGACGTGCTGTCAAAAAAGTTTCCCGGCTCGCGCTCCTGAAGCAGGTGGTGCGCTACGTGCAAGCATCCCACGGCTACAGTGAGCGGCGGGCCTGCTCTGTGACAGGCCAGCATCGGTCGACCCAGCGCAAACCCCTCACGAGGGATCCGCGTCTCGCGCTGCGCCAGCGCATGCATGAGATCGCGCGCACGCGCAGGTAATCGAGGTAGGGCGCCAGCTTGCCGGGGCGTCCAACCCGGCGCGGGCCATAGGCCGGCGGCTCGAGGCCACGGGTGATGTACTTGCGGATGGTCTTGGGATCGCGGCCGGTGCGGCGGGCGATAGCTGAGATGGACAGTCCCTGACGATGGAGGTCGAGGATCATAAGCAATTCTCCAAGCTGGATCACCGTCACCGCTCCCGTCTGATCTGACACGGAGACGATCATCGGCGACGGCGGGAGCGCCTGCACGGCAGGAGCGTGCCTCAGGACGTGCAGGCAAGGGCATCAGCTAGGCAATTTTCGAGGCCCACAATCAGGGAGTATTCATCGGCCTACGACAGGGCCCTGACGGTGATGGACGTGTTCACCCGTGAGGGGCTGGCGATCGAGGTCGGGCAGCGGTTGCGAGGCGAGCACGTGGTGGAGGTGCTTAACCGTCTGGTGCGCCGGCGCGGAGCACCGCAGTACCTGTTTGCGGATAATGGCGTCGAGTTCACCGGTCATGTGGTCGATCTGTGGGCGTATCACCATGGCATCCGGATCGACTTCTCCCGGCCCGGAAAGCCGACCGACAACGCGCATATCGAGACGTTCAGCGGCAGCTTACGGGACGAGTGTCTGAACCTGCACTGGTTCGAAACAATCGCGGAGGCCAGGCGGATCATCGAGGCATGGCGGAGGACTACAATGACAGCCGTCCTCACATGGCTCTTGGAAATAGCACGCCGCAGGAATATGCTTTGCGGATAAGCCTTTCGCCGGCAGCGAAGGGCTCAGTAGCCGACGGAAGCTAACGCTGAGCCTGGACCACCAAACCCAAGCGCTTCAGGTTCGTCCGTCCCAAGTGTCAGCAATGGGCGCGCAAAATAAGGCTCTACATTCGGCGGAATGTCTCGATTGAAGATACTGCGACCTACTTTGAACCTCCTTGGCTGATCACGCTGGCGCTCAGTCAGGAGCGAGCCGTGCACTGATGTCCTAATCTCTGCAACTCGCTTTCCGAGAGGTTAATCATTTTACCACTGGCAGCGTACCTCAAATGGTATGAACCACTATCCAACGCGACCATTTGGAGTAAATTTGTGGAGCGCCACTTGATGAAGATCAGTATTGCCTAGACGGTGGACGTCCAGCGCGCACATTGAATGTTCTCAGTCAACATATTGAGAACAGATCACCCGCTCGGAGGGCGCCATGACTGCGTCAAGCCTCGTCACCTTAGATGCATTTAAATTCCTCGATGTCCGCGCTCCCAAACCTCCGATCGACGATGAACCGCGGTATGTCGTGCGCAGAATTGATTTGCCTTTTCCACCTACATCATTTGAGCAAGCGTTGCTCGAAATCGATGAGAAGAAGGTAGACAACTATTCAAATTCATTAGAAAGAGTTAGAAAAACATACGAGCAGCACAGCCAAAGCTTGAACATATATAGTGGTGTTTTTGGCTCTATCGACGAGCTTAGAATGGTGCTGGAGCTGGACGGAGAGATGAGCCCTGAGGCGCTCTCCACAACTATACATGAGTTTTATACGTCGAGAAAATCGGAGGCCGCAGACCATGAATTTCTATTAGAACCTCTATCGAACATATGGGACGAGTATATCTCAGAAAATCTGGCCTACTTACTGTCCGGCAAGGCTGACTCTCACTATCTTGATCGGCTCTCAGAACTCCTTCGGATCGGCGCGGCATTCTCTTACCTACTTCGCGAGCCTGCTCACCTGCAATCAGACTTACGTCCATTTATACGCGCGTCTATAGCTATTCCATCATCAGTCGTGAACACGAACGTCCTGAAGCAGGCGGCGATCAAGGCTAAGCGGACAGCGCCTGTCGATGTGGGTCCTAGGGATTATCAAAATGGTCTGATCCGAGAGTTGAGCATTGCAGAGCACGTACTCGATGAACTCCAGCGTGCACTTAGATCCTCCGCTGCCGAACCTCAGTCACCCGTTGTCGACAACTCCCCGCAGCAGGCTCAAGGGGACCAAGTAGCACAGATGGGCACTGCCAACCTGCTTGTTTCCATTGACCAGAGCAACATCAGCAAAGTAGCTACCGATGTACTCGTGGCGAAATTCGGCAGTCAGATTTCGGGCCAGAAAGTCACGAATGTGCCTATCGTTAGGGTCACTCAAGCACTTGAAGCGAGTGTAGCAGAACTTTCACACGCGCTTTTTCGAGATGCTACACCCGCGGACATCTTGGCTCTCTCAAACCACGTACTGCCACTAAAGGCCGAACTAAAGAACGCAGGAGTAATCTCGGACGAGACTCTAAATAAACTCCCGCTTCTCGCAAATCTTTCACCATATCCGACCATCGCAACTGATCCCCAGTTGCTCGCAAAGGCAAGCGTGAGACCTCTTGGTGTCGGCGATCTTAAGGTTGTGAAGCAGAATCTCCAAAAGTATGCTCCTGGTGAGGTTGCTCACATTGAAAATATCCTCATGGGACAGAATAAGGAGCGCATCCACTCAGTTCGGCAGAAAACTGAAGAGATCGTAATCATAGAAACGGAGACCACGACAACAAACGAAAAGGATCTTCAAAGCACAGATCGCTTTGAAGTTTCTGAGGAGTCCAGCCAAGCGGCTGCAGAAAAGCGGCAGAATGAGTTTGGTGTTACGGCCTCAGGGTCCTATGGGCCTGTTTCCGTATCGGCTCACACGAAGTCAACAGACGAAGCGACTCAACAGGAAAGCAGAAAGCAGTCCCGCTCGTTTGCCAAAGAAATTGTATCTCGATCAGTCGAAAAAATACAGCAGCGGGTCCGTGAAGAGAGGACACGTAAAACCAGCTTGGAGATTGAAGAGACCAACAAATATGGACTGACCGCCACTTCAAAGAGTGTAGTGGGAGTTTATAGGTGGGTAGAGAAAATATACTGGGCTCAAGTACATGTCTATGGCAAGCGCTTAATGCTCGAATTTATGGTTCCGGAACCTGCCGCACTCTACATCCATACAGAGAGTAACAAGCCTGCAAGTAGCGCAAAATATACTAAACCAGAGCCGCTTAACATCACACCAGCGCAAATCACAAGGTTTAACTATGCCAGTTTAGCAGCGCGGTACTCTGCTGAGGTGGAAAGTCCACCTCCTCTAGTTCGGCAAAGTTCACACTCCGCATTGACGAATGCGGATCAGCAAAAGGTCGCGTCAATAACTATTCCCGATGGAAGAGTAGGGTGGATGGCCATGCCAAATGGGGCGTGGCTTCACACAGGCGACTATGCTCTCTATATTTTCATCGGAAACGCTGACTGGGTAATCAATCCTTCGAATTTGTCTGTAGGATGGAAATATCTTTCCGATAATTCGCAGGGTTCAATTCCCATTCAACTGATGCCGCATAAGGTTTCCACTTACAATATCGTTGGGACGATTTTGAGTTTGCCCTCTGAAGCAGCTTTTGAGCTGTGGCAACTTCAAACCTACAAAGCCCTCCTTAGTGCCTACCGGCTGCGAGAAAGCGAGTATGAGGAGTACGAGGCTGGGCGTAATAAAACAGAGAATGTTGTGAGAAGCCGCGGCGATCAGGAAAACCGGTACATTGAGCGGCGTGAGTTGCAACGCGCCAGCATAGAGATACTTACATTGCAACATTTTGATCAATTCGGGGCAATCAGTCCGAACACGTCGACCGGTTGGCCAGAGATCGACTTTCCTGCCGCTGAAGCTCAAGGAAACTATGCTCTTTTCTTTCAACATAGCTTCGAATGGGAGCAAATGACCTATGTATTCTATCCTTACTATTGGGGGCGGCAGAAAGAATGGATTGCAAAGCTCGCCCTGCAATCTGGAGACATGCTTTTTGGAAAGTTTTTAACTGCTGGATTTGCCCGTGTTGTCGTACCCGTGCGGCCGGGGCATGAGGCCGATGTTCTTTACTTCCTCGAGAGTGGTAAGATTTGGCAAGGGGGTGAGCCTCCCGTCCTGGGAGATCCGACGTATGTAAGTATTGTTGACGAGATAAAAGAAAGTTTAGATTATCCCGATGCTGGGCAGCCTGATGGTACACCGCCTTGGAGCTTCAAGGTCCCAACCTCGTTGGTAATATTGGATGATAGTGGGAAGCTACCTGAGTGGGATACTGCTAAGCCATCGCCTGGACCGTATATTCCTTCTAAGAAAACCTGTGATGGTGTCCCGTATAATGCAGCCCAGTGGAAAGATGCGAAAACAGTAGCCGACGCGATCAGAGCGCTTGGCTATGAGGTGCCTTCACAAGGTGATCAAGAGACAGCATTGAGATCATCAAGGCCGCTTATTAGAGCTATGCAGAAGCGCTTCAATGACCTTGGGGTTGCAGCCTCGTTGGGAAGGCCTTTACGGGTGGATGGCTTAGTAGGACCTTGTACACTGAGGGCGCTGACTCTATTTGACGCTATTCGCGCGGATGGCAACTGGCCTGGACCTTGAATGCACATGCGCCAACATCTCATCGTTTGCGGAATTGACTACGAGGAGACGAAAGAAAACTTTCGGCGAGCAGTTAACTTTAGACTTTACGGACAGAGACGAACCATAAACATTTTAAAGCGCGCCAGAGAAGGCGAGGACACTCGGGTTTGCTTGATGGATGTGAAGTCAGGCGAAGTAGTCATACACGAACTACGCTGGAGGAATGGGAGGCCTATAGAAGCGGTGTCTACTCGGCGGCAATTTGATCGAGTGACCTCGGCGTCATACGATGGAAGCGTTTTCAAACCCAATCAATACGGTATTATGTCTATTACCGATGTGTATTCTCGCGCGCAGCAGATTGGCACAACTGAGCCTGGAACGCTTACCGAGTTAAGTATCTTCTCTCATGGAGGTATGATAGGGCCGATACTCGTAAATTCTTACCATCGGACAGAACCTAGGACTAAGCGGGATCCTAGTGACAAAGATGGACGAGCCGATATTGATTTCGATCCACCCAACACAACTTCTGCTCAGCTAAAAGCTTTTAGAAGTGCTTTCCTTCCCTCCGGATATATTTGGGTTTGGGGCTGCAACTTCCCAGGTGGGTACAACAGTTTTTTTTCAAAAGTTCAACGCAATAGTAAGTACTCGCCAAGTGTTGATGATGAGGCAATTTTTGATATAGGGGGCTTAGATAAGTATGAAAAAGAGCTGTTAAACATATATCTGTATGACCGTCTCAAGGACCCAGTAACTGGCGCGCGAGTTAAACTCAGGTTTGCCGATATTAAGACACTTGCCTGTAGAGCGCTAACATCTTGCTACTCGCATCAAATAGCTAGGAGAGTGGGTATTGTAACGTACGGCGCCTTGGTTGGTACAGATGCCGAGTATGACAAACTGGATCCGCCGTTAATGGCTGTGAACTCCCGTTTTGCGCGGCGGTTCAAATTCTACAAGGATCACTTCGGAATCGATTTGGATCCGGAGAGGAGAAACTATGGCAGATTTCTCCCAACTTTTGAGTGTGCTGGTTAAGTGTTCGAGAAAGGTGGCCTGCCTCTCGGAAAGTGGCCCTTCCTGATGTATGACTTTTGAGCCGAAGCAAGACTGAGGTAAGGGAAAGAAGAGGCACAGGGCCGAAGAGATTGTCACAAGACTGCGCTAGCGCACGTGCCCACTCGATGTGACCGGGCTGATCTGCCTCGACGCGCAGGAGCCTGCAGCCCATCACTGATCGAGGCGCTTCCGCCGACTAGACTAACTGCACCACTTCGTGGCTGAAACGCCTTGGATGAGGCACCGCTAGAAGCTGAACCTCTGGCCTACGCCACCCGCTTGTGAGCGGGCCTGAAGCCATCCTGCCTATCGACGACCCAGCCCTACCTAAGAAGGGTACGCACTCCATAAGTGTCGGTTCGCAGTATACCGGAACGTTGGGCAAGGAGGCCAACTGACAAACCCTGGTCTCCCCTCACCCGTGCCAAGGGAGAAGTGTCGATCCGAATTGTCGTGCGGCTATTTCTTCCCGACATTTGCATCAAGGCTTCGCACCTCCTGCGGACCCAGATTCGTCCCAGGCGTTCTGGGCGGTGCGCTCCAAGCCCGAGATCGCCGGCGAGCCAGTTTAGCTCTTCGGCCCTCAGGGCGCACCCGAGCCTCCCCGCTGCATGTTCGGCCAGATTGCGGCCACTGATGGCAAGCCGGCGATCGAACGGATCTGCGTGCCATCCGCGACCACGACGACAGTGCCAGAACTTGGCAGGACGGCCTCGGCAGGACGGCCAATAATGTGCTCAATCTCCATCTTCGCCTTGGCGATATCGGTCTCGATATCAACCTGTGACACCTCAGACGCTTTAAACCGCAAGTTGGGACGTCCCCATTCGGTTCGAGTATACGGCAGAGATCGCTCTAGCTTCATCTGAGGGAGGGCAAGTTCGACAATAACTGTTTGTGTCCGAGGCGTCGAAGCAATTACCTGCCGTTTTAGGTCCTCCCCTTGGATTTTCCTGATAACAGCTGGCGGTGCCTCGGGGTTGTCCACAGCCAGATCCTCGTTCAGTGGGCTCATACCCCGTAATATAAGGACGAACCTGTGAAGAAGGAAGCCCTGCTGCGCCTAGTAGCCGAGTTCCTTCGCAAATCCGATAGCTCTCAGGATATCCAACCGTCCAAAACCAAAGCGATGGTTCTGCCCGGACTCGCCCAGCTCCTCTGCCGAGCCAGTTAGGAGATCTTGAACAACGAAGGCACGATCTGCCGGTGGAAGACTCTTGACAGAGGTTGCGCTGAGCATCAGGGCGATAGCCCCCGCAACGTGCGGCGTCGCCATAGATGTACCGTTATAGTGCTCCCAACGGCCGCCGGGTACGGTAGAGTAGATGGCGACTCCAGGTGCCGAAATCTCTGGCTTCGAGTAGATTAGCGGTAAAACGTTCTCCTCGAAGAAGTTGGACTCGCGGATTATCTGGGTTCGGCCACCGCTGAAGCCGGCGGCAAGATCATGGACATCCGTCGCCCCTACTGAGAAACTTAGCATATCATTGCCTGGCGAGCCGGTCGTCTGACTGCCCTCGTTGCCGATTGCGGCCACTACAGGAATACCGACACGCAACGCGCTCATTATAGCTTTGGTATAGGTGGGTGGCACGTCTGGTCCAAGTACGAAACCGCCCAGCGACATGCTGATGATGTCGACACCAAGATTTACAGCCCAGTCGATTCCGGCCAAGACCTGCGCGTCAGTGCCGCCAACTTTTCCAGAGAGGACGAGGGCGGCAGCTAGCTTCGCTTCGGGTGCCATTCCGATCCAACGGCCGCTGGCGTTGCCACCGACGATCGTTCCCGCACAATGAGTGCCGTGCGTGTCTGAGTCGTGTGGCATCGATCCAGGTACCTGACGGCCATTGGCATCAAATTCAGCCCAATCGGTGATTTTACCTTGTAAGTCTGGATGGCTCGCGTCGACGCCCGTATCGAGGAGCGCGACTTTGACGCCCTTACCCTTGGCACCATAAGCGCCCCAGACACTAAGTGCTCCCGTCTTGCGCAGGCCCCATGAGCTCACCTTGTTGTCCTCAACCGATTGGGGCAGCTGCTTAGGTACGGCTACTCGGGGCACGAATAAGCGCCGGTTTGGGACGATATCGACGATGGTTGGGACTTCTCCGGGAAGGCGGCGCAACTCGCTCTCCCCAACCACGATGCGGGCACTGCTTGACGTCCAAAACTCTACCGGTTCCGTGCTCTCCAGCGTCGCCCTCCGCCGTTTGCCCGCAAGCGCTACCGAGGCACTACGGACGACCTCTGAGGATCGGAGTGGCTGAAGCGCAGCGAAGTTGGCGGCTCTCAAGCTTTCAATGGTAGCGCCATCAATGTTGCCTGGAACGCGGGCGGCTTGTGCCGAAAATGATGCACGTCCTTCGTGGAGAGCGAACCTAGTGGCCCGGTTGGGTGTAGTGGACCGACCCGCCGCTTCTAGTTGAGCCCGGGTAATCGGCAGCGAGTCACGTGCTGAGATCGAGAGCCGGCGCTGGTGCACGGCCCCGCTGATTTTGGTCATTAGGGCGTCGTCGCCGCTGCGCGACGGCGCGTCAAGGCGAACGATGATGTCATGAGTATCGCCTTCTCGGGTGTCGAGGATATACTCAATTTGTCGCTGGAGCTGTCTGGCCTTAGACTTGCCTTGCATAGCCGAACTCCGCCGCTTGCGTGCAACTTCGCTCTATCTCCTACGATAGGGCTGGGTCTGAAAGCGCATCAAGTCTCCATTTGTATAAATCGGAATACTCATAGTGGAAATACAGCATAAGCATGGAGAGCCTAGGGCTCCTCCAAACCTTTCAGCCAAGACCATCCCGCAACGAACTGGACCACTTTGAGCAAGAGCTTTCTTGGCTAGGCTTCGAGGTAAACCTCCACGTGCTGCTGCTCTGGCCAGCGAAGTGGCGCCAGCATGGCTTTGGCGAATGGCTGACCGGCACTTCAATGCGCCTGCACCATAACGTGCTCGCGGCGGCTCTGGCCAACAAGCTGGCCCGGATTGCCTGGAGCGTGCTGAGCCAGAACCGGGTCTATGAACCACGAACTGCCGCTGTGGTGGGTTGAGGTCGACGGCCCGTCCCGCATCAGTCGCTACTTAGAGCTCGCCGAGGTCTGCGAGAGGAAGACGAGATGGAGAACGGTCGCGCCGTCGCATGGGTTCTCTGGTGACCCACTTGGCCATAAAAGGGCCGGTCCGCTAATGAGAACCGATGCACGCGGATATCCATGGTGGCCAGGAGCGTTGCTCCACAAAGAGCCGGATACATTAGCGCAAGACCAACCTCGCCATCTCGAAAAGCCTCTTGTGGCGCATGCCCGGTCCATACATGCGCGTCAAACTGAGCCGTTGGGCTTGGCCTTATTAAGGTCAGCTCACTGCGCAGTTGCGGACATTTTGCTGTCCAGCGCAAAGTGAAGCGGGACTGATGCAGACTGCCCCGAACTTTGTCCGCCGTTACCCTTATCGTTACCCGAAAGCAACGCCGAAGAGTCGGAGAAGCTGTTCGGAAGAACAAAAACCTTTGCCGGATAAGGGTTTGAGGTCGTGAGCGCGCTGGGATTTGAACCCAGTACCCTCTGATTAAAAGTCAGAGCGTCTCTTGGCTGCCGAAAGATCCCACAAAGGCTCCGCCTTTTCAGGTTCTGGTAGCTAACGGGGATTGCTGAATAAGGTATCCTCTGCCGCAAGATCAGCAATCAGTTGTACCAGGGCTTGCGCGGTGGAGAGCAACTCTTGTCGTTCTTCGTCCGTCAGCTGCTCGACTGGGGCACTCCAGCGTCGATCCGACATGCGGTTCTCGACCTCCGCTGTCTGCAGCAGAGGTCCGTTCTCGTCCCAGCTCACGGTCAGCTTTGGCATCGCGCAACTCCCTGAGGTGTCGGTCCTCCCAGCCAATGCTGCCTAGCATACCCGATCCCACTTTCATCCCGAACCGACTTCTGGCGCCGCTTCGCAATCAAACGTCTTAGCCCACGTCTAGCGTGTGCCCCGTACCCGCTGCAGCAGGGAGTGGTTACCCGCGAGTACAGTTGGAAGAACTCACCCCGCTTCGGCAACTTGCAGGTGCGATGACATGATCCTAGGACGACCGCGTTGGATCGGTCAGAGGTTCGGCCAAGTCGTGGGGATGAGATCCAGGATCGGGAATGGGCCCGCCTGTCTGGCGCTCAATCATGCGTCGCACCCGTGGCCGGTCTGGTCCCTGATGCAGTGCCCGGAGCCGTTCTCCCACAGCAGCATCGGCCTGCGTGATGCGTTGGTTGTGCCGCACGTAGTCGAGCCAAGTCGGGTTATGGTAACGCTCGATCCAGATCTCCGGGTTCTCCAGATCCCGCAACAGCGTCCAGTGGCGCGCGCCGTCCCTGCGCCGGATCCGCCGCCGCTCCGCCATCACGGAAAGAAAAGCCACCACGTCCGCTTCCCTGATCACGTACTCGATCGTGATCACAACAGGGCCGCTGCGCGGCAGGATATCCACTGCAATATGGGGCTCAGTCCACCGATTCAGGGGATCAAGGTTGAGCGTCTTCAGCTCGGGCAAGGGAAGCCGCAGACCGAGTGCGGCTCCGGCCACCAGCACCACCGCCGCCATCAGCAGAGCATCTCCCGTTCCGTGCCGCTCGGCCGCCATGCCCCAGATCCAGCTACCGAAGGCCATGCCGCCGAAGGTCGCCATCTGGTAGAGCGCCAGAGCACGGCCTACGACCCAGCGGGGTGAAGACAGCTGCACGGTGGCGTTGAAGCTGGAGAGCGCTAGCACCCAGGTCGCCCCGCCCATAGCCATCGCGACGATCGTCAGGAGTGTGAAAGAGCTCAGTCCAGCGACCGTTGCGCAAACAGCAAAGCTGATGAAGGCAATGCGCACCAGAGTCTCGAGCGACAAAGCCTGCCGCAGACGGGTGCTGAGCAGAGCCCCACCAACCGCACCGATGCCGAAGGCCCCAAGCAGAAGGCCATAGGTGAGCGGCCCTCCCTTGATCAGATCCCGGGCAATGAGCGGCATCAGGGCCTGCACTGCAATGGCCGAGACGCCGAACATGGCTCCTCGCAGGAGTACCACGCTGAGATTGGGAGACATGGCCACATAGCGGACCCCGGCCGCCATGGCAGACCCGAGGGTCTCGGGTGGCAACAATCTAGGTGGCTTGGCAGGCTGCCACCGGGCTAGGACGGCAATCAGCCCGAGATAGCTGATCGCGTTGACCGCAAAGGCAGCGAAGGCGCCGATCGTTGCCACGATAATGCCGCCGAGCGCCGGGCCGACACTGCGGGCGATGTTGAAGCCCATGCTGTTGATGGCGATCGCTGCCGGCAGGTCGGAGCGGGGCACCATCTCACCCACCAAGGACTGCCAGGCGGGTCCGTTGAATGCGGTTCCGCAGCCGACGAGAAAGGTGAAGGCCAGCAGGAGCCAAGGCGTCACCAGGCCGAAGTAGGCGCATAACGTCAGGGCGATCGAGACCGCCAGAAGGAAGAGCTGGGAGGTGAGCATCAGCTTGCGCCGGTCGAAGTTGTCGGCGATGGCACCGGCCATGAGTGAGAACAGCATGATCGGCAGCGTAGTCGAGGCCTGCACCAGGGCAATGAGATCGGCCGATGCACCAATCGATGTCATCAGCCAAGCCGCACCCACCGACTGGATCAGCCCGCCGAAGTTGGAGGCAAGGCTGGCAATCCAGACAGCGAGGAAGATGCGATGCCGGAAAGGCGCCAACGAGGATGCCCGCCTGTCTAATCCTTCAGCGTCCTGTGTTGGCATGGAAGACTCGATGTGAGGTCAGGGCCAGAGCCAGCCTATAGGCGATTAGGTAGGGCTAACCACCGTCCGACCAAGGCGAGACCAAGTGTCGGATGATGCGCGCCGGTCTATTACGATCGAGATTATCTGCTCTTGAACACGCGACCCTCCGTGCTCGAACTCCGACTGGCGTCGGCTGCACCTGTATTCAACCACCGGATAGACTGCTACCTCTCAGTGTCGGCAGGCTGCTCATCACTGCCCCTTAGTCGCATCGGTTCTTGCAACTGATGCGTCGGTGGGCTCGTCAGCGGCGAAGCGGCAGGGGCCCTGCAGACCCCGCAGACTTCATATCATCCCCGGCGGCGACTGATGTCCCGAGCGCTGGCCCCTGCCGGCCGCACTTGCGGCGACGCAGGTCCGTGCCCGTCGCAGGCGCATCGGCCTTCACCGTACGGAGATTTCCGATCGGGCTTGTTGCCACTGTCAGGCCGTCATCAAGGAGCTCGCGCATGATCCGGGTCCGCGTTGCCGCGCTGGGCGAGCCGAGGACTACCCCGACAACACGCCTGCCTCCGCGGGCAACCGAGACGGCCACGTTGAACCCGGAGGCGCAGACAAAGCCGGTCTTCGTCGCTTCGAGACCGGCATAGTCCTCAACCAGCTTGTTGGTGTTCTTGAGCTTGCGGCCGTTGACTGTGACGGCCGAAGCCCGGAGAAGCTCGGCATGGTCTGCGTGGTAGCTCAGAATCGCCAGCATCAGCACGGCCAAGTCCCGCGCGTTGCTCACCTGGTGGTCATGGTGCAGGCCGCTGGCATTGACGAAGCGCGTCCCGCTCATCCCGAGGCGCCTCGCCTCTGCGTTCATCGCGGTGACGAACGCTACCTCGCTTCCGCTGACGGCCTCCGCAATGGCAACCGCCACGTCGTTGGCGCTTTTGACCATCATGACGAGGAGCGCATCCTCCAGCCGGAGCGAGGTGCCAGGGGGAACGCCGAGCTTGGAGGGCGCTTGGCTCGCAGCATTTGTGCTCAGGACGATGGAGCTGTTTAGGCCGAGCCGGCCGGACCGGACAGCCGAGAGGGCAAGATGGGCTGTCATCAGTTTGGTGAGGGATGCCGGATGCCAGGAGCGGGTGGCCTCCTGAGCAGCGAGAATCTCGCCGGAGGACGCGTCCACCAGCAGCAGCGGCGCAGCGCTGGCTGGCGCGGCTGTCAGGACTAGAGCAGCGGACGCTTAATCGGCCGCATACCCGGCGGCCTTGAGGAAATTCCAGCACTCCTGAGGCTCGAACAAGTTGCAGATGCTGCCGAGGGCGCGCCAAAGCGCGTCAAAGGTGCGGGCCTC
>JAESGY010000547.1_pt1 | contig 13215 bp, 15 predicted proteins | sample 9269841 | NCBI WGS metagenome assembly JAESGY01 (sample SAMN17022865, study PRJNA683097) | algae metagenome | isolation source: Spirirestis rafaelensis WJT71-NPBG6 and co-occurring heterotrophs from... | place: USA: Pinto Wells, Joshua Tree National Park, Colorado Desert, CA | collected 2006-08-15
TCACCAGTGGACGGCCCGATTGCACCACAGCTTCGAGCAGCGGCAGCATCGGCTGCAAACTGCTGAGTTTCTTCTCGAAGATCAGGATGTAGGGGTTGTCCATCTCCGCGATCATCTTCTCCGCATTGGTGATGAAGTACGGGGAGATGTAGCCACGGTCGAACTGCATACCCTCGACGACGTCGAGTTCGGTGGTGACGCTCTTGGCCTCCTCGACGGTGATAACGCCCTCGTTGCCGACCTTCTCCATGGCCTGGGCGATCATCTCGCCGATCTCGCGGTCACCATTGGCTGAGACGGAACCAACCTGGGCAACCTCAGCGGAGGTGTTGATCTTCCTGGTGCTTTTTTGCAGCTCCTCAACGACCACCGCGACGGCCTTGTCGATGCCGCGCTTCAAATCCATCGGGTTCATGCCGGCGGCTACCGACTTCGCGCCTTCCCGGACAATCGCCTGCGCCAGCACCGTCGCTGTGGTGGTGCCATCACCGGCAACATCGCTCGTCTTCGAGGCCACCTCGCGCACCATCTGTGCGCCCATGTTCTCGAACTTGTCGGCCAGCTCGATCTCCTTGGCGACGGTCACGCCGTCCTTAGTGATCCGTGGCGCGCCGAAGCTCTTGTCGAGCACGACATTGCGGCCCTTCGGGCCCAGTGTCACCTTCACCGCATTAGCCAGGACATCGACGCCGTGGATCATGCGCTCGCGGGCATTCGCGCCGAACTTAACGTCTTTCGCTGCCATGTCTGATTTCCTCCAGGTTGGTGTTTTCGGCAGGTTGAATTTAGGCGGCCCTCTTCGCCGCGGCGGCGCCTTCAAGGATTCCCATAATGTCGGTCTCCTTCATGATCAGGAGCTCCTCACCATTGAGCTTCACCTCGGTGCCCGACCACTTGCCGAACAGAATGCGGTCGCCGGCCTTGATGTCGAGCGGGCGCAGCTCGCCCTTGTCGTTCAGGGTACCGGAGCCGACAGCGATGACCTCGCCCTCCTGCGGCTTTTCCTTGGCGGTGTCGGGGATGATGATGCCACCAGCGGTCCTCTCTTCGGCCGTCACGCGGCGAACGAGAACGCGGTCACGCAGGGGCCGGAAGCTCATGCGGTCCTCTCCCAAGGTTTCTTATCGATTGCCTCACCTGATGTGGGGCGCCCGCGCCGGCGCGTCGTCCGGTTAGCACTCCGCCAGGTCGAGTGCCAAACGGAAAGGAACGGAGGCGGCAGATGCTGCAGAATCTCGAGAGTTTCGTCCGGATCCCTGATTGGCGGCTGACCACTGCCGAGATCCTTTATCACCTGCCCGACCACCCGGCGGTGCTGCAGACCTTCATCTGGCAAAAGCTGGATTGCGCCCCGCTCTTCCCGGAGCTGACCCGCTTCCTCCTCTTCTGGCAGTGGGAAATCGACGGGCCGCTGCACTCTGTTCGGGTCGCCTCCTCCGCCTTGGTCCGCCCAGCCGAACTACGCTACGCCAACGGGCAGTACACGCTGCATTAGCCATATGAAGTCTTAAGAAGGAGCATTCGCCGCACGAACGGCAACCAGCTGAGGCGCGGACATAACTTCGGAGCGCTATTCACGGCGGGGTCGAGGCAGCCGGGTGATCAACCGCCTCGACCTGGAACGGCAATCCGGCGCCTGACCCGTAGTCCGACTACAAGATGTGTGGTTGAACGCCGCTCCGTAGACCATCAGAGATCATGTTTCGGGCAGCCCCGCCATTTGCAAACCCTTGAGTAAATTATCCTTGGCTTCCTGGCTAATGTTCCGGTGCCTAATATTGGTTGTATAATGCGCCCTGATGCGCTCCCTTGTGTTGTACTTTGGGAATCTTTGAGTGAAAACGGCAAGCACTGACTGCGCCTCATCATTGCGGCCGCTCAGCGCGTACGCGGCGATTAGCCACGCTTGGCTGTACCACAAATTCGGTCGCTCCTCGACGGATCTCCGTAGCCATTCAATAGCATTCTGCATATCGCCGCCCGCAAAATAAGCGCGGCCGCCGATCCAGTAAAATACGCCCAGTGACCGGTCTTTCGGACTCAGCGCAATCGCCTTCTGCGCCGCATCTATCGCATCCTGTGTGGGGCGGCCGAGAAAAACGAGCTGATTGGCCATCTGCGCATGCGCTGACGCGAAATTCGGGTTGCGTCGTATCGCCTCTTCAAAAGCGGCAAGTGCACCGTCGTGGTCCCCACGAACTCGGAGCACCAAGCCGAGCACGTAGTTTGCTACTGGCTCCGCCGGGTCCAGTGACAACGCCTTTTTCGCAGCCCACTCCGCGGCATCAACCTCCGCTGATCCAGCGTTATTCCAGGCATTATAATAATCGTTGAGCAGCAGGTTCCCCAGCACGGCCAACAACTGTGGTGAATCGGGGTAAACTAGTAGCGCCGCATCTACGTGCCTGCGCGCCTCGAGCGATTTCTCGGCGTTGTAATCCGGCCCTGCCAGTATCGCCATAGCCCGTAACCTTTCGTCGAGGGGGTTGCCGTCGGCTGCCAAGGTGCCGATCTCGTGCCGGCGCTGCACTTGCGCCAACTGCACGTTGAGCGTTGCCGCGATGCGCCCGGTGATTGCCTCCTGAAGAGCGAGAAGGCTCGTGCCTTCGTGATTGAAGCGGTTCGCCCACAGCTGGGCGCCGCTCTGGGTGTCGACCAGCTGCGCATTCACCTGCACAGCCGCGCCGACGCGCTTCACGCTACCCTCCAACGCGAACCGGGCACCTACCTCGCGGCCGATTTGGCGGACATCGACGATCTGATTCTTATAGGCCAAAGCCGTCCCCGAGGCGATTACCATTGCCCTTTGAAGCCGCGACAGGTCGGTGATAACGTCGTCGGTGATAGCGTCGGCTACGTACTCCTCGTCTGGTCTCCCGCTAAGGTTCCGGAAGGGTAGAACGATGATAGAGTTGGGCGGCGTGGCGCTCGCGGAACTGGGCGGCGCGATGACCGCAGAGTTTGGCGATGTGACCGGTCCAAGGTCCGGAAGCCAGGCGACCCCTGAAATGATAAGCACGATGGCAATCGCCGCGACCGGCAACAAGGCCGGATTCGAAACAGCTCTGAACCATCGGCTCGAAGCCGGCATGGGCGCATCGGCCACCTGATAGGCGCGGATCGGGTACTCTATGTTCTTTCCTCGGAACATCCCCTTGTCTGTGAAGAAGAGACCAGGATGGCTACGCGTCTGGTCGTAGATGCTCTGGCTGACGTAGACTGTGCCGGGTTGCGAGAGGGTTTCTAGCCGTGCGGCGATGTTGATGCTGTTGCCGTAAATGTCCCGGCCATCCGCGAGCACGTCGCCATTGTTGATGCCCATGCGAAGCTGGAACCGCTCGGGATCATCGGCTTGTCGTTCACTCAGGCCGCGCTGAATATCGAGCGCACAGAGCACAGCATCAATCGCGGTGCCGAACTCGATCAGTATGCCGTCGCCAAGCGAGCGCACAAGCCGACCACGGTGCCGATCGACTGTCGGTTGGATGAACTCCCAAGCGTGCCGAGCGATACGTGCGAGCGCGCCAGCCTCATCGCGGCTCATCATGCGGCTATAGCCGACAATGTCGGCTAACAGGACCGTTGTGAGCCGCCGCGTGAGCAGGATCGGCTCGGCTGACATGGCTCCCTCTCCCCAGACAGGTCAAGTGAGTACCCGCCAAGCTTCGTACCGACTGGCGCCCATGACGCAGTTCCTGTGGCGATCAATGCGTCAAAAGAACCAGAAACTTTCGCTAGTGCGCTACCTTGAGCGGATGCCGATAATCACGCCGGACGCGAGACTACGCTATTCGCAGGCTAAACCGTCTACGAAATTCTACTAGTGCCGTGCTTCAAAAGGATGATACCCGTCGCCACGATCTGAGAGCCCGTTTGAAAATGTCCGACCGCCGCAAGATCTTGGGCCTGTTGCGGCTAGAGCCACGCTACATCTTGTGGCCCGAGCCTTTTTCCAAACGGGCTCTGACGGACCGAAAAGGGGCGATCAAGCGGGACTCATCCGTCTGGCCACATCCAATGGCGCATTTTCGAGTTGCCTGGAGTAGTGCTTGTGGCACGCCGCCGGAGAGCGCCTGCGGCGGCCCTTTTTGCGAGCGGCTCGCTATAATTACTACGCCCAACTGGCCGTAGAGGCTCTTATGCGTGTGGTCATCCGAGGGGACTTGCTAGATCCGTTGCTATTCGGAAATAGTCATTGAGCACCGAGTGGCTGTCCGCAATGACCTGCGAGACGCACCGAGTACCCGCCGGGGTGCGGCGATCGGCCGAGGCGAGATCGGCAAGTTGTAGTTCCCACTCCGCCGGGAACGGCTGCATCAGCTGTAGCAATCCCAGAGCCGGCACTGCCGCCCGCCCAAAAGTGCCTCCACGACATCCGGCGCCAGCAGTGTCGGATGCAGCAGAGGCCCTAGGTATCCCCGCTCGATCTGCTCCGCCACCATATCGCTGATCGAGGCGTACCGCCCCTCGTCCAGCAGCTATTGGTACCGGAATGCCCTGGCTAGCGCCTTCACCAGCGCCGGGTCAGCCCGCGTCGGGAGGGCTGCCTCGCATCCGTCCCACACCGGGGTCACCACCGTCTTCCGCCCTGGCCGGTGCCGGCTGGTCAGCGGCACCCGAACCGTGATGCTGGTCGCCCCCGTCATGCTGCTGCCCTCAGCGCCTCGGGCGTGATGGCCGTGAGGTCGCGGACAAGGCCGGCCAGTCCCTCCACACAGAGCCGGATCTCAGCGCCGGTCGGCCCGACCACCACCCGCTCCACCAGTGACCGCACGACCCGCACGTGCTCGGCTTCGGGAAACCCGTCCAATGGTCACGCTCTGCGCTTCACCCCTGCTCTGGATCTGGTCAGGAGTTGAATGCCTGACGCTGCTTTCCCCAATCTGCTGGAAACGGCTTCATGAGCGCCGGGAGAATTAGCCCTTCCGGCTGCTGCCCATCCAGGATGGCCTCGATGATGTCCGGCGCCAGGAGCGTCAGCCGCAGCACCCGGCTGACGTAGGAGTCGTTGATCTTCTCGGCGGCGGCGATCTCGTCGATCGTGCCATATCGCCCATCCTCCAGCATCCGCCGCCAGCGGAAGGCCCGTGCCATTGCCTTCACCAGAGTGCTGTCCACGCGGGCCGGCACCGCGACGGCGCTGCCCTCCGGGGCGATCACCAGCTTCCGCCCGCCGCGCCGTTGGATGGTGAGCGGCACGTGCACCGTGAGGGTTGAGTCCGCGCCAATCATGCAGCAGCCCTCCCCGGCTCTACCTTGGGAGCACGGAGATCCCTGGCCAGGCCGACCAGCCCGCCCACTCTGAGCCGGATATCCAGTCCCACGGGGCCGACCTCGACCCGCTGGACTAGCAGCTGGACGACGCGCGCCTGCTCGGCAGGAAACAGCTCATCCCACAGCGGATCCAGCCGCTCCAAAGCCAGCCGAACCTCCGCCTCGGTCACCTCCGGCACGTCGGCCCGTGCCGCGCGCCATGTGCCAACGACGATCTCGGGCTGCCGGAGCAGCGCCCGCAGCTGATCCACCACGGCGGCCTCAATCTCCGCGGCCGATACCCGCCGCACAAGGCAGTCTTCCTTCAACCCTTTCAGGGCCGCCTGGCTGACGTAGTAGCGGTACAGCTTGCCCCGGCGCCGCGTGTGCGTCGGCGACATCGCCCGCCCGTCCGGCCCGAAGATCAGGCCCCGCAGCAAAGCCGGGGTCTGGTTCCGGTTGCGGTTGGCCCGCACCCGCGGGCTCTACCGCAGGATGGCGTGCACCCGGTCCCACAGCTCCCGCGGCACGATCGCCTGGTGCTCGCCGGGGTAGGAGGTGCCCTTGTGCACGGCCTCGCCGAGATACACCCGGTTGTTCAGCAGCTTGTAGAGGTCCCCCTTGTCGAAGGGCTTGCCACGCTTCGTGGTCACGCCTTCAACCCGGAGGACCCGGGCGAGCTTGGTGCCGGAGCCGATCTCGGCGAAGCCGGCGAAGATGCGCCGGACCACCACCGCCTCCGCCTCGTTCACGACCAGCTTGCGATCCCGAGCGTCGTAGCCGAGCGGCACGAATCCACCCATCCACATGCCGCGGGCGCGCGAGGCGGCGACCTTGTCTCGGATCCGCTCGCCGATCACCTCGCGCTCGAACTGGGCGAAGGAGAGCAGGATGTTGAGTGTCAGCCGCCCCATAGAGGTGGTGGTATTGAAAGACTGGGTGACGGAGACGAAGGTCACTTCGTGCGCATCAAACACCTCGACCAGCTTGGTGAAGTCCATCAGCGCCCGCGACAGCCTGTCGATTTTGTAGACCACCACCACGTCGATCAGCCCGCGCTCGATGTCGGCTAGCAGACGCTTCAGGGCCAGGCGGTCCAGGGTGCCGCCCGAGACGCCGCCATCGTCGTAGTGGTCCGGGACCAGCACCCAGCCCTCCGGCCGCTGGCTGGCAATGTAGGCCTCGCAGGCTTCGCGCTGGGCGTGGAGCGAGTTGAACTCCATGTCGAGCCCCTCCTCGCTCGACTTGCGGGTGTAGACGGCGCAGCGCAACTTGCGGACAACGGCCTTCGGTGCCGCATTCTGGACGCTGGGCGATGCCTTGCGCCTCATGCGCCACCCCGCTGATGCTTCAAACCGAAAAACGTCCAGCCGTTCCAGCGGGTGCCGGTGATGGCGCGTGCGATGGCGGACAGCGACTTGTAGGGCCGGCCCTCGTACTCATAGCCGTCGCGCAGCACCGTCACGCAGTGCTCCACGCCCTGGTACTCCCGCACGAGCCGCGTGCCGGCGATCGGCTTGCCGTCGTGGCGGAGGCGTCGGACGGTGATGTTGCCGCCGTCGAGTTGCTCACCCAATGCCTCCAGCCGCTCGATGGTCTCCGGCTTCAACCCGCCATAGGCCAGTTCCTGGATCCGGTAGGCGAGCCGGTTCTCGAGGAAGCGCCGGTTGTAGGGCGGCGGCTCGGTGCCGAAGAGCTCCCGCCACTGCTGCTTCAGCTCGGGCGCGGTGGCGGTCTGCAGGGCCGCCGTTCGGCCCAGGACATCCACGGGCGGGATGATGGGGATGGCCGGCATGGGGTCAGCCGGGGCCTTTGCCCCCCGCGTACTGCTCCTTTCCCTGCCGGCTGGGGTACTGCCTCGTGTCATGCGTCTCTCCGAGTTGGAGGGACATGACCGCTCTCTTCGGGTTGGAAGTGTAGCGAACTCTCTCCCGGTGGCCCGGCCTGGGTGGCGTCGCCGTTCAGATCCTCGGCAGCGCGGCGGCGCAGGCGCACGAGGCCGGCAGCGATGATGGCGCAGACCTCGCGGAGGTGGGGCAGGAGGTGGGAATTGAGGGGCGAAGCGGCCATGGTTCGCGGTCAGGATCGGCCGGCGCGGGCGAGAGGAACAGTGAAAACAATCGCTTCGCGGGTGAACGCGGCCACAAAGGCAGCCGAGCGAAGGAGGGAGTAGCCGGGCGGGTGCTGAGCCGGTATCCCTCCGCTCCCCCCCCCCCCCCGCAGGCCGGACCGCCAGAGGAACAAAACAGGAATGCTGGATTGCCCGCAGGCCACGGGAACTGGTGGTCCATGAGCCGCCCTGCTCAACCGGCCAAAGATCTAAGATCCGTACCGCTGCTACCAGTGCCTCCGCCGGGCGGCTTGACGCTCATGGTAGCATTCGAGGCTCTCTGTCCGCGTGAAATGGCCCTGCTCAGGCGTGGAGGCCCGGAACTCAGGGCACTCGTGCTGGCGGAGTTGCCGCCCTGGGACGCGGTGCTCCCTGACCCGGATCCAAGCCCGTGGATCCTCAAGCACCTGCTCGCTGCGCTTTGCGAGCGGCCGGATTTGCAGCTGACCGGGCACGACCTCTCAAAGGGTGTCGGCGCAGATCGATACCGGCTGCCGCACTACCTCCTTCTCGCCGCGGTGAGGGCGGACGAGAAGGACTTCAGCATCGCATACCGCCCGTGGCTGTACCTGGATCTCCGTCGTGAGACGGCCCGCATCGGGTGCGAACTCATCCGGCATGAGGATCCGGAGGAGCCTAGGCCACTCCCGGAAGTAGTCGAACTGATCGCAGTTCGGGTTGAAGCGACTCGCACCCAAGACACCGGGCTAGCGCTGCCAGCCGAGCCGGGGGGACCAGCGGGCCGTGCCCGCGCGGCAATTAAGCCGGAGTATAGCGAACCCCTTTTGCGAGCCTGGTTCAAGATGCGCATCTTCGGGTGGCCGAAGGAGCACGCCCCGCCGACCCGCGACCAATGCGTGGCTGAGGCACGCGAGCACTTTGGACGCCGTATTCCCCGCGACACAGTCCGCCGCATCCGGCGGGAGGTCGCGCCCCCGTCATGGAATAAACCCGGCAAGCGGCGTTCGCCGAAATAGCCGCCGATCTCGAATAAAGATCTCACAATATCAAGGCCTTAAGATCAGCCCAATTCGGCGGGCCGCCGAATTCCCGCCCATTTAGACACTCCGCTCTGGCTGCCTCACATCCGCGATTGCCCGGCGCATTCCGCGCCATGCCTGTGAGGCAATCTGATGCCCCTTTTGACTGCCCGCTCCCCCGCTGAGCCAGCCAGACCTCCGGCGGATCCTGTGCGCCACTTGACGCAGCTCGACTTGGCGCGCCGTTGGCGCATCTCGCCACGGACCCTCGAGCGCTGGCGCTCGCTCCGACAGGGGCCGCCCTACTTGAAGCTCGGCGCGGCAATCGCCTACCGCATCGAGGACATCGAGAGCTACGAAGCGCCGCGACTCCATGCCGGCATCGCCCAAGCGGACACCCAGCGGCTTCCGAGCGACGCCACGCAGCACTCGGCTGGTTCTGCCACCAAGCTGGCAATCTCGCCGAGGTCAACGCGCTGATGCGTGGGGCACGCATGTCTCGCAGGCGCTGGAGCACGACGGCGACCCCGCCGCTCGCGCGTGTCGGCGGGACGCAGTCTCCGCCAGAGACGTCCCGCATGGCATCCGGCCGAATCTGCGCGCTCTGTGGGCGCGAGGCGAATGGCCTCGGCTACGTGCACCACCTCCGTTGGGAGCGATACCCACACCACTGGTTTTGCTCGCTCGGCTGCTTCGAGCCTGGCTGCGCGCTAGCGCGGAAGGGAAACGGCATGATCAACAAGACGACGATGGAGGCGCGAGCAATAAGGGACGCTCGTCGCGGCCTGGCGAAGGTCCTGACCGAGCTCGACCTGATTGAGCCCTTCCGCAGCCGCAGCGCGGCGGAGATCGACCGCATCATTGAGGCCTGCATCGGCGGCTTCCAGGCATCCATGCGTCGGCAGGCGAAGGAGGGTGCGGCATGAGCTTCGCAGCTTCGCAGCAGCAAGCGGCGGCAATCCGCGCTGCCACTGATTGGTATCGGCAAAGACGGCGGAAGCAGCAGGTCTTCCGGCTATTCGGTTTCGCCGGCACCGGCAAGAGCACGATTACCCGACACGTCATTGAGGCGCTCGGGCTTACGCTGAAGGAGCGCAACTGCTGCGGCGTCGGTGGTGTGCTGTTCGCGGCTTTCACCGGCAAGGCTGCCTCCGTGATGACCCGCAAGGGTACGCCGGCCTCAACCATACACAGCCTGATCTACCGGGTCTCGGAATCCACTCCGGCCGAAATCCAGCGCGTTGAGGAGGAGCTGGCCGGCCTGCGCACCCAACTCGGGCGGATGGGCCCCAAAGCCCAGGCCGCCACGGAGCTGCGGATCCGGCGGCTGGTGCAGCGTGTAGCACGCGCCTACGAGCCCACCTTTCTTCTGAACAGCCAGTCGCTCGTCCGCGACGCCGAGCTGATCGTGCTTGACGAGGTGTCCATGGTCGGCCGGCGTATAGCGGATGACCTCCTCAGCTTCGGCAAACCTGTCCTGGTGCTTGGCGACCCCGGGCAGTTGGGGCCGATCTCGGGATCGAGCGCCTTTACTGGCGCGGAGCCGGACGTGGTGCTGACCGAGGTCCACAGGCAAGCCGGCGATAGTGCTATCCTCCGGCTTGCCACCATGGCGCGGCAGTGCCGCAGCATCCCGCACGGGGAGCACGACCCGCTCGTCTGCAAGCTGCGGCGCGCCGCAGTGGATGCCGAGTATTTGCTGGGCTGCGGCCAGGTCATCTGCGGGCGCAATGGGACCCGCCTTCTCCTGAACGGAGCGATGAGGCGAGCGGCGGGCTTCCCCGCCCCGTATCCCATCGGTGAGGGCGAGAAGATCATCTGCTTGAGGAACCGCCACGATCTCGGCCTGGTCAACGGCACGTTCGTCGAGCTCAGGCACGTCCGTGACGAGGGGCCACTGGCGTTCAGCGCCTCCATCATGACCGAGGACGGGCAGGAGATCAGCGGCCGGCTCCACCTCTACAAGGGACACTACGACGACCACCTTGCCTTCGACCCTGATCGGGCGCGGCGTGATTGGCGACAGAAGCGCGGTCAGGTCGAGACGGTGTGGGGCTATGCCATCACCTGCCACAAGGCGCAGGGCTCGCAGTGGGAGAACGTGATCGTCTACGACGACGGTCTCGGCCGCACCGCCGAGGATCGCGCCCGCTGGCTGTACACGGCGATCACGCGCGCCGAGCGCAGGCTGGTGATCCTTGACTGATGCACGCGATCGCCAGGCGCCTGTGGTCGGATACGATCTCGACGCCATCACCGCCCGGCTACGCGACACGGCATCAACCTGGGTGCCCGAGCTCTTCCGGCAGGGGAGGAAGCAGGGCGACGAGTGGCGGCTGGCCAACATCCGGGGCGACGCACCGCGCAGCACGGGATCCTGTGTCATCGCTCTCAAGGGCGACCATGCCGGCGACTGGTTCGACTTCGATGGAGGCCAAGGCGGCGGGCCGCTGAGCACCCTGGAGCGTGCCACCCGCCTGTCTGGGGAGGCGCTGTTTGCGCGGGCCGCCGAGCTAGCGGGCTGGACGCCTGACACTCCGACCCGGCAGGAGCCGCCCGCCGCAGCGCCCAAAAAGAGCGGGACGCGACGAGCGTGATCGCCTCCATTGTGGAACGCGCCCTGCCGCTCACCGGGACCCCGGCGGAAGTCTATCTGCGGGGGCGTGGTCTCGGTCTGTCGGACAACTGCGACCTGCGGTTCCATCCCGATCTGAAGTACTGGGAGACCCGCACCGGCTACCCGGCCATGATCGGGATCGTCCAGGACCGGGCTGGTGAGCCAGTGGCGGTGCATCGGACCTACCTGCAGGTCGATAAGAGCCGCTCAGACCGCGTCGGAAAGGCGCCCGTGGGCAAGCCACGTATGCTGCTGGGCAAGACCGGCGGCGGTGCGGTCCGGCTCGCGCCGGTCGGCACGGATGGCCTGCTCGGCCTCGCCGAAGGCATCGAGACCGGCCTCGCCGCTATGACCGCGTGCTCCGCGCTCGCGGTCTGGGCAACGCTGTCCACCAGTGGTCTGATGCAGGTCCAGCTACCGCCCGAAGCACAGCAACTCATCATCCTGGCGGACCACGACGAGTCTGGTGCCGGGATGCGCGCCGCCGAAGCCGCCGCGCGCCGGCTTCGGGGAGAGGGGCGACAGGTGGCCATTGCCTTACCGCCTCGGCAGGGCGACGACTTCAACGACCTGCTGTTGCGTGAGGGGCCGGAGGCCGTCCAGGCGGTGATCCAAGCCGCACTCAATGGCGGGTCGCCCCGCAATACCGCCACTGAGATAGAGCCTGGCCGACACGTGCCCTCTGGCTTCGTCGAACCAAGCAGGCCCTTGCCTACCCTCCGTGCCGATGACGGGGACCTCGCGCACGCGACCGACCGGGCGTGGGCGTTGCTGCTGGAGTCGAACCGCTCGCCCTGGCTGTTCCGCTCCGCTGGACAGCTGAGCTGTATCTTGCCTGACGACGAGGGGCGGCCAGTCGCGGTGCCGGTGCTGGATGAGCGCCTCCGGCTGATGCTGGCCAGACTTGCGGGATGGCGGCGGACGAACCGCAACGGCGACCTTGTGCCGGCCCTCCCGCCCATGGCGCTCGTGAAGACGCTGCTGGCCACGCCCCACCCCGAGCTGCCGGTGCTGATCGGAATCGTCGCTACGCCGGTATTCGGCCGCACCGGCACGCTGCTGACCAAGCCCGGCTACCATCGCGACGCGCAGCTGCTGTACCACCCCGTAGCAGTTCGCATTCGAAGGTGGCGAAAAAGCTCTCGCACAGGGCGTTGTCATAGGCATCGCCAACGGATCCCATGGACGGCCGGATGCCGGCCTCTCTGCAGCGCTTGCCGAACGCCAGGGAGGTATATTGCGACCCCTGATCCGAGTGGTGAATGACATCGCGTGGCCGGCGCTGGCCGACGGCCATCTCCAGCGCATCCAGGACGAGCTCGGTGCGCAGGTGGTTGGCAGTGGCCCAGCCGATGACCTTGCGGCTCCAGAGATCGAGTACCACGGCGAGATAGAGGAAGCCGGCTGCCGTGGGGATGAACGGGTGAGTAGGCCGGAGGAATTGCACCTCCGGCCCCTCTCAGAACCGGACGTGAACCTCTCGGCTCATCCGGCTCCCATCATCCAGCCTATGACTGATAGCCCATCGACCAATGAACGAACTTCCCCGGCTGCCTTTGCGCCATTTGCCTGAGCATCTCGGCAGCCCGCGTTTTGTGGCCTGCCAGCCTCTTGTGCTTGCGCATCAGCCACCGGGTCAGGAACAGGTTCATGTTCCGCCACACCGGCTTGAGCGCCGACCCGTGGAAGTGGCCGTAGTACTGCTGCCACCCCTTCAGGACCGGTCCGAACATGGCCGAGAGGTCGGCCAGGCTCTTGTCGCTCTTCAGTTGCAGGTGCCATCCCCGAATCGTCTGCCGCATGGCCTTGAGGGCGTCGCGGCTGACGGCCGGGGAGAAGTTCACGTAGACCCGGCTATACTTGTCCACCGCCTTGCGGGGGCGGAAGGTGTAGCCGAGGAACGTGAACTGGATGTCGGGGTGGTCACCCGTCCGATTGACGTCCTTGCAGTACACGAGCCGTGTCTTGCTCGGATGCAGTTCGAGCTTGCAGGCCTGGAACCGCTCCCGGATGCGGTCAAGCACATACTCCGCCTGGCGCTTGCTCTTGCAGTGAAGCACCGCATCGTCGGCATACCGGGCAAACCGGACGCCGGGCAGTTGGCGCTCCACCCACAGATCAAACGCATAGTGCAGGAAGAGATTGGCCAGAAGCGGCGACACGACCCCGCCTTGCGGCGTGCCCCTGTCACGTTCCAGCACCTGCCCGTCCGTGGTCTGCATTGGCGCTTTCAGCCAGCGGTCCACGTAGAGCAG
>JAESGY010000548.1_pt1 | contig 13152 bp, 14 predicted proteins | sample 9269841 | NCBI WGS metagenome assembly JAESGY01 (sample SAMN17022865, study PRJNA683097) | algae metagenome | isolation source: Spirirestis rafaelensis WJT71-NPBG6 and co-occurring heterotrophs from... | place: USA: Pinto Wells, Joshua Tree National Park, Colorado Desert, CA | collected 2006-08-15
CCGCTGATCCGCTTGGACTGAGCTCTCCTTGGACTCTCTCGACCCTGATCCCAGGGTCGAGCCAGTAAGCTCGTGAGAAACTACTTGCAAAACGGCTCGCGATTAGACGACCCCATCACTTATGGAACTCGCTTATGGCGGGTAACAAACGTGGCGAAGGCGGCTCCGATGAGAGCGCCTGATGCCTTTACCACGCCGTCTGGAAGGCGTCCATGGCGGCCAGTGATAATGTTCTGAGCAACCTCAAGGAACCCAACGATCCCGACTAGAGCATCGGACTCTTAAGCGGACGCACCCCCAGCCGTTTCGGAGATAGACTCGCCATCACTGGGGTGCAGAACTCACTGGGTTCAACTTCTCGTCCGATGCTTTAGCAGCACAAGGATGTAGAGGCGGCGTTTCGGGTAGCCAAGGCAGAAAGCGGCTCCAATGGCTGCAAAAGCTGCAAACCGCTCCAAGCTGTCCGGAGCCTTGGTGACGGGCCGCCATTCAATCGGCGCGAGGGTGAAGACCGCAATGGCGAGGACAAGCAGCCATGCGACCCAGCGGAAGAAAACCTTGGGTGTCATGGGGAGCGGTTTAGCTGATTGTGCCGGGATTGTGCATGGCTCTTTTCGGCTTCTTAATGCCCGGCATATGTGGAATCAAGCCGAAGTGCGAGGGCTGGGCGTTAGGGGTATCCTCTCACCCGGGGCTTGCCGGGGCTGCGCTGGTCAGGGTTGCTCAGCCCCGGCAAACCCGGATCCAGAGAACTCATGAGAACCTCTGATGGCGTGCGGTAGCCCAGGCACTTGCGTGGCATCTCATTGCGTCGCTCACAGAGATCTAGCAGCGTCTCCTCGGAAAGAACGGCAATGTCCGTATCTCGTGACAGGAAGCGCCAAACCCGGCCATTGGTGTTCTCGACCGTGCCCTTCTGCCAGTGCGCCTGCGGCTTGCAAAAGTAGCTGTCGATGCCGAGCTTGTGCTTGAGCAGCTGGTAGGAGGAGAACTCCGTACTCCGATCAAAGGTGATCGACTGCCGGGCCGGAGCGGGCAGAGCTTGCAGCTTCTCCATCATGCCACTCATAACGCCCGCTGAGTTGCAGTCCCGATTGCGGGTGAGGATCGTGTAGCGGCTCTGACGCTCCACCAGCGAGGTCAGGTTGTGCTGGCCCAATTCCCTGCGGAACATCATCAGGTCGCCCTCCCAATGACCGAAGCTGGTGCGAGTTGCGATCTCAGGTGGACGCTGCTCGATGGTGTTGCTCGCCGGGATGAACAGACCGCGCGGCTTGCGCTGATAGCGGCTTCGCCGTCGGCGCCGTGCCATGGGCAGCTCCTTGTACAGCCCGAGATGCTGTCATTGGGGACCATAGACAAACCGGTAGATCGTCTCATGCGAGATGCGCTCGGATGCGCCTGATACCCGCAAACGGCCGGCGATCTGTTCCGGCGACCAAGCCGCCTTGAGACAGTCGATCACATGGACGGCCAGCGCGGGATGGCGGGAGAGCTTGCCCGGGCGCTGTCGCCGGGCGCGAGCCTGCCTGTCGGCCGCCACATGGAAGTAGCCTTGATAGAGAGGTTCCTCATCATGCATCCAGTTGCGGGAAATCTCGCGGCGCTCCGCCAAGGTCAGATGAGTATAGGGCATGGTCATGCAGCCTGCGTGCGAATGTGGTTCTTGTACTTGTAACAGCATTCGCACTTCAGATTAGAATCCACCTAAAGACCGCGCAATTTCGCATAAGTGCCAGTATGGACCTGATTTGAAGATTTCGCGAAGTCTTCATGCGGACTTATGGAACGCCGCGCCGACTATTCAGTAAAAATCGATCCGCAGCAGGCCTCAGCCGGCACGCGAATAATCTTGAAGGCTTGGCGTGGGAGAGGCCGAGATGAGCACGTTTTCCCGGCCTCTCCCCGCCTGGATGAGGAGCAGTTAGGGGCGATACTCCAGATCCAAGTCAAGAGGGATAGCCGCACCTCCAGGGACGGGAACGATAGCTCGCTTTGCATGGTCCTACATCAGGAGCGTTCCCCTGCCCCGGCGGAAGAAAGTCGGATGAGGATTGCAAATTTTTGCATGGGACAGAGTTCTCGAACACCTAGACCTGCGGTGTGTAAAACCGATACTCCTGGCGCGAATAAAAGGTTGGCAGAGGGGCGACTGTAAATCCGCTGGCACGCTCTCAGGCCCGAGGGATTTTAAGTACCTTACGTCTACCCGGAGCGCCACGTCCGTTGCGCTCAAGACCAGGAGAGCTTCTGGACGAACTGGAGGAGACGGGCACTGCAGACGGCCTCGGCAGCCTCGACCTGATCCATCTTGCGGTCGAAGGTGGACCAGCGCACACCATGGGGCTTGTCGATGGGATCACCAATGCCGCCATCCGCTCCGAGATGCCTCCGGCGCTTGAACGCCTGGCTGATGGCGCGGCCCGGTACCCAGAACCGTCATCAGGCGCCGGCAGGTGCTGTCATCTTTGACAACCGCCACCACTTCCCAGTGAAGGCAAGCTACCACTCAGATAAATGCGTAGTTTCAATTTGCCCCAGTATCAAGCATAGTGCTGCCATAAGCGAGGTTTTAATCGACGAAACCAGTTGGCCACATCTGGTGGGCACATGACGGTTGCGACGAACCGCAGGGCGGTATTCGGATCGACGCTGTCTAAGCTGTGACGAAATTTCCAAAGGAACGCTAGCAGTTTCCCACTGTCGCCACCCGCCTTCGAGTAATCGGATAGCGCGATCAGTCCGCGTCTCGCGAAGCAGCGCTGGGCCTGTGCCTTAATCGTTTTACATAGGTCTGGATCGATCAAATGTTTATTGGCCAGTTTTGAAATCAAGTCCGCAATTTGAATCCCCTCCTGGAGGACTTGCTCAACGTCCATTTTTGCTGTCTCCGACCCATCGTGCAGCGCAAAGGTTGCGCATGGCTCATTGATGAACCCAACCTCGCCAAGGAAGAGCATCGGTGCCCAAGCGGCAATGTCAGACATGTGTGGGTATTCCCGTGAGAACCCATTGTGCGCCCTCAATAGATCTGTGCGTACGACCACACTGCACATTGTGACGGTAATCCGGTCATTCAGGAACTCAGTTAATATTTTTGTACCATCCCAAACACCAGTTTGATAGGTGCAGCTGCTCCGGGCCGGCGACGTTTGACCTCGCGAGACAAAATCAAGATTACTAAGGCTGACAACGACTGGGATTTGGGGTCGGCCTCTCATCACCTCTACGCATCTCTGCAAGAGCCATGGAGATACCCTATCATCGTCCGGAACAAAGACTACGTATTCACCTCGCGCAGCCGCCAAGCATGCATTCAAGTTTGGAATAAGGCCGATATTCTTGGCTTGCCGTACAATCCGTAGCCTGTCATCTTTGATCTGGCCCAGTATCGTTTCTGTCGCGTCCGTCGAAGCATTGTCCGACACTAGCACCTCAAAGCGTCTATACGTCTGGGCAAGCGCGGAGGCGACGCAATCCTTCAGCAGCGAAGCCCTATTGAACGTCGGAATAGCAATTGTGAATAGTGGATTGTCCCGATGCCCAGCGGGGTCTGTGTTCGGCATAATGATCTCCCGGTTGATAGGATGAGAGTTGCTGACGCTCGTCGTTCTACCACTCGCTTCGAAGGGAGTCGGACCAAGTTTCTGGGGCCCAGCTGACGAACTCCTCAGCAGGAATATCATAGCGCCTGAGTCTGCTTCCGCTGATGGTCCCAAGTTGCTTCAGACATTTCGCATGTTGTCACTTGAGCACAGGCTTTAGAAGCAACTCTCCTTGTGCCATAGGCGAACGATACAACCCAAGTGCAGATAACGGCAACCGACCAATTCTCAAATACACTTGAGTGACAGCATTCCCGATCAGGCGGAAAGCTGCTGAACCTAAATCCTAAGTATTTCAGTGTTTCCCACGCCAAATTTTTCTCAGTCATTCGCGCTCCTTGGATCCTCGGCGGCCTAGAACATCCTGTGAGTGCCCGTTCGCTCGTGTCTGTTTATTTTGTGGGACCAAAGACTTGCACATCAACCTTTACCATGTATCCAGGACACAACCTACCAGCTTGAACAAGGCGCGCCGGAAGTTGCCCGGACCGCGGTACGGGTAGAACGTCGGACTATATCGCCCCCCGCCTACGCTGCAGTATCGCCGTGTGCCAATAAGGATTTACTCAAGCTAGACTTCCTGGTGGGCATGATTGTTCTCTGTCAGATGTAAGTTTGGTAAAATGCTCGATTCTGCCTCACTGCCAGCAGTCATAATGGAAGGCAATCGAATTCACGAATTGACAATTGTCAACTTTGCACCGGATGACAGATCAGCTCATCTTCGAGCGGCGAGCGGGCGGCAAAACTCTCCGAAGTTGATGGTTATCAAGTCCTGCTTTCAGTTTAGGGCTACCTCTAGCAACATGGGTTAGGCGATGTCCTGTTTGTTCGGTTCTGAATACTGACAATTTTCTAGGAGAGTTAAATGAAAGTGGTCATTCTTGCCGGGGGGTATGGAACGCGTTTGAGCGAACATACCACTGTCATTCCCAAACCACTTGTCGAGATCGGCGGTCGCCCGATTCTCTGGCACATCATGAAACTCTATTCTCATCATGGTCTGAACGACTTTGTCATTTGTTGCGGTTACAAAGGCAGTGTAATCAAGGACTATTTCCTTAACTACTCGGCTTACCAGACTGACTGGACCATCGATCTTCAGCGAAACCAGATCGAGAGCCATCGAAACGCAACTGAGCCTTGGAAAGTAACCCTTGTCGATACGGGCGAGAAGACGATGACCGGCGGGAGGCTGAAGCGCGTTCGGGAGCACCTCGGGAACTCGACATTCTGCCTGACCTATGGCGATGGCGTGAGCGACGTCAACATTCCGGAGCTCATCACCTTCCATCGTCAGCAAGGTGCCCTCGCGACGGTCACCGCGGTGCGGCAACCTGGCCGTTTCGGCGCAATAGATCTGTCCTCTGATCGTCCGCGAGCCGCACGGTTTCGTGAGAAAGCAGCGGGCGACGGCAACTTGATTAACGGAGGCTTCTTTGTCCTTGAGCCCGAAGTGCTCGATCTAATCGATGGGGACAGTACAAGTTGGGAGAACGAGCCACTTGCACGCCTGCTCGAACAGGATCAACTCGCGGTCTACCGGCACCAAGGCTACTGGCAAAACATGGACACACTACGGGACAAGGCCCTCCTGCAAGAGCTTTGGGATCAAGGGCACCCACCTTGGTGTGTTTGGGACAAGCAGTCTCCCGCAACCGTCAGCAATATGGCCTCGGCAAAATTCGCCGTTCCGGAAAATACATAAGGAAAAACTATGCGTGTTCTCTATAGCGGAGCAGATGGTTATATCGGGGCGGTGCTAGGTCCGAAGCTGCTCAAGGCCGGCTATGATGTCGTCGGGATTGACACTGGACTCTACCGTCGGGGTTGGCTGTTCGATGACGGTCAGACACGGCCTATGGTTATATCCAAGGATACGCGGCAGCTCTCTCAGTCAGACTTGAAGGGCTTCGATGCGGTGGTTCACCTCGCGGAACTTTCGAACGATCCGCTTGGCGAAAATGACCCAGAGATCACGATGGAGATCAATCATCGGGGCTCTGTCGAGTTCGCCGAAAAGTGCAAGGCAGCCGGCATCGCACGCTTCGTGTATGCTTCTTCATGCAGTATCTACGGAGCGGCCGGCGACGATGTCAAAACCGAGACGTCTTCCGTCGAACCGCAGACTGCCTATGCACGTTGCAAGGTTCTCGTAGAGCGGGATCTGCGCGCGATGGCCGGCGCGCATTTCACGCCGATCTTCCTTCGAAACGCCACGGCGTTCGGGGCATCGCCCAGGCAGCGTTTCGATCTGGTTCTCAACAATCTGGCAGGCTTTGCTTTCACCATTGGGGAGGTCCGAGTTATGGGCGACGGCACGCCCTGCAGGCCGCTGGTTCATGTGGACGATATCTGCCAAGCTATCCTGTGCGCGCTGGAGGCGCCACGCGAAGCCGTGTGTGGCGAAGCGTTCAACGTTGGCGACGATGCACAGAACTACACGGTGCGCGAGATTGCGCAGGTCGTCGCGCGGATCTTCGGGGTTAGTGACGTAACCTTCGGTCGGAGCAGCCCCGATAATCGTAGCTACCGGGTGTCCTTCGGAAAAATCAAGACGCATATGCCAAGCTTCGGCTGTCAGTGGAGTGCAGAGCGCGGAGCGATTCAGTTGAAGAGTGTCTTTGAACGCATTCGCCTTGACGACGCAACATTTAACGCGCCGCCTTTCACGCGCTTGTCCGAGTTGCGCCACTTGAGGATGACCGAACAACTGGATCCACACCTTCGATGGACGCCCATCAAGGAAATGCTTCCGGCCGGGGCAAGAGTCTAGAGCCTGCCAGCTGATTTGGCGCGAGGACAGGAGAGGACCCATGCCCTCGCGTCAGCGGCGCCCGCAAGGCGGAGCTGCCAGCCGCTGAGCTTCGGCGAGCTACGGCTGCTGTGAAGCATCGCTTTCAGCGCCAATGCCTGTTGCTCGGTTAATGTCCCTGCTTTCCAAGCAAAGTTGATGCTATGAAATTGGCGCAACATCCGCAATCTTATGAACTACTCTCAGCCGAGCACCTCCTGTTAGAGCAAAAGGCCCGCCGGTCACAGCGCATTTCAGCACATCGCTTCGCCGCGATCTTACTGATCGTAGACATCGTGGCGATCAGTTTATCCGGCATAATACCTGTCTTGCTATACGATCAGATCGGCGTTGGGTCGTTTCGACAGTATCTTTTTGTGGTTTGTGCCGCGCTGCCCCTATTCTTGATCACCTCGCAAGCCCTGAATTTGTACCTCACGGACTCGATCTTCATCTTGAGGCGGACGCTTCTACGAGCCGTTATATCCCTCCTGGTCATGTTCTTTGGGCTTATGATGATTGGGATAGCCACAAAAACGTCGATCGATTACTCACGTGTGTGGTTCTTTTCTTGGCTCGCGGCGTCTCTGCTTCTTGTTACATCCTCACGGGCGTTGTTGGTAACTGCTGTTGAGGCTAAACTTGCATGTGGAGCCTGCCTGCAACGTGCGCTCATCGTAAGCTATGGGAAGAGTTCGCTTTCAGGTGACCGTCTGGCCTTGGAAACGGGAAATCGCATTCGTACCGTTGGCGAGGTTCGGATCTCCGATTGGGCAGCGATCCCGGATATTGGTCCTTACCTGAGTCTCCTCAATCCTGATTTAGTCATGATCAGCCTGCCATGGTCTGAGGTCGGTACCGCTCTGAAGAACCTGAAAGCCCTGGAGCAGTATGCGGTAGACGTTCTTGTGCTGCCAGACACTGGGGCTGATCTGCAAAGGGCGATCCGGCTGCGTCGGATCGGAAACCATACGCTGCTGCAAATCGCAGAGCCCCCATTGGCCGGTTGGAACCAAGTCATCAAGAGAATAGAAGATTTGGTCATTGCGACGTTAGCGCTCGTCATGATCTCACCCCTTCTTTTGCTGACCGCTCTAGCAATCCGGCTCGACAGCAAGGGACCCGTTCTCTTCAAGCAGACAAGAGAGGGCTTCAACGGCGAACTGATTGCAGTTTGGAAGTTCCGCTCAATGTTCGTAGAAGGAACCGACCTGCATGCATCCCGTCAAACGAGCAAGAACGACCCGCGGGTGACCCGTATCGGACGTTTAATCAGGAAATCCAGTATCGATGAACTGCCTCAGCTCTGGAACGTTGTACAGGGAGAAATGTCGATTGTGGGCCCGCGTCCTCACGCCCTCGGCACCTCCGCCGAAGGACAGGAACTTAAGGTAATTGTGGAAAAGTATGCTGCACGCCATCGCGTAAAGCCCGGCATCACGGGATGGGCGCAGGTCAATGGAGCACGGGGAGAATTGTGCTCCCGGGAGCAGGTCAAGAGACGGTTGGATTACGACCTGTACTACATTGAGAACTGGTCCCTTCTGTTCGACATCAGGATCATCATCATGACCGTAATACGAATGATCCACGATCCACGTGCATACTAAGCTCATTGCCAGGGCTATACCAGTGCTAGACTGGTCCTGCACAAGGCACGTTCCCGCGACTGAGGTTACTCGCAAAACGGTGACGGTGCTTATTGAGGGTCGTCAAATCGGCTTAGGATGACTGAGGTACCTTTTGATCCAGGGAGATGGCCATTTATCGCTCCCTCATCGGTAACGGGGCTCTAATGAAGGCGTGCTTACAGTGAGGCTGATCTGATGCAGTTCGAACCCATCAGAATCGCAGATGCCCGTCTTATTCACATGCAGCTGCTGCAGGACAGCCGTGGTGCTTTCGTACGAACTTGGTGCCGCGACTCTTTTGCCCAAGAGGGAATCGTTTTCGATCCTGTGCAAACAAACCAGTCCATCACGCTTCATCGCGGGTCTATTCGAGGCATGCATTTCCAGCGCCAGCCGCATAGCGAGTCGAAGCTGGTCCGTGTCACACGCGGCTGCGTGTACGATGTAATCACCGATTTGCGCGAGCACTCCCCTACACGTGGTCTCAGCTACTCGGTTGAGTTGTCGGAGGAAGGCAGCACGATCTTATATATCCCGGCCGGTTGCGCACACGGCTTCCAGACACTGACCAATGACGTGTCGGTCGAGTACATCATGGGCGGCGAGCCCTATATGCCCGAGTTCTCGGATGGCTTCCGCTACGACGATCCGGCCGCCAGAATCGTATGGCCGCTGCCTGTGAGCGTCATCTCCGAGCGCGATTGCGCATGGCCGCCGCTCACGGACCGTTTTCCATGGTTGAGGGCTGTTGAGCCCGCCTGTATGGAGTAAAGCTGCCTATGTACGCCGATGCTACGGGAGTTGATTATCTCTGGTCTGAGCCAGACGAGGCCATGCACGCAATGGTACGCGACCTGTTCCCGCTTTGCCGCAGCATCACAGGCCCTGGGTTGCGCGAAACGATCCATCGAATAGGCAGGGCGATACCGCTTGTAATCCACGAAGTGCCGTCCGGTACGCCAGTTCTCGATTGGAACGTGCCTGATGAATGGACGATCCGCGCCGCTCGCATCGAAACTTTGGATGGGCGTGTATTGATCGACTTCGCCAGCAACAATCTCCACGTGGTGAGCTATAGCAGACCTGTTGACGCGATAGTGACACGCTCGGAGTTGGCCGAGCATATCCATACGCTGCCAGACCAGCCGGATCTCATCCCTTACCGCACCGGTTATTTCGCCAATACATGGGGCTTCTGTCTGCCGCATTGTCTGTGGGAGACAATGTCCGATCCGGAATACCGGATAATCGTGGACAGCACTATTGCGCCGGGCTCGCTCACATACGGTGAACTGCTCGTTCCAGGGCAGTCCCAGGATGAAGTACTGATCTCGGTGCATTGTTGCCACCCGAGCCTCGCCAACGACAATCTCTCCGGCATCGCAGTGGCTACGCAACTCGCCTCAAACATATTGGGGGAAAACCGGCGCCTCAGCTATCGGTTTCTCTTCCTGCCTGCAACCATTGGGGCCATAACGTGGCTGTCTCGCAATCAGGAGGTCGCCGGACGGATCAAAGCCGGGCTCGTGCTGACCTGTCTCGGAGATCCAGGTGATTTTCACTATAAGCGATCACGTCAAGATAATGCAGAGATCGATCGCTTAGTTGTGCGGGTGATGAAGGATCGAGGTCTCTCGGTCGTCGAATTGCCATTCGCGCCGTTTGGCTATGATGAGCGTCAGTACGGATCCCCGGGGTTCAATATGCCGGTCGGCTGCTTCATGCGCTCACCGAATGGGGGCTTTCCTGAGTATCACACCTCAGCCGATAACTTGTCATTAGTTCGATCCGAGTCTTTGGCGGAGTCGCTGAGCGTATTATCCGATATCCTCAAGGCTTTGGATGCAAACGTGGTCTACTCCCGGCTCGATGGACGCGGCGAACCGCAACTCGGGAGACGTGGCTTGTATCGCATGATCAGCGGTCAAACGAGCACAGGCGGAGCCACTCAGGAGGCTCTGAACTGGGTGTTGAATCTCGCCGATGGAAAACACTCTTTGCTGGACATGAGCGAGCGCTCAAACCTTTCCTTCTCAACCATCGCCAGTGCCTCCCAGATAGCCTTGCATGCAGGGTTGATTGCGGAGGTCTGATCCCGTTTCAATACAATTCCAAACAGTCGATTCTGGAACGCCTCCTTTCAAAATCTCATAGATTCCGCTCCTTCTCAAGCAAGCGAAGCAACAATAGCCCGAATGATTAGGCATCGCTTGCCAAAGCCGCGTTCATGCACCCGCTTCCAACGCATGAGCATATTGACAACCATCAACTCGCTCAATGTCCAAATGTTTAAAGATTCGTATATGGGAGATACTGCATGTTTTTCGATTCGGAGGAGTTCATGCTCAGTTCTCTGCCGATCTTAATTTTGGATGACCTTGACCTTCATTCCCCCGTAGGCGAATTCGCGCTGCTGCTCTGGCAGACGTGGTCTCCAAACGTACAGTGAGACGTCCGCCTATGCCCAGTTCTGTCAGCAGGTTATTCGTTGTTCCGCTCGTAATGGCCATGCGGGCTGGCGTCATGGGCTGTAAATTTGCCCTTGCAATCTTTATTGCCCATTACCTCGATCTTTCGTCGCTTGGTCTGTATGGACTCGCCGCTGGCGCCATCGCGATTGTTCCGGCGGTCCTCACCCTCGGCATGAACCATCTGTTGATGCGAGAGGCTGTCGATGCTACGCCCGCGGAGTTGACCAACAGCCTGCGCCATTATTGGACCTTCATGATACTGGCTTACATCATTTTGTTGGCGCTTGCCGGTCTTTTTATGATCTTGTTCGGGACATCGGCTTTTTGGATCTTGGTTCTCGCTGTAATCCTGTTTGAGCATTTCAACAATGACGTGTTCTATTTGTTTTCCAACCTGCGGCACCACTTGTCGGCGAATGTGAACGCGTTCCTTCGCGGCGCGGCTTGGATCCTATTCTATGTTCCGTTCGCGATGTGGGACCCAGGCCTCAGGACCCTGCCGCATGTGTTCGGGTCTTGGCTGGCGGGAGGTGTACTATCCTTTTTGCTGTTCGTGTGCATAAGCTGGTCATGGCCATGGAGAGTGTCGTTTTCCCTTCCGTTTGAACTCACCATGGTTAAAACGGCGATCCAGAGATCATACCTGTTTTTCGTGAGCGATCTCAGCTTCATTGCTAGCCAATATATCGACCGATTTTTAATTACATATTTTCTTGGCTTAAAGATTGCTGGCATTTACTTTCTTTTCTGGACTGTGGCGAATTCTGCGACCACCTTCCTTGCATTGGTTTTGCAACAGGAACAACGCCCCCTCTTAATCAACGCTTACAACGTTGGAGGGACCTTAGAGCACTGCCAGCTTGCATGGCGGTTCATGCAGATATCGGCCCTCGCCATCGGGGCGCTCAGTATTCTGATCGGATTTGCCTTTCAGATACTCTTGCCTTGGTTAAGCCAGCCCTCACTTGCCACTTACTTTCCCGCGTTCTGGCTGGTCGTTGCCGGAATGGCATTCCGCTACTTGGCCGATTTTGGAGCCATGGGTCTGTTTACAGCACAGCGTGATCGACTGATGACCCTCACCAACGTGGTGGCGGTCGGGGGCCTGATCGTCGCCCAGACACTGCTTCTGCCGTTGGCGGGCCTTTACGGTGCGGGTGGAGCGATCCTGATCACGTTTGCGGGAGTAGCGCTTTGGAGATACCGGCTGCTGTTTGGTTCCTCGCCTGAGAGTCCGGGGGCGCGGCAACTCGTATGAGCCTCCCGCTTCCTCTTCGAAGAAGTCAACCGGCACAGCTGGGAATGCCTTGGTATCAACCTCCGATCCATCGAAGCTTCCTATGCGGACCGTCGCTTTCGCTCCACCTTTCAAGATCGCTACACTGAGGACAGTGTCATCATGAAGATATTTAGCATTTGTTGCGTTCGGGATGAGAACGACATCATCGGTGACGTGTTGGAGGCAGCCTTAGGGTGGAGTGACAAGATATTCGTGTTTGACAACGGAAGTGTCGACGGATCATGGGAGACGGTGCAAGGGATAGCGCGGAGAAGTTCGAAAATTGAGCTCGTTGGCCGTGACGAACGCACCTTTACCGATGAACTTCGTGGGGAGATATTCGAATCCTACAGAAGCGTAGCGTCGCCTGGCGATTGGTGGTGCAGACTCGATTGTGACGAATTATACGTTGACCATCCTGCGCGTATTCTGGCGAGCGTTCCTGAAAAATACGGTTTTGTCCTCTCTGCTGCGTTCAACTTCTATTTTACTGACGTTGATCTTTCGAACTATGAGACAAATCCTTCGAAGTGGCTAGCTCGACCAGTTCAAGAACGGCTCAAATTCTATCAAAATAACTGGAGCGAAGGCCGATTTGTCCGACATCGAAATGACCTGCATTGGGGTGGCTTAATTTGGCCTGATAACCGTGGTCGAACGTCTCCTTCTCGAATAAGGCTTAGGCACTATCCGTACCGGTCCCCGGAGCAGATATCGAGCCGCCTCGCAATACGTCAAAGGCAACCGACGATCTTCAAGCACGAGGCCAACCGATCTCTTGTCGTGCCGAAAAGTATGCGTCCTGACTGGTCTCGCCAATATTATGAAACGTCCGACTTCGAGGCTGCCGCTTGGCAAGACCGAGTGAGGAAAGCTACTGAGTGCGACGTGTATTATGGAGATGACACTTTGATAAGTCGCAACGAACTCATGCCGCCACTTCCCTCACCGGCGATCGACCTAGTTAAAGCTGGGTTGCAAGCAACCTATGTTGGACGGGCCATGCTATCCCCGCTCCTGAAATGGTACCGGAATCAGCATAGTCACCCATTATCTGCTCGGGGCGTAACCGACTTGTAGGCTGATAGACGATCCGCGTTCCTGAAGAGTTGGGAGTTAGGCAGGGTGCCGAGGTAGACCGTAACGGTGGCGTTCCCGCTCGAGACAGGCCAACATTCTTAATGTCCGGTAGGTCTGTTGGACGGGGCGCTGGTGCTGAGGCGGTGCTTCCATTGACTCCTTCTAAGCTGGAGTTTGGCCATTTTTGATGGCGCTGGAGGGTCAGACGTGGATCCAGAAAGCGGGCTCTGAGGCGATGTAGTCGATGGCTTGGTCGACCGGCATGGTCAGCCTGCCGAACGGACCAGGAGCC
>JAESGY010000549.1_pt1 | contig 13128 bp, 7 predicted proteins | sample 9269841 | NCBI WGS metagenome assembly JAESGY01 (sample SAMN17022865, study PRJNA683097) | algae metagenome | isolation source: Spirirestis rafaelensis WJT71-NPBG6 and co-occurring heterotrophs from... | place: USA: Pinto Wells, Joshua Tree National Park, Colorado Desert, CA | collected 2006-08-15
CGCCGGCATGAAATGCCCCGGCCGCGCCGCCTGCCGCGCGCCGATCAGCGCCGGGTCGCCCGCCAGGTGCAGCAGCCGCAGCGCCGGCCGGCCCTGCCGCAGCCGGTCCCGGTACACCCGCTTCAGCGCGGAACAGGTGACCACGCCCCCCTCCCCCGCCGCCGCCCGCGCATCCACCCAGGCGCCGATCGCATCCAGCCAGGGCCAGCGGTCGTCATCGGTCAGCGGCTCGCCGCGGCTCATCTTGGCGATGCTGGCCGGCGGGTGGAATGCATCCGCATCGGCGAAGGGCACCGCCAGGCGCCTGGCCAGCAGGCTGCCCACCGTGCTCTTGCCAGCGCCGGAAACACCCATCACCAGCACCAGGGGCCGCGTGCCGCTCACGCCGGGCGGCCCGGATGCGGCTTCCCGTCCACGGCGCCGCCCGGCGCGGGCTTCGGCGGCTCCAGATGCCCGCCGAAGCCCTTGCGCTGGGCGGACAGCACCTTGCCGCTGAACCGCGCCTCATCCCTGCTGGCGAAGCGGGCATAGAGCGCGGCGGTCAGCACGGGGGCGGACACCGCCGTCTCCACCGCCGCCTGCACCGTCCAGCGCCCCTCCCCGCTGTCCGAGACATGGCCGGAAAAGCCCGCCAGCTCCGGGTCCTGGTGCAGCGCCTGCGCCGTCAGGTCCAGCAGCCAGGAAGCGACGACGCTGCCTCGCCGCCAGGCCTCGGTGATGTCGGGCAGGTTCAGGGCCAGGCGCTGCTCCGGCGGCAGCGCCTCGGCGTCGGCGTGCTTCAGGATATCGAGACCCTCGGCGAAGGCCTGCATCATCCCGTACTCGATGCCGTTATGGACCATCTTGGTGAAGTGGCCGGCGCCGTTCGGCCCGGCATGGACATAGCCCTGCTCGGCCCGCGGGTCGCCGGCGAAGCCCGGCGTCGGCGGCGCGGCCGCCTTCCCGGGGACCAGCGCGGCGAGGATGGGGTCCAGGCGGCGGACCACCGCCTCCTCCCCGCCGATCATCAGGCAGTAGCCGCGCTCCAGGCCCCAGACGCCGCCGGAGGTGCCGATATCGAGGAAATGCAGCCCCTTCTCCCGCAGCATGGCGCCGCGCCGGACGCTGTCCTTCCAGAAGCTGTTGCCGCCATCGATCAGCACGTCGCCGGGGGAGAGTAGGCCGGCCAGGGTCGCCAGCGCCTCCTCGGTCGCGGCGCCCGCGGGCAGCATGATCCAGATGGCGCGCGGCGGGGCCAGGGCCGCGACCAGGGCCGGCAGGTCCGCCGCGGCCTCGGCGCCCTCGGCCGCCAGCGCCTCCCGCGCTGCCGCGTCGCGGTCGAAGGCGACGCAGTGGTGCCCCGCCCGCAGCAGCCGCCGCACGATGTTGCCGCCCATCCGGCCAAGGCCGACCATGCCGAGTTGCACCGCGGAATTCCTCCCTGAAACCGGTCTGTCGAAATCGGCGCGGGGGGCGCCGGGCGGCGGGTGTAGCGCCTGCGGCCGGTCGGAGGGAAGCATTCCGGCATCCGGCCACAAGCATCGTGCCCCCTGGCCTGCCGCTTGCTAGGCTCGGGCCATGGCCGATCGCATCACGCTCGTGCTCAACGGTTCGCTGGTGGCGCTGCCCGCCGGCACCTCCCCCACCATGACCCTGCTGAACTGGCTGCGCGGCCCCGCCGGGCTGACCGGCACGAAGGAAGGCTGCGCGGAGGGCGATTGCGGCGCCTGCACGGTGGTGCTGGAAGGGGCGGACGGGTCCCGCGCGCCGGTGAATGCCTGCCTCGCCCTGCTCGGCCAGTTGCATGGCTGCGCGGTGCGGACGGTGGAAGGGCTGCGCGGGCCGGAGGGCGGGCCGCATCCGGTGCAGCGCCTGCTGGCGGAGGGCGACGCGACGCAATGCGGCTTCTGCACCCCGGGCATCGCCATGGCCGCCTGGGCCCATGCGCGGGACGGCGGTTCGGTGCATGAGGCGCTGGCGGGCAATCTCTGCCGCTGCACCGGTTACCGCCCGATCGTGGACGCCTTCTCCCGGCTGGAGGATGATGGCGCCGCGCCACCCGCCCTGCCCGCGGCCGGCGGCGCGCGCTTCGAAGCGCCGGGCCAGGTCTTCCACCGCCCGGCCAGCCTCGCCGACTTGCTGGCGCTGCGCGCCGCCCATCCGGATGCCTGGCTGCTGGCCGGCGGCACCGATCTCGGCCTGCTGGCCAGCGAGCACCGGCAGCGCCCGCCCGTGGTCATCCACCTCTCGGGCGTGGCGGAGTTGCAGGCGCTCACGGCCGATGCCGGTGGCCTCACCATCGGTGCCGCGCTGCCCTATGCCCGGCTGCTGCCGCGGCTCAAGGGGCCCTTCGCCCCGCTCGGCGCCATGCTGGCGCGGCTCGGCTCCCGCCAGATCCGGGCCATGGGAACGGTCGGCGGCAATCTCGGCACCGCCTCCCCCATCGGGGACATGCTGCCGCCGCTGCTCGCCCTCGGTGCCGTGCTGCGCATCGCCTCGGTGCGGGGGGAGCGGGAGCAGCGCCTGGAGGATTTCCTGCTCGGCTACCGCCGGACCGCGCTGGCGCCGGACGAGGTGATCCTCGCCATCCGCCTGCCCCGCCCGGCCGCGGGCGCGATGCTGGCCTGCGAGAAGGTCTCGAAGCGCCATGACCAGGACATCTCCGCGGTCTCGGCCGGCTTCCTGCTGCGGGTCGAAGGCGGGCGGATCGCCGGGGCGCGGCTCGCCTTCGGCGGCATGGGCCCGATGGCGGCGCGCGCCCCGGCCGCGGAGGCGATGCTGACCGGCGCGCTGCTGGCGCCGGCCTGCTTCGCCGATGCGGCGGATGAACTGGCTAAGGACGTCTCGCCGCTCTCGGACTGGCGCGGCGGCGCGGCCTACCGGCTGGCGGTGGCGCAGGGGCTGCTGCTGCGGCTCTACTGGCGGGTCGCGCGGCCCGACCTTCCGGCGGAGGTGCATGCGCTGTGACAGCGTCCGATCGCGGAGCGCCGCAGGCGCGGAGCGTGAATCGGCCGCCCACGGCCACGTCCGATCGCGGAGCATCGCAGGCGCAGGGCGCGGACCGGCCGCTCCAACCGGGCTCGCGCGGCGGCATGGGCGCCGCGCTGCGGCATGACAGCGCCCTCCGGCACACGACCGGCGAGGCACAGTTCCTCGATGACCTGCCGGAGCCGCCAGGGCTGCTGCATGCGGCCCTTGCCCTGTCCCCCGTGGCGCATGGCCGGCTCTCCCCCATCGACCCGGCGCCGGCGCGCGCGCTTCCCGGCGTGGTCGCGGTGCTGCTCCCCGCCGATATCCCCGGCCGGAACGACATCGCGCCGGCCGGCAGCGGGGAGGTCATGCTGGCCGATGGCCTGGTGGAGTATGCCGGCCAGCCCCTTGCGGTCGTGGTCGGGGAAACGCGGGACGCGGCGCTGGCCGGCGCCGCCGCGCTGCGGCCGGAGATCGCGCCGCTGCCGCCCGTCCTCTCCATCGCGGAGGCGATCGCGCGCGAGAGCTGGGTGCTGCCGCCCCAGGCCATCACCCGCGGCGATGTAGCGGCGGCGCTGGCCGCCGCGCCGCGCCGCATCTTCGGGGAGTTCCGGGCCGGCGGGCAGGAGCATTTCTACCTGGAAGGCCAGATCGCCATGGCGGTGCCGGGGGAGGATGGCGATGTGGCCGTCCATTCCTCGACCCAGCACCCGACCGAGGTGCAGCACATCGTCGCCCGGGTGCTGGGCTGCGCCTACAACCAGGTGACGGTGACGGTGCGCCGCATGGGCGGCGGCTTCGGCGGCAAAGAGAGCAATGCAAGTTGGGTGGCCGCCGCCGCCGCGCTGGCGGCGTGCCGCACCGGGCGGCCGGTGAAGCTCCGTCTCTCGCGCAAGGCGGATATCGCCGCGACGGGCAAGCGCCACCCCTTCCTCTATCGCTGGACCGCGGGCTTCGATGCCGGCGGCCGCATCCTGGCGCTGGACGCGATCCTGGCGGCGGATGCCGGCCATAGCCTGGACATGACCGGCGGCGTCGTCTTCCGCGCCATCACCCATGCGCTCGGTTGCTGCGACGTCCCGGCGCTCTCCCTCCGGGCGCTCGCCTGCAAGACCAACACGGTCAGCAACACCGCCTTCCGCGGCTTCGGCGGCCCGCAGGGCGCGCTGCTGATGGAGGATGTGGTGCACCGCGTGGCGAAGGCGGCTGGCCTGCCGCCGGAGGCGGTGCGGGCGCGCAATTTCGCCGGCGGGGAGAACGGGGCCGAGACGCCCTATGGCCAGGCGCTGGAAGGCGACCTGATCCGCCGCGTCTGGGCGGAGGCGAAGGCCGACAGCGGCTGGGATGTGCGGCGCGCGGAGATCGCCGCCTTCAACGCGCAGCACCCATACCTGCGCCGGGGCCTCGGCAGCATGGTGCTGGCCTTCGGCATCTCCTTCGGCCAGATGCACATGAACCAGGCCGGCGCGCTGGTGCATGTCTATGCCGACGGCTCGATCCGCCTGAACCATGGCGGGACGGAGATGGGCCAGGGTCTCTTCATCAAGGTCGCCCAGGTCGTCGCCAGCGTCTTCGGCGTGGATATCGACCGCATCCGCATCACCGCGACCAGCACGGCGGAGGTCCCCAATACCTCCCCCACCGCCGCCAGCACGGGCAGCGACCTGAATGGTTGGGCGGCGCATGCCGCGGCCAGCGCGATCCGCAGCCGCATGGCGGAAGTGGCGGCGGAGGAATGGGGCGTGGCGCCCGCGGAGATCGCCTTCGCCGACAACCTCGTCACCGCCGGCGGCAACCGCGCCCTGGAATTCGGGGAGCTGGCGAAGCTCGCCTATCTGAAGCGCGTCTCGCTCTCCGCCACCGGCTTCTACCGGACGCCCGACATCCACTGGGACCGTGCCGCCATGCGCGGGAAGCCCTTCTTCTACTTCTCCTACGGCGCGGCGGTGGCGGAGGTCGCGGTCGATACGCTCACCGGCGAGCATCGCTGCCTCTCGGCGCATCTCGTCCAGGATTGCGGCCGCAGCCTGAACCCGGCGGTGGATCTCGGCCAGGTGGAGGGCGCCTTCGTGCAGGGCCTCGGCTGGCTCACCTGCGAGGAGCTCTGGTGGGATGCGGAGGGGCGGCTCAGGACCTTCGGCCCCTCCACCTACAAGATCCCCGGCAGCCGGGACGTGCCGCCCGTTCTGAAGGTGCGGCTGCTGGAAGGCGCGCCGGCCCGGTCGGAGACCATTTTCCGGTCGAAGGCCGTGGGCGAGCCGCCGCTGCTGCTGGCGACCGCGGTCTGGAACGCGCTGAAGGACGCGATCGGGGCGGACCGGCTGGACGCGCCGGCAACGCCGGAACGGGTGCTGATGGCCCTGCACGGCCGGTAGCCCGGCCCGGCGCCGTCAGCCGGGGACCCGCGCAGCGTGCCTGTTCACGGCAGGCCCCGGGCCTGACCCTCGCCGGCGTTGCACCGGCGCGGCAGGTCGGGCGGGATGTCATGCTCGGCTCACGGCCTCCCGATATGCCCCTGCCATCGGCGGGCGAGCGGCCGAAGGATCGCCGCGCCAGGTGGTGCGGAGCCAGGCGCCGCAGGCGTGCCGGCGTCTGATGACGACCGGCAAAATCCTGGCTTGCGGCCACCATAGCCGGCTGAGGCCGCGCAAGCGGCCTGCGCCTTGTGCCGCGTCCCCGGGCCGCCTGAGGCCGCACCAATGCGTCAGCTTTGATGCGGGACAGGGCAAGGCATGACATGCGGCTGCAGGTCATGCGGCCGGTATCACTCCTGCGGCAGGCCGGGCGCGTCCCGGCTGCCACGGCCGGTTGCCTTCGGCGTTTCCTTCACCGCCTGGTCGGGCCCGGCCTCCTCGGCGCCGCCCTTCACGCCGATATTCACCGGCCCCTTCGGCGCGGCCGCATCGGTGCGGTTCACGCCCTGCTCCAGGTCGCTCCGCGGGTACTGTGCCTCCGGTCGCTTGTCGCGCGGCGGCGCATGCGGCCCGTCCCAGCCGTCATGGGAGGTGACGCTGTCCTCCTCGGGGCGGATATGGGTGTCTTTGCTCTCGGACATGGCGGTCTCTTTCCGGTGGTATCCGAAGGGCAACGCACTGTGCGCCCCGAAGATCATCGGGACGCCAGCCTCCGCCAGGGCGCGCCGGGCCGCCCCGGCGCCCTCACAAGGCTTGCAGCCAGCGCACATAAAATTGCATACAATGCAACCATCAGCGGCCCCGATGACTCAGTCACCCAATAGGCACCGGTCGCGGTGCCGGGCTGGCGTCCCTCTCTGTCCTAGGCAGGTGATCATTGACGCATCTCCGACGCGCTCTCCGCCGGCTAGCCCCGATGATGCTCCTGCTCGCCGCTGCCGGTTGTGCCGGCACCGGCGGTGGTGACGCGCCACAGGCTGCCCGGACGGGCGCGCCGCCCGGCTTCACCGCCGATACCTTCAGCCGCGCCGGCCTCATCAGCGGCGCGACCGCGACCGAGGCGGGATGCCGCGCCCTGCCGGACGGGCTCTGGGTCCGCACCGGCGATGGCCGCTATGAATGCCTGCGCTATGCCGCGGGGGCGGAGCAGGCGGCGGGGCGCACCGCGCTGGTCTACATCCCGGGCGATGCCACCGGCGTCGCCTACCGCTTCGCTGGCGGCCGACCGCAGATCGATGCCGCGAGCGAGCGCTACGAGGCCTCGGCCGAGACCCGCCGCGCGGCGGCCCGCAAGCTGAGCGGCGCCATGGGCGGGGTGCCGGTGATCCTGATCGGCCGCCCCGGCATGCATGGCTCCTCCGGCGACCATGCGCAGGACCGGCACAGCCGGGCGGAGGTCGAGCTGGTGGATGCCGCGCTGACCGAGCTGCGCCGGCGCCACGGCTTCCGGGATTTCGTGCTCTCCGGCTTCTCCTCCGGTGGGGTCGTCGCCGCCAACCTCCTGGCGCGGCGCGGCGACATCCGCTGCGCGGTGCTCGCCTCGGCGCCGCTCGACCTCGCGGGCTTCTACCGGGCGCAGGATGGCACGGTTTCCGACCAGTACCTGATGCAGCGCGGCGAACTCGCCGATCCCATGCGCAGCCTGCGGGCGATCCGGTCCGATGCCGCCATCTTCGTGCTCGGCGACCGGCGCGACCGCAAGGTCCCGGCCACCACCTGGGAAGCCTGGACCGCGGCCGCCCGGCGCGCGGGGCTGCGCGTCGCCACGGCGGAGACGCCCGGGGAGGCGAGGGGGGAGGCCGGTATTGCGAGCGGCCACCACGCGGCGTCTAGCCTCGGCATGGATGTGGCGCGTGCCTGCGCCACGGGCGAGGAGGTCACGCTCAACCGCCCCTCCGGCGCGGCCGAGAGGCGGTCCGCCTTCGCCGCCCCCCTGCTGCGCGCCGTCGAATAGGGCGCTCCGCGGCGGGGCGCGGCCGCCCGGAAGGCGTCCATCCGCCCGGCATCGCATGGTACCAACGGCCCAGGCGTGACCGCATTTGGGCAAGAAGGCCGCATTTGCGGCGGACCGCAGACGGGACCCTAGCAGGTCAGGCCCGGTCCGCCACCGCCCGCGCCTTCGTGGCCGCCGGCCCGCCGCCCTCGCCCGGCGGCGCCAGTGCCGCCTCCATGGCGATGCGCAGGCTGGCGAGCTTGCGGTCGTTCTCGACCTTCAGGCCGAACACGTCCTTCACATAGAAGACGTCCACCGCCCGCACGCCATAGGTGGTGATATGCGCGCTGGCGATCTGCAGCCCCTGGTCGCTGATCGCCGCCGTCACGTCATGCAGCAGGCCGGGCCGGTCGCGACCGTTCACCTCAATCACGGTATGGGTGTTCGAGGCATGGTTGTCGAAGACCACCCGCGGCGGCACGGTCACGGCCCTGAGCCGCGCCGGCTCCCGCCGGACCTTGCAGATCTCGTCCTTGAGGCGGAGGCGGCCCGACAGCGCCTGCTCGATCAGCACGGAAAGGCGTGCCAGGCGGTGCGGCGCGTCGAAGGCCCCGCCGGCGGCGTCCTGCACCCAGAAGGTATCCAGCGCCATGCCGTTGGTCAGGGTGTGGATCCGCGCATCCACGATGGAGGCGCCCGCCACGGCCAGCGCGCCGGCGATGCGGCTGAACAGGCCGGGATGGTCGGCGGCATAGACCGTGATCTCGGTCACCGCGCGGGATTCCATCACCCGCGTGCGGACCGTGAGCGGCGCCCTGGTCGCCTCCGCCTCCCGGATCAGGGCGGCGTGGCGGGCATGCGTCTCGGCATCGAAGGAGAGCCAGTAGCCGGGATAGCCGAGGACCAGGAACCGCTCCCGGTCCGCCGCCGGCCAGCCGGCCAGCATCGCCGCCGCGGCCTCCCGCGCCCGGGCCACGCGCACGTCGCGCTCGGGCACGGAGAGGCCGCCGGCCAGCACCTCGGCCACGCGCCAGTAGACCTCCCGCAGCAGGGTCGCCTTCCAGCCGTTCCAGACCTTGGGCCCGACCGCGCGCATGTCGCAGACCGTCAGCACCAGCAGCAGCCGGAGGCGTTCCGGCGACTGCACCAGGTCGGCGATGTCGAGGATGGTCTTCGGATCCTCGATATCGCGCTTGAAGGCGGTCTGGCTGATCAGCAGGTGGTGCAGCACCAGCCAGGAGACGGTCTCGGTCTCCTCCGGCGTCAGGCCGAGCTTGGGGCCGAGCTCGGTGGCGATCCGGGCGCCGAGTTCCGAGTGGTCGCCGCCCCGGCCCTTGGCAATGTCGTGCAGCAGCGTGGCCATGTACAGGGCGCGGCGGGACTGGAGCTGGCCGATCAGCTCGGAGGCGACGGGGGCGGCCTCCGCCAGCTCGCCCCGCTCGATCTGCTGCAGCACCCCGATCGCCTCGATGCTGTGCTCATCTACCGTATAGACATGGTAGGTGTCGAACTGCATCAGCCCGACGATGCGGGCCCAGTCGGGAATGAAGCGCGGGAGGAACCCCGTCTCGTTCATCAGCCGCAGCCAGGTCGCGGCATCCCGGCCGGTCAGCAGGTCCAGGAAAAGCGTATTGGCTTCGGCATCGCCGCGGAGATGGACGGCGTGGTGGGCGTTGCGGATCAGCGCCCGGATGGCGAGGGGATGGATGTCCAGCTTGCGGTCCCGCGCGGCCTTCAGGATCCGCAGCATCAGGATCGGCTCGCGGGAGAAGTCCCGGTTGGGCGGCGCCGCCACCAGCTTGCCATCAGCGAAGGCGAGGCCGGCTTCCGCCAGCGCCGCATCGCCCTGCCGCCGCGTGGCGGGCGGGCCGAGCGCCGCGCGCTCGATCGCCGGCTCCAGCACGCGGGTCAGGCGGAGCACGTCGCGCACCGTCAGGAACAGGTGCTTCATGAAGCGCTCGACGCCGTCCTGCCGGCCGCGGGGCGTGTAGCCCATGCGGGCGCCGACCACCGGCTGGAAGTCGAAGGTCAGGCGCTCCTCCGCCCGCCCGGCCACGTAATGCAGGTGGAAGCGGACGGTCCAGAGGAAGTCCCAGGCCCGGCGGATGGCGCGCGCCTCGTGGTCGGTCAGCAAGCCGCCGCCCGGGCTCTCCGGCCCGACCAGGTCCGGCATGCGCTGGGTGCCGAAGGCGTAGCGGGAGAGCCAATAGAGGGTCTGCAAGTCCCGGAGCCCGCCGCGCCCCTCCTTGATGTTGGGCTCGACCAGATAGGGGCTGTCGCCGTAGCGGGCGTGGCGGGCGGCGCGTTCCGCCCGCTTGGCGGCGAGGAAGGGGCCGAGGCCGCGGTGCTGTGTCGCCCGGTTGAAGGCTTCCGTGAAGCGGTCGAAGACCGGCCTCTCGCCGGCGAGGAAGCGGGCATCGACCAGCGCGGTCATCACCGTCGCGTCCTTGGCGCTCTCCTCCAGGCAGTCCCGGATGGACCGCGTGGCATGCCCGACCTTCAGGCCGAGATCCCAGAGCAGGTAGAGGACGAATTCCACCACCCGCTGCGCCCGCGGCCCGGCCGGCTGGTCGGTGAGGAAGAGCAGGTCGATATCCGAATAGGGGCCGAGCACGCCGCGGCCATAGCCGCCGGTCGCGACCAGGGCGAAGGGCGGCTCCGCCGTCTCGGCCTCCCGGGCCGGGACCATGGCCAGGGCATAGCGGTGGATGGCGGTCATCAGCCCATCGGTCAGCGCCGCCAGCCAGCGGGCGGAGGCGAGGCCCGACAGCTCATGCGCCTCGAAGCTCTCCTGCACCGTGCCCTGCATGCGGCCGAGATGCCGGCGCAGCATGTCCAGCGCCTCCTCCCGCCGGACCGGGGCACCGCCGCCTGCCCCGCATAGTTCGGCGATCAGGTCCGGAAGCACGGTCGGCATCTCGGCCAGCACCGGATGGCGCTGGGCAGAGGCCCGGGCGGGAAGGGCGGAGGCTGCGGTCATTCCCGCCAGAGTAACCGCAGTCAGGCGCCGGGGACAGCACCATCCAGCAGGCTTTTCAGCCGGTAGAGCGCCTCCTGCGCCTCGCGTGGCGACAAGGCATCGGGATCAAGCGCCGCCAGCGCCGTGAGGACCGGGTGCTGGCCGGCCGGGTCCGCCGCCGCCGGCGCCGCGGAAGCCTTGGCGAAGAGCGGCAATTCGTCCGAGAGCGGGTCGAGGCCCTTCGCCCGTGCCTCCAACGCCGCCAGCACCTGGGCGGCGCGGGTGAGGACGGCACGCGGCACGCCGGCGAGCTTGGCCACATGCAGCCCCCAGCTCCGCTCGGCGGTGCCGGGGGCGACGCTGTGGAGGAAGACCACCTCCCCCTTCCACTCCCGCACGCGCATGGTCGCCGGGATCAGCTCGGGCAGCTTGCCGGTCAGCGCGGTCAGCTCGTGGAAATGGGTGGCGAAGATGGTGCGGCAGCGGGTCCGGTCGTGCAGCGCCTCCAGCGCCGCCCAGGCGATGGCGAGCCCGTCCCAGGTGGCGGTGCCGCGCCCGACTTCGTCCAGCACCACCAGGCTGCGCGGCCCGGCGAGGTTCAGGATGGCCGCCGTCTCGGCCATCTCCACCATGAAGGTCGAACGCCCGCCCGCCAGGTCATCCGAGGCGCCGACGCGCGAGAAGAGGCGATCGACCAGGCCGAGCCGCGCCGCCTCGGCCGGGACGAAGAGCCCGGCCTGGGCGAGGACGACGATCAGCGCGTTCTGCCGGAGGAAGGTGGACTTGCCCGCCATGTTCGGCCCGGTGAGGAGGCAGATGCGCTGTCCCGGCGAGAGGTCGCAGTCGTTCGGGACGAAGGCGGGCCCCTGGTTGCGGGCGAGGGCGGCGGCGACCACCGGGTGGCGGCCGGCGGTGATGCGGAAATCCGGCCGCCCGGTGATCTCCGGCCGGCACCAGCCACCCTCGGCCGCCAGCTCGGCGGCGGCGGCCTGGAGGTCGATCGCGGCCAGCGCCTCGGCCGCCCCGGTGATGCCGGGGGCGGCGGCGAGGCACAGCTCGCGCAGGTGCCGCGCGATCGCCTTCTCCCGCCGTGCCGCCTCCTCGGCCGCCTCGGACAGGCGGCGGTCGAGACCGGCCAGCGCGGCGCAGGTGAAGCGGACGCCATTCGCCATGGTCTGGCGGTGGATGGGGGCGAAGTCGCCGGCCGCCTTCGGTGGCGGCTCGCGCAGCAGCTTCTCGCCGGCCGCCGCCGGCAGCTCGGCGAGATAGCCGAATTGTTGGTGGTGGCGGACCTTCAGCGCCGCGACGCCCCAGGCCTGGGCGAGGTCGAGCTGCAGGGCGGCGATGGCGCCGCGCGCATCGTCGCGCAGGCGCCGGAGGCCATCGAGCTGGCCGTCATAGCCCGGCGCGACGATGCCCGGATCATCCAGCCGCGCCGGCAGGCTTTCGGCCAACGCGCGGGCCAGCTCCGGCGCCGGGTCCCGTGCCGGGCGGAGGGCGCGGGCGCCTTCGGCCAGCAGCGGCGGCAGGGCCCCGCCGGCCTCGCCGAGCAGGGCGGACGGGTCGCCCGGCGCCGCCGCCTCGCCCCCGAGCGCCGCGGCGATGACGGCGGCGCGGGCCAGGCCATCCCGGATCGCGGCGAGGTCGCGCGGCGCGAAGCGGTCGAGGGCAAGGCGGCCGAGGGCGCGGGCCATGTCCGGCGCCCCCTTCAGCGCGCCTCGGATCCTGGCGCGCAGCGCGGGCGCGGCCAGCAGCGCGGCGACCGCATCATGGCGTGCGGCGATCGGCCCGGCCTCGGCCAGCGGGCAGCCGAGCCGGTCGGCCAGCAGCCGCGCCCCGGCCGCGGTCACGGTGCGATCCACCGCGGCCAGCAGGCAGTCCCGCGCCCCGCCCCGCTCGGCGCGAAGGATCTCCAGGCTCCGCCGCGTCGCCGCATCCATCTGCAGCACGCCCTGCCCGCCGCGCGGCACGGGCCGGGAGAGGTGCGGCAGCACCTGGCCGGCCTCGCCCTTCTGGGTCGCCCGGACATAGTCGAGCGCCATGGCCGCCGCCGCAGCCTCGGCGGCCGAGAAGGTGCCGAAACCCTCCAGGGTCGCGACGCCATAGGCCTCCGCCAGGCGGCGGGCGCCGTCGCGGGGCAGGCTCGCCTCCACCGCGCCGGGCAAGGCGAGGCCGGGGGGTGCCAGCACCTCGGCCGGCTCCAGCCGGGCCAGCAGGGCGGGCAGGTCCCCGGCGGCCAGCGCCTCGGTCTCGAAGGCGCCGGTCGAGAGGTCCAGCCAGGCGGCGCCCAGCCTTTCACCTTCCGGGGCGAGGGCCAGCAGCCAGGCCGGCCGCGAGGCCTCCAGCAGCGTCTCCTCGGTGACCGTGCCGGGGGTGACGAGCCGGACCACCTCGCGCCGCACCGCGCTTGCCTTGCGGCGCTTCGCCTCCTCCGGGGTCTCCATCTGCTCGGCGATGGCGACCCGGAAGCCGCGGCGGATCAGCCGGGCCAGGTAGCTCTCATGGCTGTGTGCGGGCACGCCGCACATCGGGATCTTCGCGCCCTGGTGCTCGCCCCGATAGGTCAGGGCGATGTCCAGGGCCTCGGCAGCGGCTTCGGCATCGGTGAAGAACAGCTCGTAGAAGTCGCCCATGCGGAAGAAGAGCAGCGCATCCGGATGCGCGGCCTTCAGCGCGAACCATTGCGCCATGGCGGGGGAGGCACCCGCCGCGCTGGGCAGCCGGGCGGCGGAATCGAGGGCCTGGTCCATGCCGGTTCCTAGCCCGGATCGTGCCCCGGGCGCAGCCCCGTCGCCCCCGGTGGCGGATCCGCGGGCCGGGGGGGACGGGCGCGCCAGGCGGCACCGGGGTCCGATCCGGCCCACCAGGGGCAT
>JAESGY010000550.1_pt1 | contig 13109 bp, 14 predicted proteins | sample 9269841 | NCBI WGS metagenome assembly JAESGY01 (sample SAMN17022865, study PRJNA683097) | algae metagenome | isolation source: Spirirestis rafaelensis WJT71-NPBG6 and co-occurring heterotrophs from... | place: USA: Pinto Wells, Joshua Tree National Park, Colorado Desert, CA | collected 2006-08-15
TGCTCGTCACCCCGCGCGGGCACCGTTGGACGACGGCCAACGCGCAGGAGACGCTGCAGACGCTGCTGACCAACCTCGGGCTGCCCCGGTACACGCTGCACGGGCTGCGGGCGACGGGCCCGGTCGCGCTGAAGATGCTGGGCTTCGAGAACCGGGCCATCCGCGCGCTCACCGGCCACACCAGCGACGCGGCGCTCGAGGTCTACCTGAAGGGCGTGGACCACTATCCGCTGGCGCGGGAGGCACAGGAGGCCCTCGCGGGCAGCTTCGGCTCGGTGCTCGACGAGGCGATGGCGACGGGCGAGCTGGGCAAGGCGGCCGGCCCGACGGGACGAGAGGCGGCGAAGCTCGGGGTGGTCGGACGCGCCCGCGACCGACGTCGTGGCACCGGATGAGATCGGATACGGTCGGATCTGCGCGTCGGAATAACCGGCGAACGACGCGGGAACGAGAGCTCCGCCGGCCGCGAACGGAGCGCGAAATGCGGTTGGAAACCGAGTGGAAACTGGAAACCGGAAACCGCTCGCGAGCCACCTAAGCTACTGAAAACAAAGCTGGCGTCCCCAACGGGATTCGAACCCGTGTTACCAACGTGGTACCCGCGAAACGCCTGAATTCAAAGCTCTAACTTGGACCTCATCTGGGATCAAGCAGGAGCGGTGTGGCGCCCTCGGTGCTGGACCCCGGGAGCGCGGGCCGCCCCGATAAACGGTGAAGCCCCCGGCCCACCGCAAATGGGCCGAAGGGCCTCGGTTGATCCGTTCCGGGTTTGAGCAGGCCCCCAGACATGCCCGTTGGTTGCACGCCCCGGAATTTGGCGGATCAGTCGCGCCCGTTCAAGCCCGGAGATCGAAACGATCTTCTCCGGACTTCCCGAAGATGTCCCTTACGCTGACCTTCCAGCCCGCCCCCGCCCCGCTGCCCGCCGACTTCGACCTGCTGCCCTTCGAGTTCGTGTGGATGCACTTCCGCGCCCTGCACGACCCCGCCCTGCGCCGCTTGGAGCGCCGGGGCGAGGCGCAGGCGGTGCTCTGTCTGCTCCGCCTCTACGTCGCGCAGTGGCAGACCCGCGGCGGCGGCATGCCGAACGACCCCGACTTCCTGGCCGACGCCGCGGGGGTCGATCCCGACGTGTGGCTCGACCGCATCAAGCCCCTGCTGGCGCCCTTCCTGCGCGTCGCGGACAACGGCCTCGTCTACGTCGATTGGCAGGTGGAGGCCGCCCTGGCGGCTTGGAAGCTGCGCTACGTCAACGTCCAGCGCACGGCGTCCGCCAGGGCGGCGGCGGCTGAGGCCCGTGCCGAGGTGGCCGCCCAGAGGCAGGCCCAGGCCCCCGAGGCGCCCCCAGCCCTTGATGCAGCCCCTTATCTTCAAGAGCCAATCTCTTGTTCTTCAACAACTCCCGAGGATTGTGCTGAGGTAGAAAAGAAGGGCTCTGTCACAAGCCAGGATCAACTGTCAGTAGTAGTACTGAAGGGGGCTGTGGACAATGTGGATTGCGGGCCGCCGCCCGGCCGGGAATACGCCGCGGCGCGGGCGGTGATGGGCGCAGTCGCCCGGGGCTGGCCGGTGGAGAAGGCCGCCGCGTTGTGCAGGAACGCCCTGGCGCAGTCCGCGGCCTCGGAAGCGTGGCTGATCGCCCGCTACCCGCAGTTCAGGGGCAGGAACGGCATCCCGTGGACGTGGTGACCGGCCATGCCCCGCAGGATGCCGGAGTCGGTCAGAACAGGCCCTCCTTGCGCTGCGGCGGGTCGGTGAGGAAGCCCGCGGCCTCGTTGGAGAGGCTGCGGACGAAGCTCTCCGCCGCGGTGGCGACGATCCGCTGCCAAAGGGCAAGCTGGCACCAGTCCTTGGGCGGCGCCTGGGGCGCTCGTGCTTCTAGGGCCGCGGGCCAGTTCGCTAGTGCCTGGGGGACAGGCTGGCCCGCGCCGAGCGCGATGCCGCCCACCACAGACACACCGCAGCCCGTGGCCGATGGCCAGCCCGCGAGAACACAGGCCGCTTGATCTCCCCCAGCACCTTCTCGCGGCGCTCCTCGGGCGCGACGATGTGCAGCCTGATCTGCATGTTGGGTTGCAAAGCCAGCAGGTCGGCCATCCGCAGCAGCCCGGAGTAGATGGCCGTCGTGTGCTCGACCTCGTAGGCCCGCGCCATCGACGGCTCCTTGAGCCACAGCCCGTCGATCTGCCGGATGGCGTCCGGTGCAAATGTATCGTTGCCCGGAAGGGCGGGCAGAAGCCCGGCACGACGGCTTGGACGGACGCACCTCGGCATTGTCCCAGCATGGCCCCGAGCATCGCCGTCCCGGCCCGCCTGACCAGCGTGGGCCAACCCTGACCGCCGACCACCCAGCCACGATCGGCGATGCGCGGGTGTCGTTCACCGCCTCCCGCCTCTCGATCATGTTCCGAAGATACGTTCGACACTGGGCAGGAAGCGCCGCAGGAGATTGTACAACGTGGCGGCGCAGTCGGAGAACTCGACCTTCGTGGCATGGATGGCCGGGCCGGACATCCCCGGGTATCCGCCGAACGAGCCTGTCCGCCGCGACCAGCCGCCGCCGTCCCCTCTGGTCGGTCCCCGCCTACAGCCGAACCGCCCTCAAACGTAGGGCGTTGCCGATCACCGAGACCGAACTGAGCGCCATAGCCGCCGCGGCCATCACGGGCGACAGCAGAATGCCCGCGACGGGGTACAGGACCCCGGCCGCAACCGGCACGCCGATCGTGTTGTAGACGAAGGCGAGGAATAGGTTCTGGCGGATGTTGCGCATCGTCGCCCGGCTGAGCGCCCGGGCGCGCGCGATGCCCATGAGGTCGCCCTTCACCAGGGTGACGCCCGCGCTCAGCATCGCCACCTCGGTGCCCGTGCCCATGGCGATGCCCACGTCCGCCTCGGCCAGCGCCGGGGCGTCGTTCACCCCGTCGCCCGCCATGGCGACCACCTTGCCCTCGGCCCTGAGCCCGCGGACGATGCGGTTCTTGTCCTCAGGCAGCACGTCGGCCTCGACCTCGGCGATGCCGAGCCTCCGCGCGATCGCCTCGGCCGTAGTGCGATTGTCGCCGGTCAGCATCACGATCCGGATGCCGTCGGCCCGAAGCCGCTCCAAGGCGGCCGCGGTCGTGGCCTTGATCGGGTCGGCGACCGCGACCACGCCGCCTGCCCGGCCGTCGAAGGCCAGGAACAGGGCGGTCGCCCCATCGGCCCGGAGCCTGTCGGCTTCCTCTCGCATCCCGCTCAGGTCGATGCCGAGGTCGGCCATCAGCTTGGCGTTCCCGAGCGCGACCGCGCGGCCCTCCACGGCGCCGGTCACGCCTTTGCCGGTCACCGAGGCGAAGTCGGCCGCCTCGCGCAACTTCAACCCGCGCTCCTTCGCCGCCGAGACGATCGCCGCGGCCAGCGGGTGCTCGCTCGCTCGCTCCAAGCTAGCCGCCAAAGCCAGGGCCTCGCCCTCGGGCAGCCCGGCCGCCGGGACCACCGCCACGACCTTCGGCTTGCCCTCGGTCAGCGTGCCGGTCTTGTCCACGACCAGGGTGTCCACCCGCTCCATCCGCTCAAGCGCCTCGGCCGACTTGATCAGCACGCCCACCTGAGCGCCCTTGCCGACTCCGACCATGATGCTCATCGGCGTCGCCAGCCCGAGGGCGCAGGGGCAGGCGATGATGACCACCGAGACGGCCGCGATCAGCGCGTAGGAGAGCGCCGGGGCAGGTCCCCAGACCGCCCAAGCGACGAAGGCCAGCACCGCGACGGCGATCACCGCCGGGACGAAGTAGCCCGACACCGTGTCGGCCATGCGCTGGATGGGAGCACGCGAGCGCTGCGCCTCGGCGACCATAGCCACGATGCGCGACAGCACGGTGTCGGCGCCGACCTTCTCCGCCCGGATCACCAGCGAGCCGGTGCCGTTCACCGTGCCGCCGATCACCTTGGAGCCGGGCTCCTTCTCGACCGGCATGGACTCGCCGGTCACCATCGACTCGTCCACCGCGCCGCGGCCGTCCATTATCTCGCCGTCCACCGGCACGCCGTCGCCGGGCCGGACACGGAGGCGGTCGCCGACGTGCACCTCGGCCAAGGTGATCTCCTCGTCCGAGCCGTCGGCGCGGATGCGGCGGGCCGTCTTGGGGGCGAGGTCGAGCAGCGCCCGGATGGCGCCGCCGGTCTGCTCGCGGGCGCGGAGTTCGAGCACCTGCCCCAGCAGCACGAGGACGGTGATGACGGCAGCGGCCTCGAAGTAGATGGGGACGGCACCGTCCATGCCCCGGAACCCGGCGGGGAACACCCCGGGCGCCAGGGTGGCGACCACACTGTAGAGGTAGGCGGCGCCGGTCCCGAGCGCGATCAGCGTGAACATGTTCAGGTTGCGGCTGACGACCGATGCCCAGCCTCGGACGAAGAACGGCCACCCGGCCCAGAGCACGACCGGGGTGGCGAGCAGGAACATCACCCAGGCCGACAAGCGCGGCGGGATGAGATGGTGGAGGCCCAGGGCCGGGACGTGCCCACCCATCTCCAAGACAACGATCGGGAGCGTCAGCGCCAGCCCAATCCAGAACCGGCGCGTTATGTCCACCAGTTCGGGATTCGGCCCAGCCTCCGCCGCGACCGTCAGTGGTTCCAGCGCCATCCCGCAGATCGGGCAGTTCCCCGGCCCCCTCTGGCGGACCTGGGGATGCATCGGGCAGGTGTAGATGGCCTCGTCGTCAGCGGAAGCGGGCGGGGTGGCCTGCTTCGGCGCGAGGTACTTCGCCGGGTCGGCGGCGAACTTCTCCCGGCACCCCGCCGAGCAGAAGTGGAACACCGTCCCGCCGCGCTCGACGCGGTGCTTCGAGGTCGCTGGGTCCACCTTCATCCCGCACACCGGGTCGGTCACCAAGGCCGAGGTGTCTGACGCCTGGGGCGGTCCGTGGTGGTGGTCGTGGCCGTGGTGGCCAGCATCGCCGTGGTGGTGCCCATGGGCCGTGTGATGGCCGCTCATGCCCGACTCTCCTCGTGGCGGGCAGCCCCCGTTGTCGAGGGCCGCGCATCCTTCGCTTGACACATATACCTTAGGGGGGTATAGTATCAAGTATGAACGAGACGACGAGGAAGGCGGTCTCGACCCGTCTTAAGCGCATCGAGGGTCAGGTGGGCGGCTTGCTCCGCATGGTGGAGGAGGACCGCTACTGTGTGGACCTCCTGACCCAGATCAACGCGGTCCGGGCCGCGCTGCACAAGGTCGAGGAGCAGGTTTTGCGCGACCACGTGTCGCACTGCGTCGCGCACGCCTTCGCCACGGGCGACCGGGTGGAGCAGCAGCACAAGATTGAGGAACTGGTCGAGACCATCGGGCGGATGACGAGGTAGCGGGAGCGGGCGATGCTGACCGGCGCGGGCATGCTCAGGAGGGTGATGGCGGGCCTCCTCGCGCTCGCCCTGCTCGTCGTGTCCGGCGTGCCGATGCCGCTGCGGGCCATGCCGATCGACCACCACGCCCACCACGCCGCGCAGGATTGCGTCCAGCACGATGGCCACGCGGCCGCGGCTCCGGCCGAACGAGAGCAGCCGCCGATCACAGACCACCATGGCGCGACGCCCGGGCTGGCCTGCTGCATCGCCTCCCAGTGCCCCATGCTGCTCGGCGGCCTCCCGCCGCCCACCGTGGCCCTGCCATCCCTGGGTCCGTCCGTCGTCGTGGTCATCACCGCGCGACGGGTCGCGGGGATCGAACTCGCCCCCGCCCTGCCGCCGCCGCGGGTCGCCGCCTGAACCGACGCGCCGACCTTCGACAACACGCCCCGGCTCCGGGGCACCGCGACCCGCATGGGGCCTAGGCCCGCCGGGACGCGGCGAGAGCGACAGGAATTGACCAGATGTCCACCAAGGTTCCGAACCGGGCCACCAAGCGGCTCCCGCTTCGCTTCACCCTCATGGCCGCGGCTGCCGGGCTGGCGCTCGCCGCCGGTTCACCCGCCAGGGCGGCCGTGGAGGAGGGCTACGACCCGTCCGCGGCGCCCATCCCGACGACGTGGTACGGCCCCGCCGACCCGGCCGCGATCAGGGCCGACCGCGACTACATCGCCGGGATGCGGCCGCATCATGCGGGCGCGCTCACGATGGCCCAGGAATACCTCACCGACCCGCAGGCGCGCAGCCCGGTGCTCCGGCGCTTGGCGGAGGCCATCGTCCGCAACCAGAGCTTCGAGATCGGCTTGCTCGACGAGGTGGCACGCAACCTCGACCGCCCGCCCGTGGTGCTGAACCTCGGCGTGGTGCGCCTCGCCGTCCAGCCGATGGCCACCGAGGGCCTGGGGCAGATGCAGCGGTTCATCCGCTCGCCGATCCCGAGCCCGCTCGCCGCCCTCTCGGCCCCTGGCGCGGTCACCGCGCGGGACGTGCAGTTCGCCAAGGGAATGACGATCCACCACCAAGCCGCCTTGGAGATGGCGCGCGCCTACCACGCCAATCCGGACGCCCGGAACCAGTTCCTCGGGCTGATGAACGTGGACATCATCACCGACCAGAGCCAGGAGATCGCACTGATGCGCTCGGTGATCGCCACCTACCCAGGCGACCCGAACGCCGTACGGGTCGATGCCTCGATGATCCACGGCATGGAGGGCATGCGGCACGGCGGCGGACATGGTGCGCACGGCGGCACGGCGATGCCGCAGCCCGAAGCAGCCCCTCCCGTGGCGCGGCCCGCCGCGCCGCGCCCGCAGCGGCCGACTACGGCCACCCCGGCCGCCCGGCGTGTGCGACCCGCCCACGACGGGCATGGGACGTTGGCGCAGGACGAGCACGCACACCACCACTGAGCGACATCCCCGGCGGCGGCCCCTGCCGCCGCCGGGCAGACGAGGAGGGGTGAAGATGACGTGGAAGGTTCATGTGATGAGCGGCGGCATTCCGCCCAGTGAGGAAGGCAGACGGAGCACCCTCCGCGTCGCGCTGGCGGCCGCGCTGCTGTCGGTCGCCTGGGCTGGCGCGGCAAGGGCTGCCCCTGCCACCCGGGCGGAGGTCTGGAACGATCCTACATGCGCCTGCTGCGAGGGCTGGGTCCGCCACATGCGGGAGGCCGGGTTCGAGGTGGCCGTCCACGAGGTCGCGGACGTGCGGCCCGTGAAGGCGGCCAACGGTGTTCCCGAGGCGATGTGGTCCTGCCACACCGCCGTGGTGGGCGGCTACATCGTCGAAGGCCACGTCCCCGCGGCTGACGTGCGGCGGCTCCTGGCCGAGAGGCCGCAAGCCAAGGGCCTGTCCGCCCCGGGCATGCCGCCCTCGGCGCCCGGCATGGACATCCCCGGCACGCCCTACGAGGTCGTCCTGTTCGGCGCGCTCGGCGGCGACCGAACCTGGGCGCGGCACTGACGCGTCTGCCGGGCGAGTTTCCCCCGTCCGTCAGCCGCTCGATGCTGGGTACATCGTCCAACCGAGGTCAAGGTGCTACATGCCCGCCTTCTTCCGCCGATCATGCAGCGCCGCCTTCGCCGTGGCAGCCACGCTGATGTCCTATGGGGCTGACCCCGCGATCGCGCATTCCGCCCTCCACCACTCCGAACCGGCGGACAGCGCGGTGCTTCGGGCTGCCCCACCCACGCTGAGCTTGGCCTTCAACGCACAGGCTCGGGTGACGACACTGAGGCTCCTCGACGAGAGCGGTCGGGAGAGGAGGTTGGCCCGCGAGGGAGAGCGTGGGGCCGCGGTGCAGGAGGTGCGAGCCGCCGTGCGGGACACGCTCGCCCCGGGCGCCTACCGCGTGGAGTGGTCGTGCGCGGCGCTCAAACAGCATCGTCAGGTTCGAAGTAGTTCAGGTCGATCTCCCGCAGGATGATCGGGTCGCCTTTCGGCCGGACGCCCACCCCATGCTGAAGCATGAGTGTGGTCAAGCTCTGCCCGTCCACCAGCACGATGCGCTTGGCCTGTAGCTGCGCGGCGAACCGCTCTGCGTCTGGCGTGAAGCGGCTGGTCGTGATGAACACGCCCTTCCGGGCGCCCGTGAAATCCAGCGCACCGGAGAACTCCCGAATTTTCTCGGCACCGATGGCGTTGTCAGCCTTGTAGCGCTTAGCCTGCACGTAGATTAGGTCGAGGCCCAGCTTGTCCTCGCGGATCACGCCGTCGATACCGCCATCGCCCGACTTGCCCCGAACCTCACCCGCGTCCTTCCCGGTGCCATACCCCATGGCCAGCAGCAGATCGACAACGACTTGCTCGAAGAAGCTGGGCTCAGCATCCAGTACGCGTTGCAGCAGGCGTTGGCGCAGGTCCGCCTCAATGAACGCCACTGCGCCAGCAATGCGTTCCTCCGGCGTGGCATCCGACTCCCCAGTCGTCTGGCGACTCAACGCTACCGCTACCGGGTCAGTCACCTCGGGATAGCGGTCATCCGGCCTCAGGGACCGGAACTCGGGATATCGACGAAGGAAAGGGATATCGATGCGTTCCGGGGCCTGCACCAGCGCTTCCTTGCCTCTATCGGACGCCTCGTAAACGCCACGGGATACGCGGTTCACCAATCCCGCGCGCCCAAGATACGACAGAGCCCAGTGGACGCGGTTGGCGATGGTCGCCTGCTTTCCGCTCGGGAGCAGTTGCAGCTTCTCGCTATCGGTAAGCCGGAATTCATCCACCATGCCTGCGGTCAACTCGGTGGTGGTCTGCCGCTGCCCGGTGAGCCGTTGCAGGACCGGGCGCATCAAGGTCTGAAAATCGGGTATCGCCATGGCACCTACGGTGCCTGAGCCATGCCATACTGCGCAACCCTGCGTTGGGCTGCGGCTGTCAAACTGGGTCCGCAGATCGTCATCGATCCTGCGGTATTCGGAAAACCCCTCCGGACCGATCGAGGTCGGCCGATGAGGGTGGACAACCTGACGCAGCCGTGTCGGCGATTTCCTTCCCAAAATTTCGAATCTGAGTATCACGGATTCATGGAAGGAAACTGCAACGAAGCCTCGCGTGAGCGGGCACCGTGTCTACTCGTTTTCGGTGATCTTGCTCCGCGGGTGGCCAAACTCGTCCGAGCACGACCAATCCTCATACCCCGCCTCATCCTGGCGCCCAGGGAGGCCGTGCATGCGATCGGCGCCTTCCTCCATCTTGCTTCGGGCGCCACGCGCTCTGACGCAGAGGTCGCTGAGATCATCAACGATACCCATCCGCGCAAACTCCTGCGGGCCGCCCTGCCGGATTGCCCAAGGCGGCTCTACCGGGCGCTCGACAGCGCGGGCGACCGGGTGTTGGGAAAGCGCTTCTATGAACGACTTGCCGCCGTCTGCCGCGGCCCATTTGCCGAGGCGCTCCTCGATGGTGACCTGACCGAACATCGGATCGCCTACTACGAGGCGCTGGCGAAAATGGACCCTGCGACGGCTGCTCTCCGGGCCGGATTCGGCGAGAGCAGCTATCTTGTGGACAGCGTGGATTGTGTGGTGACTTTGCTGCGCGCGCACGGTGCCCTACGTGATGAGGAGATGCAGCTTCCGCGTGGAGCCGGTATGGCGGCGGTGGCGAGGCGCATCCGGACGGCGCTCTGGCGGATCACGGCGCCCAGCCCGGATTTCGTCGTGCCCGCGCCCTTTCGCCTCGTCAGGAACACGAACGAGCTTGAGCGTTTGGCGCAGCGGTTTGAGAATTGTCTCCGCCTCCGTGAGTGGAGCGCGGCGCGCTATTATATTGGTCTCGTCGCAGGCACAACCGTCGTCCTTGCCTCTGATGATCCGCCGCTTCTCGCCACGCTGCACCGTGTAGCGGAGGGCGTGTGGCAGTTCGATCAGTGCGCCGGGCCGAAGAATATCTCGCCGCCGCCTGGGATGAAGTCAACGCTCATCCGCGACCTCGTGGCAGCGGGGTTGCGGATCGTCGAGACCGACGCCTCCTCGGCGTTGGCGCGGATCGAGGCGGAGGCGAGGCGCGGGCGCGGCGGTGAGGTTGATCTGGACGATGATCTCCATGAGGAAGGTGGCGATGAAGACGAGATTGCCGCATGAGCATGAAGCACAGTGAGTTCACCATCGGGCAAACCTTGACCACTGGCCATGGTCTCTGGCGCTGCACCGACATTCGCACCCGCACGGTGGTGGCGATCCGGATCAATCACGCCGAGGTGGTCAACGTCACGGTGCGCGGAGGAAAGCCTGAGCGGGAAACCCAGTCCGTTGTCGATCCCCGACGCGATCGTAGCTGGCTGAACGGCCCACCCTACGCGTTCGCCGAGACGGTGTTCGACGAGTACGACTTCGCGGCTCTCCGGCCAGTTGCAGAGGAGGACGTAGTGGGCTGGCGGCCAGAGCCCGATTGAGGCTAATCGCTCATCCGCTTCGACCGCAAGGAGCGGTGGCTTTCGTCACCCGGCGCAGGTGATGCTGGAACTGCGACCGGGGGCCTCAGGCATGCCAGAAGCGGTGAAAGAAGTTCACCAGCAGGGCGACGATGCTATTTCCGTCGTCGTCTGCGTCCGTGGTGATCATCAGCTTGCCATAGCGCAGCGCATGCCGTTGTAGGACGGGCGCGAGCGACATCACCAGCTTCGATACCGACAAGGCGATCCCGACCGCCCTCTAGGGCCGGGGTTCTGCGTCACCCACGGTGCAGAGGTGGCAGGTGACACGGGGAACGAAAGCCGCGTGCTCGGGAACACAGCGGCCACAATAGCCTCCCTGTTTGGATGCCCTCGCTGGCATCGCCAGTGTGAGTGCCTCGGACGGCCCCTTCCACAAGGAGTTATTTCAAATGGCCCAGATTGAGGAAGAGATGGAAAAGAAGGGCAGCGATCACGATCATCAACACCACCACAAGCAACACTACAAGCTCTGGGTGGACGATGCGTGGGCCAAGGAAGGCCACACGATGAAATTCAAGGTTCATCTTAACAAAGAAGCCGATCACGACGTTAAGGTATACTATCAGACCCACAGTGGAACCGCAAAAGGTGGCAAAGACTACTACGCCGAAAAGGACTACGTAACGATCGAAAAGGGTGACGACTACGCCTACATCTATATCGATACCAAAGATGACCACAAGAAGGAGCACAAGGAGTACTTCTACGTCAAGATCGACGAAAAGGACCCTTATGTGAAGGTCACCGACTACGTGGGCAAGGGCTGGATTCACGACAATGACGGCCATAAGCACCACGAGAAATACGAGCACAACGACGAAGTTTGGATGTAACTAGCGCAGACTGAGGCGGGGCGTGTCGCGGACGCGGCACGCCCCTTTTTCACTGTCAGAAGGTCATGTGCTGGCCATCGACCCGAAGTCGGCGCTGGCGAGGATCGAGCAGGAAGCGCAGCGCGGCCGCGACGATGACGGCGATCTGGATGGCGGTGATGCTGAGGAGGACGACGACGAGATCGCCGCCTGAGTGGCAAACGGTCGGCGCGGTCCGACGCTAAGCCATGGCCAAGCCAATCGGGTGGCGTGACCTGATAGGTGAAAGGATTGAATCGTCAAAGGCATGAAGGATAGCGAGTTCGTCACCGGCCGAGCACCTGGGGCAAAATTACGGGCACGCAAGCGCAGCATTGGCCGGTTTGGCTCGTGAAAAACGGCATTTCTCGCAAGCTTCCGCCGTTACCAAATCGCGCGCACCTCGGCACTGCCCGTAAATCTGCCCCGGTGCACGGCCGAGCCTTCACTCGTCGTGGGCTCTGGCGCTGCACTGACATCGGGATGCGTACCGTTGTCGCCATCCGCATCGACGCGGCGGAGGTTGTGTCCGTGCCGGGTGGCCGGAGGACGACCAGCATCGTTGATCCGCACCGCGATCCGGGCTGGCTCTACGGCCCGGCTTACGCGCGGGCAAAGATTGTATCCAACGAGTGCGAGTTCCTCCGCGCCCCGGCCAGTGGTGGAGGAGGGGGCAATGGGTGGCGGCCTGCGCCGGGATGGGGCTGATCTCCACTCGGTGCGCATCGGGGACCAGACCCGGCTCGGGCGGCGCTCGCAAGCGAAATATATACGTAGACAGGAATCGACAGAACCGATTTGATTTCACCTAAATGTTAACGTTTGAACCTCTAAGTAAGACGCATAGTTCCCGGCCCGAAAAGGCATGGGAGAATGAAATGGCAACTATCACAGGCGGCGCCGCTGACGATGTTCTTCTCGGGACGGCGGACATCAATGTCATTACCGGACTAGAGGGCAACGATGTGCTCGCCGGGCTCGACGCCAGCGACGCCATCAATGGCGGTCCGGGCAACGACGTGATCATTGGCGGCCGGGGCGACGACACCCTGGTGGGCGATGCGGGCAACGACTTATTCATCTGGAACAATGGCGACGGCTCCGACCTGATGGACGGCGCCGGAGAGGCCGATACCCAGCAGGTCAACGGCGCCCCCACTGCCGGAGATGCTTTTCAAGTCGTCGCTGATGTCGGCGGCAACGCCGTGTTCGCCCGGACGAATCTCGGCCCCTTCACCCTCACGATGAACAACGTCGAGTTCCTAGACGTGCGGGGCGACGGCGGGGACGACACCTTTGTCGTCGGCGACCTTACGACCACCGACACCCAGTTGGTGACCTTCTGGGGCGGGGTGGGGAACGACGCGTTCAGCGCGGCTACGTCGAAGACCTCGGGCATCGTGTTCGGCGAGGATGGGAACGACACCATCACCACTGGGCTGGGCAACGATATTATCGACGGTGGTACTGGGGCCGACACTATCATCTACACGGGCGGCGTGGACACCGTGACTATTGAGTTAGCCGATGTCGTGCAGGTGCCCAACAGGGCTAGCGCCCGTGTGACCTTTGGCGACGGGCGCATGGTGCTCGACTTTGGCGGCGGCAACATCCTCGATCTCCACTGGCAGCCCGGCGCCTTTGTGGGGCAGGATTACTACAATGTTCACTTCAAGGACGTGGCTCTGGTGTGACGGCGCAGGCCCGGTCGCGTCGGTGGGCGATCGCACGCTATAAGGCCAACGATGTAGATGATGTTGTTCATGGCTGGTGCTTTCCGATCAGGGATGACCGTGTTGGTGATAGCCTAGCAGCCTGTCGGACTTAGAGGCAGTTTTCAGAATTGCCCCGCGACGCGGCCTGCAACCAGGAATATGCAGGCGGCCTGGAGCAGGGCCTGCATAATGAAGCCGAGCCGGTCGTAGCGCAGG
>JAESGY010000551.1_pt1 | contig 12994 bp, 15 predicted proteins | sample 9269841 | NCBI WGS metagenome assembly JAESGY01 (sample SAMN17022865, study PRJNA683097) | algae metagenome | isolation source: Spirirestis rafaelensis WJT71-NPBG6 and co-occurring heterotrophs from... | place: USA: Pinto Wells, Joshua Tree National Park, Colorado Desert, CA | collected 2006-08-15
GCCACCGCGGATGGGGGCATCACGTACGAGCGTGCGGACTTGGAGGGCATCGACCTCGCCGAGGGCGCCTTCGATCTCGCCTACTCCTCGCTCGTGCTGCACTACCTTGCCGACCTCGGGCGCCTGCTGGCGCAGGTCCACCGCGCGCTCGCGCGGGGCGGCCGGTTCGTCTTCTCGGCCGAGCACCCCGTCTACACGGCCCCCTCGCGGCCCGGCTGGGTCGTCGATGCGGAGGGCCGAAGGACGTGGCCCCTTGATCGTTACTCGTTCGAGGGGCCGCGCGCGGTGGAGTGGCTGGGCGCGCGGGTGCTCAAACACCACCGCACGATTGGCACCACGCTGACCCTGCTGGTCCGCGCGGGCTTCGTCGTCGAGCACGTCGAGGAGTTCGCCCCGACTGTCGAGCAGGTCGCCGCCGACCCAGCGCTCGCGGAGGAGTGTGAGCGGCCGATGTTCCTGCTGCTCGCGGCACGGCGGTAGCAGCAGGGCATCGGGGGGCGGTCAGCCCCCGCCGACCGATGCCGCATCCAGCGCCCTGATGAGAAGCGCGGTGTCCTTCCGGGCAAAGCCCAGACATCCGTAGAACGACATAGTGGGTGCGTCCGCCGGGTCGGCCTCCACGAGGACGGCCTCAATGCGGATCGCTACCATGTTTACCAAGGTCGCCCGCAGCAGGTGCGCTCCGAGCCCGCGTCCGCGGAGGGCCGGGTCGATCCACAAGTCATCCAACACTGCGACCCGGCCGCCGTGGTCGATCGAGTGCCGCCAGTAGGCGAGCGCGTAGCCGACATCCCGGCAACGCCCGCCCGGGCGAGGCGTCCGCGCCGAGGGCATGGACCGCCCCGGCCTGCACCGGACCGACCTCGTGCCCGCTCTCGCCGTGAAAGTGGCGGAAGGCCGCGACCACACGTTCGGCCTCGTGCGGTCCCGTCGCGGCGATGTGGATGCCGTTCTCCTCGGGCTGTTCGGCGATCAATGTCACCTCCACCTCCGAGCGGAATCACTTTGGGTCGGCCCCCTCCGTTCGGTGGCCGGAGCGTCGGTATCGGCCGACCACGGCGTCCCGGCTCGGTGTCGCGCCTCGCCGTCAAGCTGCACGCTCGTGGACCAAGTGCAAAGCATCCCTGGCCCTGGCTTCACACTTGCCCAGGTCTGTCGTCAACGCCCTGGCGCAGACCCACCGGAACGCGATCCCGGTTGACAATCCCACTTCCGACTGAGCCGCCGTCCCTGTCGGCCGACGCGGCGGTTCACGTCGCCGCGGTCACGATGGGACGCGGCGCCCTCAGCCGAGCTTGAGGTTCGCCGCGGCCTGCCTGCCCCGCTCGATCACCACCTCGTAGCTGACCTTCTGGCCGTCGTTCAGGCCGTCCAGCCACGCCGCCTGGACGGCCGTGACGTGGACGAAGGCGTCCCTGCCACCGTTGGTGGGCTGGATGAGGTTGGCATCGATGCGACATTGATCGCCGCTGGTGCGCCGCTGATCCCCTACTCAGCCCTTCCTGCGGTCGTTGTTCTTCTCAGCGGCATCGATCTCGCGGCCAGCACGGTCCCAGAGGCTTTCGCCCTTTTTGAAGTGCACGTCCTTTGAGGCTTCCCGACTCTTTGCAACACGCTCCTCGTTTGCCTTCCTCATGTCCTGGCCGGTGGCATTCTTGCGCTCATGATCGCTGATCATCCGATCGACATCTTCAATCGTCGGCTTCGTATCGTCAGTGTCCTTGGCCATCACCGCCTCCCTTCTATTGGCAGTAAGCTATATTGCCTTCAGTAGTGCATAGCTCCCCGCCCGAACGTGCACCCGCCGAGCTAAACGCAACCTGAAAAGCGCTGTTCCGCCATTTCAGGCGGCGTACAGGCACACGGCGCGCTTGGCGAGGCGCGGTTCCTAGCATTGGCGCAGGCCACTTCTGATATCCGTATCACAAGAGCCCCGATCGGATCGAGACGCGCCAGCTTCCCGGCCGGGGGCTCCTCGCGGACATGTCGTGTGCTGCGAGATGCCGGAGACGAGGTGCTTCTGTTGATGGCCCTGAGCCGCTGCGGGCAGGAGTACCGCGTTGCTGCGGGGCAGTACGTAGTTCCGTCCAAGCGGGTGAGGGAGGTCCGTGACATCCTCGCGTCCAAGCGAGCGCCGTCCCATCCGTATGCTACCGGCTGCAACTCCGGCAGGCGAGCTTGCTCGACGACCTGCGGGGCGCGCTTCTCGCGTGGGCGCCAATGTTCAAGCCGTCCTGTCCGAGCACTGCCGTCAGGCAAGCGTGTTGCCGAATACCGAACTCCCGTTCCGGCTTTGCGGAGCCAGTCGGTCAACCGGAAGCTCCGCCCCGTCCTCCCATCCTCCACGACGATGCGCGATCGGCCAGCCGGAGCGTCAGGTAGGCGGCCGCGGCCAGCCACTCTGCCCCCTGCGCGAGCACGAGGCTGGCTGTCATGATACCACCCACAATCGGCAGTGCTGCCCAAAGGAGAGCAACGACGGCGGGCGGGAACGCCCGGTCGGGGTAAGCCAGCGACGAAACCACGACGCCACCCAGGAGGCTGGCGAAGACGATCACGGGTCCCGCGGCTGCTGGGCCGAACTCCGGACAGGCGAAGCTGGTCGTTGCCAGCCACGTTGCCAGCGATGCCAGGAGGGCCAATCTGTGCAGCGTGACCATGGTCTATGCCTTGATCGGAAGCGTCAGCGGGGTGCAGGGGCGGGCAGCCGCAAGACGGCGTGGCCGTCCCAGAGTTCCCCATTACCAAATGTCGTTGTATTTCACGTCGTAGACGGTCAGCCAGCCGCCTTCCCAGTCGCGGTTCATCACGCTGATCGTCGCGTCAACGCCGCCATGCTTGGCATCCTTGCCCGAGCGACCGTAAATCGCGCCCTGGCTCTTACCATCGACAAACCACTCGACCTTCTCTGCGGTCCATTCAACTCCGTACTTGTGAACCTTGGTCTCATCCACGCCGTGGAAGGTCACCGTCTTGTAGGCGTCCTTGCCGTTGGGAGTTTTCCAATGCACGGTGCCGTAGGGCTTGCCATTGATGACCTCGACAATATCGATCTCACGGCCGGGCCACTTGTTATCGCCCGGCCACAGGACGACGGCTGGACCCTGTACGTCCGCGCTCATCTTGGCCGTGACCTCATAGTAGCCATAGCCGAAGCCTGCGTGCTTGCCCCAGGGCTTCTGCATCGCACCCGAATCAGCGTGAAGCGTGATATGACCGTCGCTAGTCTTGATGCCGTGCTTACCCCAGGTATGGTTCAGCGCACCGACGTTGTGATGGAAGCTCTCATAGAACTTGGCCAATGCTCTGATCCCTATCATTGGCGGTAAAAGAAGCGGTGACCCCGGCGACCTCAGCCTCGTCGGTCGTCGCAGCCGAAGGGATTCGGCCGCGACCCGCTTTCCAATCGTGTAAGCCGCAGCACACTCTGCTCTGCGGCGGACGACGCCCTAGAGGACCACCAGCACGAACGTCAATCGCAGTTGCATGGGCGTCGCTTTTTCTGTGGGAGATTTTCCGAGGCGGCGAGCAGTTGATTTTCGGCTTCATATCCAATTGCTTGCGGCAAACGAGAGAGTTCACGGTCGTGGCGGTACACTTTCGGGTTCGTCAGTGAAGCCATGTGAGCCACTGATCGGGCGTTGTTGAGGCCCTGTACTCCCCACAGTGCGTAGGAACGCGGGCCTTCACCCACATCAGGGTGATGCACAAGTCGATGCTGAGGTGTGGGGCCAGCGCAGAGTGCGTCTGGCCTGACATCAACCTTCGCTCCGACTGCTTCTGGCGCCGTGTCCATGCGATCGTGTGCTCCGGCCAGACCGCGTGCGACTGCGGCCGAGCATTCACCGGGGCGTTGTAGGCCGGGGACTGTGGCGCTGTTAGCATTGCGACCGCGTGTTCGCGGTCGAGCGCATCCGGCGTGCAAGGCAGGGGCGAAACCGGCAGAGGGTTCCTGTTCTTTGACAAGGAGACGGCGCGTCGTCCTGTGATGCTTGGTAGCGCCAAATGCGAGGTGCCCGTTGGCGACGTGCGCGAGGATCACCCTTCTCCCTAGGGTGAAGCGGCGCCGGTACGAGCGCCCTCTCCGGCAAAGCAGAGGAAACAGCAACTATGTTGATGGTTAGCGACAACCCGGCGATGAGCCGCTTCGAGATGACCAGCGGTGATGCCATTGCGTTTGTCGAGTACCGGCGCGCTGGGGACCAGATCGTACTGATCCACACAGAGGTGCCGGAAGCGCTGTCTGGACAAGGCGTCGGGTCCAAGTTGGTGGCCGGTGTGCTGGACAAAATCCGGTCTGAGGGCGCGGCAGTGATTGCTCAATGCGAGTTTGTGGCGACGTTCATCAGGCGGCATCCCGGGTATCAAAGTCTGGAAGCCGAGGAATAAAGGTTCGACGCGGCGGGCGCCGGTCAGCACACGCAGATGCGTCGGGGCATTTCCACCACACAGGTAGAAGATACGGCTCGGTCGGAAGCGAATTGACCGACCGAGGGGTTAAAACATGAAACTGGAAAAGCGGAAGCTCACGACCTGGGAGCGGGCCACAGTGGACGTGAGCAAACCCAATGAGGTCGTCGGATGGTGCAACAAGTGGGGCGTCACGCCGGAACGCTTGAAAGCCGTCGTCGCCGAGGTCGGAACCTCGGCAGTCAGCGTCGCCAGAGCCCTGGGCAAGCCGGACCGGAGGTGAGGCTAGCCGGGCCACCATCCACAGGAGGATGGGGCCACGGCTTTCGTAGGGCGGAGCTTTTGCTGTGGCTTCCTCAGCCGACCTTGAGGTTTGCCGCCGCTTCCTTGCCGCGCTCCCGCACCACCTCGTAGGAGACCTTCTGGCCGTCATTAAGGCCGTTCAGACCCGCCGCCTGCACGGCCGTGATGTGGACGAACACGTCCTTGCCGCCGTCATCGGGCTGGATGAAGCCGAAGCCCTTCTGGGCGTTGAACCATTTCACGCTACCGGTGGCCATACGGCGTTCTCCCTGGGATACGGGAGGACTTTGACTCACCCGACCGAGTGCAGCAACGCAGTGGGCGCGCTGTCCTGGGGCGACGTGGCGCGGCGAATGGGCAGCAAGAAGGGCTGATCCGGCAGACCGTCGTGGCGGCGAGTGCGGCTGCTCGATCCGTCGCCGCGAAGGTCACTCATCGCAGTGGACGCGCACACTCAGGTCCCAGTTGCTCGTCTCGTCTCCCATCGGAGGTATGCTGATGCGCCGTGTCGCACGCTTGATGTTGCTCATCCTAGCGCCGCTCGTCCTGTTCGCGGCTCGCCAGCGTGACGGACCTGCCGAACGCCCCCGCCGGAGCATCGACCGCGGCGTTGACCGCCTGACCCGCTGACCGCCTGGACTGCCGGGCCGTTCCCCTCCTAGCAGCCTGTCGGAGTTAGAGTGAAAACAGGCTCATTGTGTAGTATGATTTTAAAATTCAGTATTTGAATGTAATTTTATTCTATGCGCCAAGCAGTCTACAGGCCCGAAATTGCACAAAAAGGCTAAGAGGCAGTTTTCAGAATTGCCCCGCGACGCGGCCTGCAACCAGGAATATGCAGGCGGCCTGGAGCAGGGCCTGCATAATGAAGCCGAGCCGGTCGTAGCGCAGGCCGAGGCGCTTGTTCTCCAGCACCCAGGCATTGCTGCGCTCGACCGGCCAGCGCCGCTTGCCGAGCCCTGATCCACGCGGCCGACCGCGCTTGTGGATGCGTGGCTTGGCGCCGAACCGATCGCAGAGGTCGCGGTGACGCTCGGCGTCATAACCCTTGTCCGCGAAGACCGTGCGGATCCGGGCCATGACCGCGAAGGCGGCCAGGAACAGCCGCTCGAACAGGCGCGTGTCGTTGACGTTGGCCGCGGTCACGGCGCAGGCGACCGGCACGCCGTCGCCGTCGGTTGCGATGTGGTACTTGCTGCCCGGCTTGCCGCGGTCAGTTGGGTTGGGGCCGGTGAGGTCGCCACCGCGCTTGGCCCGCACCGAGCAGCTATCGAGGATCAGGTCGGGGTGGCCGCGCAGCATGCTGACCAGCAGGACGTGCACCTTCGCCAGCACGGCCGTCTCGGCCCAGCGTGCCAGGCAGCGGCGCAGGGTCGAGCCACTGGCCTGCTCCTCGGTCGCGGTCAGGCTGCGCCAGGGCGTGCCCTCGCGCAGAAAGCGCCGCAAGGTTGCCACCACTCGGATGGTCTCGGTCGGCGGGTGGCCAGGGCCGCGGTCTGGCGGCCGATCACAGGCGTCGATCACCGTGGCGATGAGGTGCAGAAGTCGGAAATCCAATGCGGCTGTCCCTGTCTGGTACTCCAAACATGGGGAGCCGCAGCGCAGGACCGCCGATTAAATCAACCTTAGGTAGTTGTGAAAACCGCCTCTTATGTTGTCATCGCCCTGAAGGGCTGATGCGCGGTCTACATTCTGCTACATCCCACCGTGGTCGATGCCGAAGGGTAGGCACATCCTCGGCCAGACGCCAGACGAGCCCTTCGGCAATGCCGCGCCCGTTCCAGTAACTACGAACGAGGTGGCACCGGCACCCCGACCGCTGTCGCATCACCCTCGGCGGGCGCGCAGTCCCTGCAGATGAGCCCGCGGCATCCCGCGACGGAGTAGGCGAGGCTGATGGCCTGTCTGAGCGCCTTCATGGAGAGGTGGGCGCCGCGTGCCATGTGCGGTTGCTTCCCGGGCGCAGACTCTGCCGTCGCCGCATGAGGTCGGTCCCGCTGGCAGCATCCAAGCCTTTGGCCGCCCTTCCGGATCAGGCCGCGTCTGCCGACCCGCCCCGCGACTGGCTTTGAGATTGGCTGGACACCGGCAATCATGCCCCCGTCACTGTGGGGAGCGGCGCTGGCATCACCTGGCTTTGCGTCCCGGCGATCATTGGTCCGCGGCGGAAAAAATCCGACGAGACATTGCTGGTGATGGCAATCAGCTTTCGCTGGATCTGGTCGAGGTACTCGTGCAGCCCTTCCGAGATGACGCGTTCGATGGTGATGCTGCCCAGCCCTGCCCTGAGGCGCCCCAACTCCTGTGCTGCGGCAGCACCGCCGGGCAGCCCGTGCCTGGAGCGAATGACCTCCAGGAGGCGATCCGCCTTGCTGACGCAGAAGACGACAGAGCGCGGGAAGCGTGGCTGCAGCAGCAGGAAACCAGCGACGCCCGACGGCGTCACGGTGCCAGACATGACACGCAGGTAGGCATGATGCCCGGCCGCTGAGCGAAGCAAGGCATCCCATTGGACTAGATCGATCTTCGATCCGGCAGCGACCGGGCCAGGCAGGAGCAAGTGGTATTTGACGTCGAGCAGGCGCGTCGTTTGGTCCGCCCGCTCGATATGGCGTCCCAGGCGATAGAAGTAGCTACCTTGATCGCGGTGCAGGGTGCCATCGGTGATGCCGATATGAGTCTGACATCCTTCTTTGATACGCGCGAAGAGGCGAGTCAGCGAGCCGGGCGCTAGGGCTGTACCATCAAGGGTGGAGAGCCATTTGTAGAAGATGTTCATCTGCGCCCACATCTCGGTCGAGATGATGGGGCGCAGGGTGCGTGCATTCTCGCGTGCGGTCGCGACTGCGTTGATGATCGAAGTGGGGTTGCCCCGGTCCGTCACATAAAAGGCCAGCACGGCTTCCGCGGTGGCGGCCGGATACTTCGCCTCGAAGCGCGCCTGATCGGCATTTATCTGTAGAACGGGTAGCCATGCTCGCGCCCCACGTAGATCGCGGGCAAACGTCGAATTCACGTCGAGGATGCGGGCCAGATTCTCGGCGCGCTCGACATAGCGAGCAAGCCAGAAGATCGATTCCGCGTAGCGGGCGAGCAGAGGGGCGTTAGCCAAGGACCCAGGTATCCTTCGATCCGCCGCCCTGCGATGAGTTGACGATGAGCGACCTCTCCCGCAGCGCGACACGAGTAAGCCCGCCAGGCAGAAGCCAGGTCTTCGCGCCCGTGACTGCAAAGGGACGAAGATCCACATGCCGAGCCGCAACCCGGCTTTCCACAAGGGTGGGACATACCGAGAGATCAAGGCAGGGTTGGCTGATGTAATTCTCTGGATTGGCGAGAAGAGCCGCGCGGCAGGCCTCCAGCTCCTGGCGCGAGGCACGATGGCCAATGGTGATGCCATAGCCGCCCGACTCACCCACGGGCTTCACGACCAACTCTTCGAGATGGTTGAGTGTATAGCGGAGAGCATCGGGCTCCCGACAGATATGGGTGTCGACGTTGGGCAAAATCGGATCCTCGCCCAAGTAGTAGCGCACGATCCGCGGCATTTAGGCGTAGATGGCCTTGTCATCCGCAACCCCGGTGCCGACCGCATTGGCCAAGCTGACCTTGCCCGCGCGATAGGCGCGCATCAGGCCGGGGACTCCCAAGAGGCTGTCCGGACGGAAGGCGTCGGGATCGAGGAAGTCGTCATCGATCCGGCGATAAATGACATCAACGCGCCTAGGGCCGCCCGTCGTCCACATCGAGACCTGATCGTCCTCATTGACGACGAGATCGCCCCCCTCGACAAGGGGCACGCCCATCTCGCGGGCCAGGAATACGTGCTCGAAATACGCCGAGTTGAAGGTGCCTGGCGAAAGCAGTACGACCTGCGGATCTGTAATGCCGGGAGGCGCCACCTCGTGAAGGGCGGCGAGCAGCTTTTGCCCATAATCATCAACGGGGCACAAGCTGATGCCATCGAGGAACTCGGGGAAGGCTCGCTGCATCGTATGGCGGTTCTCGACGACGTAGCTGACGCCAGAGGGTGTGCGGGCATTATCCTCTAACACGCGGAAAGCGCCGCTGCCGTCGCGCACGAGGTCCGTGCCGCAGACGTGGATATAGCTCCTGTGCGGCAGGTCGACACCCTGCATGGCCGGCCGATAATGAGCATTGCCCAGCACGAGCTCCGCCGGCACCACGCCATCCTTCAGGACGCTTTGCTCGTGGTAGATGTCGTGGAGGAATTGGTTCATGGCCGCCACACGCTGGCATATTCCAGCCTGGATGACTCGCCACTCTTCGGAGGAAATGACGCGCGGGATCGCGTCGAAGGGCAGTACCCGATCAATCGCGTCTTTGTCCGAATAGACGGTGAAGGTAATTCCGAGATCGTGCAGTTCAGCCTCTGCCTGGGCGGCGCGCTGCCGTAGCTCCTCGATGGAGAGCCCGTTCAGACGCTCCCGCACGGGTGCGGCAGCCTCGCTACTCGTCACTTCGCAATAGTAAGTTCCTGCCGAATATCCGCTCAACATGCCGCCCTGCCTTCGCGCTACATAAGCAGAACGCAAGCCGGTGGTTCCTGGCCCACCTCCTCATGCGCCTGGACGGCTCAGGCCATTGGGCTTCGCCGACATGCGCGAACTCGCCAGCATGATCGCCGCCTGCCGCTCGAGCACCGGCTCTCCCGCTTGCGCCTGAGGTCCGCTGGGCGCTCCTTGGGCGCCAGGGCAGACCTTTCGGCATGGACAGACCTGCAGCCCTGAACCCGCCTGCGTCGTTGAAGTGATGTGCCTCGTGCCAGCCTCGGCCTTGGTTGGTTTCAGAACAACTCGTGTCCGCTGGCGCGTATCAGAAGAAAGTCCTTCCTATGCCAAAGCAATCCCTCGAATTCCTGGAAGCATTGGTGAATGCTCCCTCGCCAAGCGGCTTTGAACGACCGGTCGCGAAGCTCTACCGGGACCACATGACGCGGTACGCCGACCGCGTCACCACCGACGTGCATGGCAACGTTCTGGCCGTCCTCAATCCCGAAGCCCCGATGCGGATCATGCTGGCGGGGCATATGGACGAGATCGGATTCGTCGTCCACCACATCAGCGATGAGGGTCTACTCTACTTCAGCACGATCGGAGGACATGACAGCGTCATTCCGGTCGGGCAGATGGTCTGGGTGCATGGAAGGCAGCGCGTCGCTGGTGCGATCGGACGCAAGGCGATCCACTTGCTCAGCCCCGACGAGCTCAAAAAGAAGCCAGAGATCAAGGAGCTGTGGATCGACATCGGTGCCAGCTCCCGCGCCGAGGCGGAAGCCGTCGTCCAACTCGGCGACGTCGCCACCTACCAGTACACGTTCCAGCGGCTCTTGGGCGACCGTGCAGTGGCGCGGGCCTTTGACAACAAGGCGGGTCTTTTCATTGTCGCCGAGACTATGCGGCTCTTGAGCGAGGAAGGCGGCCTGCCGTCCGGCGTGGGAGTCTATGCGGTCGGGACCGTGCAGGAGGAGATCGGGTCTCGCGGAGCGCGAACCTCGGCCTTTGCCATCGGTGCGCAGACCGGGCTCGCCGTCGATATGGGCCATGCCATCGACTATCCCGGTGTCAGCGCTTCCCAGCACGGGAAGCTCGATATGGGTAAAGGGCCGGCCATCTCTCGTGGTGCGAACACCAATCCAGTGGTCTTCGATCTGCTTTGCCGCGCCGCCCAAGAGGGGAACATTCCGTACCAGGTCCAGATCACACCGGGGAGCACGCCGACCGACGCGAACTCCATGCAGCTCAACGGTCAGGGCATGGCGACTGGGCTGCTGAGCATTCCCCTACGGTATATGCACACCCCTTGCGAGGCAGTGAGCCTCACGGACGTGGAGAACTGCGCCCGCCTGATGACTGCGTTCTGCCGGCGCATCACGGCCGACACCGACTTCAAACCCTGGTAGCCGTCGCCGATAATCGGACCGTGCTCGAGGAAGGAGGCCCGGCGCCCTGCTCGGTAGAGCAGCGGCTGGCCAGGCAGGCCTCCCCGCTCTGTTCAATCCACTACGCATTTCACTACGCATGTGCCCGGCGGCAGGACTACAACGAGGCTTGACCGCGCAGCTTGATCGGCCAAAGAGCCCCAGGTGAGTTGGCGAGCGCTGCAGGACGGGGTCATCTCCCCTCTGTGGCAACGAGGTAGAGTTTCTCACGTCGGTTGGTCCGACATCGGGGGCAGGACAGTGCCCGAGGAAACTGCGCTCCACCCGGACCACTTTCCGGGTTCAGGACCACAAGCGAACGTTGTGCGGCATGCGGCGACCGCCGCGTGTCGCAGTGCGTTGAGCTGTGGACCGACGTGCGCGCTGCATTAACTCGCTCAAATCTCACCGGCTTAGGCGCTATACTCCTCTCCCCTTGCGGTGGTCCGTCCTGAGGTATGGCTTTGAGCCGGAGGAGGACCGAGATGGCGGACAGAAAGCACCGGCCTGAGGAGGCCTGGCCAAGCTGCGGCAGGTAGATGTCCTGGTCTCGCAGGGGAGGTCAGTGACGGAGCCGATCCGGGCGATGGGGGTGACAAAGGTCACCAACTATCCTTGGCGGCGGGAGTTCGGTAGTTTGAGGTCGGACCAGGTTAAGCGGCTGAAGGAGCTGGAGGCGGAGAACGCCCGGCTGCGCAAGGCGATCGCGGACCTGACGCTAGACAAGCAGATCCTGCAGGAGGCTGGCCCAGGGGAACTCCTAAGCCCTGCGCGTCGGCGCGCCTGTGTCGAGCACATCCTGCATGACAGTCTACGGTCCCTGTCGAGGTCGGTGGCGCCCACTTCCGGCGGTGCGCCTGGCGCCGTTTTCAATTGGTCAGCGCCGCGCCATGCCCTTGCGGATCTCGCGCTCGACCGCGGAGCGCTCGCTCGTGCCGATGCGGCGGATGATCTCCCGCACGATGGCGGGCGACACGCGGTGCCGCTTTGAGAGATAGGCGATTTCCTCCTCGACCCGCGCCTCAGCCGCCGGATCGGCGGCTGAGGCCTTCGTCTTGTTGCTCTGGGCCACGGTGCGTTCCTGACGTCAGGCCTCGCCCCGGGACGAGGCAGTTGATCCGTCGCTATCGAGTGGGCAGGACCGGCGCTCGACTGGGTCTGCCCGGAGCGCAGGAGGAGATGACAGCACTAGCGGTCGATCCGCCGCATGCTGACTGGCACGATGGCCGGCCAAGGGCCCGCCCGGGTGCAATCTCAGCCCAAGGGCGATGCCAGTCCGGGACGGAGTTGGCTCTCCCGCACTACGCGCTCATGGCCGTCGCGCTGGTGGCGCACACGATACTCGCGGTCAGCCCCGTCATTCGGGAGCAGGCGCAGGACCGTATAGGCACCGCGCGGGACCTTGCCATCGTACCGGCCGGGGCAGAGTTCGACGCTCTGGCCGGCCGAGAAGCCGTGAGGATGCTGCATGACTCGTCCTCGCGGGACGGGTGTGGTCCCCTGTGGGACCAGGGCGGCCGGGCGGCCCGCGCGCCCCGCTGCCCTCAGTCAGCCGATCAGATCGAGAACGATCTGACGGATCTCATCCTGAGTCAGGCCCGAGGGCTCAGGCAGGTATGACGTTTCGATGGGACGGGCCGTCCTGGCCGTCCCTGACGTGGGATCGAGCCCTCGGGAGGCCCGCAGTACTGCCTATTTCACTCTGTCCTTTCGCGGCTGCGTCACATGCAACGCGGCCTAGCCGGGCGCTCACAGGGGAGAACGCCCCGGATGCTCGCGCGATCCTGCCGGATGCGCATGGCGGGCGAGGCAGCCGAGGCCGCCCCGCCCCAACTCGTCAGGCCTGCTTCAGGTTGCCGGCCGAGCTCTTGCCCTGCTGGCCGCGCTGCAGCTCGTACTCGAGCTTGTCGCCCTCGCGCGGCTCCTGGATGCCAGAGCGCTGGACATCGGAGATGTGCAGGAAAACGTCCTTCGAGCCGTCATCCGGCTGGATGAAGCCGTAGCCCTTGGTCGCGTTGAACCACTTGACGGTGCCGATAGACATGGCAGTGCTCCGTTCACGAGAAAAGGTACCGCCCCGCGACATCGCCGGGCGGATCGAACTTCGCGGGGAGACGGACACCGGGCTCGGCGCTCGATCACGAGCATGGAGAGCAGGCCGAACCAAACGAGGCTGACGGATGCAACATGGGGCATCGATGCACCTGCTGCAAGCCAAATCAGGCTATTGCCAGGGCTATCGCATATGGCGCTAGCGTTAGCGCTGACGTTTGAACGGAGGCGTTGCGGTGTAGGGGGCATGGCTGGAGGCTTGGCGGTCAATCCAGCGCTGAGGCCGCC
>JAESGY010000552.1_pt1 | contig 12950 bp, 13 predicted proteins | sample 9269841 | NCBI WGS metagenome assembly JAESGY01 (sample SAMN17022865, study PRJNA683097) | algae metagenome | isolation source: Spirirestis rafaelensis WJT71-NPBG6 and co-occurring heterotrophs from... | place: USA: Pinto Wells, Joshua Tree National Park, Colorado Desert, CA | collected 2006-08-15
GCCGCGCTCGATGTCGACGAGGCGAGCCTCGTAGGGCAGGCCGGTCTCCTCCAGCATAATGCTGGCCTTGTGGCCGTTAGGCGTCTGGTAGGTGTGCAATTGGAGCGGGGTCATTCTGGGCCTCGGGGGCGGGCGGCGGATCGCCTCCACCCAGCGGCCGAGGCTGCCCTGTGTGACCGCGCTCGTGCAGGCGGCATCTATGCAGTATCGTACTGCATAGATGCACACCCCCCGGCACATCGAATGGGACGACCTACGCTACGTCTTGGCCGTCGCCGAGCACGGTGGCCTGGCGGCGGCGGCCCGCGCGCTCGGGGTGAACCACACAACCGTGCTGCGGCGGGTGAACGCCTTCGAGGAGGCTCAGGGCCTACGCCTGTTCGAGCGCCTGCCCACCGGCTACGCGCTGACCGCAGGCGGCGAGGAGATGCTCACCGCAGCCCGGCAGGTGTCCGGCGTTGTGGCCGATCTCGAGCGGCGCCTGGCCGGGCGGGACCTGCGCGTCGAGGGCACCTTGCGCGTCGCGACCACCGACACGCTCGCGGCGAGCCTGCTGCCGCAGCACTTCGCCGCGTTCCGGGAGCGCCACCCCGGGGTCGTGCTGGAACTCGCCGTGAGCAATGGGGTGGCCAACCTCACGCGCCGCGAGGCGGACATCGCCGTGCGACCCATGGCCGGCCCACCCGAAGCGCTGGTCGGGCGGCGGGTGTGCGGCATCGCCTTCGCCGTGTACGCAGTGGCCAGTGCCGGGCCGCGACCCTGGCTTGTGCCGGACGAGGTTCTCGCGGGCAGCGCGGCCGGACGCTGGGTGCGGGCACACGTGCCAGAGCAGGAGGTCGCGGCGCGGGCGGACAGCCTCCTTGCGCTGCGCGACCTGGCCGCCGCCGGGCTGGGGCGGACGGTGCTGCCCTGCTACCTCGGCGATGCCGACCCGCGGCTGCGCCGCGCCAGCGGCGTGCTACCCGACGCCGCCTCCGAGCTGTGGCTGCTGACGCACGAGGACCTGCGCCGGACCGCGCGCGTACGGGTCTTCAACGAATTCATGGCGGAAGCGCTGGCCAGTGATCGAGACCTGATCGAAGGTCGGTGTTCGCTGTGAACCGGCCTTACCTACACTTTGCGTTCCGTTGCACCTCAGAGTCCATGTCCGGGGGTGCGGTGAGGCCCTGCGCATCGAAATGGATGTTGCTGCAGGTACGCAGGCGAATGGCGAGCAGCCGCGCCGCCTGGTGGCTTTTTTCGAGGTCCTTGGCATGCCCCTGCCCTACCGCCCCCCGCAGCGGTGGCCAGCCTACCAGCTCTGCGGCCGTTCTGGCTTCCGATAGAGCTATCTCTCAGCCGACTGCCCGCGGTAGCAAGACTGGCGGTTCAGCGGATCATGCGCGCCGGACTTTCCGGGACTGGTGGAGCGACTACTGGGTTCGCGCAAGGCGATCTTAGCATCGCCGCCACGCGCTCGCCCAAGTCGTTGGCCAACAGCCGGACCTCCCGTCGGCGATCCCGCAAATTGACGCTCTTCGCGCCCAAGTATGCGTCCCTTGCGTCGGCGATCAGCGCGGCTGGCCCGGCCCGCAAGCGGGGTATCGCCCAGTCAGCGGCGACGTCCTTCGGGACAAAATCCCCCATAGCGAGGGTGCGCCACATGCGTACGAGCGTCAGCAGCACGTTGCGCTCGTCCCCTTCCAGCGTTCGCAACAGCGCGGGGAGCGCCTGCCCGATCGCCCGACGCACGTCGGCGTCCGGGATGATTGGTAGCAGGGAAGCGGGTTCGCGTCCGATCATGGTTCTGGCGTTCCTCCGGACCTGCGCCAGCAGCAGCGTGAATTCGGGATCGGCGTGAGGCTCAGGTACTTCGCCAGCATCGAAGCGCTCGCGCAGCCACTCGCCATAAAGGAACTCGCAGCGCACCGGACAGGCCAACACCGCAAGATCTGCACGATTGAAGATGATCATCTCGATCGGGCGTCGGCCATCAGGATCGATGGGATGCTGACCCGAAACCTCCACCAGTTCGCTTACCAAGCGTTCGCGGACCGCATGTGTCGTCGGCGCGTCGATGATCGCCATCAGGTCCACGTCGCTGTCCGGACGCAGGCCTCCTGCCGCGGCAGAACCATGGAGGTAGACAGCAAGCAGGGTGTCCCCAATGCAGCGCTGCAGGACCAACAGTGCCTTTGATGCCTCCTCGGGGATCACCTGCCCGGCCTCCGTCAGCGTTTCTGTCCCCGTCCGAGCGCGAGCCCCTGCAGAGCCGATGACCGCTGAGGGTCGAGTGCCGCGGTTCCGGGCGCCGGCTGTATGAAAACGTCGCGCCGTGACAGCAATCAGCAATTCGGCTAGATCCTCTGCACAGTGATTTTGACCGGTTGGCGGGTGGTCCGAAGTGGCCAATGCGGGATGGGTGCAGCCCATCTCAACCTGTCAAATCCTCTGTGCAGAGGATCTAGGGCTTCTGGCGCTCACCCGAAGCAATGGAACCTGCGTGCGAAGCGCCACGCCGTTCCGCCGCCGGCCGGATCCGGTCAACCGGCGGGCCGCTGTGGCGAACGGTCGGTGCTCGCTGCAGGCCGTCGCCGTGCCTGACCTTGCGAGCCGCTCGCGGGTCACCCGGATCGTGTGAAGCCGTCGGCGCTCCATGCTTCTGACCCGACGCCGTGATGGACGAAGAACAGCCCTGCGGGATCGTACCGCTCCTTTACGGCGAGCAGTCGCCGGTAGTTCGAGCCCCAATGGGCGTCCTGCCACTCACGCTCGAAGAAGTTGCCTTCCGCGAGGTAGGATCCCGCGCCCGGCGCGACCCGGCGCAGCATGTCCATCGCGGCGGTGACGCGCGTGGCGTTCCGGCGCGCCGCGGGCACGTCCGGCGCCGGGCCGGGCAGGCCCACAAAGGCCGGCGGCCCGGCCGCTCCGCTGATCGCGAGTGCGAAGGCATCGTGCACGGAGGGGTGGATGGCTGTGTCGCGCGCGGCCGCTATGGCTTCCGTCGGCGCGCCGGCGAGGCCCTTGTTGAAGTGCAACGCGACGCGCCAGTGCCGAGTGGCCGCGACCAGCGCCTCGGCCAGCCGGGGCTGCTCTGCCGGCGCCAGCAACGAAGCGGGCAGCCAGGCCGACTGGTAGCCGTGCAGGAACTGGCCGACCTGGCCGGCATCGGCCGCCCAGAAGAACTGCCCCTGCGGCTGACCGGGACGTTCGTCCAGCACCACCAGCCCGGGCGCGTGCTGGCGGAGCCAGTCTGAGTCCCAGAGGCGGCGCGCCGGCAGCGTCAGCACCTGGAACGGAGTGGTGACGGTGAAGTCCCCCGGCGCCTGCGCCACCCAGTCGAGAAAGGGGCGCCAAAGCTGCTGCGCCTGCGCCTGGGCGAGGCCCTGGAACACCATGGTGACCGCCAGAAGATTGTCCGGCCCAAAGCGCGCGACCTCGCCCCAGTGTGGGTTGAAGAGTTGCCCGGCGTAGAAGGCGAGGAAATGCGCGACCAGCCGGCGATACGCCTCATCCGAAGTGGCGCGGATCGTCCCGATCACCGCCCCGAGGGTCTCCGGCAGCGGATGCGTCCGCAAGGTGAGGCGCGTGACCACGCCGAAACTCCCGCCGCCGCCGCCCTTTAGCGCCCAGAACAGGTCCGGATGCGAGCAGGCGTTGGCGATCCGCACGGCGCCATCGGCGGTGACGACCTCGGCCTCGAGCAGGCTTGCCGCGGCAAGGCCATAACGCTTGGAGAAGCTGCCGAAGCCGCCGCTCTGCACCAGGCCTGCGACGCCGACCGTGGTGCAGCCACCGCCTTGCACGTAGCGCCCGCCCTGCGTCGTCACGGCCTCGTAGACCTGCATCCAGATCGCGCCTGCGCCCACTGAGACCGCGGGCTCGGCTGCCTGCTGTCCCTCGCATCCCCGGCCGACGAAGGCTTCGTGCAGCGTGATGTCGTGTATCGCCCGGGTCCAGAGCAGGAGCGAGTCCGGCGCGCTGGAGGTGCCCTGATAGCTGTGCCCGCCGCCCTTCACGACCAGCCGCAGATTGTTGCCGCGCGCGAAGGTCACGACCGCGGCGACGTCGTCAACCGTCTGTGCCACCACCGCATAGGCGCTCGGCGCGGAGGTCCAGGCATCGGCCCAGCCGCTGGTCTGGCTCAGCGCCGGCTCGTCACCGAGGTAATAAGGGTTCCGCAGTTGCCGCATGATCCCCCGGCAGGCCGGCCCGTCCGGCGCATCCCGACACGCGTCCAGCGGGGATTGCAACCTGATCAGACGCCCGCCGACCCGCCGGTCCAGCGCCGCCCAGCGCGCCGTCGAGGGCCAGTCAGGATCGCCAGGACGGCAGCGCCGGGCCGTCTCGGGGGGCGGTGAGACGTCCGAACGCGCCGACAGCGAACGCGAACCAAGGAAGGGAGCACCGAGGGCCCGGCCGGCTCCCAGCAGCAGGTTGCGTCTGTCTAGAAGCATCGCGTCCACTCCGAGCTTTATGAGAGCATCGCTACTCAGCTCGCAATGACTGAGGGGGGCGCCGGCGCAAGGGGCGAGCGCTCGGAGGTGCCATCCGATCCGGTCAGGGCCCCGGCGTGGTGACGACCATCCACGGCACGCCGAAGCGGTCAGCGACCATCCCAAATCGGGGCGCGAAGAACGTCTTCCCGATCGGCATCTGCACCTGCCCTCCCTCGGCGAGGAGGTTGAACAGGCGATCAGCTTCGGCCTCGCTCGGCACACCGAGCGACAGCGAGACACCCTGGAACGAAGGCTTCCCCATGCAGCGCCCGTCCGAGGCCATGACCTCGCTCTCGCCGATGCGCAGGCAGGCGTGCATGACCTTGTCCTCCGAGCCGGGCGGGATCATGCCGGGCGGTGGTGGGTCGGGGCTGTCCCTGAACCGCATCAGCATCAGCACCTCGGCGCCGAGTGTCTTCCTGTAGAACTCGATGGCTTCCTCGCAGCGGCCGTCAAAGAAGAGGTAGGGCTGGACTCGCATATGCGTCTCCTTCCAAACGTCAGTCCAAGCGTTGCCGGTGAGGCGCCGCCGGGCGCCAGGCTCAGCTACGGATGAAGTCCGGTCCCGGCGTCAGGATCAGCACTCAGTCAGCGACCAGAAAAGCAAGGAAAAGCTGCGGACCGAGCGGCATGGCCGCAGCGTCGCGCGGATGGGCGGAGAGTGGAAGCGAATAGGGCTGATGCGGCGCATCAAGGCGCGTGATGCTCAGCCGAGGCCGGTCATCTCGCGCCACTCGGCCTCGGTGAGGGCTCGCACGCCGAGTTTGGCCACCTTGGCGGCCTTGCTTCCGGCAGCATGCAGGGTGTTCCCTGCAGTCGTTCACGTTACGCGAATTCGCGCGGGGAGCACCGGCACTTCACACATCACGTCATGATCCACTTCCCTTCCGCCGCACCGATCGCATCGCCTAGCTCCGACTCACGGCGGTGTCCTTCACGTATTCGAGTTGCATGGCCACAAAGTCGGCGGTCCGCGTCCCGTAGCGGGCCGCGATGCCCTGGAGCGCCTGATCCAGCACCCTTGCCGGTGGCAGATCCCTGATCGCCGGCAGTAGCTGCCCCGCCGGCCAGCTCGTGGCCACCTGGTCGGGAATGACGCGGATGCCACTGCGGCTCTGCTGCGCGTCAGACGTGCCGGCGAAAGTCACCGCGCGTGACCGGTAGGTCCGCGACCAAGCATCGGCGACAAGGGCCAGCGACACTTCATCAACGCCCGGCACAAGCGGCATGCCAAGCCGCTCATGGTTCCAGAAGGCAAGCCGGTTCCCAATCGCCGTCAAAGCGAAGGGGCGCGTAAAGGTGAAGGCATGGCTGTCGTGACTGGCGTCCCACTGCGCAAGGCCAAGGTCGCGGCCGACCGCCTCGGCCTTCTCACGCCCAGCGATGGCGTCGATCAGCGTGAGCGACATCGGCATGGAGGCGGTGATCCCCGTCGTCGTCGCGACCCCCGCATCCACCACCAGCCGTCGGTCCGCGACGTAGCGCATCGTGGGATGCCTCCCTCGCAGTTCCTCCACATAGTACCAGTGGGTCGTCGCCCGCTTGCCGTCGAGCAGCCCGGCCGCGCCGACGACCTTGGCTCCGGCGCAAACGCCAATGATGATCGCGCCCTTGCCGGCCTGGCTCCTGATCCATCGCAGGACGGCTGGGTCGTCGTCGCGGTGCATAGCGGGGACGATGACATGGTCGGCACCCTCCGGGTGCCGCGCATCGAACTCCGCGATCGTCGCCTCCGGCTCGACCTTGAGGGCAGGATAGAGCGTCACCGCTCCCGGCTCGGCCCCGAGCGCCACCACATCGGCGATGCCGGCGCGCCGGAGGATCCCATAGGGCATGAGGTAGTCGGTGACCTCGGTGCCGGCATTGACGCCGACGACCGCGATCAGCGGGTGCTGGCGCTTCGGCGGCTTCAAGGCCGCGAGTGTAGCTTCCGCCTCATTCGGCGCGACCGGCGCTGCCGTCACGGCGCTCGGCGCAGAGGGCAGCGAGAGGATCCAGCTCCCGCCGACCGCCAGGGGAACCGCCGCGGCGCCCAGACCGCCCCACAATACAAGCCGTCGATTCATGGCTCCCTAATCCCGTGATCGCCCATGGCTTCACTTGACGCGGAGCCTATGGCCGTCACGTCTTGTCCGAAATGCCGTAAATCGGGCGAATCCTGCCATGGGCCGCGCCGTCGCCATCGTCATCTTCCCCGGCTTCCAGCTGCTCGACGCTGCCGGGCCCGCGGCGGCCTTCGAGATCGCCGAGCGGTTCCGTCCCGGGAGCTATGACTTGGTGTTGCTGGCGCCCTCCGGAGGTCAGGTGGCGAGCTCCTCCGGGCTCGGGCTCTCAGCCCGGCCATTGAGGCAGCGGCCCCTCGACACGGTCATCGTGGCGGGCGGCGACATCATCCGGTCCATGGCGGCCGTGCAGGGGATCATCGCCTGGCTCCGGCGCATCGAGGCGCGACGTATCGCCAGCGTCTGCTCGGGTGCCTATCTCCTCGCCGAGGCCGGGCTGCTCGACGGAAGGCGCGCCACCACCCACTGGGGCAGCACGGACGACTTCGGCCGCCGCTATCCGAGGATCCGGTTGGAGGCGGAGCGCATCTTCATCAGGGATGGCGACATCTGGACCTCGGCCGGCATCTCAGCCGGCATCGACCTGGCACTGGCCCTCATTGAGGACGACCTGGGGCCGCAGATCGCCCGCCGGACGGCGCAGCAGCTGGTCGTGCACCAGCGTCGACCCGGTGGACAGTCGCAGTTCTCGGCTTTCGTGGAGCTGGGCGGGCGAACGGGCCGCTTTGCCGCGCTGATCGAATGGATGCGGGCGCATTTTGCCGAGCGGCTGACCGTCGAGTGCTTGGCCGACCACGCCGCGATGAGCCCACGCAACTTCGCCCGCGCCTTCACGGCGGAGACGGGGACCACGCCCGCGAAGGCGTTAGAGCGCCTACGTCTTGAAACCGCCCGCACGGCGGTCGAAACGGGCCATGCCCCGCTTGAGCGCATCGCCGAGACGGCCGGCTTCGGCGATCCCGGCCGTATGCGCCGAGCCTTTCTCCGCAGCTTCGGCCAGCCGCCGCAGACGCTGCGCCGGGCCGCCCGAACCTCGGCGCAGCCAAGGGCGCCTCGCCGCAGCACGTGACGCTCTGCTTCCGGGAAGCTGGAAGGAGCGACGAAGGACTACTTTGAGTCGAACTCGGCGGTCCCAGGTCGTGTCTGGCCTGCGCCAGGCCGCGCTGGCCGACACCGGACGGCGCTCCCGGCCGGCGGCGCCGAGCGCTTACGCCTCAGCAGGGTTGGTGCGGTCGCCCGCCCTCCGCACGGCGAGCACGACGTAGGTGCGCTCAGAGATCATATGCTGCCCTTTTCTGGGCGAGCGCAGCGTGAGCCGCCGCAGGTCGGGCTGACATGTCCAGCCCCGGAAGGCCGGGACGTGCGCTCGGCGGCGTTATTGACGGGGTCCACTGACGGCCATGAGTGCGACCAAAGACCGGACCTCGTCGGGCGTTAGGCGGCGCGGCTCACCGTGCGGCAGGTTGTCGTAGGGTACCATCCACAGCAGGTCCAGTGTCGGCCACCGCGCGGCGCAGTCCGGTGGCTCAAGAACCCGGATACGACCGCCACCGGCCTCGTCCTTCTCTAGCCGCCCGCGGACCACGTAGGGGCATTCCGTGCCGCCAACCTCGTCGCACCGAGCAGGGCCGAAAATCCGGGTCTGCGCGTCGTCCGTTGCCATTCTCGTGTCCTCCTCCTGCCAGCCCACCATAGCTGCATCATCCGCCGTGGCGGGGCCCTCATGCCTCTCGTGGACCGAGCAGCATGGGTTCGATCCTATCTCACATGGGGCTACGACATCCTGTGAGCTGCACCCGGTTTCCCTGGACACCGATTTGTCCAACCAGGGACCGCTATGATGAAGTGCAGCATGGATCAGGACGATCGAGATGAGGCGGTGGATGGGCCTGTGGTCAGCGAGGGCGGGCGCAGCCCGTCCACGCTGTCCCCAGGCCAGGCTAGCCCGTTGGCCAAGGGCGGTGCAGCCCTGGGCCCGCTGGCGCCCGGCCAGCGCTGGAGCGCGGCGCGCAAGCGCGAGGTGGTGCTGCGGCTGATGCGCGGCGAGGCTGCCGAGCTGCTCTCGCGCGAACTCGGCCTGCCGGTGTTCAAGCTCGAGCAGTGGCGGCAGAAGGCCGAAGTGGCCCTCGAGAGCGCGCTCAAGGAGCGCGAGAGTGACCCAGCCGAGGGCCAGCTCGCGGCCGCCATGCAGCGCATCGGCGAGCTCAGCATGGAGATCGAACTGCTGCGGGCCAAGATGGAGCGACCCGGCCCTTTAGCCCGCAGGAGGTCGCGTTGATGGCCGACACGATCTCCCCAGCCAGCGGCCGCCGCTATAGTGTCGCGCGGGTCTGCCATGTCTGGGAGGTCGCTCGGTCATCATTCTATGCCGCGCAGCAGGCGGGCGCCGCCGATGCCGGGCCGAAGCCAAGCCCGCCCCCCGCGGCCCGAAGCCGGCGGTCTCCGATGCCGACCTGCTGGCCGCCATCCGCGCCGACCTCGCCCGCTCGCCCTGGACCGGCGAGGGCCACCGGAAAGTCTGGGCTCGGCTGCGGACGCTGGACGGCATCCGGGTCTCGCGCAAGCGGGTGCTGCGGCTGATGCGCGAGCATGCCCTGCTCTCGCCGCACCGCGCCCGCACGCGGCCGGAGACGGCGCACGAGCGCCAGATCATCACCGAGGCGCCGAACGTCATGTGGGCCACCGATGCCACCGAGGTGACCACCGTCGCGGACGGCAAGGTCTGGCTGTTCGGCGTGGCCGAGCACTGGAATGCTGAGATGATGGGGTGGCACGTGGCCAAGCGCGGCACCCGCTACGAGGCGATCCAGGCCCTCGGCATGGCGGTACGCCAGCAGTTCGGCCATCTCGGCGCTGGCGCCGCGCGCGGCCTGGCGCTCCGCCACGACCACGGGAGTAACTTCATGGCCGAGGTCTTCCAGAAGCAGATCAAGTTCTGGGGCCTGGCGCCGAGCTATGCCTTCGTCGCCGAGCCCGAGACAAACGGGGTGATCGAGAGGCTGTTTCGCACGCTGAAAGAGCAGGCCATCCACGGCCGCATCTTCCAGACCATCGACGACGTGCGTACCGCCGTTCGTGAGTTCGTCGCCCGCTACAACGCCGAGTGGCTGGTCGAGAAGAACGGCTATCGCAGCCCAGCCCAGATGCGCGCCGCCTGGCAGGAGGAGACCTTCAGCCGCGCCGCGTAAGCCAACCTATTGTCCAGACAGCCGGGTGCGGTACAGCTACGACATCCTGGCTGGCGCCGGGAGGCTGCGGCTCGCGCTATGAGGAGTTTTCAATCGAACTCCGCTTCCACACAGGAAGCCAGCAAGGCCGAAGCCCGGTTGAAACAGGTCCGGCCTGCCACTCTTTCCAGATCACTCCCTTATCCGGGCAGGGCGGCGTAGCCGCAGAATGCGAGTGCCGCATCGCCTCGATCGTCCACGGCGTCCTTGCGCAGCGGCAGTCGGTCGGACCCTTCCAGGCCTCGCGGCGGGGCAGATCGTTCCTCCGGCCCGGAGGCCCGTAGCGGCGCCCTAGCCGACCGGGGACGTGAGCACGACGGACGGGGCGGAGCGCCGTGTCGGGCCGTGGTGCACCGCCTCGACGTTGTTGCCGTCCGGATCAAGCAGGAAGGCGGCGTAGTAGCCCGGATGGTAGGCGCGCTCCCCGGGCGCGCCGTTGTCGCGCCCGCCCGCAGCGAGGCCGGCGGCGTGGAACGCGGCGACCGCCTCGTGCGACGCGGCCTGGAAGGCGAGGTGGACGCGCGAGGTCGGGGTACCGACCTCCGCCGCGTCGATCCAGAGCTCGTCGGCCGAGAACCAGCCAGGACCTTCCCGGAACTCCGCGAAGCCGAGCGCCGAGAGCACCGCGCGGTAGAAGCGCCGGCTCGCCTCGAGGTCGGCGGCGCGCAGGTGCAGGTGGTCGATCAGGCGGCCCTTGTGGAACTGCACGGGATCCTCCCATCGGACACGGGTGACGGTTCGGCCGGCCTCAGGGTGAGCCAGGCCCCGACCAGCATGGCCCCCATGCCCAGCGCGTCGGTGGCGGTGACCGTCTCGCCGAACGCCGCTACGCCGAGCAGGACGGCGATGACGGGCGAGACGAAGGCGTAGGAGCCGGCGCGCGACGCGCCCCATTCCCGCACCAGGTGCAGGAAGGCCGTGTAGGCCACGAGCGAGCCGAACAGCACGAGGAAGGCCCAGCTCGCCCAGGCCGCCGCGCCCCAGCGGCCCGAGAGCGCGGCGACCGCCCCCGGTTCCAGCAGCAGCGCGCCCGCCACCAGCGCGGCGCCGCCGCCCAACGTCGTGACCCCCGACACCAGGGTCGGCGGATAGCCGCGCAGCAGCGGGCGCGAGAGCACCGAGCCGAGGCTGTAGAGCAGCGCGCTCAGCACGATCGCCGCGCCGCCCGCGAACCACATCGCGCCCCGCGCAGAGTCTCCGTCAGGCCCGCCGCTGTTTAGTACCTGCGGGCCGAACAGCAGCAGCAGGCCCGCCACGCCGAGCGCGACGCCCGCGGCCCGCGCCGGGCTGAACCGCTCCTCGCCCAGCAGGGCGGCAATGGCGAGCAGCGCCACCGGCATGAGGGCCAGGTCGAGGATGGCGGCGAGCCCGGAGCTGACGAACTGCGCGCCCCAGAACAGCAGGGCGTAGGTGGCCGTGATCATGAGCAGGGTCACGAGCGCGAGCCTCGGCAGGTCGGTACGCGCGATGGGCCGCAGGCCCCCCTGCCACCAGAGCGCGCCCAGCAGGATCGCGCCGGCGGCCGTGAAGCGGGTGCCGGCGAAGAACACAGGCGGCACTGCCTCGATCCCGAGCTTCACGGCGACCCAGGTGGCCCCCCAGACGAGGCACATGATGGCGAACACGAGGTGTGAGCGGGTGGGGCGCATGTGCTTCGCCTCCGGCGCGGATGGGTGCGTAACGCCTATAATGGTTTATGGCCGTTACACAACGCGCCCTTGTGGCCGCGGTTGCCGGTCCCGACCTTGAAGGCATGGAGAAGAACCGTTCCGTCGCCACGCTACAGATCGTCGGCGGCCATCCGGGGCTGGACCTCGCCAACACGATGGTCTCCCGCCGCGGCCGGTTCGGCCCGGACTTGCTTGTGACCTACGGTGACCTCCTCGACTGGAGCAGGCGGGTGGGTCTGCTCGACGCCGAAACTGTCGCGCGGCTGCGCCGACGTGCCGAGGCGATGCCCGGAGAGGCGGAGGCGGCGCTGGCCCGCGCCAAGCGGCTGCGCGAGACCGTCTACCGCGTGTTCTCCGCTGTCGCCGCGGGCGGAGAGGCGTCGCCCTCCGACCTGGGGCTGATCGACGGCGAGGCGCGCCTCGCCCAGATGGGACGCCGGCTGGCGCGGACGGGGACGGGCTACGCCTGGACTTGGCCGGACGAGGACTTCGACGCGGTCGCGTTGCGGCTCGCCCATGAGGCGGCGGAACTGCTGACGGCGCCCCGGCTCGGGCGCGTAAAGGAATGCTTCGGCCGCAACTGCGGGTGGCTGTTCCTGGACACCAGCCGCAACGGGCTGCGGCGGTGGTGCTCCGAGGAGGACTGTGGCACCCCCGCCCGGGTCGCGCGGCACCGGTCCAGGAGGCGCTTGGCCGCGTCGGAGGTAGGGTGAACCGTCCTGCCGCCGCAAGGTCTTCGATGAACGTTCCCGGCGCGTCAGCCTGCGCCGGTTCCTTTCACGAGATTGGCTCCGGCCGAGACCGGTGCCCACAGGCCAGCACCCTGGGCAGCAAAAACGGTATCCATGGCAAAGGCTCGCAGATCGCACAGCACAGACCGCAACAGGCTTGCCTCGGCGAGGCACAAGCCAGCGTCGGTCCCGTCTTCCGGCGCCAGACGGGTGACCAAGACCTCCATCTTGGTCACCAGGACGGCAAGCGACTGTGAGGGTGTGGCAGCCAAGCTGGCCACCTTCTCGAGGCTGCCGTCGTCTGCTGTGTCGTCCTCCGACCATGCATTACCGTCGGCCTCCGCTGCAAGTACCTCAGCCTGAGGCGGTGGAGCAACGGTAGGATGCGCCGCAGCCACGGCTCGTTCGATGGGGAAGAGCAGGATGTCAGCCATGGTCAGCATCCAACGCTGAGGAACGTTGCTTCAGTGTTTGCGGAGAAGCTCGCGCTCGGCGCTGGCGGCCGAAGTTGCGGCTGCATCCAGCCGATAGGCACCGCGGTCGGTCCGCAGCAGCTGCGGGTTCGACGGATCCGCCTCCATCTTTTGCCGCAAGCGATAGATGTGCGTCTCCAGCGTGTGGGTGGTGACGCCACTGTTGAAGCCCCAGACCTCAGCCAGCAGCGTCGCGCGATCCACCGCGGTGTTGTTGGCCCGCAGCAGGTATTTCAGGATCCGGCACTCCTTGTCGGTCAGCCGCACCTTGCGGTTCCGACCCGGCTCCAGCAACTGCTTGGCGCTGG
>JAESGY010000553.1_pt1 | contig 12879 bp, 13 predicted proteins | sample 9269841 | NCBI WGS metagenome assembly JAESGY01 (sample SAMN17022865, study PRJNA683097) | algae metagenome | isolation source: Spirirestis rafaelensis WJT71-NPBG6 and co-occurring heterotrophs from... | place: USA: Pinto Wells, Joshua Tree National Park, Colorado Desert, CA | collected 2006-08-15
GACTTCCTTTCCGAAATCTTCGATGGCGTTTTGAACTCTCTGCTCTTGCTGTGCTACGGCAACTTGCTCGAGCTGCTTGAAGCTTGGTTGTACGGCGAAACTCATCATCAAGTAAGTCAGCGGAATGAGGAGCAGAGCGGCCGTCAGCACTGCAAGGGCTAGCTTCTTTGTGAGTGTGACTGAGGCACTCTTACGCATCTGGAATGCTTTTCGGAAGACGGCTATGGTTAATGTTATCAGAAATAATCTAAACACGAAGCTATGAAGGCGATCTTAACTTACCATGCTCCTTGACACAAACAGCTTTTGATTGTGAACTTCCAGAGGCCTGTGCCAAAACGTGGGGGACGGCAAACGATGGCTCGCCTTCTTGTCGTGGACGACGAGCCACAAATGCTTGCAGCCTATAGAACCACATTCTCGACTATTTCCGACGCGAGTCCTGCATCGGCGTTCGAGGATAGTGACCTCGACGCGCTGAGCGAGCAGCTGTTTGGAGAGCCTGCGAAGCCGAAAGACTCACCCCACGATTTTGATGTGCAGTATTGTAGTCAAGGCGAGGAAGCAGCGCGAAAGGTTGAGGAAGCGCTTGCATCTGGTCAGCCATTCTCTGTGATATTGCTGGACATGAGGATGCCACCTGGCATTGATGGTAAAGAAACGGCGCGCCGGGTGCGTGCGCTTGACCGTAATATAAACATTGTAATTGTAACGGGCTACTCTGATTACTCCCCACACACCGTAGCTGAAGTAGCTGGTCCAATCGATAAGCTATTTTATATAACAAAACCTTTTGATAGAGTTGAGATTAGACAGCTAGCGATTAGCCTGGATGCACGCTGGCGCCTTGAGCACGAGCAGAAAAAGCTGGAGCAGATCGAGCGGGCCAAGGATATGCGCCTGCAGCTCGCCATGGTGGCGTCCGGCCTGGGCGACTGGAGCTGGAATGCGCTGACGGATGCCATGACCCTTTCGTCCCGCGCGGCCAGCTTCTTCGGCCTTCACCCAGCCTCTTCCATGACTTGGTCCGAGTTGAGCCGGTTTCTCGTCGACGGCGACCGCGAGCGCGTTCAAAGCGCCATGATGGCAGCTCTTCTGAACGACGAGCCTTTCGATCTCGAGTATCGGATCGTGCGGCCCGACAACGGCCAGATCCGGTGGCTTGCCCAAAGAGCCCGGACGGAGTTTTCGGCGGAGTGTGAGGCTATCGGTCTGAGCGGCGTAGTTCGGGATGTCACGGATGAACGCACGGCACTCGAGCGTGAACGGCTCCTGGCTCGTGAGGTTGACCACAGGGCCAAGAACGCCCTGGCGGTCGTGCAAGCGCTCGTGCGCTTGACGCCGTTCACTTCCAAGGAGGAGTACGTCGCAACCGTCACCGGACGCATCCACGCGATGGCCCGCGTGCACACCTTGCTGTCTCGCAATTCCTGGAATGGAGCAACGATCGAGCAGATCGTGCGGGAGGAACTGGCTCCCTTCGAGACAACCGGGCGTTTTGAAATTCAAGGCCCCGACGTCGAGCTGAGTCTGGAAGCGGCCCAGCCCCTCAGCCTGCTGATTCATGAACTCACCACAAATGCGAGCAAGTACGGTGCTTTGTCAGTGCCCGCGGGGCGCGTGTCCGTGAGCTGGACCGTGACGGGGGATGGTGGAGTCAAACTCGCCTGGACCGAAACGGGAGGTCCTCGACCACCGATCGCTGAAACATCCGGCTTCGGCACGCGCCTGATCAGAGGCGCAGCAAGCCAGCTCGGTGGAGGCGTAGAGCAGGAATGGCGGCCGACAGGCTTGCATTGCACTCTGTCGATCGCAACGTTCCAGACAAAAGGTTTCTCGACGCCGAACCAGACGATGTTCAGCAGGCGGCAACGAACGACTCGCCTCAAGGGCAGCAGGATTCTCGTAGTTGAGGACGAGGTTCTGCTCGCCATGGAGACCGCTAATCACCTAGCTGCGGCGGGCGCCATCGTGATTGGTCCTGCCAACACCCTGACAGCCGGTCTTGCAACGGCTGCGTCGGAACGAATCGATGGCGCGGTGCTCGATCTTAACCTCGGCGGGCAGAGCGCAGAACCGCTCCTCCAGTTCCTGTCGCGGATGGAAGTGCCGTTCATCGTCATCACAGGCTACGAGTCCGCTTTCGTCCAGGTTCCTGTCCTGCTGCGAAAGCCAGTCGAATATGCGACTCTCGTGGAAACGCTCTCGGAGCAACTGGCAAAGATTGGCCCGAGGCGGGCGGCAGCATCCTCGGCACGCTGAGCGGCGTGGCCTCGCTGCAGAATGCCCGGCCTTCGATGGACGGCTCACTCGAGCGCATTCGCGTTGTTGAGATCCAGTGTCAGTGCCCTGGATCGATCTGTTCCCGGTACAATCTCACCCATAGCCAGATAAGCTCATGGTGGCGATGCAATCGCGGCATCCTGGTCTGCTGAAGCGCCTCTGACCTGACTGGGTGGAATTGGACCAGGTTGATTCAGAGGATTGACCTGGAACCAAGGAGCCACCCATGCCGAAGAAGAGGTTCAGCCTAGAACAGATCATTGCCACATTGCGCCAGATCGAGGTGCAGCTCGCCCAAGGCAAGAGCGTTGCGCTTGCCTGCAAGGACGCCGCCGTCTCAGAACAGAACTACGCGATGTTGCTGATTTCGAGGCGGTTCTCCACGCCTGGAAGCAGAGCGATGCGCGCGCGGTGCTCCACCTGGCGGCGCTCCAGGTGCCGTTCTGCAAGGCCGATCCCGTGCTTGGGGCGAAGGTGAATGTGGTTGGCACAGTCAACGTCTTCGAAGCTTGCCGGCAGCTCGGGATCCAGCGCCTCGCCTATGCCAGCTCCATTGCCGCCCATGGCGCGATGGAAGGGCACGGTACGCTCCCGACCCTATATGGTGCGTACAAGTACTGCAACGAGGAAACCGCCAAGGTGTACTCGCAGGATTGGGGCGTCCATAGCGTCGGGTTGCGCCCGGGCGTCGTTTATGGTGTCGGGCGCGATCAAGGCCTCACCTCGAAAACGACAGTGGCCATCCTCGCAGCCGCTGCCGGCAGGCCCTATGACATTCCATTCTGTGGTCCGGTTTCCTGGTTGCACGCCGGTGAGGTAGCGAGCGCATTCCTAGCCGCACTGGCCAAGCCGCACGACAGAGCTGTGGTGTTTGACATCAACGGTGCAACTGCGACGGTGGAAGCGTCGACCGCACTTTTGCAGAAGCTGATACCTTCGGCGGAGATCACCTGCTCAGGCGGTGCGCTCCCGTTTCCGATGGAGCTTTCCGAGGCGCCGGTGCGCGCCTATCTGGGTGACTACGGCTCGGTCGAACTCGAAACCGGCGTCGGCGAGACGTTGGCCGCCTTTCAAGACCTGCTCACCCGGGGACTGCTCCAGCCAAATGACATAACCTAGTGGGCTAACTCAAAGGCTTGTTTCCCTCTGTTGATGGCAGCGAGGACCCGGCCTGGATCGGCGGTCCACACGAACGGCTTGGGCTCAGTGTTGTGCTCCGTGATGTACTGGTGGATGGCCGCCCGGAGGTCGGCAATCGAGCGGAACACTCATCGCCGGAGCCGCTGTTTCGTGAGCCTGGCAAAGAAGGTCACGACCGCATTGTGCCAGGAGCAAGCGGTTGGGGTAAAGTGGAACACGAAGCGGGGGTGGCGTGACAGCCTGGCCAGCACCCGCGGGTGCTTGGGGGTGGCGTAGGTTGTCCAGGATCACGTGCACAACCCGCCCGGCACGGACCGCCGCCTCAATGGGCAGCTGCGTCACGGCTCCTGTGCCACGAGACCAGATCACCTTGCTTCTCGGTGGCGTCTTGTGGGTGCTTGATGATCACGAGCCAGGTGGCCCCGCGCCGCTGCAGGTCCTCCTTCTCCGTCAAGGTCATGTCTCTCAGGTTCATGGCTCAGCCTCTCAGGGCGAACAACAAGGTTCTTCGAGCCTGTAAGTTCCCAGCGAATGCTAGAACGCCATGCCATTGGTAGAACGGCCGAGGGTTGGCTGCAGCCCTCGTCCGCTAGGTGTTGATCACACGAAGTAGAAGTCACCCGTACCCAGGCTTGTGGTGAAGCCGACCAGGACGATCTCGCCCTGGGCCTCCGATCCGTCAACTGTGACCACCACATCCGAGCCTACCGTCTCCCAGGAGACCTGCCCGGCGTAGGATTGGCCAGAGATGTCGATTTCCAGATGGTCCTTGCCCTTCTCGAAATCATAGATGCGGGTGCGCCCGAAGGTGTCGGCGAAGACGAAGGTGTCGTTGCCGCCCACGGCCTTGCCCTTCATGATCTCGGCGTCACCCCACATCTCAACGGCGTCCGACCCAGCGATCAGCCGGTCGTTGCCGCCTTTAGCATCGCCGGACATCTCGCGGGCATCGCCCCAGAGCTTGTCCGCGTAATAATCAGCAACCTTGCCGTCCCAGCCGATATAGACCTTCCCGGCGATGAGCGTATCGTTGCCGCCCACTGCCCACCAGCCCATCAGGTCAGCGTCGCCATAAAGCTGATTGCCTGCCTCGCCCCCAACCAGGAGATCGGCCCCGCCTTTCGCCCGGTGGATCATCGTCCCGCCATCGCCGTAGAGCGTGTTGGATTGCCCATCAGCGGCATAGAACTTGTCGTTCCCGCCGACCGTGTTATTGCTCATGTCCAGGCCGTCGCCATAGATCGTGTGGCCCCAGGCTGTACCAAGGTGGAACGTGTCATGACCGCCCTTGGCGTTCTGGGTCATGGCCTTGGCGTCGCCGTAGAGGATCACCTGACCGCCTCCCACGTCGAAGGTATCGTCGCCCCCGACGGTGTTGTCGCTCATAGTTATGGCGTCGCCCGCCAGCGGTTCCATGTAGCGGAAGTAGGTGCTCACGATGCTGTCGTTGCCGCCCTTGGCGAAATCCCGCATGATGTAGGCATCGCCATAGATGACACCGCCGTAGTTCAGGGTGAGCATGTCGTTGCCGCCCTTGGCAGAGCCCGCCATGTCATAGCTGTCGCCGTAGAGGGTGTTGAAGCCGAATGCGCCGCCGCCCGACAGCTTGTCGGCTCCGCCCCGCGCCGAGCCTGACAGGGTATGAGCATCGCCGTAAACGGTGCCGCTGCCGTTCTCGGTGGTGTAGGTGTCGGCCCCGCCCCGCGCCTTACCGGTCATGGAATAGGCATCGCCGTAGACAGTTACGAAGGCCTGAGACTCACCCTCGTTGACGAAGCGGTCACGCCCTCCGACCGACGAGCCCGTCATGGTCTTGGCGTCGCCGTAAAACGTGATCTTGCTGCCCTCAGAAGATCGCGAGTCGTCCGGGACTTTCAGAGTGAAGGTATCATTGCCGCCCTTGGCAGAGCGCGACAGGCTTAGGGCGTCGCCATAGAAAAGATTTGTCCATCCAAAGAATCCGATCAGATTGTCATTACCGCCACGGGCGTTGCCGGTGATGAAACGAGCATCGCCAAAGATTGTGTAGCTCTGGGTATTGTTGCCGTTATGATCGGGGAGGCGTTGCGATTTGCCCGTCTTGTACTTGGACAAGGTACCTTTGGTGTCACCGTAGATAGTTTTCATAAGCGGTCCTCCGACTTTCCGTCCTATCCAGTGACGCGAAAGGGGTACGCCGATCTGGTATATTGCGCATAGCGCGAGATGGTTAATTTTTTGTTTTTATTGAGCTGGCCAGGAAATCGCACACGCTTCCCATGCCAGGAGGGGAACTGGGCAGTCCCGAGGAGAGCTCTGGCTGCCCTGACCGTCCCGCCCGGAAAACGACTAGAACGTTTTCGGCCTCGCGGTTCCCGGAACCCGCCCGCGGCAGACAGATTAGGGCGTGTCATCGCTTGATCCAATCGAGTGTAGCGGCGAAGCAGAGTATGCCCATGAAGGATGAGGCGGTCTTTTCGTAGCGAGTTGCAACTGCTCGCCACTCCTTCAATCTGGCCCAGAGCCGCTCTACGACATTGCGGTTATTGTAAATCCAATCTGGACAAGCGACTGGCGCCTCGTGGCGCCGCGGCGGGATCGCCGGCTTCGCACCGATGCTCCAGATGTGCTCACGAAAGGCATGGCTGGTGTAGCCCTGTTCGCCCACCACCCACTTCGGCACGCCCGGCAACCCTAGACGAAGACGACTCCTCGACGCGAAAACACGTCGGGGGGAAGTGGCAGATTCGTCAACTCCTCCTCTGTGAGCCCACGCTCTCGCTGCTCGCCACATTCTAAACCGTCATCTGGATCCGGAGGGACCGAGGTCCGCCAAAGGCCATCGTCACCCTTAAACCAGACCTCGATCCTAGTGCGCTCGACTGGGCCGAGACCTGCGCATCTCTCGAGAGCCTCCAGACGCCTGCTTAAGGTCTTCACCGTCAAGGCTTTTCCCTCTCCTCCAGTGCCTTAAGGCGCTGCTCAATTTCGAGCGTTTCGATGGCCTTCCGGCGAAGCTCCAAGACAGAGGCTATCTGCATCGCTTCGTCCGGTGTCATTTCACCACATGCCATGCGCGTTGCAATATCCTTGAAGGCCCCCGCCAAGCCCACCGCGTCCACGGTCTCCGGCATCGTGAACTCAACAGGGCGTCCCTTACGGAGAGGGGCCACACGGTCCAGAACGATTTTCATGGCAGTCGTGTCGCCGGCCTTCGCAGCCGTGATCGCAGCTCTGGCAACTTCCTGCGCCTCATCGCCCATCAGTTGCTCCAGCAGTACGGTGCGAGTGTCGCGCCGGCCTTTCGGGCGACCGGCACGGGGATCGCCCTTCACGAAAGGTCGCCCTGGGCTTCTCGACTTTTCTACTGCATTTTGAATGTCACTACTCATGCCTTACCTTTTAATTTGTATCTGAGGACCAGTCAAAGGGTCAGCGGGTTCCAAAGGTCTCCGCGATCGTGCCGATCTTGGACTGCATGTCACCATCTCTGTTTCAGAGGCTTTTCGGGCCAGCCGCGGCCGGGGCTAGCCACTAAATGAGGTGCGACGCGGAGAATGCGATCAGCCTCGTCCTGGTTGATGATGATCTCGACCAGCGTCGCGCCATCCTCGAATTGATAATCCGGGCCCGCCGGAGAGATCTCCGCCTCGATGGTGCCATCGCTGAGCACCTTGAAGCGGATGAGCCCGATCGACATGAGCTCGCAGGCGTGGCCGTTGGCAGCAGTGATAATCATCTTAGTCTCCTTCTACGTCGGTTGATAGATCAGGTGTGCTTGGCGGACGGATCGGACGCTTGCTAAGTATCCCGCCGTATAGCAACAATAGGGAGCATTGGGCGTATACGGCTGGAACCTATATATGTGTCCGATCCGTCCGCCATTCATCACATTGGCTTCGGCTTCAGCTTGAGGCCTCCAAATCCGTGCGTCCGATCTTTGCCTTCCCTGATTGGCACGAAGCCTAAATCAGACAGTTTCTGACTGAAGCGCCTTTTCGTCATTACGAACTCGTTGCTCGCCTTCGCCCATGAGTCGAACGAGGCGTAGAGATCGGCTACTGCTTCCCAGCCATCGCAGCTCTTCTCGCAGCATTCCTCCATCCAGTTCGACGATACATCCTCGTCAGCAAGATACTCGTCGGTCGCCTGTGTCACCACGGCAGGAGGCTTCAGACCGTCGCGCTTCCATTCGAGGCATCCCTCGATCATCCAGGCGAGAATGCCTGACCACTCATCCTTGAGCTTGTCCTTCAGCCTCGGATCCCGCTCTTCACGCGGGATGGTCACTGTGAATGGTACGAGGTGAAGCCGCCGCCTGATGGCCTCGTCTACATTGCGCAGACCCGGCTTGTGGTTCCCGGCTATAAAAAGCTTGAACTGCGGCGTGAACTCGAAGAAGTCCTTCTGCATGAAGCGGGCCGAGATCTTGTCACCCCCGGTCAATGACTTGAGCCGGCTCTCGGCCCAACGCCGCCCCTCCTCAGTTTCTTGGGCCGTCACGAGCCGGGCACCCATCAGCATCGCCAGTTCGGTCGGATGGCGCTCGCCTCTCGTCTCGGTGAATGTCTCGACAGGTGCCGTGCGCTGGTAGCCGCTCAAGATGCTTGCAACCGTCTCAAGCGTTACGCCCTTGCCGTTGCCGCCTCCGCCGTAGAAAAAGAATAACGCATGTTCTTGGGTTGAGCCTGTGAGAGCATACCCGAATATGCGCTTCAGGAAGCTCTCGAGTTCCCTGTCGCCCCCGGTGACCTTTTTCAGATGCGCGCGCCACGTCGGGTAGTTGCCACCCGGTGAAACGGCGGTGATCTTTGTCACGTATTCTTCCGGGCACGCCGGGCGCATCGCTCCGGTTCTTAGATCTATGATGCCGTCGGGCGTGTTGAGGAGCCAAGGGTCCGCGTCCCATTGGTCCATGGCGGCGACTATCTTGCGGTCTGATTGGGCGAGCCGCGAAACTGCCGCGACGGTCTTCGCGGAAGCTAGCTTGTCACCTCCCCGAGAAACTCGCATGGCGTAGTCACGAACGATCGGCCGCGCGAGATCATAGGCCAGCAGCATGTCGTCTTTGCGCCAGTGGGTCCCGGTCCATTGCATCCATTGCCCCCATGGCGGCACATAACGAAGAAACGCGGAATGCCGCTCAGCGAATTCCAGTGCCATTGCCTCCTCAGAAAACGACGGAGCAGCCGGAACTGGAGCGCTCTGAGTTTGGCATACTAGTTCCAATAGCTCCTCTTTGGTGTGCCCGGCGCGCAGCCAGTCCGAGACGTCACCGGCCTCCTTCAGCCCTGGCAAGTTGACGATGCGCACAGATCGAGCCTTTGGGTGAATGGACCCGAAGACCAGAGCGGCATGCTCCTGCCCCCGCTCATCGTTGTCAGGCAAGATGACGACGTCTCGGTTGATAAGGTAGGTCGAGTACTCGTCCATCCACTTGAGCGCACCGAAAGGGTTGGTCGTTGCGATCAGGCCGAGGGCCGCCAGGGTATCGACGTCCTTCTCGCCCTCACAGATGAAGACCAGACTGTCCGCTGGTGCCCCCAGAAGCTCCGGCAGTCGATACGGCACCTTTTTAGTATCGCCCAGGCCCCGGAGCCAATCATCCATTTCATCCGGCTCAAATCGGCCACCGAATGGGAGTCTGTTAAGGCGCTGGGTACGGAAGCACTTCTCACCACATTGGTTGATGCCTTTCTGGATGCGGAAGAGAATACGCCTATCAATGTCCCTGTACTCGTAATCGGCGAGATGTTTGGTTTTGGCGTCCCATCGTGGACGATCGCTGTCGTCGCTATTGTACGAACCAAAGTTTTTGCGACCCTTGAAATCCTTAGTCATAGCTGCCTCCCGTCGCCGCGAGGCAGAAAGGCTGTTTCGCTTTTGTGCAGGATCGCCTATACTGGCCTGTACGAAGGTCTGCCCGAGAGGGCTCACTCTGGGTTTGGTTTCTAGCCGGTGCAGGGTTGCCGCCCTGGCCGGCTTTCCTTTTGCTGATCATGTTATGCCGCCTTGTCTCGCTGGGCTGCACGCTGCGCGAGCCAATCAAGGATCTCGCTCTCAATCCACGCGCTGGCGCGGTCCGAGACCTTCACCGGGGGCGGAAACTTGCCCCTCGAGATCTGTTCGTAGATCTGGGTACTTCTGAAGCCCACGACCTCTTGGACCTGCTTGAGCCGCAGCATCCTCTGAAGCCCATCTTGGGGCTTCCATACTCGCCATTCTGGCATTGCCGTTCTCCGTTAGCTTCGGGAGCGTCCCGAGGCGTACGGAGAGATTCGGATGAGCTTTAGCGCGAAACTAGAACAAAAATATCCGTGGTTTTGCGCTAGCCACCCATAGGGAGAAACATATCCCTTAGGGATACCAAAGCCGGAACATACATCGGAGGCAATCCAGCTGAGCTATCCTCGTGCTGACAAACCGTACCTGTTTGGCTGGTCATGGAAATTGCTTTGGCTAAGCTTGGCGTTGGTCATAGAAAAGTATTCTGTACCAGCGTCAAGAATGGTACGGCCTCCCAGGACCGCCGGTCGGTCAAGGCCACGCCGATCTGAGGCTCAGACGTTCGCAGCACTCTTACCCTCGCCGGGATTGCTCCTATCGGCGCACCACCTGAGCGCTCCTGGCGTAAAATGGACCCCAATTCATTTCACGGAATAAGGTAGTCCTACTTCTCCTGCGCCTTTTCATATTGGTCCAGGCCCGCCGAGCCCTCTTGTGCGAAATACTTACACCTGCATACGATCGCGGCTCACTTCTGATGTGCCCCGCGGAGTACTGATGACTACCTTCGCCATATACGATGATCTGGGTTCGGGCTTCGATATGTCGGAGTCGGATGTGGCCGCAAATGTGTTCGTCCCGCTTGATCCAAACATCCGAATAGGACTACTGACATATACTGGAGGTGCGGCCACAGGGCCTGTCACCGGAAGTACAGCATTCGATGCCGTTGAGATTATTTACGTGCCCGTTGATGCTAATGACGCGCAGAACCAAGCGATTTATGTAACTAGAGTTGCCTTCGGATCACAGGAAGGCGTCAGGTTTACTCCTGTTTATGCTATCGAAAATCTACACGTTTACTTTGGTTTCACTGGCCCCTCAAATGGGTTAGAGAATGCACCGATTGAATGGCTGAAGCTCTCCGTTGACTGGAATGACAGCTTCGCTGGAAACAAATACGACGACATTATGAGGCGATAACGGAAACAGCGAGGGTAACGATACCATTGATGGCAAGAGCGGCAATGACAACCTCTTCGGGGGTGGTGGTGATGATCGGCTGATCGGTGGCACAGGCGATGATAGGCTCGACGGTGGTGGTGACTACGCGGACGGCGATACTGCGTTTTTTTGGGCGGGCCCAGCGAGTACACCTTCACCCTTCGGGCGGATGGGGCTGTTGTCTTAACCGATAAATCTGGAGTGATGGGCACCGACGTGGTGCGCAACGTGGAGACGTTTGAGTTCCAGTTTGGCGGTTCCTTCTCACAAAAAGACCTGTTCAATCCGGCCATGGTGTATGCTGGGAACGACACAATTACCGGCACAAACTCTAATGACGTCCTCGAGGGATATGGCGGCAATGACACGCTGAACGGGTTGAGTGGCAACGACAAACTGTATGGCGGTACTGGTAATGACTGGCTCTACGGTGGGACCGGACGCGACCAATTCGTATTCAACACGAGGCCATTCAGCACCAACAAGGACACAATTTACGACTTCAACGTGAAGGATGACACCGTCCGCATGGAGAATGCCGCCTATTCCAAAGTTGGGGTCAACGGCTACCTCAAATCGGGCGCGTTCTGGTCGAACAAGACCGGTAGGGCGCACGATAAGGATGATCGCATCATTTACGACAAGGACAGCGGGGTTCTCTACTATGATGCCGACGGCACAGGGTCGAGCAAGGGGGTGGCGTTCACAACGATCGGGAAGAACCTGTTGATGACCTCCAAGGATCTTTATATTGTCTGAACGAAAGAAGGACGGGTGATGATCTCACCTTTTCGCCCTCCTGATCTCTTCAGCGGAATGGGCAGATGCTTACGGGTCTCTATGAAAGTTTCTCCAACCTGGACTTAGCCGAGGAGTGGATCAATTAGCGTCTCGCCAGAGTTGTCTCGCATCCGAATTGACATAGCTGACCTGCGTGTCCGGCAATGGACCTTTCCAAGCCCGATAGGTACGAAGCCGCCCCCGGATTTCATGCCCCCACGATAATTCGGCCACTTCAGAGCGCCCCAGCTTTTTGCGGGCGCCTTTTCTTTTGCCGCACCAGGGTCGCACAAACAAACTCCCCCGCCGGTAGTGGGCCGACGAGGGAGTCCAAGGGAGATAGTCCGAGCAGTCCAGAGAGACGGCCTTCACAGTCGAGGACAGACCTATGGCGATTCGCTCTCTGGATAACCCATGGTGGCGGCAACCCCTTTCACTTTAGTTAAACGACTTTGGCTGAACCCTAAAGGGTGCTCCACACTCCCTGATTACCCCAACAAAGAGGAGGCACCTCGGCGTGAATGACACTAGAATGTCAGATGACCGAGGCGGCATCTCTACCGCTGACGACACGGGGCTATGAACTGAAGCTGTATTGGATGAAAAGCTCCGAGGCTTGGCCCGGTGGCTACTGGCTTGAGAGCGATCGATCCTGCTTTGACGAAGACAAGCCTGGACGTAAGAGCGACAGCCTCTGGGACACCCGCGTTGGCGACGTGCACCAGCTCGTAGGCAATCCTGGAGGCGGGCTGTGGCTGTGGAGCGTGACGGCGAGATTTCCCGGCCCTCGGTTTCCTGATCCCTCGAGTGGACGAGAGATCAGCCGGGAGGAAGCAATCCGCTGCGTTGCCGAGTGCTATGAACTAATGCTGAGGTTCTACCGAAGTCATCACCCCGGCGCCTGAGATCCCCCTCGCCTCCTCTGTCGGCGGGGACGCCCGAACGTTGCCTTGCAGCTGATAGAGTAAGGCTACGGGGGTGCCAAATCTCTTATAGGCTGCCTTTCAGGATGAGATAGGCACTGCGCAGCGAAGACGGCAGGACCGGAAGGTCGGAGCAAGCTAGGCCAATACAAAGTGATTCCGGAGGAAAATGGGATCGCCTAGCCCAAGTGGGCTATACCCAAAAGAGCCCAATACAGAAGCAAAACCTTGCGGGACAACTGTCCAAATACAAGAGGAGTACGGTTCCTATGGCTTTTCTGATACCAAAAGACCGCCTGATCATTTTGGATGATGAGACAAATTATACGCTCTCAAACGATCCAAGCTATGTCAACGTCACGGGAAATGCACAAAATAATCGGATCACCGGCAACGCCCGCGCCAACATCCTCGATGGGGATGCCGGCGCCGACACGCTCGTCGGTGGCGCGGGCAACGATACCTACTGGGTTGATCAGCCCAACGACTTCCCCGGCCTAGTTGGCGATACAGTCATTGAGCGGGCCGGACAGGGCACCGACAC
>JAESGY010000554.1_pt1 | contig 12753 bp, 13 predicted proteins | sample 9269841 | NCBI WGS metagenome assembly JAESGY01 (sample SAMN17022865, study PRJNA683097) | algae metagenome | isolation source: Spirirestis rafaelensis WJT71-NPBG6 and co-occurring heterotrophs from... | place: USA: Pinto Wells, Joshua Tree National Park, Colorado Desert, CA | collected 2006-08-15
TCTACCCCGGTGATGATCTCCATCGGGCACCCCACTGCCTGTCCTTACCGACGCTCGAAAGAACGTCCGTAAGATCCAAGGCAGATCCAGCGCAGTCCCGGTAGGCGTCCCTCGGCGGATGGGTGCGGCCTGCAGCGGACAGGCGTTCAGATATGAACGCCTGTCCGCTGCAGGCCGCCGGAGACCGGCTCGCTGCCGGCCCGCGCCGGCAGCGCCGCTTCCCTTCAGCGCCGCCGCAGCGCCGGTGCCAGCTCGCGCTCGAAGAAGGCGATGAACTCCGCCTGCTGCGGCCCGACCTGGGTCAGGATGATGTGGTCGTAGCCGGCCTCAATGAATTTGGTGATCGACTTCAGGTGCATCTCCGCCGAGGGGCCGCAGGTCACCTGCTGCGCCACCACCTCCGGCGTGACATGCTTCGTTGCTGCCTCGAAGCCCCGGGTATTCGGCAGCTCTGCCTGCACGGGCCAGCCGGTGACCGCCCAGCGGAAGTAGTGGTGCGCCGTCTTCCGCGCCTCCTCCTCGGTGGGTGCCCAGCACATGGAGACCTCGGCATAGCACGGGCCCTCGCCGCCGGCCGAGCGGAAGGCCTCGATCAGCTCGGGCTTCGGCTCCGTCACGACCAGGCCATCGCCCTTGCGCGCCGCCAGCCGCGCCGCCTCCGGCCCGCCGGCGGCCACCACCACCGGCAGCTTCCCTGACGGCCGGTCGAAGAGCCGCGCCTGGTCCAGGCTGAAATAGGCGCCGCGATAATTGGTGAGATCGCCGGCGAGCAGGCCCTGGATGATGTCGATGGCCTCCGAGAGCCGCTCATGCCGCTCCCCCACGCCGGGCCAGCCCTCGCCCGTGACATGCTCGTTCAGCCGCTCCCCGGCGCCGAGGCCGAGGGTGAAGCGGTTGTCGCTGAGCAGCGCGACGGTGGCGGCACCCTGGGCGATGATGGCGGGGTGGTAGCGCATGATGGGGCAGGTCACCGCCGTCATCAGCCCGATGCGGCTGGTCGCATGCGCGCAGGCGCCGAGCACCGACCAGGCGAGAGGCGCATGGCCCTGCTCCTCGATCCAGGGCGAGAAATGGTCGGAGATGGCGGCCAGGTCGAAGCCGGCCTGCTCGGCGCGCACCAGGTTGCGCACCAGCTCCTTCGGGCCGTGTTCCTCCGACATCAGCTTGTAGCCGAGCTTGATCATCTGCGGGCGCTCCGTCCGGGGATGCGGCCGCTCGCGGCAGGAGCCGGGCGGGCGGCAGGTGTCGCGCTAACGCCCCCGCGCGGGGATTGTTCGCGGCAGGCGGGCGACCGGTGGCGCTGCCGGCAACGGGCCATGCCGATCGCCCGCCCCCTGGGGCAGCCTGCCCCCTCCGCACCGGTATCTGCGCCCGCTCCTGGCCGAGGAACATCGCCGGGCTGCGCCGGATGATGGTGGCTGGCGCGCCGCGTTCTTCGTCACCCGATCCCAGGTGAGGGCACAGGCATCACGCCGGTGCCCGCCTGGCAGGAACCGTGCTGCCGCGACCTCCAGATCCTGTCGCGGCATGGCGTCGCTGCAGCACTTCAGCCAGCCCCGACAGGGGCAACGGCGATGGCGGGCGTTCTCGATGCACGTTCCTGGCCCGTGCCTGGTCTTCTTGCCTGGAGGCCGGCGGCAGGCCCCTGCCGCCTCAGCCGAAGATCCGTCCCAGCCTTTCGATGCTGCCCAGCACGCGCTCCTGCGGCAGGCCCGGCCATTGCAGGCGCATGATGAAATGGTCCACGCCCAGCGCCTCGCGGTAGCGCGCGACCTCCTCCTTCACCGAGACCTCGTCGCCGATGATGAAGCGGTCGCGCACGAATTGCTCGAAGGGCATGCCGAACATCTCGGCATCCGTGCTGCCGCGGCCGAGCCCCCAGGAGGCATAGGCGGCGTATTTGTAGTGCAGCGCGGCGCGGCATTCCTCGAAGGCAGTGGCGTGGGAGGCGCCGACATAGCACTCCCGCGCGATCGGGAACTCCCGCGGCGTCCGGCCCGCCTCCGCCAGCGCCGCGCGATAGGCCGCCATCTGCGGCACCACGACATCGAGCGCGGAGGAGTTGACGATCAGCCAGGCATCCCCGATGCGCGCGGCCCGCCTGATCGCCGCCTCCACCTGCGCCGCGACATAGATCGGCGGGCCGCCCGGCGTGACCGGGCGGCAGCTGATGGAGGCATTCTCCACCGTGTAGAAGCGGCCCTTGTGGGTGACCTTGTCCTCGGTCCAGAGGCGGCGGATGAGCGCGACCTGTTCGGAGAATCGCGGCGCGCGCTCCGCGAGCGGGATGCCGAAGGCGGTGAACTCCATCTCCCGGTAGCCGAGGCCGGCGCCGAGCACGTAGTTCCCGCCGGAGAGCAGGTCCATCGTCGCCGCCTCCTCGGCCACCATCACCGGGTTGAGCAGCGGCAGGATGCGGATGTTGGGGCCGATGGTCATCCCCTCCGCCTCCCGCAGCAGCCAGGCCATCAGCGGCATGGGCTGCGGCATCTGCACCGGCCCGATCAGGTAGTGGTCGGGGAACCAGAGCGAGCTGAAGCCCGAGGCGCGGGCGAGGCGCACCTGCGCGGCCAGTTCCGGCAGCCGGGCGGGCAGGCTGTCCCCCTCGGGGAATTGCGTGTTCAGGAACAGTCCGACCTTCATGGCGCCTTCCCTCCGCTGTCCTTGCCGGCAGCCTACAGCCCGCGCCGCGGGGTGTCTTCCGGACCGGTCGGGCGCGTGCGGGGATCGCCTGCGGGCGCCATGGATCGGCACCGGCCTGCCCCGCGCCCTCGGCCAGCCCTCGGCCGAAGGAAGGCCGGCGCGGACAGGCGGGGCAGGACCGCTCATACCTGGCTCATGACATGCTGACGCATGTCCTGCCGCAAACGCCGGCGGCCCTCCGGGCCTTGGCTTCGCGGCACGGGCCGCGGCACGCCTTCGCGCGCCCGGCCCGCTCCGCGGGCCGCAGGTCGGGACGTCAGGAGCCAGGTGTCAGGCGACGGCTGCGGGCGTCGGTCCTGTCAGCACCGCGGCGATGCGCTCCAGCGCCCAGTCCCCCTCCTCCCGCGTCAGGACCAGCGGCGGCGAGATGCGGATGGTATGGCCATGGGTGTCCTTGCAGAGCAGGCCCGCACGCCGCAACGCCTCGCACCAGCGGCGCGCGCCGCCTGCCTCGGGGTACAGTTCGACCGCCAGCATCAGCCCGCGCCCGCGCGCCTCCCGCACCCGGCCGCCGGCAATTCCGCGCAGCCCGGCCAGGAGATGCGCGCCGAGCTGCGCCGCATTGGCGATCATCCCCTCCTCCACCAGCACCCGCAGCGCCGCGCGCGCCACCGCGCAGGCCAGCGGGTTGCCGCCGAAGGTGCTGCCATGCTGCCCCGGCCGCAGCACGCCGAGCACCGCGGTGGTCGAGAGCACGGCCGAGACCGGGTAGAAGCCGCCCGACAGCGCCTTGCCGACGAGGGTCACATCGGCCTCGATGCCCTCATGCTCCTCGGCCAGCAGGCGGCCGGTGCGGCCGAGCCCGGTCTGGATCTCGTCGAGGATCATGGTCGCGCCGTGGCGGGTGCAGAGGTCGCGCACCGCGCGGAGATAGCCGGGCGGCGGGATGACGACGCCGGCCTCGCCCTGGATCGGCTCGAGCAGCACGCCGACGGTGTTTGGGTTGATCGCCGCCTCCAGCGCCGCGGCGTCGCCGAAGGGCACCATGCGGAAGCCGGGGGCGAAGGGTCCGAAGCCGCCGCGCGTCTCGGGGTCGCTGCTGAAGCCGATGACGGCGATGGTGCGGCCGTGGAAATTCTCGGCGCAGACGATGATCTCCGCCGCGCCCTCCGGCACGCCCTTCACCTCGTAGCCCCATTTGCGCACCGCCTTGACCGCGGTCTCCACCGCCTCGGCGCCGGTGTTCATCGGCAGCACCATGTGCGAGCGGGTGAGCGCGCAGAGCTCCTCCAGATAAGGCGCAAGCTGGTCGTTGCGAAAGGCGCGGGAGGTGAGCGTCAGCCGCCCCGACTGCTCGATGAGCGCGGCGCGGATGCGCGGGTGGCAATGGCCCTGGTTCACCGCCGAATAGCCGGCGAGGCAATCGAGGTAGCGATTGCCATCCACGTCCCAGACCCAGACGCCCTCGCCGCGGGTGAGCACCACGTCGAGCGGCTGGTAGTTGTGCGCGCCGAACCGCTCCTCGACGGCGACGTGGTCGTAGCGGGCGGGCGGGATCATCGTGTCGGGCATGGCGGGGTTCCTCCGGGTGTCAGTCTCCTGCGGTGGCGAGCGCGGCCGGCTGCGGCGCCTCGGCCGAGTTCCGGTCGAGCCGGAGCGTCATGCAGAAAGCGGCGCCGCCCGCGAGGATGAAGGGCGAGAGGTCGAGCTCGATCGTGCGGTAGCCGCGCTCGGCGAGGATGGCGCGGAGCCGCGCCGAGGCGCGGGCCATCACGAGGCTGCGGCCGATGGCGACCGCGTTCAGGCAGAACAGCCCCGCCTCCTCCGCCGTCGCCTCGATGCGCAGCCCGGCCGGCACGCGGTCCCGGATTGCGCCCAGCGAAGCGGGCGTGAAGGCGCCGGGGTGGAACAGCACCTCGCCGCCCGGCAGCGGGCAGAAGCAGACATCGAGGTGGTAGAAGCGCGGCGAGACGAGTTCGAGCGGCACCGCCTCCCGCCCGAAGAAGGCCTCGACCTCCGGGATGGCGGCGCGCAGCGAGCGCTGGCCATGGCCGGCCCAGAAATGCCCGCGCCCGGCATCCCAGATGCAGTCCCCGGCGCCTTCCTGGAAGACGCCCTCCGGCATTTCGCCAACCTTCTCGAGCAGCCCGCGCGCCTGCAGGCCGCGGAAGGCGGCGCGGACGCGTGCCTCCTCCGGCCGTCGCTCCGGGCAGGCGAAGCGCGAGAGCAGCGCCCGGCCATCGAGCACGATGGCGGCATTGGCCGGAAAGACCATGTCCGGCAGGCCCGGGGCGCCGGGCAGGATCTCCAGCGCGGCGCCGGCCTGCCGCAGCGCGCCGGCGAGCGCGTCCCAGACGGCGCGGGCGGCGGCGCGGTTGCCTTCCGGGTCGCCATGCCAGGCCGCCGGGCGCATCCAGGGATTGATGACGTAGTCGACCTCGAAATGGGCCGGGTCGGTCATGAGGATCTGCGGTGGCATGGGCTCTCCTGGCCCGGCTGACTGATGCGGGCCCGTCAGGGGCGCATCCTGACCATCGTCAGCGCCAGCAATCCGCTGGAAAATTGCCAATCCGTCCCGCCAGTACGGGCAGAATGCCAGGCAGGGCTGGCAGATCGGCAGGAGCGGCCATGGACCTCGATGACACCGACCGCCGGCTGATCGCCCTGCTCCGCGCCGATGCGCGGCGTCCCGCCTCCAGCCTCGCCGCGGCGCTCGGCGTCTCGCGCGGCACGGTGCAGAACCGGATCGCGCGGCTGCTCCGCGGCGGGGTGATCCAGGGCTTCACTCTCCGCCTCGGGCCGGAGGCGGAGAGCGCCGCCGGCATCCGGGCCATCACCGCCATCGAGATCCGCGGCCGCTCCACCGCCGGCGTGCTGCGCGCGCTGAAGGGCTTCCCGGAGGTCCGCACGCTGCACATGACCAATGGCCGCTGGGACGTCATCGCGGAGCTCTCGGCCGAGGGCCTGGAGAGCCTGGACCAGGCGCTGAACCGGATCCGCATGCTGGAGGGCGTCACCAATACCGAGACGAGCATCCTGCTCTCGACCCAGAAGGGGTGATGCGCTGGCGGCCGCCAGGCCACTGTTTAGAAGAGCGGGCTCACGCCTCCGGGTGTTTCCACGCTGCGGCGATCTCCTCTAGGCTTGGCTTTCTTCCGCCGTTTTCCGGTCGTCTTCGAGGCGATCCGCCGGCCTTGGCGCCGGCCTCGCCTCCCCCTTCGCCATCCCGCCGTGATTGGCCGCTCCGGAAAGACGCTCCTGGGCGGCGCGCGCGCGCCAGGTCTCCGGCAAGGCCCACTGGCGGATGCCCTCGGCGTTGAGCACGGTATCCATGTTGGCGATGAGACCGGCGGAGATGCGCAGGGCCTCGCGCCCCGCGGTGAGGCGCCGGCCGGTCACGGCGAAGCGTGTCCCGAAGCGTGCCTTCAACTCCGCAGCGGCGGCTTCGACGGCAGCCAGGTCACTGCCCTCCAGCACCACCCGGACACCGCGCGCCACATCGAGCGGAAGTTGCACCGGGGCATTCGGCGGCGCGGCCGGGGAAGCGGCCAAGGTGAGCGGCGCGGGTGCGGGTCTGCGGGACATGGAGGCTTTCTGGCGGCGAGCACGCCTATGCGACCCCGCGCGCGCCCGCGGTCAAGCCGTCAGTTTTCCCCAGACCTGTGGGAATCCCCGTGGATATCCGGCGGATACCGTGTCCCGCGCCCTGCATTCCCCGAGGCTTCCGGGAGGCTTCTCCTTTCGTTCTCGCGAGGACGAGGATCGCCCGTAGCGTGGCCGCCAGGACACACAGATCCGGACCGGGGCGCAGCACCATGACAGTTGGTGCCTGATCAGGCTCTCGGAGGGATGCACAGCCCGGCTTGACGGCTCCCGCCGTCTGCCGACAGGAGTGGGACATGCCCGCCACCCCTCGCCCGCATGGCTGTCGCACCCCAAAGCCAAGCACGCGGCCGCATGGCGGTTCCGGCCTGACGCAAACCTGCGCCCTGTCCTGGGCGGGCTGACGCACGGCCTGCGCCGATGGCCGGAGGAGACGAGCCGCCCCGGCCGCGACGGAAGACGGTCCGGCGTCTGGTTGGCCGTGCCGCCCTGATCCTGGCCGTGGGGCCGTTCTGCCTCCTGCTGCTCTTCCGCGTCCTGCCCCCGCCGGTGACGCCGCTGATGCTGATCCGGCTCGCCGAAGGCCAGTCGCTGCGGCAGGACTGGGTCGCTTATGAGGCCATCTCGCCCGCCCTGGCCGATGCGGTCATCGCGGCGGAGGACAACCTCTTCTGCCAGCAGTGGTTCGGCTTCGACCTCAAGGCGATCCGTGGCCAGATCGAGGTTTGGCAACAAGGCGAGCGCCCGCGCGGGGCCAGCACGATCACCATGCAGACGGCGAAGAACCTGCTGCTCTGGCCGGGCCGCGATCCGGCCCGCAAGCTGCTGGAGGCGTGGCTGACGCCGCAGATCGCCCTGCTCTGGCCGAAGCGCCGGGTCCTCGAGGTCTATCTGAACATCGTCGAGTTCGGCCCCGGCATCTATGGCGCCGAGGCGGCGGCGCGGGCCTTCTTCGGCAAGCCCGCCTCGGCCCTGTCCCGGCGGGAGGCAGCGCAGCTTGCCGCCGTGCTGCCGAACCCGCTCGAATGGTCCGCCAGGACGCCCGGCCCCCATGTCCGGCACCGCGCGGGCGTGATCGAGCGGCGCGTGGCCCAGATCCAGCCCCTGCTCGCCTGCGCCAGGTGATCCGCCGGCCGCCGCAGGCGCCTATGGGCGCGAACCGGCGCAAGCATGCAGCTGCCCGACAAGCCGTGACACCAGCGCGCATGAATGCCGACGCGTCGATGCGATCTCATGCCGGTCCGCATGACATTCCGAGCCATGGCCGCCGCCGAGGCGCGCCTCGGCGGAGCGCGGGCACTTCCGGCGTGTGCTGCCGCAATGCGGCGGACGCGTCACGGAGGCGGTGCGGGCGCTCGGCCTCTCCCGGCAGCGCCCTGTGGGGGCGGAGGCGGCGCCTGGGCGTCCCGGCGCGGTGACGAGGCCTCTCCTCAGGGCCGCGTGGCGGCGGGAGGCTGCGGCGGGGGCTCGTAGACCGGATAGGCGCGCGGGTGGATCACCTGCTCCGGCGGCCCCGGCACGCGCGGCGGGCCGGCCCGGCCGCAGGCCGCGAGCGGGACGACCGTCGCCAGGGCCAGCAGGGCGAAGGCCAGCCGCCTCATGCCAGCCGCTCCCGCCACTCGGCGGCCATGCGGCGGACACTCTCCGGCGCCGTGCCGCCAAAGGAGGTGCGCGAGGCGACGGAGGCCTGCACGGTCAGCACGCCATAGATCCCCTCATGGATACGCGCCTCCTCCGCCTGCATCTCGGCCAGGCTGAGGCCCGCGAGGTCGCAGCCCTTGGCCTCGGCCTTCGCCACCAGCCGGCCGGTGACATGATGTGCGTCACGGAAGGGCATCTTCAACTCCCGCACCAGCCAGTCTGCCAGGTCGGTCGCGGTGGAGAAGCCGGCGCCCGCCGCCGCCTCCAGCCGCGCCACATCCGGCTGCATGTCCCGCACCATGCCGGCGACGGCGGCGAGGCAAAGCGTGAGGTTCTCGGCGGCGTCGAAGATGCCTTCCTTGTCCTCCTGCATGTCCTTGAAATAGGTCAGCGCCAGGCCCTTCAGCACGGTCAGCAGCCCGACCAGCGCGCCGGTGATGCGCCCGGTCTTGCCGCGCACCAGCTCCGCCGCATCCGGGTTGCGCTTCTGCGGCATGATCGAACTGCCGGTGGTGAAGGCGTCCGACAGCCTGACGAAGCCGAAATAGGGGTTCGTCCAGATCACCACCTCCTCCGCGAAGCGCGACAGGTGCGTCGCGCACATGGCGCAGGCAAAGAGGAATTCGGCGGCGAAGTCGCGCGAGGCGACGCTGTCCAGGCTGTTGCGCGTCGGGCCGTCGAAGCCGAGCGCCTTCGCCGTCATGTGCCGGTCGATCGGGAAGCCGGTGCCGGCCAGCGCCGCGGCGCCGAGCGGGCTCTCGTTCATCCGGCGACGGCAGTCGCGGAGGCGCGAGAGGTCGCGCGAGAGCATCTCGACATAGGCCAGCAGGTGGTGGCCGAAGGTCACGGGCTGCGCGGGCTGGAGATGGGTGAAGCCCGGCATCACCGTGCCGGCATGCTCCTCCGCCCGCGCGACGAGGGCGCGCATCACATCCTCGACCTGGCCGGAGAGGCCGTCGATCGCATCCCGCACCCAGAGCCGGACATCGAGCGCCACTTGGTCGTTGCGGCTGCGCCCGGTATGCAGCCGCTTGCCCGCCTCCCCGATCGCCAGGGTCAGGCGCGCCTCGATATTCATGTGGATGTCCTCGAGGCCCTCATCCCAGGGAAAGTCCCCGGCCCCGATCCTGGCGCCGATCCGCCCCAGCCCCTCGCGGATGGCGGCCTCGTCCTCGGCGCCGATGATCCCCACATGCGCCAGCATGGCGGCATGGGCGAGGCTGCCGGCGATGTCCTGCCGCCACATCTTGCGATCGAAGCCGATCGAGGCATTGATCGCTTGCATGATGGCGGAGGGCCCGGCGGCGAAGCGCCCGCCCCATTGGGAGTTGCCAGGGGAGTTGGTTGTCACGATGGCTGCGCTTTCCGGTCTTTGGGTGCCCCGCCGGGGGCTGCTTCTGGCGGCCGGGACCCTAGCCGCCGCGCCCTTCGCGCGCAAAGCCCGGGCGGCGGGCCCCTATGGCCGGCTGGTGGAGGGCAAGCCGAAGCCGCTGCCGGATTTCACCTTTACCGATGCCGAGGGGAAGGCGCACCGCGTGGCGGACTTCCCGGGCAAGGGGCTGGTGATCAATCTCTGGGCCACCTGGTGCGCGCCCTGCGTCGCGGAGATGCCGGCGCTGGACAGGGCGCAGGCGGCGCTGGAGGGCGACGGCATCCTGGTGCTCGCCCTCTCCTCCGACCGCGGCGGCCGGGCGCAGGTGGAGCCCTTCTACCGGGAGAGGGGGATCCAGCGCCTCGGCCTCTGGCTCGACCCGCGCGGCGCGGCCGGGCGGGCCATGGGGGTGCGCGGCCTGCCGACCACGATCATCGTGGACCGGCAGGGGCGGGAGCGGGCGCGGCTGGAAGGCGAGGCCGCCTGGGACACGCCGCCGATGCTGGAGGCGGTGCGGCGGCTGGTCGGGCTGGCGACAGGGGCGGAGCCGGCGGCAAAGACCTGATGTTCCCGCCCGGACGGGCGGGGAAAGGGACGGCTGCCCCGGTTTGCTGCCGGCGGTCGGCGGACCGATCCGGCCGGGAGGGCCTCAGCCCGCCCGCCGCGGCACGATGATGTTCGGCACGATCACCTGCACCGGCTCATCCTTCTGGTTCAGCGTCGTGCAGCGCACCCGCAGCATGCCCTGCCCCGGCTTGCTGCGGCTTGGCTTCACCTCCAGCACCTCGGTCTCGACGCGCAGCACGTCGCCCGGCCGCACCGGGCGGGGCCATTCCAGCATCTCCATCCGGCCCCCGATCACGCCCCAGGCCGGGGGGAAGCTCTCCACGATCAGCCGCATAGTCATCGCGGCGGTGTGCCAGCCGCTCGCGGCCAGGCCGCCGAAGGGCGTCGCCTTGGCCGCCGCATCATCCAGGTGGAAGGGCTGCGGGTCCCAGCGCCGGGCGTAGTCCAGGATCTCCGCCTCGGTCACCGCATAGGGGCCGGAGCGGAAGACCTGCCCCGCCGCGAAATCCTCCAGATACATGCGCTCCATGGCCCTGCCCTCCCCGTCATGATGCGGCAGCGATTCACGCCCTCGGCGTCCCGCCTCGGGCGATCGCGGCCGGGTGCGGCGGCGATTCACGCCTTCGGGCAATCGCGGCCGGGGGCATTAGGCTACCCGCGCCCCGCGCCGGGTCCAAAGCGCCAGGACCAGCACGCCAAGCGCCGCCACTAGGAAGGCGCCGCGATAGCCCAGCGCCGTCAGCCCGAGCCCGAAGGCGAGCGACCCGGCACTCTGCCCCAGGAACAGTGCCAGGGCGAAGCCCCCGACGGCCGTGCCCCGCGCCTCCGGCAGCGCCTCGGTCGCGAGCGTCTGCAGCACCCCGTGGAACATGTAGAAGGCAAGGCCGAGCGCCACCTGCACCCCCGCCACCACCGGCCAAGCGGGCGCCAGCGCCAGCGCCGCGAGCAGCACGCCAAGCCCGCAGCCGCCGATGGTCAGCAGCCCTTTCTCCCCGAAGCGCTTCAGCAGCGGCCGAGCGAAGCGGGTGTAGGCGAAGGCGCCGAGGCCGAAGCCGGCGACGATTAGCCCCGCCTCCGCCGCATTGCGGCCGAAGACCTCGATGAGGAAGGAGCCGGTGAAGGGGAAGGCCCCGCCGAAGAGCAGGAAGCCGTCGAGGAAGGCGACGGCCATCAGCCAGCGGCCGGACGGCTTCTGCAGCAGGTCGAGATAGGCGGCCATGCCCCGCCCGCCGCCCCCGCCGGCCGGGCTGCGCCAGAGCGCGGGGCCGAGCCGCGCCCCCAGCACCGTGCCGACGCCGAGCGCCAGCACGCCCAGCACGACGAAGGGCACCCGCCAGCCCGCGGTCTCTGCCAGCACGCCGGAGACCGGCCCGGCCAGCAGCTGCGCCATGACCATGCCGGTCAGGAAGCGGCTGATGGTCACCTGCCGCTCGGCATAGGGGACGCTGTCCGCCACATGCGCCATCAGCAGCGGGATGACGGCTCCGGCGAAGCAGCCGCACCAGGCGCGCAGGGCGATGAGGCCGGAGAGGCCGGTGACGAAGGCGCTCATCACCAGCCCGGCGCCGAAGAGCAGCACGGCGAAGCAGGCGATCCGCACCTTGCCCAGCCGGTCTCCGAGCGGCCCGGCCACCAGTTGCACCAGGCCATAGGGCAGCACGAAGCCGGCGACGAGCGCGGTCGCCTCGGCGACGCGCACCCCGAATTCGGACGCGATCAGCGGCAGCAGCGGATCCAGCATCCGCATCCCGGCACCGGTGGTGAAGCCGGCAAGGGCGAAGAGGGCGATGGGGATGGCGGGCGGCATGCCCGGCCGATAGGGCGGCCGCCGCCGCGCCGCGTCAAGCCGGGGCCGGGGTGGTGCCCCGTGCGGGGCGACTTGCCGCCCTGGCTGCCGGGCGGCATCCCTGGGCCGCGCCCTGGGAGCAGATGCTGGACGAGCGTGAACGCCCGGGAGCGTGCGTCTGCCCTTCAGCCAATGACCTGTAGAGGATTGGCATGCAGACATGAGGGCAATCCGCTGCAGTCCCGCAAGGCAGATCCGGGGCAGGTGGCGAGGCGGCCGGGTCAGGGTCCGGGCGCTCGCATGGCCTGCCCGGCCGGGTCGAAACCTGCCCCGCCGCGGCGCATGGCGCAGGCGACGGCAGGAGAGACCCTTGCGGCGGTGCGGAGAGCGTGGCCGGTTCACCCCTCCCCGTTGCGCGCTTCGGAGGGCCGGTGCGCTCTTCGCCTATCCCGCCGCGGGGTCCAGCGCCTCCGCCACCTTCTCCTTCTGCCGGCGGGGCAGCAGCTTCATCAGCAGGATGAAGGCCGAGAGCAGCAGGCAGATGCCGTTGGTCAGGATCAGCGGCCACTGCCACAGCAGCAGCCCGTAGGTGAGCCAGAGCGAGAAGCCGACCACCGTGACCACGTACATCCGCGTGGAGATGGACGTGGTGTCGCGGGTGCGGATCACCTTCCAGGCCTGCGGCACGAAGCTGGTCGTGGAGCAGAGGGTGGCAAGCCCGCCGACGATCGTGGCGGCATCCATGCTGCGGTCTCCGATGGCGCAGGCACCGGCGGGCGGGGCGGCCCGGTGGCGATCCCGTGCTGTTCTGGGAAGGCGGCGGCGCCCCCGGCGGCACCGGGGGCGCCGGCCCTCAACCCGGGCGCTGGCCCAGGGTTCCTGGCCGCGTTGACAGCGCAACGGCAGCCGGGGGAGCCTGCGGCGGAGGAAACGCCGAAGGGCCATCATGACTGACACGCCCCCCCTGCTCGGCCAGGGTTTCCACTGGCAGGACCTGCGGCCGGGCCAGTGCTTCCGCACCTTCCGCCGCACGGTGACCGAGGCCGATCTGGTCGGCTTCGTCGCCGTGACGGGGATGCAGGAGCCGCTTTTCGTCGATGCGACGCTCGAGGGCGCGCTCGGCCCGCGGCCGGTGCCGGGC
>JAESGY010000555.1_pt1 | contig 12739 bp, 15 predicted proteins | sample 9269841 | NCBI WGS metagenome assembly JAESGY01 (sample SAMN17022865, study PRJNA683097) | algae metagenome | isolation source: Spirirestis rafaelensis WJT71-NPBG6 and co-occurring heterotrophs from... | place: USA: Pinto Wells, Joshua Tree National Park, Colorado Desert, CA | collected 2006-08-15
TGGCTATTCCCGAATACGTCCGTCCCCAGCCGCCGGAAGGGTATGTCCCGCTCCCGGAGGTGGCCCGCCGGACAGGATTCAGCCCCCAGGGACTCGGGGGCTGGTGTCGCAAACACCCTCACCTTGCCATCCGGCTGGATGGTCGTTGGTATTTCCATTGGGAACGCTTAAGCGCCTTCATGGCTACCGGGCAGCCGCCCAGGCGCCGGGACGCCAGCCATGCCGGGGCGTGACCGAGCGGACGCCGGCGCCGTGGCCGCTGCCCTGGCGCAGCACGCCCCATCCATCGCCCTGGAGCTAATGGGCCCACCCGCCACGCGGCATGGGCACGAATGGCGCTGGGGCCCGCAAAGGCTCTCTGAAGCTGGAGGTTGCCGGCCCACGGTGCGGCCGCTGGGACTGCTTTGACCCTGGCGACCCGACATTCGGGGACCCGCCCGGGCACGGGGACATGCTGGACTTTGTGCGGCTCCGGCTTCGCCTGGGCAGCCTCCCGGACGCGATCCGGTGGGCAGAGGACCGGCTGGGCATGGGCGGGACATGTCCGATCCCGCCAGCCATCCGAAAGCCCACCCCTGACCGGGCCCCGGCCGCGCCCGCCCCTGACCAGGCCCGGCGGATCGCCGCTGCCCTCCGGATTTGGGACGCGGCCCAGTCGCTGCCGGGCTCCCCGGCTGAACAGTACCTGCAGGGCCGTGGCCTGGTGGGCCTGCCGCAGACGGTGGGGGAGGCACTTCGTTTCCACCCGCGCTGTCCCCGCGGCAGTGGCCCAGGGGCCGAATACCTGCCCGCCCTGGTGGGACTGCTGCGGGACGCACGGGGCAACCAGCCATGCGGGATCCGCCGGATCTTCCTGGCGGGGGATGGCGCCAGCGGCTGGCGCAAGATCGAAGACGGGGCGGAGAAGATGGCCCTTGGCCGGGCCGGCGGGGCCGCGGTGAAGCTGACCCCGGACGAAGACGTCACGCATGGCCTGGCCATTGCGGAGGGGATCGAATCTGCGCTTTCCCTGTTGGTGCGGACGCCTGGCCGGGAGCCCTGGGCCCCGGTCTGGGCCGCGGGAGGTGCCGGGAACATCGGGGCTTTCCCAGTCCTGGCCGGCATCGAATGCCTGACGGTCCTGGCGGACCGGGACGCCAGCGGCGCCGGTTTGAAGGCGGCCCGGAGGTGCGCCACGCGGTGGGCCGCGGAAGGGCACGAGGTCCACGTCATCCCGCCGCGCAATGCGAAGGACTGGAATGACGTGGTTCGGGGGTCCGCAGCATGACGGACGGCCCCATGACCCCCGATGCCTTCCTCGCCAAGCATGGCGACCCGGAAGTCTATCTGCCGGGCCAGCCGAATGGTCATGCCGGGGGCCCACCAAGCAACCAGCCCGTCATCCGGCTGGCTGCAGGTGACATTGCGCGTATCGTGGATGAAGCGGAAGCCGCGCTGATTGCTGCGGACCTGGGCTTCTACCAGCGGGGCCCCTTCATCGTCCGCCCCGGCATAGTGCGAATCACGGTGGCCAATGATCGGACCGTGTTGGGGCAACGGGTGGTCCAGGCGGGCGACCATGCCTTGCTGGAGGCACTGACCTCCGCCGCGCGCTGGGAGAAGTACGACAACCGCAGCAAGAGGTACGTCCGCACGGACCCGCCACTGGCCATGGTGAAGGTCTATCGTGACCGTGTGGGCTGCTGGGGGCTGCCGGTCCTGGCTGGCATCGTGAACACGCCGACACTCCGCCCGGACGGATCGGTGTTGTCCGCCCCGGGGTACGATGCGGCAACCGGCCTGCTGTTTGACCCATGCGGGTCCATCTTCCCGCAGATACCCGACCGACCGACACGGGACACCGCATCGGCCGCATTGGCGGACCTCAAGGACCTAATCGGGACTCTCCCCTTTGTGGGTGCCGCTGACCGTGCCGTGGCGCTCTCCGCCATCCTGACGGCCTGTATCCGCCGATCACTCCCGACCGCGCCGATGCACGCATTCACCGCGCCAGCGGCGGGCACGGGCAAGTCCATGCTGGTGGACATCCCAAGCATACTCACAAGCGGGCGCGAGGCAGGCGTCATCGCCCAGGGATCCAACGAGGAAGAAACAGAGAAGCGCCTGGGCGCGCTCCTGATGGCCGGGGACGCGGTAATCGCCATCGACAATTGCGAGGCCCTGCTAGGGGGTGAGTTCCTATGCCAGGTGCTGACACAGCCCGTGGTGAAGGCGCGCATCCTTGGCCGGTCAGAGGCGCCGGAAATGCCGACCGGGGCCTTCGTGACCGCGACGGGGAACAACCTCACGCTGGCCGGTGACTTGACCAGGCGCGCGCTGCTGTGCCGGCTGGACGCAAAGTGCGAGCGGCCGGAGCTACGGGAGTTCGAGCGTGACCCGGTGGCCGTGGCCAAGGCGCGACGCGGGCACCTAACCGTGGCCGCGCTGACCGTGCTTCGCGCCTACCATGTCGCGGGGCGCCCACAGCAGGGGAAGCCGCTGGGCTCCTTTGGCGAGTGGTCCAGATGGGTACGGGACGCCCTGCTGTGGCTGGGGGAGGCCGATCCAGTCGCCACCATGGAGGCGGCCCGCGCATCTGATCCGCGCCTCGCCAATCTGACGGCCGTGATCGAACAGTGGTCCGCAGTCATAGGCGGGGCAGGTGTCACGACACGCGCCCTGATCGAGCGCGCGACTGGAATCGTCCCCGTGGGAATCGGACGGGAGGACTACGCCCATCCCGATTTCCGCGAAGCCCTTCTGACCATCGCTGGCGCGGGTGGGGCGGTGAACAGCAGCAAGCTTGGCTACTGGCTGCGAAGCAACCGGGACCGTGTGGCCGCCGGCCATCGGATCGTGCAGGGGCCCATGTTGCATGGCAGCCCGACCAGGCACCTGGTCCGAACTTAATGCGGCCCCACAAATCGCCCCGCATTTGGGGCAATCCCCGGGGCAAAGTGAGGCCGGGGGTGGGGATGGAGAAGCGGCCCCCGCCCGCAACCCATTGATTTGTCTGAATGTGGAGCGGAATAGGTGGGGATTGGTGGGGATAGGGGGGATATTTACCCTACTCCGTGTGAGGAAGATAAGTACGATACTGTAATATACGCATTATTACTAGGAACGGCTGGCAGATCCCCACCCACGGCTTCGTGAGCAACATGGCCTGGGTTGACTGCGGGCCGGGACCCAGGCCCGCCGAACCCCGCCCAACCGAGAGGACCCGCCCATGGACGGTCCCGTGAACCGCGCGCCGCCTGGAGGCCCACAGGGACTGCTGCTGGCAGCACAGCACGCTGGATTGAGCCCGGCCGGGGCCAGGGAATGGCGCATGTGACGGGCCTCCGCCCGGGCTTTCAGGTTCTGTGCGGCACCTAAACGACCGAATAGACGCCAACGGGAACCAGAACGGTGGCGCTGGCTAGTCATTCGGCATGGGAAACGCTACCTACTGTGCGGCCTCGCCGCCACGCTGACCACCCGCGGCGTGCCGCCGGCCGCGGCGTGGCGCTGGGCGACACTAAGCCAGGCGCCGAGCGCGCCAGCGCCCGCGCCCTGACCGAGCGCCGCATACCGGCCCCGCGCGGCGGGGCGTGGTCGCACACGCAGGCCGCGGCCCTGCGGCGCCGGCTGGCGCTGCCCGGTAGCATGGCTCCCGCACCCGCCCGCGCCGCGGCAGGAGCCGGTCTGATAGCCAACCCACCCGGCCTGCCCGCACCCTATCTGCGGCCCGGTGGCGCCTCGCCGGACCGCAGCGCGTCCAGGGCGGCCTGTAGGGCAGGATCGACCACCCGTTCGGTCTGCCCGGTGCGCCGGGCCTTCCGGCCGACGCGGCTGCTGTCGATCTCCCGCAAGGAGGCAGCACGAGCTTCCGGGTCCTTCGGCCAGAACCGGAATTCGACACCGATCACCGTGCCTGCGTGGCGGAACTCGCGCCATGCGATGTCGAATGGCGCGAGCTGCTGGACCTCTGCTGCCGCAGGCTCGACGACACGCCGCCGCAGATCGGCCCATCGGCCGAGCTTCCCGCCGGGGACACCAAACTGTTCGCGGAGCTGGTCGAGCGTGCCGCGCCACACCGGGTCCTCTCGGCGGTGGAGTAGTGAGCCCAGCTCATAGAGCGTGACGGCATAGCGACTTTCGAGCGCCAGCACGGTCTGCCGGTGCAGCTCGGCGTAGTGGTCGCTTGCGGCGATCACCCGGCGCATCGGCTCGGAGAACCGCCACCAGACCATGGCGCGGGCGTCGTCTGCCGTTTCCTCGATCCGCTGCGAGATGATCGGCGCGACCAGCACCGCATCCTGGCCCCGCGGGGACCTCACGCGAATGCGGAGCAGGCTGCGCTGCAACTCGTCGAGCACGCGCCGGAGCCTGTCATTGCTCTCGTGCGTCCCGCGCAGCGCGGCCTTGGAAATAGAGTGCTCCGTATCCTCGCCAGCGGCACCGGCCGCCGCGTGCAGCAGCAGGACCAGCACCTTGCGCGCAGCGGCGGTCATGGTGGAGCCGTCAGGGTACTCGGCCGAGACCAACTCGCCGGGCTTCATCACCGCCGGGGCGCCGCCCTCCGTGCGGGATCGCTGGAATGCCGCCCGCATGGTGCGGCCACGGGTTGGAGCGGGAAGTTTGGGCGGAGCGGTCATATCGGCACAGTACGGTGACGTGACATGTCCCGCTACAAGTCAGTCACCCGCCCCATTTGTCACCTCTGGAGCCTCGAAAGCCGCCCCATTTGTCACCCCAACCCGCCCCATTTGTCACCTTTCCACAGGATAAGCCTTTGATTTCGCTGGACTGAGAGGCCCTGAATCCGAATCCTAGATCAAAGAATCCTTCCGTCGCCCTCAATGTCGGCAGTGGATAACCATCGGCCCCGGTCCGGGCACGTCAGTTTGTCGCACCCTCCACCAGCTCATGGCCGTACCCTAGACTCCCCGGAATGAGCGATTCGGACGCTGTCGGCCCGGACGGCACGGTTCGGCTGCGCCGCTACTTGCCGCTGGCCGACAGCCACCAGTTCAGTGCCAGGTGCGAAGGCTTGGACGGCTGCGGCCATACCGCGCTGATCAGCGTCGAAGCGGCACTCCGGACCATGGGTTCGGGTGATGCCACCGTGAGGCAACTAGCCCAGCACCTGCGGTGTGGCCGGTGCGGCAACCACCAGGTCGGCATCGTGCTGCGCAGTGACCCGCGCCCGGATTAAGTCAGAGAGTGCGACGGGCCGGCCCCGGAGACCCAGGTGGACCCATCGAATGACACTGCCCAGCCCCGGCCAGGCTGAGGTCAGGATGGCTCAGGAGGAGGCCGCTGGTCGCACCATTGCGGCCTCCGGTCGGCATGGATGCCGGTGGCCACCAGCTCCGCCGCGCTCTGAGCGGCCTGGGGCGAAGCCGCAGGGCCCCCCCCTCTTAGGCGGAGGAGCGGCAAACGGCGTCAGCGGCCATTCTGGCGCAAGCGCGGGGCATGTCGGGCGATGTGCGGAAAAGCGGGGGCGGCCCGGGCGACTGTCTCCCAGGCCGCCCCTATCGGTTGGCGCGGGCTATCCCAGGAAGATGGTCCCCCAGGCGGTCAATCTGAGAGCGATGATAACTCCCACAACCGAAAGGCAAACGACGGTCGCAACCCGAAGATCACTTTCCATACCGGCTCCCTCCCTGTTGGCCGGTCGCCCCTGCTTGTTGTCGCCCTCCCTAAGAGGGGAATGCCGGTGCAGCCTCGTAATGGCATGCACAGAATCGCTAGCAGTTTCGGGGCCTCGATCGGCCCGGGAAGCTGCCCAGAGTTAGTCGGGTGGGTTTTGTGCGGCGGAGCTGCAGCCGCCCTCTACGGGCTTCCTGACGCGAGCGCGGGGCATATGCCGCGGCATAGATTTTGCGAATCAAGAACGACTTCCACCGCGGCTGTGCGGACGCGGGACGTTCTGCGAAAATCGCTCGGTCGTGAGGGCGCGACCAGCTCCCAGCCATGCTGAAAAAAGAGCCATCCGACGCCTTTCGGGGCCGGATGGCTGTCGAAGTTGCCCTCAACGTATCCTCAACACCGGCAAGAATGAAGCAATGACGGGAAACCTCTGCCCTGCTTCATCTGCCATGCAGGACTGTGGATTATGGGTCGCTTGAAACCGATTCAGTATAAACACGTAGTTCGTGGCAGTTTGGATTAGTTGCATAGATAAATCCCTGGCAGGTTGAGGGCTGCGACCCGGCCCGGGGGTGGTTTTGCGCGCCGTCAAGTCCGGAGGGGAAAAGCCGCGCTCCGGCGCTCCCCGCCGATCGCTCGCTCCCCGGGAGTGATCCCCCATGATCGAATTGCGCTCCCGGATCGGATAAGAACGTTCCCCGGGGACCGGAGGGGGAGCGATGGAGCCCGACAAGCCGGCGGAGTACGTCATCGCCACCTATGAGGAGATCCGCCAACGCTTCGGCTTGGGCGGGACTGATCAAACGCGGATTAAAGCGAAGCGGCGGAAGTGGGAGCACGAGCCGCCGAACCATCCCGGCGCCGTCGCCCGCGTCCGGGTGCCGCGCGAGGCATGGGACGCCGCTCCGGCGGAACGGGATCGCTCCCGGGAGATCGCTTTCGATCGGTTCCCAGGGATCGCCCCCGATCAATCCCGAACATTCAAGGCATTAGAGGGAGCAGTTACCGCCCTACGGGAGGAGCGCGATCGGCTCCTCCGCGAGCGGGACGGGGAGCGGACGGAGCGGATGGCCGCCCAAGCGGAAGCGTCAGCCTTACGGGCGGAGCGGGATGCAGCCCATGCAGAGGCGGCAACCCGGGAGGAGGAGGTCGAGCGGCTAACCCTGGAACGAGACATGGAGCGGAGCCGGCTCGAGGAGGAGCGGGCCCGTGCCGCGGCGGAGGCGAAGGCGCTCGCGGCGGACCGGGAGGAGGCGCGGATCCGGGCGGCGCGGCTCGAGGGCGAGCTCGAGGCGCTCCGGCGCCCGTTCTGGCGCAGGTGGCTTGGATGAGCGCGACACGTTCCCCGAGCCGCCTCCGCTACGCTACCGCAGCCGGAGCAGACCGCGGCGCAGGGGCCATGGGGTGGTCCGACCTATAGCTATCGCGGGGCGCGTATCGAGTGCCTGCCAGGCGGCCATGTCTGCTGCCTATTCATGCCAGAGCATCCCTTGCATGGCCTCACCTTCGGCGCGGTTGGGACCATCACCCCGCTCGTGGACCTCTGGATCGATAAGGACCGGCTGCCGTCCTACATGCCGCAGAGCAAAGCCCGGCCGTGATCGCAAAAAAAGGGGCGCCCGATTGCGAGCACCCCACAAGTTTGCGGTATAGATCAGTAAGGGAGATAGCCGATGGATAGTAACTCATAGGTTCTATGAAATTGCCATACCATTCCGCAACAAACATGTCTGAGAGGCCGAGGCGCGCGACCTGCTGCGGGATTGCGACGGTGTCGGCGGGTTAGAGGCGTGGATTGCCCGGCAGCCCTGGCAGGCTGCGCCGGGCGGATGGACGGAGGCGAAGACCGAGGCGTGGCGGCGTTGGTCCGGCTGCTAAACTGGTCTTAAATCTTGCCGGCCACCATCGAGTTGCCTTAGCCCGGAGTCTACGTATGACAAGTTAAGTTAAATCCCGATTAGCCGGAGCTTAATGGAAGTATGGTTGATATCTTTATCAGCTATGCAGCTCACGACCGGCCTGCGGCCCAAAAAGTAGCCCAGGCACTTGAAGCTTACGGCTGGTCAGTCTGGTGGGATCGTTTGATCATAGCGGGGCAGCCGTGGGGGGAGGTTATTAACAAAGCTTTGGATGACGCTAAGTGCGTCCTCGTGCTTTGGTCTTCTTCTGCTAATTCCTCTGATTGGGTTCAAGACGAGGCAGCCGAGGGACGCAGACGACGTATCCTTATCCCGGTGCGAATTGAGGATGTAGTCCCGCCGCTTGGCTTCCGCAGCATCCATGCCGGCGATCTTCTGCACTGGGAGGGTACGCCAACAGCACCGGAGTTTAGGCAAGTCGTAAGTGGCATCTCTGGTCTGTTAGGCCCACCGCCTGCTGAACCTTATGTGGCTTCGACCAGCGGAACGACGTTGAAGCCACCACTAATCGAGCCTTCGGTTTCTTCTCGCGAGCGTTGCGCCGAGTACGAGCGCGCTGAACAAGAGGTAAGTGGAGTTCCAAAAGAAGCCCAGAGTGGCAAGCAAACGCCTGACACTCAAAACATCTCATCTGACTCCACCATTCACGATCACCAGCACGGCGGTCGTAACGGGGGGCAGGCTACGTTAACTTTGTACAATGTTGAAGTAAAACCGTACCCTGGGACTGGTCCGATCGACGTTAGCAGTATGGGTAAAGGTTTTTTTATGGTTACTTTTATTATGTTTAGCATTGCTTCCCTTGTTTCATGCTTATTTGGCGGTTGAAGTCCTGAATCTCTCCGAGAAGCGCTGTCGGTGCGTTCGGCTGGCTCACCCGAGACCGTCCCGCCCGCGGAAGGTCAGGGCCTACCGAAGCGGGTATTAGCTATGGGATCGTAACCGCATAATTCGGCTCTATGGAAAGGGTGGAGAACTGGAAGGGGTGCCGTTCGCCTCCGGTGGCGGGATGTTGCCTCCGGGCTGAAATGCCCCCGCCGGAGAGCCAGCGGGGGCGGCTTAATGGAAGCGGCAACGCCAGCCTGACGAAAGGTTCCATTGCGATACAATCAGTTGCGGCGATCCCGCTTGAACTGGCTCTCCAAAGGCTCGTTCGCGGGCGCGCATTGCACATGCCGTATCGGAGGGGGACGGGAGACCACCACTCCGCGGCTTTCTGCTGAGGGACCGCTCAGTGGACCGGGCGGTCTTTCTACGTTCGTAACTTCGTAACCTGCTCTATGGGAAAGGCGCGGGGGAGGCAGGCTAGAAGCCCGCCGCTAGAAGAGGTCGAAGGAGGGGGGAGACGGTACTACGCTGGTTCATGTTGGCCTCTGATGTTGCGCGCCGCGAGGCGCAGGCCGATTTCAGCGTCACGACCTGGAGCGGGCGAAGTTAGTCCGTGACCACCCACACCGCCGGCAAAGCCCCCGGCATGGTCGCACTGATCCGGACCCCGCCTAGCACGGGCTCCACCCGAAAGCGCCACCTCTGGAGGTCCCCGGCCACGGTCCAGCCCTGCCCCTCCGCCTTCCATCGCCGTCCGGCAATCCAGGCTTCGATTCCACCCTGACCATCGCAGCGGCGCAGCTGGTCCCGGGCCTGGGCTTCCGTCACGGCGGGTACAGTCGCAACCGGCAGGATTTCAGTGCAGGTCGAACTATCCGGTTACTACGCTGTGGTCTTTTAAGATGAACGGGAACACTGAAGCGGCGAGACAAGTCCGCATGCCATCGGGGGTTATGGTCCTCCCAAGTGAACCATCGGGCCTGGAACATATCTCCGCGTTGCTCAGCTACGATGCTGGGGTCTGACTTGAAGAGGATGGCCAGATCGATGTCACTGTCCGGCCGGGCAGAGCCTTTGGCGCGACTGCCGTAGAGATATACCCGCCGGATCAGCGGCTCAGTCGCGGCCCATTCTGCTACCGCTTGGCTAATCTGATCGACTGTTGGCGAAGGCATGGCCGTGCCATCCCGGCTGATAGCGTCAGGATCAGTCATGGCCGCCCCGCCGGAACCATAGCCCCCGCCATGCCCGGGCCAGGGGATTACCGGCGGACCAGGACGCCAGTTCGGCCTGGACCCTGTCCCGCTCCCGCCGCATCGCCTCCAGGTCCTGCCGCATGGTGGCCTGCTCCGCCTCCGCCCGCTCCCGCGCCGCGGCTTCCGTCTCCGCCTTGCCTTGGGCCACGCCTAGGTCCTGGCGCAGGGCTGCCACCTGACTGGCCAGGTCCTGCGTCCGGGCCTCCGCCTCCCGGCGGGCTTCTGCTTCCGCTTCCGCCCGGGCCTCTGCCGCCTCTGCCCGCCGGCGCAGTTCCGCCACCAGTTCGGGCAACTCCCCGGGCGCTTGTCCGGACAGTTGCCCGGGTAGGTGCCCACCCTGTTGCCCGCCCGGGCGGGCCCACCCTTCGTCCGCTGCCCGCTCCGGCACCAGGACCAGGGCCTTCCCGTCATTCCCGCGCTGAACTCGCCAGCCCTTCCGACGTGCGTGCCGGCGAATGGCCTCCGCAGACACGCCCAGGGCCTCGCCAGCCTTTTGGTAGGTCATCCACTGGTCCGGCATCTGCCCCGCCTATGCCCGCCCGGGCGCCCAGGTGGGCAATGCCCGGCCCATTCACCCTGCGCCCGGGTTCTGCCCGGGTGAGCAGTGTCCGGACGCACACCTGGGCAGGGTGGCACATGCCCACCTGTTTGGCGCCTGATTCGCGCACGTGTTTGCTTGCTATAGCGAGACGACGCAGATAGAGTGTCTGGACACAAGCGGACAAGCCGACATGGCGGTGTATGGGTACTGCAGGGTCAGCACGGCGGCCCAGGCGGCAGAGGGCGAAAGCCTGGAGGTGCAGCGCCGGCACCTGGAGGGCTGGGCCATAATGCAGGGCCAGCCGCTGGACGGGGTGTTCGTGGAGCGCGGGGTGTCCGGTAGCGTACCCCTGGTGGAGCGCCCGGAAGGCGGCCGGCTGTGGGCCCGGCTGCAGCGCGGGGACACGCTGGTGTCTAGCAAGCTGGACCGCCTGTTCCGCTCCGCCCTGGACGCGCTCCAGGCGGTGGAGGACCTGAAGGGACGAGGCGTGTCCCTGGTCCTGCTGGATCTCGGCGGAGATATCTCCACGAACGGCCTGTCTAAGCTGTTCCTGACCATCGCGGCTGCCTTTGCGGAGGCGGAGCGGGACCGCATCCGCGAGCGCGTGACCCAGACCAAGCGGGACCAGCGCCAGCGCGGCCGCTACCTGGGCGGCAAGGTGCCCTTTGGCTTCCGGGTGAGCCCGGACGGCGCCCTGGAGCCCATCCCGGAACAGCAGGTGGTCATTCGGCGCGCCGCGGAAATGCGGGCCAAGGGCGCCCCGCTCCGGGCCGTCCGGGCAGCCTTGGAGGCGGAGCATGGGGCGCGCCTGTCCCTGGATGCCATCCAGCGAATTGCCCGGGAGGTCACGGCATGACCACGGAGCACGCCCGCCGAGAGCGGCGCATAGAGGCAGGGAAGCGCGCGTATCTGGCCCGGTTCGGGGAGGATGCGCCCGTGTCGTCCTACCTGGACCACCCCCGGCTGCCGGACACGCTGATGGAGGCAGTAGAGAGCGGGGAGCCGCTGACCGCTGAAGCTCTGGCGAAATGGCTGGGCGGCCCACGCCCCGGACGTTGGAGTGGACCATGACCCGCCGGGACCCATGGCCACCGGAGGACCAGGACCCGTTCCAGGACGCCTTGGCCCGCTACGCCATGATGTTCCCGGGCATGGGGCTGCCCTTCCTGCGCGGGGTCCAGCCGGAGGACCGACGAGTGGCCATCGCGCTGCTGGACCGGGCGGTGGTCACGGGCGAGGCGTTGCCCTGGTGGGGCATCATGGCCGCGCTGGGCTACCCGGACCCGCCGGAAGGGGCGCACCTATGACCGACCGCCAGCCCAATTTCCGGGCCCTGGACGCGGCCTGCGAAACCTACGCGGCCAGGTTCGGGGAACACCCGCCCACGTGGGGGTACATGGGCAACCCGCGGCTGCCCGCGGAAATCCTGGCGGCAGTGGCGCGGGGCGAGCGCCTGACCGCTGCCATGCTGGACGAACGCCTGGGGCTGCGGCCCACACCTCCCGGGGCGCTGGAATAGGCCATGAGCGCAGCCCGCCATGCCGCCATCATGGAGCATTGGGCCCGATTTCGGGTGGACCCGCCCCTGAGCATCCTTGTGGCGCCGGAGGATGAACCTGCATTGATTCGCGCTGTGGTCCAGGCGGTGGCCCGGGGCCAGCCGCTGACCCTGGCGGAGGTCCTGGCCATTGCCCGCGTAAAGGACCCGGGGCCCGATCCGAATCCGGAGTGGCCCCGGTGTACCTGACCCCCCAGCGCCGGCCCACGCTGGCGGAGGCGGAGGTCGCCTATCTGGCCAAGTTCGGCCAGGGCGCCCCGGTCTGGTCCGCCCTGGGCCGCATGGACCTGGCGGAGGTGTTGCTGGAGGCGGTGGAGCGCGGAATACCCTGGACCGCCGAGAGCCTGGGCGAGCGGCTGGGCGTGCCCCCGTCCCCTCCGGGGGCAGACGAATAGGCCATGCCCCAGGGCCGCCCCGCACAACGGCCAGGGGTTTTGCCACCCTATCCGCACGCGAAACACACGCCGGCAGGGTGTGAATCATGGCCAATAGTGCAGCCGCGGACATCCCCTGGGGGTCAAGACGGGGGCCAGTAAAGGCCGCGCACAACAGGGCGGGGTATAGGGTGGACACTGTGTGTCCATCGCCCCGGTTCTGGGCGACTGCCGGCGGAAGATGCCGCTGGCGATGAACAGGATTCGTGCATACAAAGAAAACGCCCGCCCCGGGTCAGGGGGCGGGCGCGGAAACCGATGGTCTTGGTCACACCACTCACTCTGACGACAGGCAAAAGGTGGCCTTGCCGGGCCGCCCGCCGCTACGGGGAAAATGGACACTTCCGGTCCGGGGCGCAATCCGAAACCTACGCTCAAAGGGCGTAGGGCTGCATTTCGGGCGCTCCCGCCCCCGCTAGGCCGCCTTGTGCTTGTTGTCGCCCATAAAGGCGATGACACATGGCTATTCCCGAATACGTCCGTCCCCAGCCGCCGGAAGGGTATGTCCCGCTCCCGGAGGTGGCCCGCCGGACAGGATTCAGCCCCCAGGGACTCGGGGGCTGGTGTCGCAAACACCCTCACCTTGC